>Ga0137448_1000052_pt1 | contig 12239 bp, 21 predicted proteins | sample EasRivERMGT418_2_FD_102316 | JGI IMG/M metagenome (GOLD analysis project Ga0137448, IMG submission 102316) | Soil microbial communities from meander-bound floodplain in the East River, Colorado, USA - East River MetaG ERMGT418_2 | ecosystem: Environmental > Terrestrial > Soil > Floodplain ... | reverse complement strand
CGCGATTCATGTATTCAACCAACATCAACAAGCCTATGAACCAGTCGGCCAACCCTTCGCGTTATACAAGATCGCAGCGCTAACACGCCAAGCCATCATTGACGCGGAGTAACACAAATGGCCGTCAAACGCAAGAAAAAAGCCAAGACGGCACCCATGAGCAAACGACATGCCAAACCCATCTCAAAACGATCAATTAATCGTAACAAGCTACGTAGAAAAAGCAGTGCGAGAAAGCGCGCACCAGCTAAAAGACCTACTAGACAGCGGCCTGCTAACTCGGCTCGCAGAAGCAAAACTGCGCATCGTAAGACGGCAGCTAAACGACAACGCAAACTTGCTGCAAATACTAAACCAGCCAAGCGAAAACGTGTTGTTGCAAGACGACTGCCAGCGCGTAGAAAGCGAGTTGCAAAGCGAGCGGCGAAGTCTCGAAAGAGTCGAAAGCCTGCTGTTGCAACACGTAAGAAACACACCAAGCGAACACGAAAGGTTGCTAGTGCAAAGCGCGCTAAGCGAACTAAGAAACGTTCTGCAAAAGTCAGGTTAAAACGCAACTCACAAGGCGGTCTAAATGAGTTCCAACACCATCGAGAAGATTCGCCAAAATACTTTGATTATGATGACTTGCTTGAAGATGTTGGAGACGCCGAAGACCACGAACAGGATACCTAACATGTCTGTAACACGTTTTATATATCGACAAGGCGAACAGCGCATTCAGCGGGCCGCGTTGCTTGATGAACTCAAGCTAAAAATCGACCGAAAAGCACACCAAACGAACTACATTCATTTGCGTGCAGAGAACATATTGCGCCGAACAGAATCAATGTCTTGCCGTCACGGTCCGCAACAGTTGCTTGAATACACGGTCGAAAAAGATGATAGCCACCAAGATTAAACAGCTTAAGAAGCTAGCCCCGAAGAAGTCGAAACACGGTCAGCTATACAGACTCAAAGGCGACACACAAGGCGCATGGAATAAGGTGCGTTTGTGGACCTTATTCGTTAGCGACTTGGGACGCTTCACTTTTCGCCCTCACATCTTCGTAAAAGATACCAAGAGGACGGCGGAACAGTGGGACGCGTGGTTCAAAAAGCACCTCGACAAGATCATGCGTAATGCAGTGCTGCCCGGCATCGCTACACGCAACGGCGGCGAGTTTTACGCCGTGTGGAAGTATGCCGGGTGGACGCGAGAAGATGCTATATACAACACTAGAGCTGCCGCGCCACACAAGCGAAGGCATAAAACCAAACCACAGAGGCGCGAGGATGACTAAATATATTTACGGCGCAGATACTGAAACCGTAGCTGGGCACCCGATGACGTTGCAGTTTTATAGCGAAGATGTCGCATGTGAACAAATACATTTTGTGAATGACGACACCGCTTGCAATGTGTTTATTAAGTGGTGCGACAGCCTAAAGAAAGACGCGCAACACGTCGTCTATATCCACAATTTATCGTTTGACCTGATTGAATTATTATGGGGTCATCATGCAAAACTCATTGGCCCCGGTGGTGATTTCAACTTTAAGCTGGGCAAGTGGAACGTGTCAGGAGTGTATGGAACACCGACGTTCTGCCGTCTCACTAATGGACACAATCGGCAAATCATCCTTGTGGATTCGTTCTCTTATTTTCGCGGGTCTCTTGCAAAAGCCGCTGAATTATTCTGTCCTGACTTGCCGAAATTGCGGCGGCTCGACGGGCTTGGTACGAAGCGATTCACTCCAAGAGATAAGCTATTTGTTGAGTATGCGATGCGGGATGCGGTCGTCGCTTATCATATGGGAATTCAGATTGAACGACTGCACCGTGAGTATGACTTGCAACAATGCGTAAGCGTTGCAGACATGGCGGCGCGCATCTTTAGACACCGATTTTTAGACTATACGATATGGCAGCCATCACGCGAAATCATCACACAATCGTTACTCAGTTATCACGGCGGAAAGAACAACGTCACAGAGACAGCTGGCTGGTTTGAAGGAGTCACCAGTCTAGATATTTCGAGCGCCTACCCTGACGCTATGCAACAAATGCCAGCATTCAGCAGCGCTAAATTATACAAGCGATTCACCGCCAAACGCGGCGCGCTTGAGGTTCCAGAATACGGCGTCTATGCGGTATCTGGCACGGTCGCGGACTGCAAATGGCCGGTTATATTCAGTCACGGATTCAAACCGCTGCATGGACGTATTGACGACGTATATGTGCAAGGCTTTGAATTAAACGAAGCGCTTCGCAGCAAAGAACTTAAAGCAACCAAAATTAAGGGTTACTACTATGATCACGAACGAGACCACACCGCGCCAGCACTTAGAAACTTTGTTGATACCTTCTACAAACAAAAAGAGGCTGCGACTGACAAAGTGTTGCGTACAATGTACAAGCTCATTCTTAACAGCATCAGCGGAAAATTTATTCAAACCCGAAAGCGTGGAACTTGCGCCTATACTGATATTGACGCGGGTGTAACGACAACGGCTAGCGAGCTGGTTGCTGGCGGTTTGTTTCACCCCTTCATTGCGTCAGCCATCACCGCACACACACGCGCCCGCATTCACCAACTAGAACACAAATATAAAGCGATACACACCGCAACCGATGGAATATTCACTCAGTCAACTAGAGCCAAAGCCGAAGGGCGCGGGCTTGGAGCCATCACGCTAGAAGCGAAAGACGCCACACTGTTGATGTTGCGAAATAAGTGCTATGTACTCTACGGAAAGAAGACGGACAAGACAACGCATAGCATCATATTCAAAGGTAAGCACATCACTAAGTATGCGTTGCACGGCTTTCAAGGCAGCGTGACAGAGCTTGAAAAAATGGTGTCAAGCGGGCGACGTAAATACACCGTCACCCGCCCGAACAAACTAAAAGAATCGCTCAAGCGTGGGCTGACTCCGAACGACTTTATACCGCGCGAATACGTGTTAAAGGTTGGGAAACTAGCCGTAAAGTAATCACTTACGTTTGCGCTTTACAGCCTTCTTTTTTGCAACTACTGGGGCCGCTGATTCTGTCGGAACTTCGACAGTTTCGGCGGCAGCTTTCAAACGGTTGCGAGCAATTGCGCGCGTGATGATTGGGCGAGCCATTTAGATTAACCTCTCAAGTGATAAAACTCTGCGTTTCGTGTCGGTGTGGTCAGCTTCAAAACGTTTAATGTCGCTACGCAAAAGTCGTATTTCACTTGCGACCACTACAAGCAAAATCGACGGTCCATAATCGCGTATAATGTCAAGCCAAATCACGGTTGCAACTTCGCGGCCCAACGCATGAAAAAGCCTGCGAACGCGCCTAGCACTGGCATAGTGACAGCGGCAGGCACGCCGGTTTTTGCTTCCAGTATGGCCGCACCGTATGCAATGACCGGTGTCGCAACAGCGCCCGCACCAATGCCTACAGCGGTAGCCCTATTCGTGTTTGATACTCTCTTAACCATGATTGTTACCTCACCTTATGTTTGCGTATGAGCTGGTTTTATACAACGCCAGCACAGGCGACTTATAGGCCGCATTGTTTGACGCTGGGTTGCCGTTAGGTTGCAACGCATTCGTGCGCGCCGGAATGACCAAAGACAAAGCGGACTGCACAGCTTTCTTTGCGCCAGATACCGAACCGCTGACGAATTTTTCAGCAGCGAACGCGATGCGATTCGCCTGCACAGGCGTGGTTTTGAGTCCGCCCGTATCCTTCGACGTTACCGCTTTTGCGGTGCTGGCGTCTTGTTGGTTATACAAGTATAGAGCTGTGCCGACTGCGGCTACCACCCCAACCACCGCCCAAATGTGTTCGTGTTTCATACTGGCACCGCCACTGTTTGATTAGCTTGATTTACTGAGAGTTTATAGCGGGTTGATCCGCTGACAAAGAAGCCGTTCGCATCCAGACGCGACGCGGCCACAGTGTATTTTGCACCATCCGGGAAAATTGCGGTATAGCTTAACGCTTTATTTGCGGCGGTGTTCGTGCTTGAGTCGGCCCAATCAGACGCCACACCGCCCAACCACTCGCCCGTTTTTGAGAAGATGCCACCGCCTAGAATGTCGAACGAAGCGCCCAACGTGCCGAGAATGCCCGCGCCTTTATACGCATCGGTTCTCGCCGCGTCGGTGATAGCGTTATCACCAGATGCAAGCCCGCCAATTCCTTTGGCTGCTGCTACGGCTTGGTCTTTTACATCGCTCGCAATTTTTCGGACAAGTAAGTAAGCGGCGACGCCTAAGACGATGACGCCGCCAACAAATACATAGGGGTTTTTAGTGAGGTTATCAACTGCGCCGCTCATGCGTAGTACTCCGGTGAAGTGTTGGGGTTAGATGCTTTTGCATCGCCAATAATCTGTGCAACATAGTTTTGCGTTTCCACAAAAGGCGGGATCTTGTTGCCGTACTTGGTAACATTGCCCGGCCCCGCATTATACGCCGCAAGTGCAAGCGACCACGTGCCAAACTGCCCGCGTAATTGCTTGAGATATCCAGCAGCATATTTAACCGACGCTTGCCAGTCTAACGGGTTAACGCCGGGATGCCATTTAGGAACAATCTGCATAATGCCAAGCGCACCCGCAGACGACACCTTTTTCCCGCTCACAATATCATCACGGAAGTGCGATTCTTGATAGGCTTGGCGTGCAAGCAAATCGACGGGAATACCGCTGGATTTTTCAACCGAGGCGATATAAGGCAAGTACTTTGCAGCGTTTGCCGACTCTTTCCACGCCACCGTATACACTGCGTCTGCAACTTTCTTTGTCGTCACGACAACCTCTTCTAAAAAATCCGACGCAATCGCGCCACCCGCTTTAGTGCGTGAGAGCGCATAGAGAGCCCCCACCACACCAACACCCACGCCGAGCACTACCACGCGCGTATTCATCTATCAACCCGTGTTGCGTTCGTAGCTGATCGTCCACCCCAGATTAAGACCCTTCGTTCCGCTATTGGTGAAACCGCTATTACACACCACATTCGCACCGCTAACCGTGCACAAACTAAACGCGATTGTTCCACTAGCGCCAGTGATTGACGCGACGCCATGCAGCGCGCCAACGCCGTTATCGCTGATTCCTTTCATCAAGTAATCCTGCTGGTTTGAGCCGATTGGTTGAATCGCAGCAGGTACGCCGGTCATCGTCATGGCGACACTATTAGACGTGCCGGACATGCTCGAACCCGCTTGGTAAAGCGTAACCTTTGTGCCGCACATTCTATAGGTGACAGTCCCGGTAACGCTGCCCGTCATGCCGGTCAACGTGCCGGTGAATGTGCCGGTTGAACACACTGGCAGACTCGAACCGTTAAACGTCAAATCGGCTGCGGTTACATCCACCGTGCCAGTACCAGCGGCAAGCGTAATATCTCCCTGACCACCTGCGCCACTACTCACGCCGGTAGTGAAATTGATGTCGCCACCCTCTGCCGCGCCAGCGCTACCGCCGCCGATGATTGCAACATCGCCGCCTAAACCGTTACCAGAAGACGCCGCGCCACCGCTTATCGTAATGTTTCCACCATCACCGCCACCGCTCGCAGAACCACCACCGAGCGTAACCGTTCCCGCTGTTCCGGTTGACGTGCTGCCACTGGTAATATTGATTGATCCAGACGCAGAACCTACACCCGTTCCAGACGTTAGATTTAATACGCCGCCAGCGCCAGAAGTCGCGCCACCATTGCCTGCGCGAATGTTGAATGTTGAACCTACAGCGGTGGCGCTTGTTGCATCAGGCGCGCGAACGGTGGCTTGACCGGCCAACACCCCTAGAATGAGATTGTTGGTTGTTTTGTTCCACACAAATTCCGCATCGGCACCAAAGAAACCGCCGTCGTTGAATTGGACTTGTGTATCACTTCCAGCCACCGTGACAGCGGCGGGGCATCCGCTGCCGCCTGTTTGGCAGAATCCACCGCTTGAAATTCCATCAAGCAAGTCCGCGTTAAGACCGCTGCCCGCGCCGTCGTTGTTGGAGTCCCAAACAGTGAAGGCGTTGTGTGTAAGATTCGTTGCGGTGCTGGTGACGATATCGGTACTAACTGGCGTTGTTCCACTGCGCACAAAATGCAACGGACAGTTTGTAATACTCCACGCTGTACCGCTGTCGGCAACATGGCAAAAGTAGAAGTTGCTCGCATTGTCCGCACGAAAAGAATAGCGTTGATTGGTTGCCGAAGCCAATGTGTTGCCAATGTAAAAATTCACATCGGAAGCGCTCGCCGTCAACGTAAACGGCTGGCCTAAACTCACGCCAGTATCACCGTTATGAACAACGCCGCTTAGCGCGTCGCCGTTGAAACTCGCCGCTTGCACGTTGCCGGTAAAATGTCCGTTGCCAGTACCTGCGGGCGGGGTAACGCCGACACCTAGCGAGTTGATACGCAAACGCGAAGGAACGCCGCCAGTAGTCTGCGGTGCTGCGCACGGCGCAAGCATAATTGCAGACAACAATAGTAAAATCTTTGCTGTACGCAGTGTCATTTTATAATTCCTCAGTGATTAAGAAAGTGGCGTCGCCGCCTGTATCGTTTCGCACAAACAAGCCATCAAAATTTGTAAACGTATACGTCAGACCACCCTGCAAATAGCCGATGTCGTTGCTACCGCTAACCGCGCGGAATGTGCAGGTGTCTAGGTTGTTTGGGTCTACGTGTACTGTGATGCGACGACGTGAGCCGTTAGCAGCAAACAACACCGCTTCGGTAGCGTCTGGAACAACAACCGGCGCAGTATCCACAAACGAAGCGGCGGGGTATTCAGCAAAAGACGAGATACCCGACAGCGTTGCAATCTGCAAACGAACGTCGGTTTCGTCGCGCTCTACCACTTCAGTTCCAACGAAGAACTCAACAGAGGTTCCCGCAATGCCGATGATTTGCATCTCGTCCCATGCGCGAATTCTGCGAATCAACACGCCGCCCGACACACCGTTGAAACCTTCGGTCCAGCCTTGACGGTCTGCTCGAATGTTCACGGCTGCGGTAGCTGTCAACAGCAGCATATAATTGCCGGTCATGCGACGAATAACGCCGCTTGTCGGAATCAATTCGACATAGCGTTCAATAGACATGTTTAATTTCTCCGGCTAAAGAAGTAGGCAACAGCAATAACAGCAGCGGCGATGCCTACATACTTGATTGAGTTTTGCGCAATCTCTGCTACTCGCTGGTCTGTGCTTTTGCTATTTTCAGTTGCAATCTGATTAAGCGCGGTGACAGTTTCGCCAAGCGTGTTTTGTGACTTCGTTTGAAGGTTGCCAATAAAGTCAGCAATGCCCGAAAGCGAATCGCTGAATACTGACGACAGCTTGTCGAGCGCGGTTTCGTTCGTGCTTTGCACAGCTTCAAGCGCGTTTTTATTTGCGCTCTGCACGTCGCCCAACGCGAGCGAACTGATATCAAGCACCGAGCCAAGAGCTTTTTGTTGAAAGGCTGCTGTGTCATTGAACGCGCCCGCTATTTGGTCTGTTGCATCGCTGTATGCGCCTGTGACTGAACCAAGCGCTTTTTCGACCGTGGAGAACGCCAAGTCTCCAAACTTTGAAACGCCCGCGAGTGAATCCGCGTTCACATCACTAGCAAAATTCAAAGAGCTTTGATTGACTCTAGCCGCCAAATCATAAGCGTTGTTACCAAGATTTTCAGCCGCATCTACCGAACGTTGTGCGAGGTCAGATGCAAGACCGATAGCGTTAAAATCCGTCTGCTGGATAAGTATGTCGTTCGCTTTCGCGATGCCTACAGACTGATCGCCAGACACTTGAACGCCGGTTTCATCGGTGTAATTGTTAGTGGTGTTTGTTGTGGATGTTTGCTTCGCACCACTGCCGAAGAAACCACCGCCGCCGAAACTCATATTAGCGTCTCACTAGCAATGCAACGATGACCAGCAAAACCGCCGCGCCAGCCCCAACGAGTAGCAAGGTGTTCTTGCTCGCGTTTGGATCAGCAAACGAGATGCCGCCGATGTTGTTTGTTGAACGCGCGTCAGCAGTTTGTTGCGTATCGCCTTCACTGCCGCCGCTACCGCCGCCGCTCGCACCGCCGCCGCTGCTTTGGCCCGAAAACGAGCCGACAGCTTGCGATACTAAACCACCCCACGCGCCGCTCACGTTAGCGTCTCCGCAGAACGAGAATCAGCCCAAGCGACACCGCAACAGCAATGCTAATGCCGATCACAATAGGTTGCTGAAAAAAGCCAGCTGCTTTTTGTGTTGCCTTGACACCAGTTTGCGGCGCGCTTGAAGGTAGCGAGTTGCCGTATACATCATAAGTTTCCGTCTCGTTGAACGAGGTCAGCGGGTAGCGTTTAGACAACGCACCGTCGATTGTTCGAGACAGTCCGTTCATAGCGATACCAAGCAAGCTTTGAGTAAGTGAACCCGCGCCGCCTGCTGCATCGTTCGTTTGAATTTGCGCCATCGTTGTTACCTCTAAAAAAGGGCTTCCATGCCCACCCACGGCAAGGGATTACAGACCGTTCACGTTTGCGAATACATCCGCCAAAGTGTTCACGGTTCCAGCGCCTGACACAGTAACTAAATGCTGTACAGGAATGAGCGACAAACCGCCTTGATCGGCGCGGACCTGTGCCAACGCTTTCGATTCGTTGTCATCATCAATCGCGTCAAAGGTGTAGATGCTGGCTTGCGGATCATGGCCAAGCTCATCCAAATACGCGTTGTTCACGGCTAGCGGCTGGTCTTCAAAGTAAGCCACACCGTCGCGCTTCATCTCGTAACTGGTGACGATAGCAGAGAAGAAGTGAAGACGACGCAGAAGGGCACCGCCAGCAGCAGCCGAAGCAATGTTTTGAGGGAAGCGTGATAGTGCTCCGGTGAACCCCAGCGGGGTGGTGAGAATTGCGCGAAACAACTGATTTTCAGCAGCGCCTTCACCAAACAGTTTTGGCGGTGCAACTTCAGCCCAAGCGGTCAAATTCGGCGCAGTGCCACCGGCAACCGTCAGCTCCACAATCAATTCTCGCTGACCAGTTGCGCCCATATCCAGCGCGCCAATCATCTGAGATTCAACAGTACGCGCACGCGTATTGCTGAAAGGCAGAATCAAAACGGTGGCGGTAGATGGGCGGCCTTCATACAGGTTGATGCTGTTGAGCTGTGCGCCGGTAATGTCCCAAATCGGTTTTGAAGACGCGCCCAGCTTAACCACGATGCGGGTTATTTCGGCTTTGGTTGGGGCGACAGTGCCGCCAAGCTGAAAAATCAGCGCTTCCAAAGTGTTGGGGAAAATGCGCGTAGTCTTCAGAATCATTAGACCTTGCGCGCCGTTGTTTGCCAACGGTTCCAATGCAATACGTGACATAGTTCGTTACTCCAAAAAGAAAAATTATTGAACGGCGCGACGAATGGTGGTCACGTTGTTTGCGAGGTAAGTCGCGACTAGGCTCGCCGCAACTGCCGCAACAAATGTGACCGCAAAGCGGGTGAGGTGGTCGCGCATGGTGGTTACGCCTTGATGATCTTCGGGGCAAGATAGATGCCCACAATCACAGCGGCAACGGTTAGAGCGAAAGTGATAGCCTTCTCTTTCATAACTGCAAATCTCCAAGTTAGTGTATGTATGTACGCGTGGCAAAACATATGCCACAAAACAAAACGAGCGGCCCTATTATAGAGCCGCCCGCTATGTCAAGCAAATTTAATAGACTGTTTGTTATTCAGTCGGTGTTTCCGTCTTCGCCGCTGGTTTGCCCGGCTTCGCTTCCGGTGTCGCTGGCGTCGTCGGCTTCTTGTCGCCCGACAGCAGACCCCAAATCAGCAGACCCGCGCCCGCTATTACTAGAAGTGGATTCATGTTTTTTACCTCGTTTACTGAACGTTGTTGCACCAAATTTCGATGCGTGGATGTACTCGCCTTGTAAAAGTTTGTTGCACTCTTGCAATTCGGGTTTGTTGAATTCGTCGGCTAAAAGCTTGCCTTCTTTTATCGACGAACAGAATAAAAACAAGTAACGGCACTGATCACGCACGACGGGGGCTAGTTGTGTCCCTTTGTGTGCTATTAAGTGGCAAGAGTGGCCCCAATGCCTGCCAGTGGTGAAACATTCCTGCATAGCTTTTTCGTACTGGCCGACGCTTTTACCGCCTTCATCAATAAACACCATACACTTTCGAGAAGCCCAAAACACTTCTAAAAATTCGTCTTGATCGGCGGTAATAAAGTCGGCTTGCCATTGTGGGTCTTTGAGCGGGTCTAGCACAATCACACACCAGCCTTGTGACTTGTACACCTTCGCCAAATTGCGCGCTAAGGTGGTCTTGCCACTCTCTGACATGCCGAGTATGAGTGTGTGAGCCATAGCTATAACCCTAATTCGCTGGCTGGTTTTCCGTTAATCAAAATTTCATCCAGCGCGTTTTTGGTGTTGCTTCCCTTGATCGTTACAGTGGCTTCAATGCCGCGCTTTTTAAGTTCCTTTTTGATTTTCCATCTCGCTACCCGAAGGCTGACCCAGTGGCGAACTTTGCCCACTCTTGCCCGCGTTTCTGGCTGCGTAAATCTTGGTCCGGCGTAACTGGCGAGCGCGATACACAGAATTAACCCAGGCGGAATATCTTGCATATTGCTCGCCCTCGCATATCCAATCCACGCGCCTTCCTGAAACTCGATTTCGGGTTGTTCTGGTTTCCATTCTGGACCGCCTAACGTCTGCCCCAACATAAAAATCAAGTGCGCTGCCGCCTTGCCGGATGCGATGGCTTTTGCTTCGTTATCAGGTTCGATTGTTGCGACTTCCGCCGCTTTCGACTTGCGCGAAGTTGCGACGCGAGAACCTTCCGCGCTTGGGTTTCGCTTAAGACGCCACGTGCCATCCTTAAGCTTAGAACCTGTATGGCGGCGACCATCAAACGGTGTACCTGCCGAGTCTGTTTCCGCGTCAGCGTCGGCGGTTTGCTGCTGGCTTTCGTGTTCATCAACTGCATGCTGTTGAACGTCGGGCGCTTCCGCCATGATAGTATTTGCAGCGTCAAGCAATAAGTCATCGCCAGTAACACCAGAATCGCCAGAATTAGCACCATTATTGTCATCGGGTGCGCCCTCTTGCTCGCCTTTATTGAATGAAAAAATACCCATATTAATTACCTAGTGGGGTGGAAGGGGTGGCCGTTTCTACGTTCCCGGCCAAACGCTTCGCGTCTATCCAGATGACCCAACAACCCGCACGCGTGTGCAATTGGGCGATGACGCGGCAACTCTTTTTACTTGATGCCAGTAGCAAACAAGTTGGCAGCGCTCTGACCTTTCTTGGCTGTAGCCATGCCGATATGTTGGATGTAAACGGCTTTGCCTTTCTTCGCAACTTCAAACAAGCCTTTAAGCCCCGCCTTCTCCCACACCGTCACTTCTGCGCCTGCTTTGGTCTTGATACGCATCAGCCGCATAGTGGGGTTTTCGCCCTTTTTGGGGTTCTTCTTGTCGATTGTTTTGACTTCAATCACATTGCCTTCGACAACTTTCGTTACAGTCCAGTCAACGGAATCACCGCCGCCGCCTGTAATGGGTTTGAAGCCTTTCGGCAGCGTGACGGTTGCGAGTGTTTTTGATGATGTCTTTGCTTTGGTAGCCATTTACTTTCTGCCTTTGGTCGTGGGTTTGGTTTTGATTTCTAAGTCACGCGCAACAAGATCGTTCAAGTACTTGATGCGCGAAACACCTGCCGCTTTCAGATGTTCGGAAAGCTTGATAGCTTGCGGCGTGGGCATATCAAACACGATCCGAACATATGCGCTATTTGGGTTAATAGCCATTGAGATTACAGCGTGAACTTGGTCTGCTTTTCCGCAGTGCCAGTCAAAGCCACCTCGTATTGTTTCGTCACAGAATCAAGTCCGGCTTTCAGTGCGCCAACGACTTTTTCGGCTTGGTCCACGTCGTAAAAGTAGCGTTTGCGATTGCTCAAAGTGCCGATTTTTTCGAGTGTTGCAAGGGCGCGATTCACCTGCAATTGTGCCGATTCACGAAACTTTTTTGCTTTGTCAACCGTTGCAGCTTGCTTCTTTTCGGCTGGTGATTGAGCGGACTTGTCGGGCTTGGTTGGGGTTGCCATGTGGGCTATCTCCGAAGGTGTAAGGGTTGTTAGATCGAGCACGGATAGGGTAGTCCTGTAGGTGTGTCGGTGTCAAGCGCGATTTAGTTAGTGTCTGTATGTATGAGTGCTTGACTTAGTGTATGTAGTATGTCTGTACGGGGGGTGACTAGCGGGG
>Ga0137448_1000050_pt1 | contig 12346 bp, 10 predicted proteins | sample EasRivERMGT418_2_FD_102316 | JGI IMG/M metagenome (GOLD analysis project Ga0137448, IMG submission 102316) | Soil microbial communities from meander-bound floodplain in the East River, Colorado, USA - East River MetaG ERMGT418_2 | ecosystem: Environmental > Terrestrial > Soil > Floodplain ... | reverse complement strand
CCTGGGGAGATCAGATCCTGTGCAGCCCCAAAGAGCGGGAGGCCTTCCGTAAGCTTCTTGCCCTGGGATTGAAAGACAGCTTCAGGATGTTTACTCAGCCGAACAAATCCTTTACCTGGTGGGACTACCGCATGAATGGATTCAAGCGCAATCTCGGGCTGCGCATCGATCACGTCCTGCTCAGCTCCGAGCTCGCTTTGCGGTGCCGCACGTGCGCAATCGATCTTGAACCACGCCGACTAGAGCGCCCGTCCGACCATGCGCCGGTGATGGCCGAACTCGAGCTTTAGTGGCTATAATTCAAGCCCCCGCGGGCGAAGAATAATTGTCTCGGACAGTCAGCGGGCGTCAGGAGCAGTCACTGCGTTCAACTTAGGAGGAAGAAATCATGGCTTTCAATAAACTGCTGCGCCAAATTTCCGGGGCGGTCCTGGCAACGTGCGCCGCGACCGGCGTATTCGCGCAGGCCGGTTATCCGACCAAACCGGTGAAAATTATCGTGCCGTTCTCTGCCGGCGGCCCCGCGGACATTTATGCGCGGTATCTCGGTCAGCGGCTCGAGAAGCCGCTCGGCCAGCCGATCGTGGTCGAGAACCGCGTGGGCGGCGGGGGAGTCATCGGCGCCGATGCGGTGGCGAAGTCGGCGCCGGACGGCTACACGCTCCTGATGATGTCGAACACGCACACCGTCAACGAGTCGCTCATTTCAAAGAAACCATACAAGCTGATGACGGACCTCGTGCCCGTCGCGCCGGTGAACTATTCGGACCTGCTGCTCGTCGTGCACCCCAGCGTACCGGCGAAGGACCTCAAGGAGTTGCTCGCTCTCGCCAAGGCAAAACCGGGCGCGCTCAATTACGCCTCCTCCGGACCCGGGACACCCTATCACATGGCGGGCGAGCTGTTCAAGGCGATGGCCGGCCTCGACATCGTGCACGTTCCGCACAAGGAAAGCTCGGGCGCGCGCACGAGCGTCATGGGCGGACAGGTGCAGATGATGTTCGATGCGATCACGGTCATGGCGAAGCAGGCCGAGGCGGGCAAGGTCCGCGCGATCGCCTCGAGCGGCCGGACACGGTCTGCGGTCACGCCCGATATCCCGACGATCTCGGAAGCGGGCGTCCCAGGCTACGACGCCGTGATCTGGCTCGGGACAATGGCGCCCGCCGGCACGCCGAAACCGATCGTAGAAAAACTGAATTCGGAGATCCAGAGGGTCACCAGCCTGCCCGAAGTGAAGGAAGCCTGGGCCAAGCAGGGCGCCTTTCCCATGCACATGACGCCAACAGAATTCGGAAAATACATGGAACAAGACATCGAGAAGTGGGCAAAGGTAGTGAAGATTTCGGGAGCCAAGATCGATTAGCGAGCTCCTCCGAGGGCACGTTTCCTCTCGAACCGGTCGATATTCGCATCCGTGGCCGAGCGCGTCCGACTCTCCGTCAACGGTGCTGAATCCGAGCTCGATGGGGGTTCGGACACGCCGCTTCTCTACGCGCTGCGCAACGATCTTGGGCTGAAAGGCACGCGCTTCGGCTGCGGCAACACCCAATGTGGCGCCTGCTTCGTGTTGATCGACGGCTATCCGGCACCCGCATGCGACACCCCTCTGTGGTCTGTGATCGGTAAGAACATTACCACTGTCGAAGGCCTGGTCACGGGCGGCCGCTTGCATCCTCTTCAAAACGCTTTTCTCGCCGAGCAGGCAGCCCAATGCGGCTATTGCACCAGCGGCATCCTGATTAGTGCCGCGGCGCTTTTGGCGAAAAATCCCAGGCCGACCGAAAGCGAAGTGCGCGCGGCACTCGACCGCAACCTGTGCCGCTGCGGCTCGCACAACCGCATGGTGCGCGCGGTGTTGCGCGCAGCGTCGGAAATCGCGCCATGAACACCGTTGCCGACACCCGGCTCAAGCGGTCAGGAAGTCTGGAGAAGAACCCGAGACTGTCGCAGTGGGTGCGCCTGCACCGCGACGGCACGGTTTCCATCTACAGCGGAAAGGTCGAGATAGGCCAAGGTATTCTGACGGCCCTTGCGCAGATTGCGGCGGAAGAGCTCGGGGTCGCGCCGGAACGCATTCGCATGGTTGCTGCCGATACATCGGTGAGTCCCGATGAGGGTGTCACTTCGGGCAGCCTCTCGATCCAGGATTCCGGTGCCGCGCTGCGTCGTGCCTGCGCGCAGGCCCGTGCATTGCTCGTGGAGCGTGCCGCGTCGCGTCTCGGCGTATCGCCCGGCGATTTGCGCGTAGAGGACGGTGCTGTCCGAGCGCGGGGCCGTAGCGTCAGTTTTTGGGAATGCACCGATGACGCATTGTTCGACTGCGAGGTCGACGAGGCGATCGCAGTGAGACCGCCGAGTGATTACCGGGTGGTCGGCAAAGCTGCTCAGCGACGTGACCTGCCAGACAAGATCGCCGGCCGGTCCCGCTTCATCCAGGACATGGCATTGCCCAGGATGCTCTACGGCCGCGTGGTCCGCCCGTCGCACAGCTTCGCGGGGCTCGTTTCCTTGGACGAGAGTAGGCTCAAATCGATGCAGGGGCTTACTGCGATCGTACGCGAGGGCGGCTTTGTTGGAATACTCGCCGAGCGCGAGGATACGGCGATCTCCGCCCAGCAGGCCCTTCGGCGGGCTGCGTCGTGGAGCGATGGCGATTCTCTCCCCCAGGACATCCATGCATGGCTCAAGGGGCACGTGGCTGAGCACCGCGTCATCAGCGAGAAAGAAGACGCCGCCGCAAAATCCCGGGCAGCGAGGAGACTCGAAGCCGACTATTCCAAACCCTACATATCGCACGCTTCGATCGGCCCGTCGTGCGCGGTCGCCCAGTTCGAGGGCGACAAACTCACGGTGTGGAGCCACAGCCAGGGGATATTCAATCTGCGCCGCGACCTGGCCATCGTCTTGGGAATGCATGAAGAGGCGATCGTGGTCCGGCACGCGGAAGGTGCGGGCTGCTACGGACACAACGGCGCCGACGATGTGGCGCTTGACGCGGCGCTACTCGCGCGGGCGGTGCGCGGGCGCCCGGTCCAGGTGCAGTGGATGCGGGACGACGAATTCGCTTGGGCTCCGTGCGGGCCCGCCATGGCGTTCACGTTGCGCGCGGCACTCGACTCGCAGGGTAACATCGTCGATTGGCAGCACGAGCTCTGGAGCAACGGACACAGCAGCAGACCCGGGCGCGCGGAAAATCCGGCGCTCCTGGCGGCGTGGCACCTGGCGAAACCCTGTGAGCGGCCTTCAGCGATCAATATGCCACTGCCCGCGGGGGCGGCGGACCGCAACGCAATCCCGATATACGATTTTCCGAACCAGCGCGTCGTCAACCACTACGTACGCGAAATGCCGGTGCGAACCTCGGCGCTGCGCTCACTGGGCGCGTACGCCAACGTGTTCGCGATTGAATCCTTCATGGACGAGCTCGCTCAGGCGGCAGGAATAGACCCGATCGCCTTCCGCCTGCGGCATCTCAAAGATTCACGCGGTCGTGCGGTCATAGACGCAGCGGCGCGGCGCGCCGGATGGAGTCGCTGGAAACCCGCCGAAGGCCGCGGCCACGGTATCGGATTTGCGAGATACAAGAATCTGGGCGCCTACTGCGCTGCAGTGGCCGAAGTGGAGGTCGGCCACGACGTGCGCGTGAGCCGGTTGGTCCTCGCCGTCGACGTCGGGCTCGTCATCAACCCGGACGGCGTGATCAATCAGATCGAGGGTGGCGCAATTCAGTCGACCAGCTGGACGCTCAAGGAACAGGTGAAGCTTGGCATACGCGGCATTGCGAGCCTCAGTTGGGAGGATTATCCCATCCTCAAATTCAGCGAGGTACCGGCTGTCGAAGTCGAGCTGATCGATCGTCCCCAGCTCCCCGCTGTCGGCGCGGGGGAAGCCGCTCAGGGTCCGACCGGGGCGGCGATCGCCAACGCGGTGGCGCATGCGCTCGGATTGCGCGTGCGCGACCTCCCGCTTACACACGAACGGATTACCGCGGCGATAAGTCAGTCGATGTAGCTGTATGCCGGTAAGGTAAGAAACTCGACGTAGCGATCGTCAGTCGTGATGCGGTCGAAGAGCTTCGCGCCTTCTTCGTACCTACCTGCTTTCCACGCCTCGTCACCGAGGTAGGTTTTCACCTTGGGCAATTCTTCGGCGAGGAGCTTTCTGAAAAGCTCCTGGGTGACTTTACGGCCGTCTTGCAGCTTCCCTTTGGGAGAACGCATCCACTGCCAGATTTGAGAGCGCGAGATTTCAGCGGTGGCCGCATCCTCCATCAGATTGAATACGGGCACACAGCCGTTCCCGGCGAGCCACGCCCCCAGATATTGGATACCGACTGAGATATTGTTGCGCAGACCGGCTTCGGTGATCGGCCCTTCCGGCCGGAAATCGAGCAGGTCTCTTGCGGCGACAATGACATCCGGGCGTTGCCTGTCGTACTGGTTGGGCCGGGGCATGTGCTCATCGAATACTGCTTTGGCGATCGGCACCAGGCCGGGGTGTGCGACCCACGTCCCGTCGCAGCCGTCGGTCACTTCGCGCAGTTTGTCCTCGCGAACCTTCGCGAGCGCGGATGCGTTAGCCGCAGAATCATTCTTGATCGGGATCTGCGCCGCCATTCCACCCATCGCCGGGGCACCGCGGCGGTGGCAGGTCTTCACGAGAAGCAACGCATAGGCGCGCATGAACGGCGCGGTCATCGTAACCTGCGCGCGGTCAGCCAGGCAAAAACCAAGATTCGCGCGAAACTTCTTGATGCAGGAAAAAATGTAATCCCATCGGCCGATGTTGAGACCGGCGGAGTGCTCGCGAAGCTCCCACAGGATTTCGTCCATTTCGAACGCGGCAACTACAGTCTCGATCAGCGCAGTGGCCTTGATCGATCCCTGCGGCACGCCTAACTCCTTCTGGGCGGACTTGAAAATATCGTTCCAAAGCCGCGCTTCGAGATGGGACTCCATCTTCGGCAGGTAGAAGTACGGCCCTGTGCCGCGTGCAAGCAGCTCTGTTGCATTGTGAAAAAAATACAGCGCGAAGTCGAATATCGCGCCTGAAACAGGCTTCCCGTCCACAAGCAGATGCTTCTCATCCAGGTGCCAGCCGCGCGGGCGCGGAATCAGAACCGCCACCTTGTCTTTCATGCGGTAGGTTTTTTCCTCTTGTTCGAAACTGATGCTTCCGCGCACTGCATCGTGCAGATTGATCTGGCCTTCGACCATGTTGGCCCACGTAGGGCAGTTGGCGTCCTCGAAGTCCGCCATGAACGTGGAGGCGCCCGAGTTGAGCGCGTTGATCACCATTTTGCGGTCCGTCGGACCGGTAATCTCCACGCGGCGGTCCAGCAAATCCTTCGGCTGTGCGGCGATCGTCCATTCTTCAGCGCGAACCTGTGCGGTTTCAGGAATGAAATCGGGAAATTTTCCGGCGTCAAATTCTTTCTGGCGTGCCGCACGCCGACTGAGGAGGTCTTGGCGACGCGATTCGAAAGCGCGATGCAACTTGGCGACAAAGCCCAGGGCGGCAGCGCCAAGAATCAGTGGCGCCCCGGGCAGAGCGGGCGCACGGATATCGACTCCCGCCGGAGAGCTCTCCGTCGGGGGGGTAGCCGAAGATGCCACACTCACAGCGTTCTCCCAAGTCTTACCTGCGCCATTCTAGCTTTTGAATTCGTATCACGCAGCGATATTTCATATTGTGAGACAAGCCGGAGATCCGGCATTCAGTCGGCATCGGCAGGAATTTCCGAGCTTGAAGGATGAGAAAATCGCCGCACGCTGCTCCTCCGACTATTCTGCATCGCCTGGGGTCCCGTCTCCGATGCCCAGCTCAAAGATCTTGCGGGTAATCGTATTGCGACCTATGCCGAGCCGACCCGCTGCCTCGATGCGCCGGCCGCCGGTATGCGCGAGGGCCTTCGCGATAAGCGTCTTCTCGAAACTCTTGGACAGATTCTCCATGATATTCGTTTCGCCGCTTACCAGCCTGCGATCCGCTTCCCGTCCCAGCGCCGCGAGCCACTCGCCCGAGGGCGCCGCAGCATCCTCGCGGAGTTCCGGCGGAAAGTCACCGATCTCGATGACCTGCGTGGGTGACATTACGGTGAGCCAGTGACACACATTCTCGAGCTGACGCACGTTTCCGGCAAGATTCTGAGCCGAGAGGTAGACCATCGCCGAATCCGACAGGCGCTTGGGCTCTACACCGAGCTCCCGGGCCGATTTTGCGAGGAAGTGTCGCGCAAGCAGCGGAATATCCTCGCGGCGTTCGCGCAGCGAGGGCAGCCGCAGCCGGATCACGTTCAGCCGGTGATACAGGTCCTCACGGAACAGGCCTTCGCCGACCCGTGTTTCCAAGTCCTGATTGGTCGCGGCGATGACGCGGACGCTCGCGCGAATCGGCTGATGGCCGCCGACCCGATAGAAAGTTCCGTCAGACAATACGCGCAGCAAGCGCGTTTGCAGCTCGGCCGGCATATCGCCGATTTCATCCAGAAACAGGGTGCCGTCTTCGGCCTGCTCGAAGCGACCCCGCCGCAAAGCCTGTGCCCCCGTGAAGGCGCCACGCTCGTGCCCGAAGAGCTCCGATTCCAGAAGGTCTTTTGGCATTGCCGCAGTATTTATTGCGATGAATGGCTTGTCTGCGCGCGGGCCATGGCGGTGCAGCGCTCGCGCCACGAGTTCCTTGCCCGTTCCGGACTCGCCGGTGATCAGGACTGTGGCGCTCGACTGCGATAGGCGGCCGATTGCGCGGAACACCTCCTGCATCGACTGGGCTTGGCCGAGGATATCCGGCGTGCCGGTCGACGACTCCTCGGCTTCATCCTCCCGCATGCTCTCGCCGAGTGCGCGGCGGATGAGCTCGACCGCCTGGTCAACGTCGAACGGCTTTGGCAGATATTCGAATGCACCACCCTGGAACGCCGCCACCGCCGACTCCAAATCAGAGTACGCGGTCATGATGATGACCGGAAGATCGGGGAAACGTTGCTTTACAGTTTTCAGCAGCTCCAGACCTGAGGCGCCGGGCATGCGGATATCTGAAACGAGCACCTGCGGGGCGCCGGCCGCGTCGAGCGCTTCCATGGCCTCAGTCGCCTGAGCAAAGGTCTTGAAGGGAATGCCTTCGCGAGCGAGGGCCTTCTCGAACACCCAACGGATGGAACGGTCGTCATCAATGACCCAGACTGGTCTCATCATTATCTTTCAGCGAAGCGGTAGCACGATGCGGAAGCTGGTTCTTCCCGGCTGGCTATCGCATTCCACCACCCCGTGGTGCTGCTGCACGAAAGTCTGCGCGAGCGTCAGGCCGAGCCCGGTCCCACCCTCACGGCCGGATACCAGCGGATAGAAAATCTGGTCGCGGATTTCCGCCGGCACGCCCGGTCCGTTATCGATCACTTGCAATTCTAATGCCAGCCTGCGCAAGCGCCGGGCGAGCGTTACCTGGCGGGCAACCCGGGTGCGCAGGACGATTTCGCCCCGGCCTTGAAGCCCAGCCGTGGCGGCGGCACGGACTCCCAGTATGGCTTGCGCGGCATTCCGCGCGATATTGAGCACGGCCTGGATGAGTTGCTCCGGATCGCCGCGAAACTCGGGCAGACCGACGTCGTAATCGCGTCTTACCTGTATGCCTTCCGGAAACTCGGCAAGAATAAGGCTGCGCACCCGTTCACATACCTCATGGATATTCATCGGCACCTGGTTCGGAGGGCGATGTGGAGTAAGAAGTCGGTCCATCAGAGCCTGCAGGCGGTCGGCTTCCTTGATGATCACCCGGGTGTATTCGCGCAGGCTCGGCCGGTCGAGTTCACGCTCGAGGAGTTGGGCTGAGCCGCGCAAACCTCCCAGGGGATTCTTGATTTCGTGAGCGAGGTTTCGGATCAGCTCCCGGTTGGCCCGGTGCTGGGTCATGCGTTGCTCTTCTCGCTCGATGCGTAGCCTCTGGTCGATCGGCCGCAGCTCAAGCAGCAGCACAGCCTGCGACAGCTCGACCGGCGTAGCGATGCAGTCAAGATGCAGGGGCTCCTGGCCCGTTGGTATCAGGATCAGGTTCTGATCAGCGAAGCCACGCTCCTCGCGAATCGCCTGATGCAGCAGGCCTGCCAGCGGGCCCGGGTCAGCAAAGAGTCCCGGGTAAGGCTGGTCCAGGATGCTCTTGCGGCTCACCGCAAAAAGAGTTTCCGCGGCGGGATTGACGTACTTCACACGGAGCTCCCGGTCCAGCAGCACCACCGCGGTAGCGAGCCAGTCCAGGCCGGGAAAGGCTGCCGGATTCATGGGCTGGACCAGTTTCGGGGACCGGGGTGGCAGCAGCGCCGCGCGTATGTGCCGCGTCGCGCCAAGGGAGCGCTGGCGCCCCGCCTAAGCCAGGCTGCCTGATTCCAGGGAGCAGCGCGAGCCGCCCTTACTTGAGGCGGCCGAGCTCGCCGCGGAGCTGCTCGATGTTCTTCGTGTGCTGGCTGACCGCTTCCTGGTAGGGCTTCAATCGCTCCAGCACCCGAGCGTAATTGCGCTCGTCGCCATCGCGAATTCCTTCCTGCTCGGCGAGCTTCTGCCGGGCGCCGGAGAGCAGTTGCTGCTCGTTTTGGAACTCCGACTCTAGAATCCTGCGGCGGTTCTCGTTGCGCGCCGAGGCAGGGTCCGATACGGCTGAAGATTGCGCGGCGCGCGCAGGAACCTGAGCCGGCACAACGGACACTTCCTTGCTCACCAAGGTGCACTTCTTGCCCACCGTGTCGCGTTTTACATTGGTGTAAGTTGGACGCCCGCTCGCGTCGGGGCACTTGTACACCTCGCTCTGAGCGTGACCACAGGGCGCCGCCAGCGCGAGGAAAACCCAGCCGATCAATCGCTTGTTCAGTGCCATGGCCCCCCCAGACCCTAGTGGGAACTTTAAGTGTAGGCCAAAACAACCCTGATTTCAAATGAAAAAAGGACGAAACCCCCGACTTGGGGCGCTCCGTCCCTCCGCGCTAGGTAAAATCCAAATCCTGACCCGGAGCTACCGGGCCTTCGAAGCGTCCTTACGAACTGTAGTACATGTCGAATTCAACCGGATGTGTCGTCATGCGGAAGCGCGTGATCTCTTCCATCTTCAAGGCGCAATAGGCGTCGAGCATATCGTCCGAGAACACGCCGCCCTTTGTGAGGAACTCGCGATCCTTGTTCATGTGATCGATCGCCATGTCGAGCGAAGAACACACATTCTGGACTTTCTTTGCCTGTGCCGGCGGCAAATCGTACAGATTCTTGTCGATGGGATCGCCCGGATGGATCTTGTTCTGTACCCCGTCAAGCCCCGCCATCAGCATGGCGGCAAACGCGAGATACGAGTTGGTAGTGGGGTCGGGGAAGCGCACTTCAACGCGGCGCGCCTTGGGATCTGTCACGAGCGGTATCCGGCACGCCGCAGATCGGTTGCGCGACGAATAGGCCAGATTGATCGGCGCTTCAAATCCGGGCACCAACCGCTTGTAAGAGTTGGTACCCGGGTTGGTGATGGCGTTCAATGCCTTGGCGTGCTTGATGATGCCGCCGATATAGTAGAGCGCGAAGTCCGAAAGACCCGAGTAGCCGTTCCCAGTGAAAAGATTCTTGCCGTCTTTCCATACGGACTGGTGAACGTGCATGCCCGACCCATTGTCACCGACTATCGGCTTGGGCATGAATGTTGCCGTCTTGCCGTATGAATGTGCGACGTTCCAGACCGTGTACTTCAGGATCTGCATCCAGTCGGCGCGCTTCACCAGGCTGTTGAACTTGGTACCGATCTCACACTGACCGGCGGCCGCCACTTCGTGGTGATGCACCTCCACCTCGACGCCCTGCTGCTCCAGCGCGAGCACCATGGCGTTGCGGATGTCTTGCAGAGTATCAGCCGGCGGTACCGGGAAATAGCCGCCTTTGACCGGAGCGCGATGGCCCATGTTGCCGCCCTCGTATTCCTCACCGGATGACCATGGCGCTTCCTCGGATTTGATCTTGCAAAAGCAGCCCGACATGTCCACATTCCAGGTCACCGAGTCGAAGATGAAGAACTCGGGCTCCGGACCGAAATAGGCGGTGTCGCCCAAGCCGGTCGATTTCATATAGGCCTCGGCGCGCTTGGCGATGGTGCGAGGGTCGCGGTCGTAACCTTTGCCGTCGGCGGGCTCAACCGCATCGCAGGTGAGATTTAGCACCGGCTCATCGGTGAAGGGATCCATACGCGCCGAGTCCGGGTCGGGCATCAGCAGCATGTCCGAGGCTTCGATACTTTTCCAGCCCGCAATCGAAGATCCGTCGAAAAAATGTCCGCTTTCGAACTTGTCCGTGGTAAAAGCCTTGACCGGCACAGATACGTGCTGCTCCTTGCCTCGAGTGTCGGTAAAGCGCAGATCTACGAACTTGACCTCCTTCTCCTTGATCATTTTCATGACATCATTGGCAGACATTGCCATTGCGGAATCTCCTCAATTTTCTGATTGTCGGTGGGTTAGAAAGGGAAACAAAGCGCTAAATCGATGGAATCTCTGCAGATTCCATGCCATGCAGCGCAAAAAAGGCAGGCCATTGTGCCATAAGAGAGCGCTCGAAGCGATTTCAGGACTCACGCACCAAACCGGCGCGGAGCGGTCATTATGCGCACCGTGTCGGTGCGAATCAACTCCCGACCCCTTCGCCTAGAGCTAAACTATTCCCAACGCATTCTTAACAAGAATTTGACCATGTCTAATGACGCAGTTGAGGACATCCTTGCCCGAGCCAAGCTGCGGGCCGAATCGATGAATCTTCCCTACGCAGGAGCACTGCTGCCGCTTGAAGCACACGCTCTGATGCAACAGCTTCCAGGGGCAAAACTGGTCGATGTGCGCACCCAAGCGGAGTGGGACTATGTCGGACATGTTCCTGAATCGGTATTGATCGAATGGAACACCTACCCGAGCGGCCAGCGCAATCAGCGGTTCCTCGAACAGCTCCAGGCCCGGGTAACGAAGAACGAAACACCGGTAATGTTTCTATGCCGCTCCGGAGCACGCTCGCACCATGCTGCCTCGACTGCCACCCAGGGGGGCTATCCAAACTCCTACAACGTGCTCGAGGGTTTCGAAGGCGACAAGGATCCGCACGGCCATCGCGGCACTGTCGGCGGTTGGCGATTTGCGGGCTTACCCTGGGTCCAAGGCTGACCTGCGCTTATAAGCTCGATCGACTCTTCCCTTGGACTATCCCGCCGACCAATTGACGACTCCGGCGTGGGCGGTAACGAGCACCGCAGCGCCGAAAGCGATCCGGTACCAGGCGAACGGCGTGAAGTCATGCGTGGCAATGTAGCGTAGCAGCCACCGTACGCACAGGAAAGCCGAGGCGAACGCCGCAGCCGAGCCGACCACGAACATCCCCACATCGCTCGAATCGAAGAGCGCTCGGTTCTTCCAGAAATCGTATGCGCCGGCCGCCACGAGTGTCGGCACGGCGAGGAAAAAGGAAAACTCCGTCGCTGTGCGCCGCGAAAGTCCGAACAGCATCCCGCCGATGATGGTCGCCCCGGAACGCGAAGTACCGGGGATCAGCGCGAATGCCTGGGCAAAGCCGACCTTCAACGCGTCTTTCCAGGTCATCTCGTCCACGCTTTGAATCAATGCAGTGCGTGGACGTCTTTCCACCCAGAGAATGATGAACCCTCCGACGATAAACGCGAGCGCAACGGGCACGGCGTGGAACAGATAAGTCTTTATCAACTTGCCGAACGCGAGGCCTAGCACGGCTGCCGGAGTGAAAGCGACAAGGAGATTGAGCACGAAACGCTGCGCGGCACGATCGGTGGCAAGACCTGCCAGCACACGCCCGAACCGCCCACGGTATTCCCAGACGATAGCGAACATCGCGCCGGTCTGAATCACGATCTCGAATACTTTTGCCTTCTCATCACTGAAGCCGAGCAGGTCGCCGACCAGGATCAGGTGTCCGGTCGACGAGATCGGCAGAAACTCGGTCAGGCCCTCCACGACACCGAGGACGAAAGCCTTTGCGAGCAACGCGAATTCCACGGCGTCTCCAGAAAATAAAAGGCGGCAGAAACTGCCGCCTTGAAATTCTAACGGAAACCGTCAGAAGCGGTAATCAGCCTGGTTCATCGCGTGACTTCGATCTTGCCCTTCATGTTCGGATGCAGGCCACAGATGTAATCGTAGCTGCCTGCGTCGTTGAACACGATCGCCGTGCTCTGTCCCTTGAGAAGGATTGGGGTGCGAAGCGTCGTCTGCCCCTGCACAGTCACCTGGTGGGGCGAGTCGTCGGCGTTGGTCCAGGTAATCGTATCGCCGACTTTTACCGCGGATTTTTCCGGCCCGAACAGGAATTCGGCT
>Ga0137448_1000047_pt1 | contig 12626 bp, 7 predicted proteins | sample EasRivERMGT418_2_FD_102316 | JGI IMG/M metagenome (GOLD analysis project Ga0137448, IMG submission 102316) | Soil microbial communities from meander-bound floodplain in the East River, Colorado, USA - East River MetaG ERMGT418_2 | ecosystem: Environmental > Terrestrial > Soil > Floodplain ... | reverse complement strand
GACTCCAACAGCACCGGGTGCGGGCATTACTCGCGGTGGTCGCGTGGCAATCGACGCATCTGGCATGCGCGCTCGTAGAGATGCTGCTGCCGCGACTGCCGCATTGGCAGCGCGAGGTGCGTACTTGCGTGGCGAGGCCGCATTCATGAAGGCCGAAGAAGGCAACAACAAGCCCGAGAACACTACAGTGATCCCGTCGATGGTTCCCGGCGCGCCAGCGGAAGTCATCCAAGTCAATCGTGGCGTGGCAAAGAGGCTCGCAGTGCGCAAGGAGCTTCCGGCTGGCTATGACGCTCAACGCGCATTGGCCGAGGCACAGGCCACGCTGAAGACACAGGGCAACACCAAGAAAGTACGTGACGCACTGAACGCACGTCTTGCGGAGTACGGACTTCCCGCTCTTAAATAAGGAAACCAAATGGGTTTGTTTGACAATCTTGACCCCGTAGCTGGGCTGGATGAAACGACGGATCAGGGCATCTTCGGCGACATCAAGGGTCCGGGCGAGGTATCAAAAGGTCTGAAACGTGGAGCACTGCGCCTCGGCGCGGAAGTTGCTCGCGGTGCAGAAGCGGTTGCCAAAGGTACAGGGTTTGGCGCCGTCAAGTCTCGCGCAGGCGAGATCGCTACCGACCTCAACGCGCAGGCTGCTGATCTGGCACCGCGTGTTGGATCATACACGGATGTCAACTCTCTCGGCACCGCTGCGGATTATGCCGCTGGCCTCTTGGCCGAGAACGCAGTACAACTCCCACTTACCGCTCTAGCCGCCTTCCTTGGCGCTAAGGGCGGCGCACGTCTTATGGGCGAGCGCGCCCTAGCCTCGATGGTTGGCGGCGCTGCTGGCGCGTTTGTGCCGTCCTACGTGCAGAACTTCGGCGATGTCTACAACGAACAACGCGAAGCCGGGCTCGACGATCCACTTACCGCAGCCAAATACTCCGTACCGATTGCTGCGCTAGACGCGCTCGGTCCCGGCCTGCTCGCCGGCATACTCTTGAAGCCGGAGAAAGCAGCCGTCAAGGCCGGCGCAAAAACGCTTCTCGATAAAATCATGAAGGGCGTTGTTCTCGGCTCGGCTGAGGAAGCTCCGACCGAAGCTCTACAAGAAGACTTGGCTATTCGCGCACGTGCAGCAATTGACCCTAACTTTGATCCAAGCTCAAGTGAAAACATTCAACGCCGGAGAGAGGCTGCTGTCGGAGGCGGCGTGGTTGGTGGTGTTGTCGGTGGGGGTGGCGGTGCTATCAGTGCGATTACTACTCCTGTTGCTCCTGCTGCCGTACCATCTGCGGTCAGTGAGGAACCAGCGGCGCCGGCTGCGCCGGGTACGGAACCGGCTGCGCCGCAGGCACCAGCGCAATCTACAGTTCGAGCGCTGGATGAAAGCGTTCCCCTACCTGTACTTAACACACCAGAAGAAATCCTGCCGCTGATCAACGCGAACGCGCCCGACGCGCTGGAAGAATCATTCATCGCGGCCCGACGCGCGGAGGCTGATGCCGAGTTTGCCGCAAACCCCGAGCGTGTCACCGCCCAGTTTCTGAACGGCGCGGTCTCAGTCGCCGAGGCTCGCATCTCTGCGCTCGACGCGGAACTCGCCTTGCCAGCCAAGCAGCGCAGCCGCCCAAAGCAGGCAATAACGAAGGAGAAGATTGCGTTGACTTCGCAACTGGAGCCAATGCGCAAGCGCGCGTCCGCGCTGTCTGTGCTCGCTGACACACCGCAATACCAAGAGAAGTCGCCGCTCGTAGAGGGCACGCTGATCAATGTTCAACAACCAACGGAGGCTCCAAATGCCGCTATCCAAGGGATCATCCAACAAGGCAGTGTCGCGGAACATCTCGAAAGAAATGCACGCGGGCAAGCCGCAGAAACAGGCGATCGCGATCGCAATGTCAGTGGCGGGCCGATCGAAGAAACAAACCAAGCCGTCGAAACAAACGAAGCCGGTGAGCAAGTACCGACTCGGCGCAACTCCGAGCAAGTCTTCTCGGAGCAACTCGCGCGGATCAACCAAGAGCAAGGGCGCCTACTAACGGCTGAGCAGGCCAAGTTCCTGCGCCGCCAAAGCGCAGCGCCGGATGTCGCGACTCCTAAGCTCGCAGTCGTCACCGCCCGCTCGCGCGAGAACCTGAAGTTTGCGCCGACAGACGTGCGCGCCGAATCGTTTATGAACGAATCCGCCCGTGTGGTGGAAGCGAACGTGACCGAACTGGTTGCCAACGGCATGGTGAAGGAGACCTCCGCGCAGTCTGTTCGCAACGTGATCAACGAGGGAATCCGCACCGGTCTTGCAACTCAGGACGTAGAAAAGGCGAAGTCATTCATCGAGAACGGCGTACGCAGAGCCCTGAAGGGCAAGGTCGCGAAGGTTGATGTAGAGCCGATCGTGGACAAGATCATGACCGGTATTGCCACGCAGGAAAACCGATTCGTGCCGTTCTCTACCGGTGGCCCGCTGAGGTCTGAACTGCGCCCAACTCTCGCCGGCTTGCCAGAGCGTGCGGAGCAAGCGCCGCTGTTCGCTGACATCCCAGCTTCGCCATCGCCTACGACCGCGATCCAGTTCGAGCACTTCGGCAACGTGCCGGGCGGTGTCACCGATCCGACCAAGATTGGCAGTGGCGTGCTCGGTCGCGACCAAGCCATCGCTCGCGAGTACGGGTTGAACTACACCTCCGCCGTAGTGCGCGGAGCCGAATACCGCGAACCGGAAGTGCAGGCCAAGACCAAGTACACCGGCACGCTCGACGCATCGAAGGTGCATCTGGCCTCCGAGGGCGACCCGCTGTTCCAGCAAGCCAAGGCTGACATCGCCGCTCAGGGCATCTTCAATGACTCGCTGGTGTGGATGGACTATGCCAAGAAGGTCCGCGATGCGGGCTTCGACGCGATCATGTACGCTGGCGGACAGCTTCGCATCTTCACGCCGCAGCGTGTCTCGCCCGAGTTCAATCTCGCGAAAGCGCAGAAGCGATCGAGCGCGATCCTCAAGCAGCACGCGGAGTCAGGTGGTGGGTCGTGGAACTTGATGACCGGCGACGAGATGGGTGGCACCTCGAACTACGCGGTGAGCCCGTACAAGGGCCGCGAGGTTGTAATCCCCGGTCAGCCGACTGAGGACCAGATCGCGGCATACATCGCCACGAACCAAGATTTGCTGAGCAACCCAGTCAACGTGCTTGGCACGTGGTTCAACTCGGAAGACGGAAACACGTATCTCGACGTGAGCATTCTTACGCCGAGCTTCAAGGAAGCGCAGCGCATTGCCTTGAAGGCGAAGCAACTTGCCTTCTTCAACCTGCGCACGTTCGAGGAAGTCAAGACCGACACGGCTGAGCCAGTGGAGCTTGAGCTATTTCGCAACGTGCAGTCGTTCACGAACCTCGACACGATGCAGCGCCTGAAGGGACAGCAAGCGATCGACTACCTCGAATTCATCCTCGGCACGCCGTCGCGTCTTGAAGTGCGTCCGTTCGCGCAGTCCGATCCGAACGGCCACACAGGTGTATTCCGTGGCGGTCACATGAAGGACGTGATCGAGATGGCGATGAACTCCAAGGACGTGCTGTCAGTCGCCGCGCACGAAGGCTTCCACTTCGTGGAGACGCGTGTGCTGTCCGGCAATGAGCGCGTCGTGCTCCGCCGCGCCTTCGACAAAGAGTCCCGCCTGTTTAAACAGCTTACCGATGCGACGCGCCGTTATGACCAAGAGAACGGCACCGACATCACCAACGAGATTGAGTTGATCCCGGCAGAAGCGCATGCCTACGGCTTCGAGTTCTGGAAGCGTGGCGAGTTGCAGGCTGACGGCGCTCTCGCTGCCGTGTTCCGCAAGATCGCCGAACTGTTCGCGCGGATCAAGAACTTCATCGACGGCTTCGGCTTCCAGACTGCTGAAGACATCTTCACCGCGATTGACCGTGGTCAGTACGCGCGCCGCGAGAACCAAGCGATGCGCATCGACTCGCCCGAAGGTGAAAGCTGGTTCGACGACATCGAGAAGGACGCGATCCCCGGACTGCAACGCGCTGGCGATAAGGCAGCACCCGCAGCCTCCGCAGCCAAGGGCCGTCCGTACTGGGTGAAGGACGGCCACGACGTGGCGAAGATGCGCCGCCGCATTAAGGCACTCGCGCTCGAAGGCGAAACCGCACGCTCATGGCACCGTGAGTCTGGCGAAGAGATGCTGAAGCTGTACGGCGGAGATATGAAGAAGGCCGAGATTCTCGCGAAGCTCGTCGCCGTGTTCTCGCCGCGCACGCAAGTTGGAACTGACCTCGGCTTCGCGTTCAAGGCGATCGACCAGTTCAACCGTGGTCAGCCAGTGCACGCTGGCGTGTTCCCAACAGAGATGTCGAAGAAAGCCACCGCGATCCTGAGTGGCACTGAAGACCAGAAGCTGGTAACTGGCATCAAGCGCAACACGTTCTATCGCAATCTGATGAACGCAATCGACCCTGTCAACCACAACACTGAGTCGCAGGGTGCCACGATCGACATGTGGATGGCGCATGCGTTCGGGTTCAACCATGACGTGGCTGGCCGCATCAACCAGTCTGAGTATCGCTACGCGGAAGCCGAAGTGGGCCGTCTCGCTCGTGACCTCGGCTGGACGATTGAAGAGACGCAGGCCGCGATCTGGACAGCAATGAAGGCACGCTTCAATCAAGTGCGCGCTGACGCGAAGAAGTGGGGTATCAGGAAGGGGCTGTTCGAGTCCGTGGAAGGCAACGAGCGTCAGGCCGGCCTGTTCGTGCAAGCTGGCGGCGCAGCCTCGAAACTGAAAAGCGACGAAGCGTCGCACCGCAAGTATCTTGAGAACTGGACGAAGCTCGCGCTGTCAGTTCCGCTCGACCCAGTTGAATACGAGAAGGCTCGCTACAACTACGGCATCGCGATTCGCGAGTACGTGCGCGACGGAAAAATCCCGGCGCACGCAGCCGTTGACATGAGCGACGAGCCGATCGACGGCGACATCGTGCGCTCGGACGTGGAGCCAGATCAGGGCACGCTGCGGTTCTACAGCCGCGCTGCGCTCGCCGACCTGATCACTGAAGCCAAGCGCGGTGAAGCGCAGCTTACGCAGATGCACAGCGTGCTGGGCAAGATCATCGACAGCGCCGAGATTCCGGAAGACATGCAGCGCGCTGTGCTTGGCAACACCATCAAGGGTTACGCCCACGGCACGACCTCGTCGTTCAAGACCTTCTATGACGAGAACGTGTCCAGTGGCCTAGCGCTCTCGCGCAAGTCTGCCGGTTACAAGAACGTGTTTGACGTGCTGACTTCCTATAATCAGCGCAAGGACCGCCTGATCGTGGACAGCGTGGATGGCAAGCTGAGCGAGTGGCGCAAGGGCGCTACCGCAGCGAACTTCGAGAACACAACGCGTGCTCTGCTGGAGCGCACGGTGAATGCCTACGCGCTCGACTCCGCCGACATGCAGCGCATCATCACGAAGCTGGACGCCAAAGAGCGCGCGATGTTTAAACAGGCTACTGACATGATCGCCGACCGCCTGAACGCGGAGTTCGAGGCGGACAAGCGTACCTTCTCGAAGCTGCTCGGGCTGGACAGCAAGCAGTACGCCGAGTGGGAGGGCGCCCGCGCGATTCAGGTTGCGCAGTTGATCAATGACGGATACTTCCCTGAGCGCCGTTACGGCGACCACGGTGTGCACACGTACATCGAGGTTGACGGCAAGCGCCTGACACTGAACTACGAACTGAACGAGCATCGCGGCGAGGCAGAGCGCCGCATCGCCGCGCTCAACGCCGTGCTCAAGGACTTCCCTGACATCAAGACAGAATACACTTTCAAGTACAAGGCCGAGTACGATGGCAGCGTGAGCTTCCAGCAATTCCTCGACATGGCCCGCCGCAACGGCATCGAGTTGACGCAGGCCGAGCGCGAACGCTTGGCGAAGTCGATGATCGCGTCCGACTCCGTGCGCCGCAACCGCATATTCCGTCGCAAGAACATACCGGGCTTCAGCGAAGACGGCGAGCGTATCCTCGCCGAGTTCGGCGTGACGATGGCGAACAAGATCGCGTACAGCGAGTTCGGCGCCGCTATTCAGGACTCGCTGAAGGGCACCGTGGTGCAGAGCAAGTTCGGTGTCGATGGGCAACCGGAGATCAACACCTATGAAGGAACAAACGCATGGCGCGAAGACGGAGAACTCTCCGGATTCTACCGCAACCTCGCCGACAACACAACCGACTTCGTTACCTCACCCAACCCCGGTAACAAAATCTCCAGCACGCTTCGTGCCGCTGCGACGCTCCAATTCCTCGGTGGCTCGCTATCTGCTGGCGCGGTACAGCTAAGCTCGTTGGCGATGAACACGACGCCGTATCTGTCCGCTTTCACGGGATACACGAACGCGCTTAGCAAGACCTTCAGCGCGTTGAAGGTGGCGGCTACGAACCACGTGGCTCTGACGGACATCAACACGTTGCAGGACTTGAGCCACGCGATCCCTGACGTGGACAGCGTGCCCGGCCTCCGCGCCGCGCTCACAGTGGCGGTGCAGGATGGCACGACGCTCGACACGGAAATCTACCAGATCATGGGTCTGACGCGCGCCCGCACGCTGTCGATGAGCCGTGGCGTGCGCAAGGCGGCTGAGGTGTGGATGGCACCGTTCCGGATCACGGAGCAGTGGAACCGCATCTCGACCTTCATCGCCGCCTACAAGATCGGACAGGAAAACAATCTGGCCGGCGATAAGCTGTACAAGTTCGCGCAGCAGGCCGTGGCCCTGACGCAAGGTCGGTACGACGAAGCGAACCGTCCCGCTCTCGCGCGTGGCCCGGTGGGCGCGCTGCTGTTCACGTTCAAGGCGTATCCGCTGTTCATGCTGGAGACGATGATCCACCTGTCGAAGACGAACCCGAAGGCGGCGGTGATCATGCTGCTGAGCTTGACCGCAGTGGCCGGCGTGGAAGGTATGCCGTTCGCTGAGGATATTGAAGACATCATCGACACGATCGCCCAGCGCGTATTCGGCTCGCCGTTCAATTCGAAGCGCGCGATGCGCAACATGTTCAAGTCGGCCAGCGAGACCGTTGTTGGCGTGGACCTGAGCGGCGTGATGATGCACGGCTTCGCCAACCAACTCACCGGCCTGAACTTCGCGAGCCGCGTTGGGCTGGGCAACATTCTGCCGGGCACGCGCATCGGCGCTGCGGACGCAGACTACAAGAAGGTCATGAGCGAAGTGCTCGGGCCGGGTGGGTCCATTGCCACCGGTTGGCTGAACGGCATCGACGCGCTGAGCCGTGGCGAGTTCGTGGAAGCCATGAAAACCGGAGGGCCGCTGGCCGCGCAGAACTTGATCAAGGGTGTACAGTCGTTTCAAGACGGCTACGCATCTGACATCGGCGGTCGCAAGATCGTGCCGGCCTCGTCGTGGGAATCGTTCTCGCAGACCCTCGGGTTCAGCAGCAGCGCGTTGTCAAATGCCTACGAGATTGACCGCATCGACAAAGCGCAGTCCGCGTTCTATAAGGAAGCCCAGAAAGAAATCACGAACGACATTATCAGGGGCGTGCGCGACGGCAATGCCGACCGCGTGAAAGAAGCCGTGGAATTCATCGGGGCGTGGAACCGTGCGAACCCGGAGATGCCGATGGCAATCAGCGGATCGTCCCTGCGCCGTACCATTGCTCTGAACGGCCTGCCACTGAACCAACGAAATCTGCTGCTCCTACCCCGCGCCCTTCGTGGCGGTTCGGAGTCGCTAAACCAGCTTTACGGCACTGACAGATAAAGGTATAATAGGTGGACTATGAGCATCCCTACTCTGGAAAAACAGCCGGCTGAATCAAAGCTATTCTCGATGGACTTCACCGCGAGACTTGCGTCGTCGGCCACAATAACATCTGTCACGAGCATCACAGCAGTACCGGCTGGTCTCACGCTTGTTGGTTCGGCAGTCGCGGTAGGCAAGAAGGTATTCCAGCGCATCAGCGCAGGAACAAATCTGGCATCACACGTTGTAACAATAGTTGTCGTTGACAGTGACGGCAATACGGTTGAAGGCGAAGGTCGTCTCAACGTGCTCGACAGGAGCTAGTACATGGAAGCAAGCGCGGGGTTTAACGGAAAGTTGTCAGCAAGAGTAATTCGTGGTGGGCCGTGGTGGCGTCGTGCTGCCCTGTTCTTCCCCGATCTTTTTAGAGGATGGATACATCATGAAAAGTAAGATCATCGCATTGCCCTTCGGCGCCGGTCGCATCGTGATCGGCCACGAACCAGAAGGCGCTGCTAAGCACATCGGCGGATTGCAGTTCGGCACCAACCTGCGCGCGGACTTGTTTCACCGTGGCAAGCACCAAGGCCACCGCAACCTCGGCTCCGGCCTCGTTACCAACATCGGCGTTCTTGCGCTGTGTGGTGACATGCTCTGGGCCTCGCCGTCAGCCGCTGCCGTCAACCTGTTCAAGTTGCTGAAGTACCACGCGTCGGGCAAAGGCACCACAGCCGCTGCTATCGCCGACTACCGTATCGAGACCGACTCCACAGTGGGCGGTCAGACTCCGGTGGCTGGCACTCAGGTATTTACGCATGACCAGACTGGTACCGTGCAGAAGATCGTGTCCGTCGCGACCATTGCGTACACAGGATCGGAAGCGGTTACTGAGTGGGGCTTCTTCAACGATGCCACATTGGCGCGCACCGATGGCTCGCCGTTCACAGCGACCACGGCGAATACCGGCACAGTTACCGGCACTCCGCTGACAGCGTCAAGTTCGACTGTTCAGGGCGAACAACAGCACGTCATCAATACCACGACTACTCCGCGCATCGCGCTCATCACGTCGAACACTACCAGCGTGGTTACGCTCTCAAACAGTGCTGCCTCGGGCTGGATGGTATCGACGACCGGCGTCATCGGATCGACTCCGGGCAGCACGGAAACATACACGCTGCGTCCGGTCATGTGGGATCACAAGGTGTTCTCGGCGATCAACGTCGTCAACCTCGACTCGATCCAGTTCACGTACACCCTGACCATTTCTTCGGGCGGCTAAGCGCCGAACGTAAGGAGAAGAGATGAAACATAACTGGGCCTATTCGCACGAGGATGGCAACGATCACGTATGGAAGTGCACTCAGTGCCCGGCCATCATCGGATTCAACAAGCAGGGCATAGGTAATCCGTGGGCCTCAGCTACTGAGCATCCGGTAGACATTGACAAGTACGTCGAGCCCAACGAGTGCCCGGATACGGTCAGTGAAGCAGCTACCAGAGAACTGCTACAGATCATGCTGAAGACTGTTGATGTGGATGCGGCAGTAACTGCGGGTACAATCACCAGCGCTGAGGGTGATGCTCTGAAGGCACTGAGGGACGAATCGAAAGGGGTGTCCAAGTGAGACACATTCCGTCAGGTAAACTCGAACGCTGGCTCGGTGGGAATGCGGAGCACATCTCGCGCTGCATGAATAACCCAGCAGCAAAGTGGTACGGGCCGCACATATACGTGGGCAGCATGCCACGTGGAAGTGCTGTCTACGCCACTCGCGACGGCGATTTTGTTGGCCGTCTGAACGGCGGCGACTTCGTGTCCATGTTCGAGTATCAGGTTGATCGCGCCAAACAATACCTGAAACGTCTAGCACGTAGCCAAGGGCATTCGTTGAAAGCCATTGCTGACTTCGACGCGCTCATTGCTGCGGCTACTACGCCCGGTCAGCGCCGCGAGTTTTTCTGGCAGAAAGCCGGCGTTACGTCGGTCATAAATGGCACGACGAGTCTATTCGGAGTTGGAGCGCATCCTGCTGCCGGAGCAAACGCCGCCAACGCACCGGGAGGTGCGGCCCCTACCGGCAGCGGCACAACTGGCTGCATTCCTTTTGCAGCCCCCGGTGGGGCTTTGACCACACATATCACTGGCCTGTTCGGCACGGGTAGCGTAGGCCAGAACTCGATGCTCTTGTATGACCGTATTTTCCATGTCAACAAGACCATGAACTCCACTACCAACGAATCCGTGACTGGAGTGCCCACACGTTACCAGAGCACTACGGCAGGAGCAGCGGATAGTGCCGAGGGCAACTTCTTGATGATTGAAGTAGGCGGCACTGCACTCGCGGCCACTGCGCACAACTGGAACGCGCTCTACCGCGATCAGGCGGGCAACGATGCTCAGACTTTGCCGCAGGTAACAGGAAACTCTGCCGCGATCGTAAGACGCCTTGACCAACCGCTTGGTCAGTGGTTCTGTCCACTGGGATCGGGCGATACCGGAATAGCAGACCTGAACGAAATCGACTGCTCAGCAACGGTGGCTACCGGGGTCATTAACTTTGTCATTGGTCACCCACTTGGGTGGATACCTTTGGGACTGGCTAATGCCCTTACGGTAATGGACGGGGTAAATTCTATCAACTCTCTGGTGCGAATATTCGATGATGCTGCTCTGGCGCTTCTGCAACCTTTGTCTGTCGCTACGACAGCTACTGCTTACAATGCCCACGTCATAGCCCTTGCCGGATGAAACACATTCAATCAGATAGGCTTGAGCGCTGGTATGGCAGCGAGTACATCAACATGGTGTCGCTCGCCATGCGTAATCCTACTGCTCAGTGGTACGGCGGACATATTCCAGTGGGTGGAGCTACTGGTGCTCACGGTCGTGTACTTGCTACTCGTGATGGCGATTTTGTAGGCCGACTGCCCGGTGGGCAATTTGCTTCTTACGCAGACTTACTAGCAGAGAAGGCATCACACTGGTGGCAAGCGAGCCGCAGACAACAGTTCGGCCAACTGAATATTGGCCTCACTGGATTGCTATTCAACGCGCAGGCTCGATCACAGGTAGCGCCGTTTAGAAAGCAGACTGTTGGCACCGTCGCTGGCGCGGGACAAGACCTATGGGGACTTGGCGCACTTCCGCCAGCAGGAGCAGCAGGAGCAGCAGTGCCAAGCGGCACTGCGAACGACATAACAAACACCGGGGCTCTGGGCCTGCAAGACCTCACTACCTCGGAGACAATGCGCGTCGCGGCTTCTCAAGGCTTGCTGGAAGAAGCAACAAACTCCAGCATTCAGAATCTGCTGCTTTACGACCGACTGTTTTCGGTCACTCCGGCACTTAACACTACTGCTACTCAGTCCGTAAATGGAACGCCGGGGCGATACCAAAGCACAACTTCGGGCAATGACGATAGCGCAGCGAATAATTTTCTCATGATCGTGGTCACCACAGTACTTGCTGCTACCGCACACAACTGGACCGTTTGCACCTACACAGATCAGTCTGGTAATACGGGTGCCACTCTGCCATCGGTAACTGGAGTAGCTTCTGCCATCGCCGCACGACTAGATCACCCGGTTAGCCAGTGGTTCTGTCCACTAGCGTCGGGCGACATCGGCATCCAGAAGCTCACCCAGATTCAGTTGTCAGCCACTCTTGCTTCCGGGGCCGTGAATTTTGTGATCGGTCATCCGTTGGCATGGATGCCTATATACCATCCCGGTGGTGCTGCGTTTACAGTTATGGATGGCGTGCTATCTGTGTTCAGTTTGGCGCGAGTGGCACCGAGTGCCTGCCTCGCAATTATGGAACCGATTAGCATCGGTTCGTCTAGACAGATTAAAGGCCACGTGGTAGTGGTGCCAACGTGAACCCGAACGGACTATTTAGTCCAAACACTCGCTTCGGTTCCGTTAGCTGGTTCCCTCGCCCGCATCCGATACCAATAACCTCAGAAGCAGAGTTTGACACTCCGCTTCCTGCATGTGATGCCGCTGACTTTGATGGCACAGACATCATGTCGCGTGCGTCCGCCCTGTCCGGCGTGGCTGCGGCTAAGACGGGAATATTCTCTGTGTGGTTCAGGTTGGACAGCGGCGACGCCAACAACCTGTACTTTTTGCACGGCATGGATGCTTCTGACCAAGACCCGGATATTAGCATCGCTCGGTTTTCAGATGGCAGCATCGGTATTTCTCTTGGTGAATCCGCGACCACGCAGCTAGCTACTGGTGCCCTTGGCCCATATGTCGCCGGCTCAGAGTGGCACCACCTTCTTATCGCGTGGGATGTTGCTAGTAGCCAAGTGCACGTATATGTGGACGATGTTAGGGTGACTCTTCCAGAGCCTACCATCGACGCCACTTCGACATTCAGCTTTCAAAATTGCACCACTTGGCATATTGGCGGCTTTGATGCCACCACCGACAGATTCGAGGGGTGCTTGTCCGAGTTTTACTTTGCTCCCGGACAATATCTGGACATCACTAACGTACTAAAGCGTCGCAGATTTATTCTTGCTAGTGGCGCGCCTGCTGACCTCGGCAGTGATGGCTCTCTCCCTACCGGCACTGCGCCGGCCATATATCAGCACCTAGATGATGATGAGGCAGTTGCCAACTTTGCCACGAACAGAGGGACCGGTGGCGACTTCACCATTACCGGAACGCTGGTTACATGTTCAACTAGCCCAACAGATGGGTTCGGGCCGTTCTTGCAATCACTGACAGCCACGTTGGCGTTTGTCGGCAGTATGACGAAGCTCACTGGAAAAGCTACATCCGGAGCGCTGAGTTTTATCGGTGCGCTGAGCAAGAGCACCTCGCGTGCCTTTACAGCCGCGCTGAATTTCGT
>Ga0137448_1000046_pt1 | contig 12772 bp, 17 predicted proteins | sample EasRivERMGT418_2_FD_102316 | JGI IMG/M metagenome (GOLD analysis project Ga0137448, IMG submission 102316) | Soil microbial communities from meander-bound floodplain in the East River, Colorado, USA - East River MetaG ERMGT418_2 | ecosystem: Environmental > Terrestrial > Soil > Floodplain ... | reverse complement strand
TTTTTGAACAGAAAGAACGCGCGCAGGTGCTTCCATGTAATAAACGCCTTCACCCAGCTCGTCTTCTGCGTGCCGCGGACTTTGGTCAGCTTCTTTTTCCGCTTGTAGACCGCGCCGTCCTTGCGGCGCTCGGCGAACGGTTTGAGATGAAACGTCCGCTGCTTCCATTCGGTGTGCTGCTCGAGGTCGTCAGGATGGAAGGTGTTGTTGGCCAGGAACTCGGCATCCTCCCAGCACGGCTCATAGTCGGCGATGATCAGCTTGCCCGTGCCGAGGGACTTGTTCCCCTGGATGTGCTTCGCGTAATAAAAAAGGCACCACACCGCGAGATTGCGTTCGCGGGCCTCGAGTCCGAGATTCCGTCCGCCTTCCTCGAATGCCGAGAAGTAGTCGAACACGACACCGGTATCCTTGTGAGAGGTCGCAATCTCGTGATCACCGAGATGCCGCGTGACATACGCCTCGTACGATTCCCCTTCGTCCCAGTCGCAGAGCAAAGGATGCGGGCAGATCGTCGATCCGCTCGTCACCATCACCCGCCCTTCGACTGTATGCGTCTCGTTCATCAGCCTCGTCCGGCCTCGGCATGGAACGCGTCGGTGAGATCGACGCGCGTGACACTGTTGCCGACCGCCACGCTCGGCTGGAGCGCGCGCCGCTGCGCGAACGTGCGGTCGATCGGAGCTTTTGGCTCTCTCGATCCGGCTGTCACCGGCACCGGATCGAGCTCCTGGCCTTCGAGCTCTCCCTCGTCGTCGTCATGACGGCGCAGCGCTGCACGATCGATGGTCGATCGCTGGCAGTTCGGGCACCTCTGCATGTATCCCGGCATCGGTGTTGCGCAGTGGGGGCAGTCGAAGACGTCTTCCTCTCCACTCTCCACCGCGTCGGCTGCTTCCTTCTGCTGGCGCTGCATGTCGCGCGCGCTCGGCACGACTGGCGGCGGAACGTAATCGTCGGGGTAGGGGCGCGCGGCCGGCCGCGCTGGACGCTGGCGTGCAGGCGTCTGCACTGCCGCGGCTTCACGAGTGCGCGGCCTGACCGGCGCCGGCTCGCCCGCGAGCGCGGCCATGGCCCTCTCCCTGGCGATGTGCGCCGCGGCGCCGACGTACACCGAGGCCGAGAACGGCCCCGGCTCGACGAACACGTCGTCGGCACTGAGGTTCGGGCCGCTCACCTTGACGGTGACGCCCATGACGTTGAGCGTTTGCGCCTTGAACCGCGCCGGAGGGATTGGCGGCGGCTGAGGTTCTGCGGCTGGAGTGGCGCTCTCGTCGTCCATTTTCATGTCCCTTTTCACGCGCTGAACGCGTCGGTGGTACCAGAGGCAACGCCCTGGGGAATGATTGCGAACGGGCGCCCCTCCGAATTGAGGCCGAGCCCCCACTCGGCCGTCACAGTGTTGGGCCCCGTGTTCTTGACGCGGAGGAACCGCGTGCCGCGGGGAATGGACCGATGGAGCGTCCCGGCCGAAAACGACTCGACGTCGCGGATACGCGACTTGGTCTTGGCAGCTTCTTCGGACAACTGCAGCATCACCGACCCGCCGACCGGAATGATGAGCGTGAGCTTCACCTCACCGACGTTGTCCGTGCAGTCCATCCACTTTCCGCTGGTGGCGGTGACGATGTCCTCGATGTAGGTCTCGGTGGCCATGGTCAGCGGTACCAGGAGATGTTGAGTTTCGAGGTTCCGACTTGAGAGACGACGCGCAGATCGAGCATCTGTGTCGCGGCGTTTTCGAACTTTGCAGGCTGACCGACGTCGACCGGCATGCCCACGGCATCTGTCGGGTTGACGCCGTCATCCCGGTAACGGTACCCGTTGCCTTCCGCGATGATGTGCGCCGTACGTGCTTTATACGAGTCGCCGTCAACCACCACAGTGGGGGGGATGAGCGTCTGCACTGTCGTGAGGTCGATCTGCTGGTATAGCAGCGGAATCAGGGGCGGTGGTTGAATTGTCGTAGCCATGCCGTAATGTTCCTCCGCAGTTGTTACTCGATGAGGGCGATCACGCGCGCCCGTAAAAACGTGCCGACGCCGATGTTGGCGGTAGTGAGCGGGTGAGCAGCACCGGCAGCCGTGGAAAAGCTGATCGCGGTCCTGTTGCGGGTCACCCCGTTCACGTCCGACGAGATGTTGCGGGCGTTGCAGCCCAACGTCGGGGTGGCCGTAGTGTTGGTTTCTACGACGCACAATGCCAAAAACTTGGCATTCGTTTGTGCGGCGGTGTCTAGCGCGATCACGTGCGTGCTGGTTGACACGATGCCTGCGCCAGACACGAACGGCGTCGTCGCGTCTACTGTAGGAGTGTTAGCGGCTGTTACCGATGCTCCGTTGATCTTGCCGGTGTACGCGCTCGCCGATGACGAGGAGGACTCGCCAAGAAACCGATGCTGCAGCGTGCCGGCCGTGTTGGTGATGTAGAACGCAAAGCCCTGGAGCTGCGCGCCGTCGAAACTCAGCGAGCCGTCGGTGATATTGACGGCAGTCGCTGCCGGAGCAGTCAATGTCTTGTTCGTGAGGGTGTCGGTTGTCGCGCGCCCAATGATCGTGTCTGTAGCGGCTGGCAAGGTGAGTGTGCCGGAGGCTATAGCAGAAGCCGTAACGGTGGTCGATCCGGAGCTCGATCCCGAAAGGATGGCGTTGCGGCCGATCCCTATGTCACGAATCGTGGTCGCGCCCCCGATGTCGTACGTGTTGCTCACGAGGGGATTGAGCGTGCCGGATGAATTGATGAGCCAGCGCTCCACGCCATTGGTGGTGAAGCTGAGGCAGTTCGCGCAACCCCGAAACATGCCCGTGCCCGTGCCGTCGGCGTCGGCAGACCATCCCCACGAAGGCGCGCCGGCTGTGCCGCTGGGCAGGAGCAGCGGGCCAGTCATCGTGTCGCTGCTCGCGTTCACGTAGAGCAAATTCGCGAGTGCACGGGAGAGTGATGGACCGAAGTTCACGTCGGCGTCGATGGAATGCACAATCGCAAATGCGATGACGACGAAGGCAAGCCTGCTCCTGGTCATGTTCAATGTCCCCTATGGCTCGAAAGTGATGGTTCCGTATGAGGCAACCGGTTGCCACAACATGGTTCCTCCGGTGTCAGAATGGCACTCAAGCCGCACGGCTCCACGCGTCGTCGCGTCTATCTCTAAATATTTGCCAGCACCGGGGGAACCAACGATCACCTCCCCCGCTTGTGGATCGAGTCGCAGCGTGAACCCCTTCGACTGCACGAAGGTCATCGCCAGCCCCTTAGCGGCAGGAGGCAGAATGAGAGTCTGTGCCACGCCCATGAGGTCGTTGTTGCAAACAGAGACGCCATCCATCCACGCGGCTGGGACATTCGCCGTGGCTGCTCCGAACTGCCGGACTGCGTACGGCAGATAACCGATTCCACCAATGGCGGCATACACATCACGATTTACAAACGACGAATTCCTGACCGAGACGCGTGCGGTGGATGACGGAAATTTATTCGGGGCCGCGTAGGTCCGGTAGTCGTGGATCGCGACTGGACCGGCGGAGACTACGTTTTCGAGAACGACGTGATCGACCGCCGCTCCGGCGTCGATCTGGATGACGGCCGACGCGTGCGTCACACGCAGATCGCGGAGCGTGATGTTGTACATCTTGTCGAGCGCAGGTCCCCACATTGCGGCACCCTGGAACCCGATCACGCCGTCGACCTGCGCGGACGGCAGCCCATCGATAAACCCACTAATGACGACGTTCGACACCAGGTGCCCGCGATCGACAGTGTCCGCAGTCGCGTCGAGCTTCTGTTTGATAAACTGGACAACACCCCGGCCGGTGTCACCGGCGCCCGCATACCGCACATCCAGGTTGATCTCAACGTTCCGGAAATACGACGGCGTTTCGTCGCCCATGCCAATGTAGACGCAGTGCGAAACTCCCGTGTTGGCGGTGGTGTCCGTTCCGCGATAGTAATTAAGATAGACACCATCAACGCCACCCGTCGCCCCCGCTGAGCCGAGAGCCAAGATGATGACGTCGTTCGAATAGTTGTTCTTGCTCCACACGGAGGCACGGACGTTCGCGATTCCGCCATAGAGGAACAGCGATCGGTAGATGTCGTCGGTACGAAAATTCTCTACAACCAGCCCTTCCAAGCCATAGTACCCGACGATCCCATAAATCGACTGGGAGACGTCGAAGTTGTTGACCTTGATGTTCCGGTTCGGAGTGCCGCCGATTGAGTTCGGCATATTCAGTCCGGCGAGCGCGCCCTGAACCTTGCAGTTCGTGATGGAAACATTCGTGTTGCCGGTGTTCAGCTGCGCGAACGTGACACCGAACGCACCAACGATCGCGAACCCGGCGCTCATATCAGGCCCAGTGACATTGAAGCCGTCGATGTCAACATTGGTGCAATTGGAAATACTTAGGATTGCGCCGTAGCCCTGGGTGTCCAGAATATCAGGATTAGTCGTGCTGATCGCGAGCGTTGCCCCGTAACCGAGTATCTTGATGCCTGTCAGTCCGATGAACGTCGCGACCTGACCGCCAGCTGACTCGTAGAGCGGATATGTCCCTGGCGGGACAATCAGGATGCCGCCGCCAGCAGCGATGATTTCGGCTACGGCGGCCGTAATAGCCGCTTGGGTGTAGGCATTAACCACGACGACAGGTAGAGAGCCAGATCCTGCTTGCGTTCCGGCTCCCCACTCGCTCGTTTGCCAAGGCTGCGTGACGCTCATTGCGGTGCACCACCATTGGTGACCGCGATTGCGTCGACCTCATCGCAGAGCGCGTTCAGAAAATGCGCGCCGACACCGACGCCGATTCGAGTGGCCACGCGGTACCACGGCATCGGTTCAACCGGATGTTTCGCGCGCGCGGTTTCCCACTGCGACGCGGATTCGTATGGATGACCGTCGCGGACCATGATCGGTCGGCCGACGTGGCTCCAACCGAACAGCGATGGCGGGAGACGCGTCGCCATGTCAGCAACGCCGCGGCGGATGGCCACCACGCGAAAGGTCTTCTCGCCATAGAGCGCGTCGTACCAGGTGGCCAGCCGACTATCGACGAGCCGTGGACTCGAGAACGTATAGACGCCGGCTACGGCTACGTTCTCAAGATCGAGAATGCGCAGGATCGGGATGCAGAGAGCGCCTCCCAAGGAATGCCCTGTGACGTAGACCTCCGCGTTCGGAAACTTCTTTCGCAGGACGCGGATCGTCTTGAGAAACTCGTCGAGAATGCGCCGCGTCTGGATCTGAAACCCGAGGTGCATGCGGCCAACCGGGAACAGCGATCGGTACCGCCAAAGCAGCGCGAGCAGGTTCTCTCCCCAGTCGCCCCACTGGCTCGAGCCGCGGGCCGCAATAATGATGCGGGTCGGTGAGTACGTGATCCCGATCTGCGTCGAGCGGCGCGGGATGATGTCCACCCCGTCGCATCCGTTTCCTAGACCCCACAGTAAAAAGTCGTGCGGGTCCATGTAGACGGCGCGCGCCGTGTGTACCATGACGCGCGCGATCGACCAGTCGATATTCATCGTTCAGCTCTCGCCTCGATCGAACGTCGGATGGAAGGTCTCGAGGTCCTTTGTGACCTCTTCCACCATCTGGTCAGTCCATCCACCCTTGGCCAGGATCGTGCGCACCGCTTCCGCAGCATCAGGCAAGTTCTTGCCGATCTGCGTGAGGATGGCCACGACCGTGGCTGGCAGCGGCAAGACGGCGCCAACAGCAGAAAGACCGAGCTGTACGAGGAGCTCGCGTTGCTCAGGGGATAGGGGAACCATCAGCGCACCTCCTCCGTCACGTGGCGCACGGCATCAAGGAAAAGAGCCGACACGGCCTTGTACATCTGGCGATAGAGCGCGAGCTTGGAAGGCTGACCGCAGTTCTGCTCGGTGTTTTCGCCGGCGAGGAACAGTTGGTGAAAGCAAAGTGCATCGTGGCGATACGTCTCCACCTGTACCTCCCACAGGAGGCATTCATTGTCGGACGCATCGCCTTGCATGCACTCGTCACTGAGGACGGTGGCGCTGATTTTCCAGAGCTTGCCGCCAATGACGTAGCCCTTCTTCTCGACTCCCTCGATCTGCTCTGGAGTGGGCAGATTGTCGAGCGAGAGTGCCTTGCCTGTACCGCAGCCGGTGGAACAGAGCACGGCGATCGCCGCGAGGATGAGGACAGCCAGGTGGTAGCGTTTCAATTGCATGAGAACTCGCTCCTTGCTTTGCTTCACGGGCGAAACTCCGATCCGTAAGGCCTTGATTCGACTCGTCCGCCGCGCGCGCGGATCCAGGTGAGGACGCGCCAAACGAGTCCGCTCGCGTCGGCCGCACGCAACTCGAACAGGTGCCACTCGCTCGGAACCTCGAGGACCACAATCTGGCTCTCGTCGAAAAACACCAGTTGGTCTTCTCGTGCGCCGTAGATCCGCCACTGAGGAACGGAATGGGCGTTGGCGGCCTCACAGCGCAGGCGTACATCACGTCGCGCGTTTGCCAGCGTTGTACAGACCGGGCGAGGTAGCACAATCGAAGCGTGGTTCGGGACGCCTGTAATTCGAGGCGTCGACGGCACCGTCGCGCATGCGCCAAGAGCGCTCATGGAGATGGCCAGACAGACGAACCAAAGAGTGCGCGTCAGGACTCCTCCGTGCGGCGCAGTTCGATGTGGGGCGGGTCATGCCTGCTTTTCCAGCGGTAGCCAGCGGTCAGGCCCTGTGCCTCGGCCACCTCGGCGTACCGTATCCAGCGCTGATCCTTGTCGGGGGGCGGGGGCCAGAGGACTTTGCCAGTGGCATCCGCGGGGTAGCAGTCCGCGGCCCGACCGCTGCCAGGCTCCCCGTTCCCCTGGTGATTCGAGATCTTTTTTACGCCATCGGCGTTGGTGACTCTCGAGCCGCTGCGTCCGTATGTCCTGGCCGTCGGGCGGCCCTGTCCGTAGAGCCAGCGCTGGCGTTCGACACTGCGGAAGCCCTCATGAAACTTGAATGGGATGCCCTCGGAGGCGAGGATTTCGAGTGTTTTGAGTAGTTTGGCCCGAAAGTTCGGATCGAGATTCGCCGGGTCACGGTTGATCGGAGGTTCCGCTGCCTGTGCTGCGCAATCGCGAATGTTCTTGGAGACTGCCATCGAACCTGCTCCTCGCGCGCCGTTGGAAGACGTTGACGCGCCGAAGCTAGGGAGGCGGGATCATCCACGGTGAGATGCCGAACAAAGGGCGCACGAGGCGTCCCGACGGCGCGAGTTAGCTCAGTTTCAAAACCGTAAATAACAGGTAAAAAAGACTCTTCGTGAGGCACAATGCCACAAAGATGCGCTTCGGTGCAAGGGCAAAAGACCACACCAGCGTCCCGGAAAGGGGCAAGTTCCACGTGGAACCTACTGTTACCTGTGGGTTCTGGCACGCTCTGCGCGCTCAAACTCCCGGTTTTCAGCCATCACCCGATCGGCACGGACAACGGCGTTGATCGACGCGCTCAGGCCTCCCGCTTCGCGCAGTCGATCCATCAACGCGCGTTGCAGATAGTGGGTGATCTTCACGCGCGGGGGGTCCTCCCGGGTCCTTTTCGGCATGCGTCGGAGCGCGAGGCTCGAGAGGTCCAGATCCGGCGCGGACAGCAGAGCCTCGAGGCCCGCGGCAATGCCGCCGCGGTCACGCTCGAGGTGCTCTTTGTCCCGCGCGTCCATCCACACCGAGATCTTCACGATGTCCCCGCCGGCGGAACGGCTCTTGGTCATCCCTGGTCGCATAGGCATGGGTTCAGACCGCCCGCAGAACTGGCCGGGCCAGGATGCGTGTGATGTGCATGGCGCTCCAGCGGCCTCCACGGCGAGTCGGTATCTTCTCTTCGTTGAGAATGCGCGCGATTGTGGTCGGATTCTTCGAGCTGGCCAGCGCGTGCACCCGCTGCACGATCACGAACTCGCCCTCGTGGATCTCGTGCCGGCCGCGATCCACGCGCTCGCCAGCGGCGTCGTATTCGATGACGTTCTTGAACCCGAACGGCGCCGGGCCGATGTGCCGGCCGCGCTTCTGTAGCTCAAGCAGCGCCCTGCTCGTACGTCTGCGGGTCTCCAGGCGCGTGTATTCGCCGATGAGGGATCGAATACCCACGGACAGAAAGTCCTCGGGGTTGTCGACGCCGATCTCCCCGCCGTCGACGAGGAGTAGCCTCACGCCGAGCTCGTGCCAGCGGCGGAGCGTGGCGATGCAGTCGATGTGATCACGAAAGAGACGCTCGAGATCGAGCGCAACGACGACGTCGACGCCGCGCGCGGCCACGAGCTCGATGAGCTTCCGCCCGGCCGGGCGCTCCGCAATTGGGATCCCCGCGGAGACTCCATCGTCGACGAGAGGTTCGCTGACCAGGTGCCCGATCTTCTCGACCAGAGCGCGGCCGTGGCGGTTCTGGGAATCGAGGCCGAGGCGGGACTCGGCCTGCTCTTGGGTGGAAACACGTTCATAGACAGCTGCTCGCAACATTCTACCCTCCGGTTTGCCATACAAACATGGAGCCGGAGGCCTTGAAAGTCAAGTAGCGAGCGCGCACGTTGACAGGTGGCTTGGTCATGGGCATCTGGCCGGGCACTCCTGAACGTGCAAGTCAGGCGGCGCGTACGCCATGTCGCCGACGGTTTCCCGGAAGTTCGTCGAGAGAGAGGCTTCCAGGATGAGGGCCTGCCCGCACTCCGGACAGTGCCACGTCGCCGGGCCGGACTCCTTCGGGTCGTCCACGATGCAACTCCGCACGCCGAAAGACACCCCGCAGCGCGGACAGGCCTTCTCGAGCAGCTCGCAACCTCTGATGAGGATCATCGAGAGAGGCTCGCCGGCCTCCGCCTCCGCTTTGTCCCACAGCTTCCGCGCCAGGTCCTCGCCGGCGTAGGCGACCAGCGTCTGGAAGTCTGTGCCGATGGCGGCGGGTTGCGACGGCCCGCTCGAGCACTCCAGGAATTTCTCGATCACTCGCTCGCGATTGGCGAACTTGCGGCTGGTCAAGTCATCGATGGCCACCCAGTAAGGCACCGAGTCCTCGTCGCTCATACGGTCACTTCCGAGATCAGTCGCAGCCTGCCGTCGCGCGACCTGCGGTACATGCGGTATGTCCTGGGCCCGGCCCACGGAAGGTCGCGAACGTCCAACACCGTCGGCGCACGAGACACCAGCCGGAGAGTGTCGTCGTGAATGGTCATCTGCGTGTCGGGAGGGATCACGTAGACGTGATCGCACGTCGGCACGTCTGCGTCAGGTCTCGCCAGCGCCACGGGGAGCGCCACTACCGCGGGAATGGCCGCCAGGAAGACCCGTCGACTCACTGCGCCACACCCTACCGGGGCCGAAAATCGATCGATGCCGCTCATGCCGGCCCCATTCTACCGCAGCGGGGTATGCCCCGGGGGACACGGTGGGGGTCTGAAACACCGATTGGCCGCCATTCGACCGCCAAACGGCTGCCACTCCTCCCAGGGGGAACATGCATTTGCATGCACGCGCATGCATTTGCATCAATCCAGCCACGGCGGCACGAGCTCCGTCATCATCTCCAGGAGCAGCCGCTCCCCTGAGTCGAGCACTGGGTCCTTGGTGATGTAAAGGTTAAACGCCGGACCGTAGCGCAGGAGAGCCCCTATGGCGTTCAGATCAAAGCAGTAGAGGCACCGAACCATCAGCGCTGCCGGCGCCGTCCCATTCAGCGACAACACGTTGCGATGCTCACTGCAAGGCCGAAACATCGTCCACAAAGCATACCACCCATCGTCCGGCCTATCCCCTTGAAAGTACAGACGTCTGCACGCTCTGAACTCAGCACTCAGCACTCGACACCTGGCCTTCGGACTAGACGGCAGACCGCAGAATCGAGCGTGCGTCTGATATCTACTGACGCGAGGGACCCGCGCGCAATCGAGGGTATGCCCCCAGGGTGCCACCCCCCTCCTCGAATTCGGGCGTGCCGACGTGCGCTCGGAGTGACGCTTCAACGGCCGTCCAAACGCTACTACACGGCGCAACTACCTCCGTTCAAACGCCCTTACCTACCATCCGCCCGCCCGCCCGTTTCACCGGTAGGTTGCATCCTGTGAAATCCGGGCGGACAACCGCCAACTGGCAACCACCAACTTGGCTCAATCCGTCAATTCGGATCGGGTCCAGCGGTTTCCGAAATCGACTGAATGACGGGTAGTGTCCTCAAAAGTGGTCATTCTATTTCACCATAGCGTTATAGGGAGAGAATCAACTCTCTCTCTCGTGTCACCCTATAACGCTGTAGGGAAATAGAATTACGTTTTCGCATGCCGACCTATTGACAGGCGGGCGGAGTGGACTTATATGTATGGCATGTGGTGGTTATCACGTAGTGGTTTGTTGCAAAAAAGCCACACCGAAAACTGGACACATCCCGCCGTAAACGGGATTTCGGGGTGGGGAAAACAGCCGGAAACGGCGGAAAAAACGACCGGAGGAAGTATGAAAAAGCGGATGATTTTGGAAACTGTAGGGGTGGTGGTGATGCTAGTGGCAACGTCGACGGTGAGCGGTGCGACGCGACCCGTTCAAACGGGCGGCGAACAGCCGGCTGCTGGAGTTGTGAACGTGAACACGGCGGATGAGGTCCAACTCTCGATGCTGCCGGGGGTCGGCCCGAAGACGGCGGCGCTCATCATTGCCGGCCGCCCATTCAAGAGCCTCGGGGATCTCGACGCAGTCAAGGGGATCGGAGTGAAGAAGCTCGCCGCCATGGCGCCCTACGTGACCTTCGAGGGGAAAACGACTGTCACCAGCAAGATCAAAGTCGCGAAGCCGACCCCGACCCAGGATCGCTTCGAGGATCCGACGAAGCCCCACGGCGCACACATCTCGAATATCCTCGTCGATGAATCGGCACTGCTCCACGACACACGGGCGGTGCAATCATGACCCGTACTGACGAGCTACAGGCCGTCTCCGCCGCGATTGAGGCCGCCGTCGCGGCGAAACTCTACACTGGCCGTCTCTCACCCGAGGAGATCGAGCGGGCCGCCGTAAATGCCGACGTGCGAGCGCTGGCGAGCGACGTGCGGTTGCACGTCGGAGCCGATGCCGCTCGTGACCCGTGGTCCTTTTTCGCGTACGGCAGGCCGCGCGGCTATGCGCGCAATTTAATTCTGATTTACTCCCGGGCGTGCGAGCTCGTGGGCTTAGTTCCATCGCAAGCGGTGCAGTAACTCCGTGCCTTGCGTCTGCTCCGGCCGTGCGATGTCCGGAGCAGAGCGGAGGGCAACGACCTTCCCCGGCCGTGCCGCAAAACACGGCGGAGATTCACAACCGGAGGAACTTCATGGAAATCGCGAGAAACGAGAATGTGCTGGCCGTCGATTCGATCGCTCCAGCTCTGGCCGTGCTGAAAAAGCGGCGCTTGTGCATTGACCCCATGTACGCGGGTGAATGCAAGCGGCTATTCGAGAATGCTGGCGTCAAAATCAATTACTTCCGCCGCGATGGGTTGACCATCGACGAAGCCGGCGAAGTGCTGGTCGACGCTGGCATCACGGTGCGCCGCCTGGATTGTCGGGAAGTGCTGGACCTTTTGGACATGCTGTTCGCTCCGCGTCCGCGCGTGAAGAGAGGCCGGGCACACGGGCGCAAGGTCGTCGACGAAGCAGAGCGTAAGGCGCGCACGATGCGAAACCGGAAGTATGAATGCCCGTCCTGCAAGCAAAAGGCGCGCGGCACGCGTTCGTCGTCTCTCGTCTGTGGAGTGTGCTACGAGATGGACGGAGAGATCATCTTTCTGCTCCGCGTCGATGCGCTGCCCGAGGAAGTGCTCCCGCAGGCGGCCGGCGCCATGGAGAGTGCAGCGTGAAAAAGAGCGGCCCGGTCCAATCGTTTGCCCGCGCCATCCTGGAGCGCGATCTGCGCGCGAAGTCCAGCGTTGCCCGGTTCGGGTTACTGGCGCGGTCGGAGTCCTACGTTCAAACATCATTGTGCGCCATGCCGGAGCGCGCTCAGGATGACAGCACGAAACCGGCGCAGTGCAACCATGTCGGGACCGGCCGCGAGCCACAGAAGCGGCTTTTCGCTCCCGGCTTCAACTCGATTTGCGTCCGATGCGGCGCAGTCACGGAGGATTGAAATGTTCGACGATTACGACGACCGCTCCATGTTCGCTGATCCGGGCGGAAATTCCGCACTGCGCCGCGCAACGAAACGGAACCCGCGTAACCTGCCATGCCCGACGTGCGGGGAGGAAAATCGGTTGACTCCTGCCGACCGTGCCCAGGGATATCAGTGCGATTCCTGCGCGGATCGCGCGGAAGGTGGCGGCTACTGATTTCCTTCGCCGCATCGGTCCGTGTGACAGGCGGGCCGAATGGAGCGAATGACCTCGCCCCCGCGCGCAAAACGCGGACAATAAACCGGAGGATGCAATGCAAACGACGAAACGAGGAACGAAGGACGAGTATCTGCAACGCTGCGCCGCTGACTTGGCGCGGATTCAATCGGGGATGAGCAAAAACGACGATCTCACCGTGCAGTTGTTCGCGGCGCGCGGCTTCCCGCCCGCGATCATCGAGCCGCGCCAGAACGTACTCACGTACAACGCTTGGCGCGCGAAGGGGCGACACGTGCGCAAGGGTGAAAAGGCCGTTTCCGTACCGATCCGCATTCCCGTCTACGGTGCCGACCCGGTGACCGGTGAGCGAATCGTGATCTCGACGCGCCCCTGGACGGCGTACCTGTTCCACGAGCTCCAGACGGACCTGGACGCGATGCCGTCGACGACCGCGGCCACAACCGCTCAGCAGGAGA
>Ga0137448_1000044_pt1 | contig 12865 bp, 22 predicted proteins | sample EasRivERMGT418_2_FD_102316 | JGI IMG/M metagenome (GOLD analysis project Ga0137448, IMG submission 102316) | Soil microbial communities from meander-bound floodplain in the East River, Colorado, USA - East River MetaG ERMGT418_2 | ecosystem: Environmental > Terrestrial > Soil > Floodplain ... | reverse complement strand
TCAGTTGCTAACCCAGAACCAAAAGGACTCTCTCCTGCTGCCCAAGCGGCCTATGCTATAACCTATGGGATGCAATCCTATGTGCCAGAACGAAAAGCTGCACTAATGGAAATCATTCAAACTAATCCTAGTGCAGCCGTAGGTGCCACTCTTGCTATCAAAGAGATTGCTGCTAGCCGAGAATCTTCACCCCTCTGGGTGTTCCTCAACGTCCGGTTTATTCGATTACTCAAAGCCCTAAGACTTCGGAAGTGATATTCTGTGGAATAAACATTGGAGCAAATTATGAAATACCATTACGGTTACGACGTTAGTCAATCCAATGACCTAGACCGAATTGGTTATCCCGGCTACTTTTATAATTTATCAGATAGATTAGAGCCACAGCGTAACACAGTAACCTTTGGCGGATTCAGCGCCGGTCAACTTGCCTCAACAGGGATTATCAGTTACATCATTGTCCGTGCACTCGGCGCCAGTGTACCTGGCGCAATTGCTATGGGCATTGGCAATATATTATGGGAAGCTGGCAGTCCTGCTATTCCCGCAGGTTGGAAACGCTACGTTCTTGGGCTCTTTCGTAAACCAGAAGCATGAGGCATAATGAATGGACAACGAAACCCGCACCTTTTTAGAGAATTTTCGCAGAGATGTAGTACTGCGACTCGGTGCGGTTGAACGTGAAACCAGTCAACTCAAACGAATGTTTGACGATGAAAGTCCAACACGTGCAACAGTAAAGTTTGCTCGAGACCAGGCTGGTACAGCATTTCTTGGAGTGCTTGAACTCCGTAAATTGTGGCAAATGGACCAAACAAAGAAGAACAATGTAACTCGTATCATTGTTGCAGCAATTGCGGCCATTGCACTCATAGTCGTCGGTAGTAGTGAACTCATTGGCAACCTCAACGCTGCAAAGATTGAACTTCGTGCGAGTGATATTGTACGACGTGAAAACGTTGCTTGTGAAACTCGCATTGATGCCCGTGAAGAAAAACTTGCAAAACGTGTAGCCGATGAAACAGTTCGTGCTCGCGACTTACAGATAGACCGTATTACAAAAGGGAAATGATACCATGTTTGGTGAAGGCATTACCATTTACGACCTCATGTCATTACTCAAAGCTATTCGTGAGAAAAATCTTACCTTACAAGTAAAGATTATTGATGGTGAATGGGAAACACTTTCTGCTCCCATAGTCAATAAGATGATAAAAGCTATTACACTGGGAAGCATTTCAAACGACAGTGATATTCGATTGCGACTCTTTGTTGAAAAACGTTCAGACGTCTAAAAGTATTCTACGGAATATACGCCCCGCGCACCAGGAATCAACCAATGCCCTACGTACCGCTCAATGTACCTGCATACACCGCGTCATTTGCTGGAGCCATCGCAGGTATGGCTACATCGGGATGGATAACAGACCAAACTTCGGCAAACTATGCTGATGTGAACTTAATTGCAGGGGCATTTGCTCAAGCTTTTGACATGGTGTGGAACAACGCCACGCCACTCAACAATTTAGAGCTAGCCGCTATCACTTCAGTGGTTCAAACAGACTTCAATGGCCGTGGACCTGGACCGTTCAATAACCCACAGTTTCAGAATCCTACTAATTGGACACTCGCGGCAGGGGCTTGCGCTGCACTTATCCTCGAAAGTGATATCTTCTTTGCTGGCCAAGGTATCAACCCGGGGACACCCAATGTGGGAGGGGGAATTCCAGCGCCTGCCACATCACAACAAGTCTATGTTTCTGGTATCTACGGTTCGGATGTAACTGGCGATGGAACTCAAATCAAGCCTTATGCTACCGTTGGGTTCGCATACGGTACAATTCTCGATGCTAACGCCATAAAAGTCTATGAACTATTTGTAATGCCTAGTACATACGTTGAAAACGTAGCACTGAAAGCATTCGTGATTCTTAGCGGTACTGATGACAGTCAAACAGCAGCAGGCTTTTTAGCAACACGAATCTCAGGCAACTTCACACTTGATGCCGTCAGCTTTGGCGGAGCACCGGTCAATCAAACAGCTTGGATAACTAACATTGACATTGACGGACTGCTCACTCTTGATTTCGCAGGGGTTGGTTCAACCGACGGCGCTGTTTACATAACCAATTGTAATTGTGAAGGTAATGTTTTGATTACCGCAGGGAGTACAAGCAATGACATTGAGTTTCACGATTGTATTCTATTTACCGATTTCACTATTGCCGGCGGATTCGTAATATTCGTCAACACAAATGGGATTACTGATATCGCATTACTTACCGGACAATGTACAGCACTTTCCTCACTGTCCCTTCGTGCCTTCGGTGGTTCTTGGGCAGGCTCTGTAACCCTCGACCAAAACGGCATAGAAGCAGACTGCATTCTAAATTCCGAAGGGTTCTCTCTTAGTCGTGGTGCCGTACAAATGTTAGCGACGGCGCTAACCAGTCCAGCGATTGTTGCCAACTATGGAGACACTCCTGAAAATGTCAGTCTCACAGGGGCCGCCGCTGAACTCAATGCGGGAATGCGCATTTCACACCAATTTACAAATATCGCACCCAACCCAACAGCCATTGCTGGGACAGCTGTAACAACAATTCCACTTACATTACCAGTTGCTCTCATTGGACTCATAACAGACATTGAGGGAATGCACTCCACGTGCTCAATGGTTGGTGCTAATTGGGGGGCCATCATCAACGTTCATGATTGTTCAATAACATTCTCATACCAAACTAACGGAACAATAAACGTCAACATCTATAATCCTGGAGCTGGATTCAACATAACCGATACAATCAATCTCAATTACTCTGGATACGTTCCCGCAGTGCTTTAGAGGGCTTGTAATCCTCTACAGTTGTGGTATAATGGTATTTTCATGGCTGGAAACATTGTTAGACTCCCAATCCAAGGTTTCCCTAACCAAACAGTTGAGGGTGTAAACCCTCATAAATGGGTTGGGCGTATTATTACTGTTGAACTCTCAACAGGCCGTCGAGTACAAGGTAAAATACTCGACCTCAATGAAACGTGGATGGATACTGATAACGGGGGTTTTAGGGTTGCAGATATTGTCTTTGCCAAATGGGTAAGCGACGAAGAGGCACAAATCATTCGTGGTGGACCACTTGGTTCCAATAACCAATACACATTACCAAGACGTTAGGATATTCCATGGAATGTTTACTCTGTAAAATGTGGGCTCGAATGCCCTACGCAAAACGACCTACAACGCCCACTAGCGCACAAGAAACTGAAGGGGCATTGATTGTCGGTTATTGGATTGCTAGTCGTTCCACTACAGTCCCTCGTATTTGTGAGAAACACATGAACATTCTCACACTCCTTGACCAACAAGACGAACGACGCATTGAAGTAGAACGAATCACAAGAGAAGCTGCAATAAAAGCGGCAGAACCCAAGCTGCCTGAACATTTACAACTGCAAGTTGACCAACTTCAAGAAAGAAAAGAGTCAATTATTGCAGATGTGTCTAATCACTTGGCGCAACAAGTGGCACAACCTCACTTGTCAGCACCCGTTGTTTCATTTCCTCAACCGCTGCCAATACCTCCCTCAACTCCTGTTGCATCTGGGGGATTTCAATTAGGACCAGGACCATTGACGAATGAAAACGTAATTACGGCGCCTCCGCCATTACCTGTTTATACTGACCCTGCCGCACCTTATCGAACTCAAATAGATGCTATTGGACCTCCGGATGTCAAACTCCCTACAGTTACAGGAAAGGCCAAACCCGGTACTAGGGAAGGTGCATTAGAAGCCGCTCTTGAACCTCCCACCGAAGGAGCAAAAGTCACTTATCCTTGCCCTTCATGTGGTAAGGAAGTAACTACAGGGGACGTTCATGCTTGTAACGCCGCCTAGAGGCCAGGAGAAATATAGTTAGTTCTACTTGAACCCTGGTTGGTCACATCGACAATCAGGGTTTAGTGATATAATGCCCATACGAAAAGTACACCTGTTATTCCACAGAATATAAAAGATAAGGATACCAACTAATGATACAATACTTTAAAGGCGATAGAAGCAAACCGTGTGAACTCTGTAACCAACCCATTGAACAACATAAACAATATCGCGACTGCAACCCACCCCATTGTCCACAAAGGTTATTACTTGACCCAGCGCCAGAACTAGGAACTCCAAAGGCTACGGAACGGTCCGATTACTTCCTATTCCTCGATTACGAAACAACAGGGGACCCTGAAAGAAAACTCCTCGAAGTAAGCTGGATGCTCACTGATTCCAATCTTGAACCATTGATGGACGTCCAATCAAGAGTAATTCGCCAAGAAAACTACATCATAAGTGACAAGATTCTCAAGATGCATACGAAAAACGGTCTACTCACAGAGGTAGCCATTTCAAATCTAGAAGTTTGGGACGCCGAACACATTGTGTGCACAAGTATAGGGCCAATTACTGAAAAACCTAACAATCGTGTTACACTTGCTGGCTTCACTCCTCATTATGACCGTGAACTCATGCAACGCGATATGCCAAAGCTTGACCGATGCCTCCACTATCGACACTTCGATGTATCGGTACTTCGAGCCGCCTGCCATTACTGGGTTGAAAAGATACCTAATAAGAAAGACGAACATCCACACCGTGTAACGGCTGATATTCTGGCTTGTTGGGAGATAGCAAAAACATTCAAAGGGCTATTCGAATCTTATATGCCAAAATCAACTGGCATTCAGAGGGCACTATGATTCGCTTCCGCGTTACCGCTGTCAATAAGAAGTCTTCATCCGAGGTAGACACCACTCGGTACACCTATGAAAACGACGAACGAAAAGGAACCCGAACTGCTGGCGCTGAATGGGAAGAAATTGAATTTACTATTCAACTAGAAGACCAGCCCGCCATTGGCATTGCAAACATTACAGGTAGCGCTTATCTAGCAGGCAATCCTAAGCTAATCATCAACGACCAAGAACTCTTTGGAACCTACAAAGTAGGGGATATCATTGAATTCATCCCACTGAGACTCAAAGAAGTAAACACATCCGCCAACTAAATAGGTGAACTAATGAAAGTTATGACTTTCGCCCCTGTCAATCTTCTCATGGGAATCAGTTTCTTAGCAGTTGGACTTCTCATATTTACCCATTTTCGCGGTAGCAAAAGGGACTTTCCACGATGAACCTGCAACAAGAATCAATATTTCGTCAAGCCCTTTTGAGCAACAACTCTCAAGCTATCTTGGATGTTGCTATGGTCTTCAACGAACTCGGCGAACCAATTTTAGCTCGCCTACTAATACAACATGTAGAAGAAACAGCACAATTTGGTTTTGGAATTACCGTTCCACCAGTTCCAATTCCTCCGGGCTATCGCCGAGCTACCGCGAAAGAAATTACTAAACCGGTTCTTGAGTTTGCCCGTACCTCATTGCTACATGCTATGCCCATTGCCAAACAACAGATAGCTATTGTAACCAATCCCGACAAATCCAAACGTAAAGTTATGGCATTGACAGAGCATCATCTCGACAACCATCCAGCCCGACCTCCCACATATAAAGCTGGTACAGGACCAATATTCTTACATCCTGGCATCTCAATGCTTGTCGAAGCAACTCCTGCGAAAAAAATCGCAACATTCCAAACCCAATCATGGGGTCTTCCAACAAGTAATAACGAATTCGCCGGGTTTGGTGCGGGTGAAAGTGGAATCAATCCACCTGTTCGTACAATCACGCCTGAAATGATAAACGCAAAAGAAGCGGCATTACAAACTGCTGCACACGCAGCGTCAATGATTACAGCTACTAACGGAGGTGGCTACAATCCAACTCCCGCCCAACTTGCATCAGTGGCACCAAGTGGAACTAGTGGAATAAACCCGCCAATACGTACAATCACGCCTGAAATGATAGCTGCAAAAGATATAGCAATACAAGCGGCCACCGCCGCCCAACGACAATTATCAGACTCCATTATCCAAGCGGCCATAATAGACACACAAGGTGGAATGACTCCTATTGAAGAAGACACTTACCGTAAAGCCCTTTGGACAACACCAAAGACAGCTATTATGATAGGAACTGGAGTACTTTCTGCACTAACATTATTCCTCTTTAGAAAACGGTTAGGCCTCGTTCACGCTTAGTAATGGTTCTTCAACCACTTCTCGGCGGCATAATTGAGAGTTCATAATGAACGAATCACAGTATGAGCTAATATTTCACAAGGCTCTTGAGAGTTACCATCCTCAAGCTATCCTTGATGTTGCTCACGCGTTCAATGACCTTGGTGAAACAAAAAAGGCGTATGCGTTGATAGAGCGCATGACACTATTCCACGGAATACCGCTTTTTGGATTTGAGCTCTATGGCTTCGGAACGGATTATGTTGCCGTACAAAAGAAACTCAATGCACTAGGCGCACATCCAGAGCTAACAACTGATGGCATATGGGGTCCCAAGAGTAAAGCTGCACTCATTGCTTATCAAAAATCCAAAGGTCTAACAGCTGATGGTATCCCAGGCCCCATTACCCTAGGAGCAATGGGAATCAGTAGTGCTGCTGAAACAGTTAGTTCAACCATGGGCCACGCTGCTCCGTCAGCCACCAATGCCGACGCTATCGCCTATGCAGCTGGTAAAAAAGCTGGGAAAGAAATGGGACTCACTGAAAAAGAAATTCAATACGTCGTAGCCGTTGCTCGTGGAGAAGGATATTTTGGAAACGGCTGGTCACATCCATCCGCTAAAACCTTAGCACTTTCACAACAATTCGGACTAACAGGATATGAAGGAGCAAACTCTAATAACTGGGGGGCTGTTCAAGGAACAGGCTCTGCCGGAAGCTTCCCCCATGTAGACGTACACGCCGATGGCACTCCATACAAGACTAATTATAAGGCCTATACAACACCGTCGGATGCATTCAAAGACATGGCTAAAACCATTCTTGGCGGAGGGCCATTTCGAAAGGCAGTTGGCGCCAAAGAGATAAAAGACGCTATTGCAGCAGGTAACCTACGCAAAGCCGTCTTTGCCCAACATGCCAACGGATACTTTGAACTCAATCCTGAGTCTTATCTCTCTGCCGTACTAAGCAACTACAACAAGATAATCAATGGCATTGGTTGGCCCCGAGTACTTGCTGAAAATGGGATTACTCCAATCGTTGCTACCGCAGGGGGAGGGGTTCTAGCATTAGGACTTGCTGCATTGGGGATATTCCTATTCAGAAAACCGCTAGGATTGGTGCATTGATGAAAAACCAAGTTTCAACAAGTAAACTTATTGATGAAATGACGCGGTTCATTCAAACGGTCCTCCAAAAAGAGCCAATTAGAGAAGACGAACAACGAGTCACAATCATTCTCAAAACAGGTGACGTCTTAAGCGCCCTCGAAGTCTTTACGTTTGCTAACTTCACTGATGCAGAACGAGAGGTCATATTCAGCCGCGCTAGAAAAGCAATCGACAATCCAAACGATACTCCAACACTGAAGAACGGGACTTAATACCCATCAATGACGCGAGACTGGCAACAACCATGGGAACAAAGACATCGAACAATCCGTGTTGTCTGTGCCAATTGCATCAAAACGTCACACATCACACTCTACGGGTTAGCCAGTGAATATAGGGGTATGGTAAGCTTAGAAAAGTGTCAGCATTGTGGAACCGTTGGCAAACTAACAACCAGTGACCTCGCAAAGACTCGACCAAAGAAAGACAACACGTCACAGCTCACACTCTGTTGGGAGAAAAAACGATGACACCACAAATTAAACTATTACTTACCATTGGAAGTGTAATAGCCACTGGTGCCATTGGATTAGGGGCATACTTCAGTCGTAAAAAGATTGCGACACTAATACAATCTAAACCGACTGAAGCTTCAATACGGCAAAACGTTGTCACAGCAGCACTCAGTCAGTTAGGCAAAAAAGACCCCGCACCCTATTGGATAAACACAATGGGGAGTCCACAAGACAGTTCACTCAGTTGGTGTGGTGTATTCGCCCTGTGGGCACTCCATCAAGCAGGACTTGCACTCAACAAAAATTGGATTCCCGGTAAAGGATTCATACTTACCAGCCCTAACCCATTACCTACCACCAAAAACCCACAGCCGGGAGATATCGCATATTTCGACAGCTATCAACATCAAGCGGTTGTTGCCGCAGTATACCCCGATGGTACCATCGACCTAGTCAATGGTAATGGCACTAACCGTGCTGTTACCCCAAGTCGTCCTAAAGCATCAACTGTTACCGCCTTTTACTCGATACAACCTTACATTGACTACAAACTCATGCAAGTATGAAGGATACCATGAAGCTACGACTAGTCGTTCTTGATAACGTGCCACAAGGTGACCCACAATTATGCCCTAGTTGCGGAGCGCTAATGGTCATCAATCACGAAAAATCTACCATACATCACATTCACCCCATGTGTGAATGGTTCGAAGTTCGCGCCAATATAGCTAATGCTCTCATTGAGAAACATCGAAAGGTGGTTTGGTATGAGAATGTTATTGAACAATCATGAACGTAAAAAGGGTGGAATCATTGGATACGCTTGTCGTTGTGGAAGATATACCCCGATAAATGGTTCTACTCCAATGAAGGATACAACCAATGGCCAGAAACCACAGTGAACCCGGACCCGTCTTAGCATCTTGTGCAGGTAGCCTCAATGGTATGGGTGGCGGGACTATTCGCCAGAACTTACAAGAACACACACTAGCCCATCATAAATGTGATGAGTGTGACTTTACTACCTGTAACTGCCCAAAATGTAACCAATTCAAAAGCGATAAAACTCAACCAAATATACAGTTATGGTGGGAAGATGATGTGCCATGCTCGACGCAATAGACGAAGACTTGAACGCTGGACTTATCACACAAGAAGAAGCCGACGCAGCCCACGCACGTACCCACGAAATATTCATGCGCAACCGACTGAAAGTTCACAATGAAAACAACAATGATTCTCACACTAACTCTACTACTAACAGCCTGCGTCCACGGTCAGGCTAATTCCCCCTGTCCAGGACTTTGGTGCATCTCAGTCACTGAACTACCAGGGCCCAAACTCTGTTACGACACTGAGGCTCAAATGCTCGCCAGCAAAGCCCAATACGAAGCTAAGGGCATGCATGCGACGGTTGTAAAATGAAACGTAGCATTGCAGCACTTAGTCTAATACTAATTGGCTGTCCTCCTGACAAACCTGTCAAACCAATTCCAGACGCTGGTACAGGTGGCGCTCTATCGACCGGTGGGTCACTATCAACAGGTGGCTCCAGTGCCACTCCTACCACAAGCATTGCTGGTAACCCTGCTACCGGTGGCACTAGTACCATTGCCTGGCTCGATTGTGCTCCAGAGAACACATTCAAAGCCGGCCCAATTATCAAATACAAACTAGGCGCGCGAATGGTGTCACCACCAATTGGAATGCATCTTGAAGCTCCATTGACACTTACAGCCAAAAGTGGAATATGGGATGCACTCAACAGTCTACCACTTGAACAAACTGTAGGAAGTTGTATTGGATACTCCGCGGCTGAATGTCTATCGACTCGACCATTTGGGTTACTATCAACGACCAAACGAGGGAATGACCTTTACCACGAGGCAACCATTCTCGACTCATTCGTCGGAACCTGGCCACCTAACGACACGGGAAGTGATTGCATCAGTGGCGCACGAGCAGCTCAAAAACTTGGTTTCATTGTTGGGTTCGATGTTGCATATACACTAGCCGATATCAAGTCCAGGCTCACTTTGGGACCAGGAATCATGTGTAGCAACTGGAGTACACCACAATTTACACCCGACCGATGTGGAATTGTACATTATGACCCACTGCTAATCGAAGGTGGGCACGCTCGCGCAATGGTCGGACAAAATGTCGAACGGGGAATGATTGGCGAAAGGAACACTTGGGGCCCTAAATGGGGGACTACTTACAAGGGTAACTCAGGTTACTTCGCCGAATCCTACGACGATATCCAACGTGAACTCAATGGTGGAGGAGTTGCTGTATTTTATAGGGTGCCATAAATGCCTAAACAACTACGCAAAAAGTATGGTTCTCGTCCCAAAAAAGGGCATATCCTAATCAAGCGTGGAAGCAACAAAGCAGTTGCAAACATGCTAGGCCTCACAATGCTTGAAGTCAAAAGAAACGCCAAGCACTTCGGGATAACAGAAAAAGAAGTGCTCCAACGACTCATAACCGATAAAGTAAAACGCGGAACAGTTCGAGCTACATAACATTACTCCGGTACTTCTGGCCCGGCGAGCTAGAGGCTAAGTTATACACCGCTCGGGAAAGCGAGCACCTCCCCCCAGGTCGCTCTAGCCCACACCGTAAATGTGTTAGCCGGTTATTTCTTCGCAATGCCTCATACCTTCATTACCGCCACCTGTAAGTCCTGTGGAGAAAAGTTCCTAGTGCCGAATGGTACAGGCATCAATACATGCGGTCCGTGCAATACTATCTTCGTCAATGCACTCAGAGAATTCTTAGGATTAGATAAGATAGATAAGAGAATTGTACCTCGAAAGACTAGAACGGAAATGGTGTGAAAGGTATGAAACATCTGCCAGGTGAACGTAACATCAATGAACTAATCAAACGTTCACAACGTGATACTATGCCGCCAACCTCGATTCAGCCGTCACGCAAACGTCGGCGGAGAAAAATTGATTCGCGAGTAACATCAGGATTCATTGGAATCATACTCGGAGCCGCCGGACACGCAATTATTACACGGAATAAAAGCTGAAGTTAACCAACACAACATACAAGTTACAATAAAGAAAGCAAGTCAATGAACACAATCAAACTCCTAGTCGCATTCGTTAGCAGAAAAACTTCTAGTATAAACCGCACTGTACGTTACACATGGAAAGACGGTAAGTGTATCAGCAACATTCCATCTCAAGGCGCTGAATGGGAAACTGTTGAACTCATGAATCTAGAAGAACCTGAACCGCCAATCCAAGTCGCGAACGTTACAGGGAGTGCTGTTTTACTAGGGAATGTTGAACATAAGATAATGATAAATGACCCGGCATTGTTTGGAATGTTCAAAGCCGGTGACATTGTCGAATTGCGCGTAGTGCCAAACACTGATACTCGGATACACTGTCCAAAATGTGGTGCCATTGCCAACCTGCATTATATAGCTGGAAGATGTCTTGGATGTGATATGTGTCGTACGAAACCTGAAGAAGACCCACAAGTTGGTTCAGGCGGATGAAGACAATGAACGCAGAACATGGTAGAACACACCCTGGTCCAATGCGCAAACCAACGTGTCTTTGCGGATGCGTTGGCATTCGTGATGAAAAGTTCGATGCCTACTACTGTCCTGACAGTGGTACATGGCTAGAATCAAAATGTGATGACCCAAAGTGTATCAACTGTGTAAACAGACCAACGATACACACTGGTTCAAGGGGATGATATATTCTACGGAATAACTTACATCTATCATCATCCAACGCAGCGCAGCATGAAGATACATTGAGTAAAAGTTAAAGAAACGTGAGTTACCCAATGCTAAGGAATACAAAAATGGTCCAAGTGATATGCGACAAATGTGAACGCATTAGGCCTCCCGAAACAGACACTGAATGCACAAAATGGCTCACTGTCAGCCTAGCCAATCAACACGCAGCAGACCTCTGCCCTGAATGTGCTACCGCACTACGTAACTTTCTAAAGTCAGAGAGATAAAGTAACAATTAGATAAGACATAGAATAATCCATGCCTATCCGGTTGTTACCCAAAGGAGTAAATTGCAATGAAATTATGGGCTAAAACTACAGAATTCAGTGAGGGAAAATTCCTTGTGGTGCGTCGCGACGGTAGCATACCAGCGTGGCCACATTTCGTTCTTGGAGCACGTGACCCCGCTGCCCCTGTGGCGCTTCGCGCGTATGCGGATGCAGCCGAGCGACTAGGATGGGAACGCGCATTCGTGGATAGTATACGCGAATTGGCTGACGATTTTGAGGCCTACCGGCGAAACGAAGGTGATGGGGACCCGGTGTCTCCACCTCACCGTAGCGATAATGCCGAGGTGCTTCGCGCAATGCGTGGGGGAGACTCGACAATAGTCGTTTGGCAAAGCGTCAATAAGCCGACCCGCGAGAATGGGTGAGAAACGGATAAGGCATGGAATAATCTATCGCCATGCAACGCAGCGACACATAAAGATACATTGAGGATACCATGCCGTTACCCAAAATAACCCGCGGACCTTACGAAGTAACCGTCAACTTGGAATATCCCACAACAGAAACATTAGATATACCGGCTGAATGGGTAAAAATCAAGTGCTTCAAGTGTAGTATGCCAATCCTTATCGATAAAAGTGCTGGACGCATTCACCATAGACAACCATTCTGTAGTTGGTGGAAAACCCTGTGGTTGAATAAACCACGAATGGCCGAAGTCGTAAGAAGATTCTACGAGTACAATACTAAAGACTTGGAAAAACTGGGGGCACTTATACAATGGAACGGGTAAGAATATGCACGCACTTTTAGAATCATGGCCTATAGTGGTTTCAATAGCCGGCGGGTGTTGGTTTCTAGCCACTAGAATGGCTCATACCGCGACCAAAGACGACTTGCACCAATTGGATGTAAGATTAGCTAGAATCGAAGGGAGACTAAATCTGCCTCCAGATAACAAGGTGAGTGCTGCCGAATAAACTAACGGACTCATCTACATGATTATTGTTCAAGTTGAAGGGAGTAACACAGGCTCAATAAGAAGTAACATTGACCGCACAAGCGCTACACAGATGTTACACGATACCATCCAATTCTTCTCTAC
>Ga0137448_1000043_pt1 | contig 13091 bp, 26 predicted proteins | sample EasRivERMGT418_2_FD_102316 | JGI IMG/M metagenome (GOLD analysis project Ga0137448, IMG submission 102316) | Soil microbial communities from meander-bound floodplain in the East River, Colorado, USA - East River MetaG ERMGT418_2 | ecosystem: Environmental > Terrestrial > Soil > Floodplain ... | reverse complement strand
CGGCGCGCGGTGTCACGCGTTCGCCGTGCGCACGCGGAGCGACAGGCCCACATGCTCACGCGCAACATGGTGAGTGTGGGCCTGTTTGGTTGTTATAGGTAGCGTTAGCTCACCGGGCTACTCCATGATGTTGGCTCCTATGGTTGTCGAGAAGGCCAGATTTAACGCTTACGGCGTTTCGACATCACGGAGTATAGCACAGTCAAGTGCTACCATGCTACCTCTTTCGCGTGCGAGTGCCAGTGATTGTAACAGCCTTGAGCATGCGCGTGCGTATCTTGGTAAGCTCTTCGATCGCCGTGACACGATCGCCGAGTTTGCCGAGTGCCACGATGAGCGCCGAGTGTGCGCGTGCGATCGCGTTCAACTCGCGTTCGATACGTGCGATGTCTTCCTTCATGATCGCGTCCTCCGCACGCCATACTTGTGTAAGTAATACGCATCCATTCGCGCAAGAAACATCGCGCGCGTCTGGCGTGGCTTGCGGCGTGCGCGCACAAGGCGATCCTCAGATGTGCGTGCGTCGTGGCGTTTCTCTACGATTTGTGTGATGAGACGATCATCGAGCGGCGTGTGTTCGCGTGTCGGTCTCATGACTTCCCTCCCATGCGCTTTATGCCAGTCAGGATATCTGCGCGTTGAAATCCGCGTTTGGTGGTGCGTTTGATTTTGACTGACCGAGTTTTTACGCCGAACGAAGAGACGAGATCAGAGAGCATCATCGGTGTGAGTCCGGTCTCACCGCGATAGGTGCGCCATGGTGAGGTCGGAATTGCTTTCATGCGCTCAATGGCGATCTCGGTGAAGATGGCTCGCTCGTTCGCGTGGAGCACGCTTGCAAGGTCTCGTATCGCGTAGCGCGTGAACGTGTCATCGGTGATCGTGGCTTCCGCATCACGGCGAATCTCGGAGAAGCGTTTTTTTTCAACCGTCATCTTCTCGGAGGCGAGATTGACCGCGCACGCAATGATCGCATCGAGTCGATCAGGACAGAACGCGTGCGCGAGCGAGAGAATCGCCGTCCAGATTTCCGCTTCCCGACCTTGTAGAATTTCGATGTTATACGCGTCGAAGAGATCGCCATTCCATGCCGAGTCGATCGCGTGTGTGAGCGCACTATCACCGTTGTCGATATCGATGTCGCCTTGCAGGTTCGCGGCAATCTGCTCGCATTCACTGCGACGATAGACACGCTCGGACGATGCACGACGAAGCTCAATGGTGATCGATCGATCGCGCAACGTGTCGTTCACATCACCGATGAGAATGAAGGCTTTCGGTGAGTAAGCCGGGAACGGGATCACATCTTCGATGCCGACCGATACGTAGATGACTTGGCCAGCACGATAGCCGACATTGAGAAATTCGCGCACGGTGGACGCGGACTCGGAGTTGAGCGATTCCGCTTCGTCGAAAAAGAGCGTTGATCCTTTGCTCACGAGTCGGCGCATCACGGAGGCGGTCATGCTGGTGCCCATTTTGGCGTCATGGCTCACGAGTGAGAGCAGTTCTGCGAGCACGCTCTTACCTGCGCGCTTCGTGCTCGCTGTGATGACGAGATAGCCGAAGGAGTCGAACCGCTTGTAGACGTGTGTCCCCATCGCCCAGAGGGTGCAAATGTCGGCATAGGTTGGATCTGGGAAGGTGACATACGCGGTCAAGAAGTTACGAATTTTGAGAAAGAGTGATTCGTGCATTGTCATATCCTTTCACGACACTGCACATGCGGGCGCAGTGATCGCCTCATGAGAGTGCAATCATTGCGCCACGGTGCTACCTTGCTACCTTTTTACGACTCTTTGATTGTCCAGCCGATCGCGTGACGGTGTTTCGCGATATTAGCGGTGTTCGCGAGTGCTTCGGCGAGTTCGATCGCTTGCGTGTTGGTGAGAATGGTAAGCGCGGACTCGTCATCGTCGGTATCGATCGCGATGAAGATGTCTCCGGTGGAGTGCCCTGTGAGGTTGTAGACGATGCCGATGTGAAATCGTGACATGGATGTCTTTCCGTGTCTGCGTGTGCAAGGATCGCCGCATCGAGGCGCGCGAGTGCCGCGCGCAAGGCGAGCACGCGATCGCCATCACGCGCGTGCTCAAGTTCAGTGAGCACTTCTGATCGTGTCAGGAGTCGTCCATTGATGTTGCCGAACCAGACTGTGAGCACACGATCGAAATAGACGAGCGGGATCGGTTGCGTGCCGCGCATCATCGCGCGAGCGGCTGAGGCTTCCCATTCGGCGTCAGTCATTGGTCCTCCAATTCATCGACACAGCCCGCGCCATGCTGCTCAGCAAGATGTTCGTCGCACACGTGGTGTGCGCCGGGATCGCAGCCGCATGGACGACGACTGCTGCGGGAGTTTGTAGGCGTACAGGAGATTCCAGCGTTGACGCCAGAAGGGATCGGTAACGGGGCGGCGGCGGATGGCAAGGACGCGCATGAGATTGAGAGCTTCCCGCCGTGCGTCACTACCACAACATGCTTGCAAGGCGACGAGTTCGGCTGGCTGGAGACGATCGCGAAGATAAAGGACGATATGCCAACCTCTTTGTGTGCGTCGATACGCAATCCACAATGGGCGCACGTCAACGATACGACAGACGGCAAAGAGCGGACGAATGGACGGAGCAGTCCGATCGTCCACGTCGAGATAGACCATTGAGCAATCTGCAACATGATCAACGACTCCTAATCTGCCGGAACGGGTAAACGAGGATGGATGCACCCGGAAGAAACCTCGCGAATCGTGACCATTCTTCGGCCGTGTTCTTCGCGCGGTGTGTCTTCCCGCCATGGTTCCATCGGATAATCTTGAGATCGATTCCTGGCACATCACGTCCAGTGTTCGCCTTGTGGCGAATCGCGTCGCGCACAATGTCTTCCGTGATGACACGTCCATTCTTCGGTGCATGGACGCGAGCGCTGATCTGAATCTCGATCGCGCGGTGCTTGGTCATATGCTATCGTGCTACCTTTCTAGTAGTCGGCGGATGTCTCCACATCGTAGACATTGTAGTCACCGTCCCACTTTTCATACTCGGCGATGAAGTCATCAAGATCCGTGTAGGGTGCGTGTGCGCGTTCACGTGCTTCGCGTGCGCGACGTGTCTGCCATCCGCGTTTCGCGGCGCGTGATCTAATCGTCCCACGTCTTGCCGCAGCTACACTCGTGTTCGCCTTTATGCGTTTCTTCAAGCGCGCATTGGTGGATCTCTTGACACTTACCTTCTGACCATGCGATTTCTTTTTCGCATGTGTCGCCCGACGAGCGCGTGTGCTCGTCGGGCGTGGCGTAGGGCGGCGGCGCTTATGTGCGGCGGCGCTTCGTCGTGCGAGTGGTTTTCGTTTTGCCATTGACCTTGGCCATCTCTGGACGATCGATCGCGATGTAATCACGACCGAGGTTTTCGCGCACGGTGATCGCGACTTTCTTGCCGCGCCATTTCGTGGTCTCAGTGCCGACCAGATCCTCCAAGAGCCGATGGTTCGGGGAGTTAAGCTTGATCGCCCAATCGAACAGATTGCCGCGATACTTGATCTCGGCGATGATCTGCTGTCCGAATTGCGAATCGGACGATCGCGCGTTGCCGGTGAGCACGAGATCGGCCGTCTTGCCAGTCCGACCGATGTGCTCGGCTTTCAGGAACGCATTGAAGTCGTCGCGCTGCGTCTCGCGATCCGCGCGAGGGATCGCCGTGCTACTCGATGTGCGTGCGGTGCGTGGTGTTGATCGTGTGGATGTCGGAACTTTCATGTCGTCTCTCTCTCTCTCTTCGCTTTGAAGTGTGAAATGATGCGTGACTGCTGCTGCAGCATCTGCGCGTGATGACGATGGATGTGCGCGCGTGACGTGCGCCGCAAGCTCAGCGAAATCTGCGAACCACAATCCACACTCGGGACAATCGAGCGGATGTGTCGCATCTTCTGTGGGTGCGCCTTCGCCTCGATAGGCTTTCACGCTACGCTGCCTATTCCTTGTCCTTGTAGACGTTGAGACCGATCTTGTGCACGCCATCTGAGAGCGAGACGTTTCCGCCGGTGGTGGCGACGACGATCGACTTGCCCGACTTGGACTCACCGAAGTTCTTGGCGAGATCGATGTCAATCGTGAGCTTGCTGCCAACGAGTTTCATCACAACATTTTTCATAACGGTTTGCACTCCGTGATTGAGATGTAACGATCGACGGCACGGAGAAATTCCATGTCCGCCGCAATGACGACTCGGCGATGGTGGCGTAACGCGTGCGCACGAACCAGGGTGTGATAGTGCTTGAGCATGCGGATACCGACTTGATCAAGCTCGCGCGACTTGGCATCCGCGAGCGCGCGAATGCTGCGCGTATCTTTGGCGTTGACCTTGATCGTCACTGGCTCGTCCACAAAGTCTGGCATCGCTTTGGGTGCGACTTTACTGCGCCCGCTATCAACGCCATCCTTGATCGTCGCGACGAGTTCCGCGTCATAGCTGTAGGCGAATGGTAACATGCGCGAGATGAAGCCTTGTTGGTGCCAGTGTGCGCGACGATCGGTGAATACCTTGAACGGCAAGCACCCAATGATGCCCAACTGACGCTCGATCTTAAACGTCGTTTGCCCTGCAAACATGGCTTCGCCTGTCTCGCCTTGTGTGACTTGGTTGAGCGTATTGATCAAGAGCGCAGTCGTCGCCTTGCTGAGTGCTTTGACGACTGAGAGATCATTGAAGAGCAAAAACTCCACGCCTTTCTGCCCGGTCAATTGCATGACACTGCGAGCCGTGATGACCGCAATCCGTTTGACGTGCTCGCATTCGGCAGCGGTCGCGATCGTCGTTTTGCCGTTCTCGGGTGCAGCCAGCAACAGCAATCCGAGTCGATCACGACCCTCGACGAGATGCGAGAGCGCGATCGATTGCACGAGGTCTTCCACGAGAGACGTTCCGATCAATGGCACATTGCGTAATCCTTTCTCTGAAGTGCTACCTCGCTACCTTCTACGCGCGCTCGGTGGTGTCGTCACGCCGTTTGCCGCTCCACTAGCGAGATAGCGACCGCATGATATCGGGTAGCCCGTATGGATGTCAAATTCGGGGATGGTTTGACAACGCGCATGCGTTCGTGCTAAGCCCACAGCGAAAATATCGGGTAGCCCGTATCCCTCGAAAACAAAAGGGGTTATATATCAGCACAAGACCCTTATCTTTTAGGGCTATAGGGTAGCCCGTATACTCAAAAAATAGGGAGGTAGCAGGGTGGCACTTTGCTCTAGCATATTCGTATGCCCTGTGTCAAGTAGCCTCTATTCTCGTGAAATAGGGATACCCCTGTTGCATGGATCTCGGGCATCGATAACAATACCGTATGCGAAAAACATCGTCTCCATCGCCACGGTCCGCACGTCGAGAGTCCTCTCGCACAGAAGAGCCTACTCCAGTCCCGATCGCCCTAACGCGTGACCCCATTCCTGATCCTGATTCCGAACCTGCCGCACGTATCACGATGCCAGTCACCGCAGACGGCATGATCGATGTGTCGCGTCTTCGCGAGCGCACGAAAGATGCGCTTCGCAAAGCATTGCTCGATCCCAAGCTCGCCGAATCACTCGGCGTAGCGAGTCCCGCAAGCGCCGCCGATGCCCAGGTCATGGCGCAAATCGCGAATGGCTTGTATGACGGACTGTCCGCGCTCTCGATCGCGCTCGCACGTCGCGCCGGTTACTCCATACAGCACGCCTCCGTGCTCCTGTTCACGGCCGACGAAAAAGCGATGCTCGCCGAGCCGACCGCACGTGTTGTGAACAAATACTTTCCAGATTTCGGCGGGAAGTATCGTGACGAGATCCTGCTCTCATTCGCGCTCGTCAACATCATCGGCGCGAAGATCCTACTCTTACGTGAGAGTAGCAAGGTAGCACCTCCGACCGTGATCGCCGACGAACCGGCCAGCATCGCGTAATGACGTATCTCGTGTTCGGACGACGTGAACTCGGGAAGACGACGCTCGCCGATGCGATGCTGAAAGCATTGCCGAAACGAGCCGTCATCGATCCACGCCGCATGATCCGTCAACGCGATCAGCGTATCGAATATGTGCAGACACAAGCGGATGCACTCGACGCGTTGCACGAAATGATGAGCGGACACGAGATCGATGAGGTTGTCTATCAACCGCAAGAGGATGATCTTGATCAGGCATTCGCAGGATGGACGCGTGCCCTCAAGCAAGTCATACTCACGTATCCGCGTCAACGGATCGGGGTCTTGATCGACGAAGCGAGCTTCTACAATCTCAATGCACCCACGTTCCAATGGTTGCTCAAGTGTATCCCTCGCGAGCAAGCGCATATTTTCATCACCGCGCATCAGCCGAAAGACGTTCCGACGAATGTGCGAGCCATCGCGGATCACTGGATCGTCTTCTACACGACACAACACACCGACCTTGAACGCATCGCAGAAAAATCTCCTGAAGTCGCGAGCATCGCCAAGACGCTGCGTGATCGCGCGTTCGTGCATTGGGACGATACGAAAGCGCGGTATTCCGTCAACAGCCAACCATCATCGTGGTATGTCCCACTAAGCGAGTGAGTCTATGCCAGACGATCCGATCGTGCCACAACCGACACCAGATCCACCGCCCGATCCACCACGAGGAAAAACTATCCTCTGCGAGTGTTGCGGGTCGAAACTCGATCGTCATGGAAATCTGCTGAGACGTGGCGATCTCGCGAAGCAGATGATCGACGCGGAAGATACGATCGCCGAGCTTCGCAAACAACTCACGAAAGCAACGGAACTTCACACGGCGGCGAAAGCTCGGGTGAGTGAGCTTGAAGCCGCACAACCGGCCGCAAAGAAATCCTTGTGGTCACGAGAGGCGTAAGCATCATGTCAAACGGCAACCTCTTTCTCGTCGCGCTTGTCGGCACAGTCGTTGCGGTTGCGCTGCGGCCTGTGCTCCGTTCGTTCGGTCTTCCCGTCTAGAAAGGATCGATCCATGACAGTGAATCGCGTTTTGTTCGTGGCGGCTGGCGTGCTCGCGGGTCTGGTGCTCGCGCAGATGCTTGGCGTCGAATCATTCACCGCGCGTCTCGGCATCGGCGCCGCAGCGTAGGAGATCGCATTACATGACAACGGATGTCGATCGTCAGAAATTCTGGCGGCAAATCATGGCGCGCGATAGCGCCATCGGCCGTTACTCCGGACCTGAACAGCACGATGCGCGAGCGGTCGCGATCGCCGGCACGCAAACGGTCAGCTTATTGCCGTTTTCGCTGCTACGACCAATCGAATCGATCATCGTCGTGTGGCGTGGTCGTGCGACCGTCACGGTTGCCGGCTACGCAGATATCAGTGCAGACGCACCGCAGAACATCATCCAGCGGTTTGTCTTGCGAGGCAATCACACCAGTCTCGGATCGGTGGTGCCGTGGGACGTGAGCGGCGCATCGGCATTCATCTATCCGCGTCACTTTCAGCGATCGTGTGGGCAAGCATTCATCAGCGTCAACGGTGGTGCACTGACGCGACTCGCAGAGCCGGGTGTGCCGTTCACATCAGGATTCACTGGCGCGGTTGGCACACACGACATCGTGCTGATCTACTCACTGCCCATCGGCCCGCTCCTTGGTGGACGTTCGCAGAGCGCGAAACGTCAGGGCGCGAACTACCTCGCGTATGCGCGCGACTACGGCGACTCGCTCCAACTCGATATTCAACTCGGAGATGCGTCGGCACTCGGCGATCCGACAGGCGCAACGGTCGCGTTCACTGCGTTCGGATCGGCCGCTGGCACGCCGACACTTCAGACACTCGTGAACTACGGATCGCCCGGACCATTCGAGAATGCGGCGGTTCCTGGCGTTGTGATTCGCAACGAACAGTTGATCACGAGCGTCACAGCCGCCGGCAATCAGCTTCGCATTATCCAGGCGCAGAAGCAGATCACGAACGCGTTCATCTTGCGCGCTGGCACGATCGAGACAACCGGGCAGACCGCTGGCGTGACGACGTTCGATACGTTTGACGATACCTTGCTCGACCGCACGCAGTTCCTTGTGGACGGCAAACAGATCCGCCGCAACGATTCGAACTTCGCTGAACGCGCGTATCTCGATCGGTTCGGCGACATCGATCCGATGCAAGGACACGTCGTCCTCTCGTTCATCGAAGCCAATCAGGTGCTCACGGCCTATCGTGGTGACGATCCGACACTCAAGCAAGCGGACATGGCGATCTTTTCGGATCTCGTCGGCGTCGGAGCGAATACGCGTGTGCAGTTCATCCAGGAATACGTCAAGGGCGGGATGTATCCCGATCTGCGACGGTAGCGAGGTAGCACCGTGGCAGGAGATCGCGACATCTACGGGTGCGACTACTTCATCAATCAAGCGCTCGCACTCGGCGTTACGGAAGCAGAAATCCTGACGTTCAAGCAATACAACACGAACGCCGATGGATCGTGGGACTGCAATCGGCTCTTAGATGCGTTCGGGGGAGTCCGCGAAGTCGCCGTCGGATCGACGACACAAGCCGCCGTAGAGACAGCGAGAGCGCTGCCACCGCCAGTAATTGCGATGGCGACGACAAGCGGCGATTCGCGTATGTTCCTGACGCTGTCAGGCGTGCCTGACGGATCGGGGAGCGCTGCGCCTGCACGCACGCTCGCGCAGATTGCCCAATCACCGATCGGCCGAACGCCGCTCGGATCAAGCACATCACTGTTCGCGAATCCATCAGGGAGTAGCGGCATGATGACGTGGATCCTCATCGCGGCCATTGCTGGCGCGGTGTGGTATCTCACGCAGAAATGAGGCGATGATGGACGCACAAGACTGGACTGGCCTCATCATCGCGAGCAATGAGGCGGCGATGCAATGGTATTCCATGGTGACGCAAAAACCATTGCCGTCGCAACCTGACGTTTTCTCGACGCCGCTTCCGGGCGGTGGAGGGATTCGCGTCGGCACACAAACGGGATCGTTGATCCTGATTGGGGTGATTGTGCTCGTCGCATTCATGGTCTTGAAAGACTGATCCATGATTGCGACAGGCACACGTATCGAGTTTGACGTTCGCGGGAGTGTCGGAGAATTCCTCCCGCGAACGGTTGACGACGTGCGACAACTCGCGATTAACTCGATGAGTCCGTATGTGACTGTCGAGTCGGTCAGTCTCTCGCGCACGGATAATGCGTTCTGGCGCGAATACTGGGACTGGGGATATACCTCAGTAACTCGTGTGAGAACGGTTCACGATCACGCGTCGATTTCAGATCTCGTGCTCATCGTGCGCAACGCATTTACGACCGCGAGCGGAGAAATTCCGACCGTGACCGCAAACGGATATTCTGAGAGCGGCGTGCAAGACTCAGAGGGGCAACCGGGAGGCACATCAGAGCCTCAGTCATCGTGGCTTGGACTTGGGATCTTTGGACTCGCGGCGATCGCGGTCGCGGTCTTCGTGGCGAAACGTGGATAAACGCATCTGGATCGCGATCATAGTGGTCGCGATTCTTCTCTGGAGTCGTCCTGTGTTTGCAGTCAAACCCGGCGCGCTCGTCAGCAATGAGCCAGCCATCGAATACGCGCGCCGCATTCTCGCGCGTATCTGGCAACGTTACGGCTACACGCTCACACTCACATCAGGACTCGACAGCACGCACAGCGCGCAAAGTAAACATCCGCTCGGACTCGCAGAGGACTACCGCACGCGTGATGTCACTCCGTCTGATCTCTCAGACATGATCGATGATACACGCGCGACACTCGGACGTGACTACGATATCGTGCTCGAATCTGATCACTTGCACGTCGAATACGATCCAAAGTGAGGCCGTGATGGACAAAGCGATCGCACTCGCCGTGATTGCCTTCGGTGCCTACTATCTGTGGACGAGCGGTGCACTCTCGGGCGTGCTTGGTGGAGGTAGCGAGGTAGCACTCACACCAGAACAACAACGACAGCAACAGCAATTTCAAACGGCCGCGCAAGTGGCTGCACAAGAGATCGCGGAAGCGGAAGCAACGGAACGTCTACGTGGTGGTGCGGGCGCATATATCTTCGCGAGTGCTGGCGCGAGCACGGCGGCTGGCATCGCGGGCGCAGCAAGTCTGAGCGCTGGCGGGGCAATGGGTGCGGTCGCGCTCACCGGCTATGGCGCAGCGGCCGCATTGCTCGTGTGGGGCATTACGCAACGTGGGTGGTTTCGCGGCGGTGAAGAGGGCGTGCAAGTCAATCCAGCACGCGATGAATTCCAGGATGTCTTCGTGCGAACCTATTTCGGCGAACCATCCTCATTCCCGCGTGGAAGCCAAGAAGGGCAAATCGGGAGTTACCGCTATCTCGGCATGGTCTACGCGTTACGCGATGGCGCATACGGTGGCGTCGTGGGCGAACCTGCATCACAAATCATCGGACAACTCTATGCGGCTGATACGATGGACGAGTTTCGTATTGCCGCAGAACAATTTCTTCGCGCGATGAAAGAGGGACGATAAGTCATGGCAGACTTTAGTGGTGTGGTCACTGGGCCAGCGCTCGATCAAATCCTGCGCGATCTCACACGCGCTGTCGATGTGCTCAACGCATTTTTTCGAGGCGATCGCGATCTCCGTGCCTCGCAAGCGGCGAATGAGCCACTCGCCGATGGGTTCCAGCAAGGCTCGAATGTCAACGGCACCGACACGATGACGAGCCCAAGCGGATCGATTCAACAGCAAGTCCCGTTCACGACATTTATCGACGGACAAGAGGCGACCGCGAAGAAATACAGTTACCTCGTCGTGATCATCGCGTCCACCTCTGGCTCCGGTCGTTACTCACTTCAGAAAGGACTCTTTCCGACACAAGCCGGAGTCGGTCACGAGATTCCATCCGGAGGCACGACGATCACGATCCCAGGCACGATCAATCTCGCGAACTTCAAAATGTGCCCGGATGCAGGCGCGACACTCAACTATACGATGCAAGGGTTCGCGTAATGTTCGGCCGATCATTCTCGGTCTTCTCTCCTGGCTCTCGATCGGCGATGGTCCCTGCACCGCAACCGATCATCCTCGCGACAGCGGGACTCAGGATCGGCACGGTGACGTTCAACGGCACAGAGATCAACGCAGGCGCAGCGAAAACAGTATCGCAATTTCCGGCGGTCGCTGGATCGTATTGGATGCCGGTTGCATGGTCGTCAACGAAGAACATTCTCGTCGTCCATGCGCCGACGAACGCATCGTTTACGTTGCGATACACAGGCATCGCGCAGGCACTCTTGGCCGTGCTCACTCCGCAAGTCACGACACTCGGCACGCGGATCGATGTGACAACAGATATCGCCGCCGCGCTCACTCCAGCCACAAACGCAGCCGGACGAGCACTGGAAGTGATTCCGAGCGCCGCCAACGGTGCCGGCAGTGCATCGAACTTCGTGCAGTTTACGATCGCGGCGATCCTCTGTCGCGCGACATAAGGACACACCATGATTCAATGCTTCGTCGCACCGTGCAACGATCCCGTATTCGGCGGAGAGGATGTCTGGATGCAATCGCCAGTCATCGCGTCATCGCCTATCGGGCCACTCGATCGATCGATCGCGTTCTCAACCACTCCACCCATTTTCACAAACGGATCAACGAACGGAGCACCCACATTCCAATCGAGCACGAATGAACTCGATCGTTATCGCGCGCTCTTTCTCGTGCTCGGCATTCTGATCGGCGCGATCGTGTTGCGTCGGTAGCACGGTAGCACTTCCATGACCATCACCACTCGACACGTCATCGGCGCCATCGTGATTCTCGTGATTACGCAAGTTATCTCGGGATTACTCTTGCGCCATCTCACGCGGACCAACAGCGCATCCGTGCTTGCGTTCGCGAAACCGGCCAACTGCGGATGCACAGGGAGTTAACACGCCATGACTGACGGAGAAGTGCAACAACTCACGTCCATCCTCGGCGCGATGGGCGCTTCAATTCAACCACCCGTCACCACGATCCCCGGTGATGGAGCGATCCCGATCGACAAGGATGGAATCTATCTCCTGACGAAAGGATCGGCCGCAGCGATCACGCTCGCCGTGCCGGGTGCAAACATCGGACGACGTGTGACACTCATCGGCGGATCCGATTTCGCGCACGTCTGCACGGCCGCGAGCACGAGCGTGCGTGACGGCACCACGGGCGGGAGCGGCACACTGACGTCAGCCGCATTCCAGGGATCCACGCTTGCGCTCATCGCCACGTCCGCGATCGTGTGGAGCGTCGAAAAAAATACGCTCTGGGTGATCACATAAACATGGAAAACGAATCACCGGACATCGATACGTGCGCGAGCGAACGCGCACAGGATCTCCATGAAGCGATCAACGCGATCGAAGCGTTGAAAGCCGAACTCGCACGCGTGCGCGAACTCGCGACCGCTGCGAATCGCGACGTGATCGTGCTGCAATCTCTACTAACTGAAGACGCAGCAGACAACAAGAAACGGAAGTGAGCCATGCGATCATTCTCGAACCTGCCACTCGTCGATCTCGGCCGCACTCAGGCGAGAATGATCCTCAAGCCGTTCACGTTGACCGCCGCACAATTACGATCGGGGAACACCGCACCGATCGTGATTGTGCCCGGTATCGCCGGACGCTTGCTTGTCGGTGAGACGTTCGCATGGGATATCATCACGTTAACCGCGATGAGCGCCAATCCAACATGGTCATTCCGATACACAACGTTCGCGTTTGATCTCTCAAGCACTACGACATTTTCTCTCAACGCGATCAATCATCAAAACGGACGAATCAGCGGATTCAGCGCATTCAATACGACAACCGATCTTCGTGGTCAAAGCCTCACACTCCGATCAACCGCTGATGTCACCGGAGGATCGATTGAGTCGTATCGTGGCGTGATCGCGTATCTCGTTCTCTGAAAGCCATTATGATACTTCCAAGTATGGACGACACCTCACACACCGGGATCAAGATGATCGTCTATACCGTGCTTGCCGCCGCACTCGTGATCTAGCTCATGAGGAAAAGGTAGCATGGTAGCACTTGAGCGCGTGATCGACGGCTCATCGATCTCTGCGCTCGCCGCGCGCACGAGGCGATGCGTGCGCGCGG
>Ga0137448_1000039_pt1 | contig 13456 bp, 22 predicted proteins | sample EasRivERMGT418_2_FD_102316 | JGI IMG/M metagenome (GOLD analysis project Ga0137448, IMG submission 102316) | Soil microbial communities from meander-bound floodplain in the East River, Colorado, USA - East River MetaG ERMGT418_2 | ecosystem: Environmental > Terrestrial > Soil > Floodplain ... | reverse complement strand
TTGGTTAGGATGATTTATGACATCATTTGTTGATAAGTTACGAATGAATAGTATTTATCCTGGTGAGGGTCAAAATCCTAATCCATTTGGCCCACCCTCTGATATGGGTCAAGGTATAAATCTTGATGAAATAAGTAATCTTATGGGAAGAATATCTCCTTATATTACTGAAGAAAATCAAAAAAATAGAGATTTTCAAATGAATATGTTCAAAATGCAGAATCCACAATTACAAAATATTGGTAATCAGATGGCTGCTCAACGGCTTGGAATGCGTGGTTCAATGATGCCACAATCACAGCAACAACAGCCTATGAATTATGTTACTAATATGCCAGACCAAATGTCTGATTATCAAAAAGGAATGTTAGATTTAGGTAAACAAGAATTAATTCAGAAAACTAAACAACAAGCTGGAGCATTAACACAAAAAGGTGATATTGACCAGCAAAAAGTTGATGTAAGTAAATCTAGAAGTGATATTAGCCAACAGAGAGCTAATGTTTATGAATTCAAAGCTAGAAATCCTAATATTAAATTTATTGTTCCCCCAGGTAGTGGTAAAGTTATCGCAGTTAATCCTACTACTGGTGAAAGAATTCGTGAATTTGATACAGGAGCATTAACTAAAGAAGAGGAATTACAGATAACTGGTGAACAGGATATAAAAGAAATTGAAGCAAGAACTAGAGGACAAAAAGAAATTCAAGGAATACGTGGGAATCAAGCATTAGACCAAATTGGAAAACGTATCCAAGGTCAACAAGATATTCAGGCTAATAAGCTTGTGAAAGAAGAATTACCTACACAATCACGCGTTAGACAACAAAATGCCGCACGTGAATTAGTTAATACTAGACCTGATTTAGCTCCATTTATTAAATATAATCCTGATGGTTCTTTTGAAGTAACTCCCCCCGGAAATAATTGGTTTGGAAGTCCTACTGGACCTAATCCACAACAATTACAAGAAATTAACGATTTTATATTTAAGGCTCCTATTTCCAAATCTAATAAATCATTGGAACAACAAAATTTAGAAGATGAAAATGATATGAGAGAAAAACAATTTGAATTACCTAAAAACTCTAAAAAACCTGAATCTAAAACTGAACCAAAGAAACCCGCTAGCAAATATAAGGTTACAGTAGAATAATGGCAAATAAGTATAAATACCATTTGAAAAATGGTAAATTTCTCACATTAGAAGGAGATGGTCCTCCATCTGATGAAGAAGTTGAATCTATTGCTAAAGAACAGAAAGTTGAATTACAACCGATTGAAACTACTGATGAATCTACAATTAAGAAACCGTCAAAATTTGAACCTAAAGTAGATACTGGACCTGAAGAAAAAGGATGGTTAAGTAAAGCATGGAATACTATATCAGAACCATTAACTGAAGCTCCGTCGCGTTTTGCAAAATCTATAAGTGAATATATTGATCCAGAACAAGGAACATCTGGTCCTCGCGCGATTACATCAGCAGGTATAGAATCATTAGGTAATGTTATTTCTGGATTATCATCTCCATTAAATCTTGCTACTGCTGCTATGAGTGGTGGAACTAGTCTTACAGCTAAAGCTGGATTACCTGCTATTGCGCGAGGATTAAATTTAGGAACTAAATTAGCTGGTGCTGGAATGACTGCTCATGGTGCTGAACAAATATATTCTGGTGAAACCACACCAGAAAAATTATTAGGCGGATTAGAAATGGCTGGTGGAGTAATGGGAATGCGAAGTAAAGTCCCATCTATTGGAAAATCTGTATCTGGTGAAACTAGACTCCCAACTAGTGAAGGAAATATTAAATTTTCAACTAAGGCAGAAATGGATGCTGCTAGACCTGCATTTAATGCTAAGGAATTTGGAGATGCTGAAATAGTTAGACAACAAAAAATAGAAGAAGGATTAAATCCAGCTAGACCTAATGAATTAGGTGCTGGAAAACAACCTCCAGTTGAGCGTCCTTATTTAGCTAATGAAAAATTACCAGATTTAATGAGTGAAAAAGGAGCAGCAACAATAGGACCCAAAGCAAATAAAATACCAATGGGTCAAACTATATTGATTAAATCAGGTAAGTCTACTCCTGAAGCTATTAAAAAAGCTAAATCACAAGGATTTGAATTTCAAGGTTTGAATGACCAAGGAGATTTTCGTTTTAAGAAAGTTACTGAGCCAACTGTTCAACCTATTTTAGAATCTGAAGTTCCTGCCCCTAGTAAGAAAGTTTCTCCAGTTGAAGAAAAGATTAGTAAAACACGCGAAGCATATGAATTATCACGAGCACTAATGTCTGTTGATTTACCATTTAGTACATCAGCAGCATTTAGACAAGCATTACCAATGATGGGAACTAAAAATTGGTTTAAGGCTTGGTATACTGCTGCTAGATCTTATGGTAGTGAAACGTTCTATGATGCTACTATGCAACGAATAAATGAACATCCATTATTTAAGCCTCGCACTCGAACTGACATTAGTAAAATTACTGGAAAACCAATTATTGATAAAGTAACAGGAAAACCAAAAATTATTGAAAGTCCATCATTCGCTCAAGAAATTGGATTACGAACCACCGATTTAGGTAAACTTAGTAGTAGAGAAGAATTTATACGTTCCCAATTGGCTGAACGAATTCCTTTCTATGGTAAACATGTAGCTGGTAGTAATAGAGCTTATACTGCATTCTTAAATGATTTACGTGCAAATACTTTGGATTCCCTAATTAAGGATGCTCAAGCACTTAATAAAGCTGATAGTGCTGGAGGAATATTTAGTATTGGTAAAACTACTACTGATCCATTAAAAGATTTAACCCTCGCGCGTGGAATCGCTGAGTTCATAAACGATGCTACAGGTCGTGGTTCTCTTAAAACTTCAGTTGGAATTGGTAGTAAATTTAGTAAAGAAATTAACTTAGAACATAGTTCTAAAATACTATCTGATACTTTATTTAGTCCTAGACTAATGGCTTCGCGAATACGAATGTTAAATCCACAAACATATATCATGGCTAATCCATTTGTTAGAAAACAATATCTTTATGGAATGTTAAGAGCTGTAGGTGGATGGTGGACTATGGCTTCATTAGGAGAAATGGCAGGAGCTAAAATATCTAAAGATCCTAATAATGCTGATTTTGGTAAAATTAGAATTGGTAATACTAGAATTGATCCTGGTGGTGGATTTCAACAGTTTCTTGTATTAGGTAATAGAATGTTACCCAAAGAAGCTGGTGGTGGAGGTATTACTAGTTCAGTTAGTGGTAGATTCAATGAATTTGGAAAGGGATATAAACCAGAAACAAGATTAAGTACTGGAATGGAATTTGGAATGAATAAACTTCATCCAGTATTAAAGTTTGCAACTGATATAGCAAGAGCTAGTGAGCGAAGACCAGTTCAATTAGGTGATAGAACTTTACAATTATTTATTCCTATTATTGCAGGGGATATTATGGAAATAATAAAGAAAGATCCATCATTATTACCATTGGTAGGATTAGCTAGCACTACTGGAATGGGAACACAAACTTATGAAGGTGGAATTAGTGATCCTAATTTCATTCCTAAACAATTTGATATTACTTTAAGTGGTCAATAGTTCTGAATCCACCCCATAATGCACAATAGTTAATTAAATCAATAAAAGTATCTTCAATTGATTCATGCTTCGGTTCTTTAGAATCTAATAGACTAGCCAACCTCGCGAGTTTCACTGTAATCAAACTAACGAATGCTTTATCCTGTTCATTTTTGAACCAGGACATAATCTCGGCCTGTCTAATGAAATTTTCATATCTATCAGTTTTACCTGATGTATAATCTTCTGCTTTAGTTTTCATTAAGTGTATTCCATATTCCATCAATTCTTCTGGGGTCATCTTATGTTTCCTTTTGATATGGTGCCGGATATCGGACTTGAACCGATATACTCTTTCGAGTGTCAGATTTTAAGTCTGATGTGTATGCCATTCCACCAATCCGGCTAGTTCAATCATTCATTTCTTGCAATAGCAGCATTAGCCCAAAAAATAGATTCTTCTAATTTAGTTAATGCTAATGATTGTTCTCTTGATTGTGGAGTTCGTTCTAATATATTTATTGCCAAGTTTTTAGCAGAATTACGTAATAAAATATATCGTTCATTTTGATCATCTTTAGGAGAATGATAAGTAAAGTTATTTTCGATTTGACCAATCATTCGCGAAGTATCATACGTTTTCATCATTGTATCTCTCCTTTGTCCTAACCACTCAAAATCTCGAGAATAATCGTTGTTGTCCCACTCTGGTTGACCTTCTTCATCAAATATAGTCATCTATTATTTCTTTCATGCCAAGTTATATGTATAATTTTGATTTGGGGATGAATTGTAGCTCCACATATAGGACAGCTTATGTATCCATCTGCCCACTTAGTCCAAAATCTTTCATTATGAAGAGATTGAATCATAGATTCTCGTATCTCTTGTTCTTCATTAGTCATTTTAATTACCCCTTTGTTTATATACATAATCAATCCATTGAAATTTCATAGAAATTAGCATCAATCAAATCATTTATATTAGTTATTAAATGTAATACATTTTCTTCTTTACAATAATTAATATAATCTTTAACAGTAACCTCACGCATTACTCCAAAAGTAACATTTTTATGTTTTATTAAATTTTTATCAACTATACTATTAGGTTCATTTATTATTTCTCCAATTTTAAGAATATCATGTGTACAAATAATCATTTATTCCTCCCCGCCATAAATTTCTTCAATTCCTCAACTTGACTTTCAGGCATAGTGTAAATTATTTGATTACCTATACTATTAGTATGAATCATTCCCGAGGCATCAAATGATTGTAAAAGATTATCAAATTCTTCACTATTTGAATAATGCATCCACATTTTTTTCATAAGAACTACTCGACTAACTTGATGATTGTCTCTATTCAATAGCTCCATAATTATAAGACTTTTGAGTAGAGCAGTATTAGATATACCATGTTTACCCATGGTAGTTTTTCTAATATTTCCAAGTAATTTCTCGCACTCAATTATCGCCTGTGACATTGCCTCTTCAGATAAAATTAATTCAGGCTTATTCGCGAGGCTTAACAGCATAGCTACTTTTAATACACTATCTCCAAATCGATTAAGAGTGCCTGTTTCATCTTTAGTTTCTTGAGTTTTCATTAGTTCCTTGAAGTTATCATACCAATCATCATATATTATTCCAACATTATTAAACCAAATTTCTCTCCCCCCTTTAATTTTACGATATCGAAATTCATCAGTTTTTTCTAAATTAGCTATTGATAAGAATGGCCCGCTTAGTTTAGCTACTTCTTTAAGATAGTTAGCTGATGATACATAATTAGGTGGATTAGCCAAAGGATAAATAAGAGAATTATTAACTTTACTTTCTTTTTCATATACAATAAAAGTTCGAGCAAAATAACCGCCTTGAATTGCACTTCGTGTGAAGAAATCCTCGGACATCGCTTCATTAGTCGCAGTAAGCATTGTTATGGTGGGGTTTTTTAATTCAAATGATTCCATTTTTAGTAATGATTTCCATTCTCCGACATTATATTGTCTATCATACAAATCTGTTAGTATTTTAGTTGCTACTTTATCATCTACTATCGATGAAGATAATTCACTTGAACATATGAAAGCTACAGATTTACTTTGAATTTTTCCACCTGGTTGGGTATAAGCTGTTCCTAAATCCTTAAGTATTCCTTGAATAGATGAACGTCCTGATATTATGCGAGTATTATTTACTGGTTTAACTAATTGTCTTGCCATACTGACGGGGGGACCTTTTTTAAGTCCACTTTCAGCATGTAACATAACATATATATTTGGATAAAGATTATAAATTTGTCGATTAAGCCATACTTCATCTTTTACTACTGCTGATATTGCTGCTATAGCTGACCAATACCAAAATGAAGCTGGAGACTCCAGTTCTATGTGCTGATGCACAATTTCTTCTAACCAGTTCATTTTGAATTAAAGATAGCGATGATTGTTGCAAACTTAGGTGATGTCGTATATTTACCAAATTTGAATCTTCCTTTAGGAAATCTTAATTGAATTCCTTTACGAGTAGTATGTTTAGTTTTATCCCATAGAAAATCATGAAACCATTTAGTGGATGTATCACATGGTAATATAACTACTATTAATCCTCGTTGTTTAGACGCATATTCTAACCAATTATATAATTCGCTATATGGAGGATTTAGAAATGAATTTGTATTCCAGAAATAATCAAATGCAGAATTTTCCTTAGTGTAATATAATGGTAACAGTGCATTTTCATGATTAGCAGCTAAATCTATTTCAAAATGAAATTCATTGTTAAGTTCGTCAAATAATATTTGTGGTGTTGCTCGTTCATCTGTTCTTTGACTCATGTTCATCAATCAAACGCGAAAGTTTTCTTACGATTTCTAAAGCTTCAATATTCTCATAGGGAATATATGAAAATTCATATAATTTATATAATGTTTTTATTTCACTCATAGTTAATACTTGATATGTAGTATCATCTATATCTTGTTTATTTCGCATAACTGTATCATCTGTCATATAATCATATCCTCCCAAATGACTTGTTTTAGAATGGAATATCATCATTCACCATCCTTATTCTATTTAGTTCAGCTTCATGTATATCTCTCATTAATTTTACTAGTAATATTTGAAATTGTGCTAATAGTTGAACTAAATCATCTGATTCAATTACATTAAATGATTTTATTTCAAATTCATTATTAGGTCTCATAATCAATCTCAATTCAAATTTCTTCATGATTCATTCGATTTAATAGTTTCATGTAATTGAACTCTAAAATCTGATTGAGGATTTTTAACAGTTATAGTAACTTCAAAGGTTTTCACTTTAATACACCCTATACATTAATTCAATTTCACCATGTTCCATCATAATATCTTGCAATTTTCTTGAGAATTCTATAATATCTTTACAAAGAATGTATATAGGATGCCTCATATCTTTTGACAAAATCACTGCATAAAGTTTTTCAGGCATCACTTAATTTCCTTTCTTCCTCATGATAGATAATATCTGTTAATTTACTATCTTTTGGTAAATCAACCACGGTGAATGCCTCGGTCGCGTTACGCGGAATCATTTGAGGAATTACTTTTGGTAATGCAATAATAGGTATATCCTTAAATTTCTTTAAATCTCTATAGTTAATACCTGTTTCAATTTCGCATGGAATGATCAATTCTCTTCGAGATATTGAACAATGACTAAAATCTATAGGACGTTCCATCTCTTGTTTAATTACTATTGAATTTCCAATTACTCGACTTTTAGGAATACTAAATAGGAGAGCATCATGCGATTCCATAACTATTTTAATTCCAGGGATACGCTGACGTATTCTAATAGCTGCTGCTTTAGTATTATCCGATACAGCACGTTGGGGTAAATAAGAAAATCCTTGTCTGAATAATTCTTCCCCAAATCTTTCAAAGAATGTTCGTTTTCCTCCTATTGGTGCATCTACCCCATATGGTAATGGAGCTATTAATTGTCTATTCTTTTTTAAACATTCTATCACTTGATTTTGAAATACTGATTGAATTTTAGGTTGTTTTGAATGAAATATTTTTAATGCACGTTCGGCAATAGCTTCCGTAATTGCGATTGGAATTTTGTATTTTCTTGCCTGAGTATTAAGTTCAATTGATGCGCGTCTCTTACCTGCTCCAAGATGTCCTGCGTGACGTAATGTTTTGCCTGCAAATCTAATTGGGTGTTCATAGCCCAATACTTTCTTAGAATAATCAGATTCAGACCCACCGAAAAACCAAGAAGCAGTCCAAGCATGATAATCAATTTCATCCACCAATCTTAATGCATCTTCATCATCTGCTAATAACCATACAACTCTAGCTTCTGCTTGACTACTATCTGCTTGTAAAAAAATTTCATCTTCTATTATTTGTTTTATTGTTCCTTCAATAGTTTCAAAATGAAATGAATCAGGAACATACATCCCTCTTATATCAGCACCAATATCACCATGTTTAGTCATGGTTTGAAATGCGGTGCCTAATACTTTTTTCTTTTTCTTCCCATTTTCATCAATAACTTCAATAGTAGGTCTAATCGGAGGATCTTGCTGACCTGTTGAAGTTCTTCCAGTATCCAAACAAGGAAAATAAGTAGTTCGCATACGACCGTCATAATCAGGAAGTGCCATAAGATACGTTGACACAGACTTCCTAACTCTTCTGTCTTCGAGGATTAGTTCACAAATTTTGCGATGTTCTGGTTTTTTAATGGCAGTAGGTGAATTTAATAATTCTGTTAAATCCTCCTCACCTGTAGTTGGTTTTCTCGGTAATTTAAGATTTTCATATAATAGTAATGATACCTGTTTAGGGGAATTAACATTTACTTCAGTTCCTACTAATTTGAATAATTCATATCTGACTCGTTCATCCCATTCAATATATTTTTTAAGTAATAAATCTCTCTCTTTAGTATCAATTGCAAATCCTTGGTTTTCAATAGACCAATATAATTCTGGAAATAGCATTAAGAAATTTTCAAAAAATGGTCTCATACCTAATTCATCTAAATCCGAATCCATATTTTCATTTACTTCATAAGTAACACATGCGTCTCTAGCGCATCCTAATAATAAGTCAGTAATACTTCCCTGATACATTCCCTCATCTTTGTAGAAAGGTTCTTCAGTGAAGATTGAAGTGTTGAATGCAAGTCCTTTAAGCAATTCGGGGTTAATTGCAAGTGCTTTAAGCATGGTATCAGAGATAAGTCGTCTAATAATAAAGCCAAGTCGTTTGATTTTATCTCGATCATAATTGAAATTCTGACCAATGATGTCTTTTTCATATAATAACTCTGCAAGAATTATCCAACATTGAATTAAGTCTGAACTAGGAATAGTGGAAATTCCATCAGTATTCCATAGTGGAATAGTCATTCCATGATTCTTATTTAATGCTATACCAATACAAACAGGTATACAAGTTCCATTAGCCTCAATATCAACTGCCATATTAGTTGATGATTTATATCGATTACGAAAGTCTGCTAAATGAGCTGAGTTTTTACAGATTTCTAGAACTCGTGAAGGTAGTATAAATTCTGAAAATTTTGATTGAGCCAACGCGCGTTTGAAATCAAATATCATTACTTGACGATTCCAGTATCCTTTGAATTCACCTCCTGATGCTTGGTGTAATAAATGAGCAGGATGATAAGTCGGAACAAATTTAACACCCATACCGTGCATAATAGAACCACGATAGTTACCAATCTTGGTTTTTCCTGAAAGAGCCCATAAAGCTGTTCCACCAAGAGCGAGTATACAGTTTGGTTTAATTCCATTGATTTCCTCCTGTAATTCAACTAATTGTTGATGAACATCTATTCCTATATTATTAGCTCGAATTGCAAATGGAATTTTTTTACCTGGAAGATTAGGTGGAACTTCATATTTACAAACATTAGTTATCCAACAATTATTTCGATTTATTCCAGCATCATATAATAATCTATCTAATTCTCTACCCGATGGTCCAACAAATGGTTTCCCCGCGGCTGTTTCTTGATATGATGGAGCTTCGCCCAATATCATTAGCTTCGCGCCTAATGGTCCTAATCCGGGGATGTATTTATGTTCACTCACTATATTTCTCTAATATTTTAGGATTGTTTATCTCTATTATGTCTTTCCAACTTTTACTATTTGAATGTTCATCTAATTCCTTTTTGGTTTTGAAAGATTCATTACATATTGGACACCAATATAAATAATTACGTCTAACCCTATCAGGATGCGATGGCATTTTATTGTGGCCTCACTAATTTCCAACAATCATTACAAACTATATCTCTATTTTCCATTGATGAATTAGGAAAAGTTTTTTTATATTCTTCATTAGCCTTTTCTGTAGACCAAGTTTCATCATTTACATAGTTAAAAATTTCACCACAAACTGCACATTTATATTGATTAAGATTATAATGGGGATGCAATGGCATTATATCATTCTTTCCCGTGCAACTTGTAATAATCGTTCAAAATTAGGATTTTCATCAGCATGAGGTATTACAATATAATCAGATAATTCTATTCCATATAATTGTTCTACTTCAGTAATAATATAATATACTTGCCCATTTATATCTATTATTTTTTTATTTACTTCACTAATTTGACGAATTGTTTTTAATTGTATCATTATATCTATTGCATCAGTTAATTTATTAGCTATTATTGCTATCGGTTTGGCCATTTTATTTCATAATTTAATTTGTTTTCTCTGCGTAAATAGATTCGAGCTTCACTGCCTGAAATTCAGTTAATTGTTGATTTCGCGCGAGGCGTTCACTAATTGATTCAATAAATTTAGTTTCCCAATCATTCAAATCATCAGATACTTCACTTAGTATAATATTAACCCATGATTTATAAGTTTCTATATCAAGAGGTTTCCAAATTTTAGTCATTATTCATCATCTTTCTAATCTTTTCAATTTTTTCATCAGGCATTTCAATTACTCTTTGAATATATGCCACAAGAAATCTAGCTTGAATTATATCAATAAAAATTGTGTGAACAATGTCACTTATTCCTGATGGAGTTCGTGTCTCTAATCTAATTCCTCTTGGTGTTATAGTTATATTAAATCCATTAGGTCCAGTTTCACTTAATTCAGTTTCAATTTTATTAAGCTCACCTCGTAATTTTAAGTAATCATCATGTAAACTCATTCATTTCGTCCTTTCTAACTTGTTTAGAGCAGATTGACGTGTATCACAATTAAGTATAGCTGGATTAAAATGACTATAGGATGCAATCTGAAGATTTTCACTAACTAATCCAATACTAACTTTGAATGATTCAGCAGTTTGTTTAATAGTCCATTTTTTATCATGTTGAGTTAAAAGTAAATGAAAAATTTCCATTATCAGAACTTTACCATACCAGGTTCCTTCGGAATGATATCGTTCAAAAAATGTCATTTTACTTTTGATGAACTCATAAGCTGTTATTTAATGTCACTTTCTTATAAGTTCCTTAACCATTTTTTTATCATAATAGTTAATAATGGATTTAGTAGAAGGAAGGAAAATAGTTTTTTGACCAGAAACCCAGAGTAATCGGTCAATATCGAATGTATGACCGATTACTCCAAGTGATAATAGCCTGAGGAAATTATGTCGTGTCAAAGTTTTTTATATTCTAATTGACATAAATTTACTCAAAATGTGAAGGAACTTCGTCTGGAATAACTCGAATCTTAATTGCTCTGTAACCTTTATTTTCAACTTGAACAGGAGTAAACTCAACTTTCATTCCATTAGTTAGCTCAGTGAAATTGAGTGTATCCTGCTTAAGTGAAGTCCAATGAAAAAAGATTCGAGTAAATTTTATTTCTTTAGAAGTAATGAATCCCCATCCTTCATCAGAAACCTTGATGATTTTTCCTACTATTCTTATTTCTTCGGGTTTAATAGGAATTTCAGATTCTGCATTACTAACAATTTCTACATCTTCCTTACTCTTAAAGAACTTTTCAAAAGCATTTGCCATCTTAATTCTCCTCGTTTTGGTTAAAGAAACTAGTTAATTGTAAAAGATGGAGATTCTCTCATTATACGTCTCATTGAACTATGTCATAGAGCTACGTTTCGAGAATCCCCTAGTCACTAATTTATCATGAGTTCATTCACTTCGATGGAATGAAACACAATTTATTAGTGATGTCTCAAGTTAGTCGATAGATTCGATTTCAGAATCTAATTCTTCATCAGATTCATTATCATCATCAATTTCAGAGTTTTCAAGACTTTCATCAGATTTGGATTCTTCATCCATATCTATTGATTCTTCATCTTTTACTTCGTTTATTGGTTCCATTTGAATTCTCCAGTTAAACTGAGTTAATGAAATTACATTGAAACGACTTCAGTCCGAGGAGTTCGATACTTATGATTCACCCTATTGACAAGGCGATTCTGATAAGTATCGTTTTCAATGTAAACATCTACCTCGCGACCTTCGGCAGATTTCAAATCAAATCTTGTGCCTGATTTGACTTCAACACCGAAAGCTGAAAGAAATCCTACTGCAAAGCCTATGGCTTTACTGTTAAAATTCCAGTCAACAGGACAACCCTTGAATTCAACGTCGCCGTTATCACCATTGAAAAGAAGGGTTGCTTCTACGGGGTAGTTAGTGGATGGACCTTTGTCTGATTGTTTCGCAGGTGCTTCACCTACTGTATCAATCTTGACACGATACCATCCGGGCGTGATAATCTTACCACGTAGTAAATCTCTATCGCTGAATGAAATTACTGGCATTGGAAACTCCTGTTGTTGGTGTGGTTGGTTGTTGTGTTGTTGTGATACGTTGGATGGGTTTTTCGTTTTTTAGTTTTTCTATTCCAGGTTTAATCCACCTTTCATATAATGGTTCACTATTGAATAGTATTTTATTCTCTAGTGGAAGTGAAGTTCGTGCATAATCATTACCAGTATGAACTGTTAACAAACCATATTGACCCTCCTTATCTGCTTCAAATGCAGTTTCTATGTTGAAATGGTATACTTCAGTCATATAACTTGCAATTTTAGCGCCAATCTTTTCAGCACCAGTAACGATAATACGCGAATGATGTGTTAATTTATTCGCATCATTATCTTTTCTGGCACCCAAAACATGGGCGATAAGAATGACATGAATTTTATGATATTTATGAATATCTTTTAATAATGCAATCATTTCTTGAAACGCTGATGATTCTGCATTAAATTCTTCTAATCCACTTACTGGAATTCCTCCAATAGTTTTACCATCTCCTGATTTATTCTTCATTTTTCTAACTTGTCTCGTCATAGTATCGCCCGAGGAAGTGATAGAATCAACTATAATAGTCTTAAATGGACAATTTACTTGAAATTGTTCCATTTTAGCTCTAGCTTTATCCCAATCGGTATAATCATCAAACTGAATATCCTTAAGATTTATCCCCCATCTTTTTGATGGTAATACAAGAGCTTCCATTTTCTGATCTGTTGAGAACCAATATTGTGGGGTAGGATAAGATAGAGCAGCAGTTGATTTACGTGTTCCAGGTTCACCCTTGAACATTGAAAATAATGCGTCTAATGATACTGATTCTAAATTAGGCATTTTAATTCATTCTCCTTGAATTCTTTAACCAATCTCCACTCATATATTCATTTCCTTTTAATTTAGATATAGTCCATCTAATAGAAATGAAATAGAAAACATTAAGTCTGTGTTTTTGATAAAAATTCAGCAATCGCTGTAACATCCGGCATCTTCTTTCTTTTTACACAATCTAAGCAGTGTGGCTTGGATAAACTACGGCCCGAGGAACCAGATAAAACAG
>Ga0137448_1000038_pt1 | contig 13972 bp, 12 predicted proteins | sample EasRivERMGT418_2_FD_102316 | JGI IMG/M metagenome (GOLD analysis project Ga0137448, IMG submission 102316) | Soil microbial communities from meander-bound floodplain in the East River, Colorado, USA - East River MetaG ERMGT418_2 | ecosystem: Environmental > Terrestrial > Soil > Floodplain ... | reverse complement strand
CCGTGCTGTCCGCCATTGATCGCGGAGTCAGCACGGGGCTGACAAGAACAAACACCCTTATCGCTCTTTCGAGTCGCGCACAGGTTTACTGGTGTCTGGACTTCCCTCGCCCAGATCACCTTCTCGGTGCTCTTTACCGGATTATCGGCCCGGCTCTCGTTTCAATCCGCGCCCGTTACCGGGCGAAATCGAACCTAAAATGTAAAACAAAAAACCCACTTACGGTTCAGGTAAGCGGGTTTCAAAATTCCTGTTTCGTGTGCCTTACCCGCTTACCTCCTGAACTGGTTCCTCCGTACTACGGGCACACAATGACGACGGAGCAAACCATCCCAGATTATGAAGGGCGTAACCCTTCCCGCTCTGGGCGGCTTGATCTTTAATTGTAACTCTGGTCGTCATGTTAATTCTCACGGCGCAAGGGCACCAAACCCCGACGCTGACGAGACAGTAATGTATACAACCCGTATCATGCAAGAACTATTTTCAAGTTTTTTCTGGCGCTAATTTCGAGGCACGCCAGCGCGGGCAAACGGCACAAACAGCGGTGCGATCTTTCGCTCCACCACCGCCAAACCAATGTGCTCCGTGGCCCTGAGCATCTTCGCTGCGACAACGCCTTCACCGTTGCGGTAATCACGGCGAAACCGCGTCTTCAGGCTTTTCTGCGCCTTGATAATTCGGTACTGCGCTTCGGACTCGGTGACGCCGAGTTCCTTTGCGATGGCCTTTGTGGAGCGTCCCTGCATTGCCCGCACCGCCACCAGCTTGTCGGTGACATCAGTGAAGACGATGGTGTGCGTGCAAAGCCGCCGCGCTTCTTTTTTAATTTTGGCTGTAGTGCTCATGAGTTACTTGATGTGTGCGGCCATTGCGAGTCCAGTAGCCACGGCTTCCATGTTCGTTCCGCAGCAGGGGCAAAACTTGACCGTGATTTGTTGCACCGTCGGCTTGACGCGCTTGGTATACTTGCGCTTCTCGCCCGGAATCTTCGCGCTCGCCGTCGCCTTCGCGAAGTAACGGCTGACCGCCGTGGAGTTGCTGATGATCTTGCCTGCGACGCCTGCGGCTTCCAGCGCCGCATTGAAGCACGCGGTCTTGTTGTCGTACTGCGTGTGACGCTCACGGATGAAGCTGACAATGGCTTCACTCTCGCCGCTGGTCAGGTGACTTCGACCGTGTGCTTTGGCACCCACCGCGACCAGTTGGCCGTTACCGCGCTGGCGCAGAACGCCGCTGTGATCGCCATGCTCGCCGTTGGCGACGATGCTCTTGTCGTGTTTCCGTCCGATGTGCATTCGCAACGCCTGATCGGCGAGCGTCTGTGTGGGTTTGTGGAACTTCTTCGGGCACTTTGTGCAACTAGCTGTTTTCATTTTAGTACTCTCTTTCTTCGGTGTCTTTGGGGGTGGGCATCGCTTGACCCATCATCTCATAGAGCTTCGTCTCCGTAATGATGGCAACGCCGAGTTTTTCTGCCTTCTCTCGTTTGACGCGACCCGTCTCCGTGCCTTGAATGAGGAAATTCACGTGGCGCGTCACGCTGCTTTTGACCATACCACCGGCAGTCTCGATGCGCCGCGATACCTCGTTGCGGCTGCCAGACACCAAGTCGCCTGTGATACAAAATGCTTTGCCCTTGAGCGGGCCGTTGTTCTGCTCGGTGTTCGTCATTCCAATCAAGCCATCCAAGGCGTCGATCTCGTCCGCGTGCTTCTCGCAGTAATCGACGACGCTGTTGAACACCACTTCGCCTACGAGGTCTTTGAACTTCTTGGCATTGTTTACACTTTCATCTTCACTGACGTAGAAGGCGTCTGAGAGGGTCGGCCACAGCGCGGCAATTTCCTGACAAAGCGTCTGGCCAAAACCGTCAATACCCAGCGCGTGGAGCTTGCGCCAGAACGGCTGGTTCGTGGCTGCGGCCCGTCCATTCTCGAAACGCTTACGAGCCGCCGTCTTCAGGAAGTCCGGGTTGATCTTGAACACGTCCGAGAGCTTGCGCACGCCGTTGCGTATGAGTTCGGTAATCAGCATCTCGCCGCAGCCATCCATGTCCAAAGCGGACTTGCCGCAGGCGTGCAGGAGCCGCCCCAGCACTTGGTCGTCGCAATCCTCGTTCTGGCAGAAGGAATCCACCATGCCCTTTGGACGCACCAGCTTCGAGCCGCAGCAGGGACACTCATTTGGCAGGCTGTAAATTTTTGAGCCGGACTTGTGCGCTACGCCAACCACCTTGGGAATGATCTCCGCCGACTTCTCCACCAACACCGTGTCTCCAATGTCCACGTTGAGGCGTTTGATCTCGTCTTGATTGCAAAGTGACGCCCGTCGAACAGTCGTGCCGCTGAGAAGCACCGGTTCCAGTTCGGCAACGGGCGTCACTTTCCCGGTGCGCCCTACCTGTACGGTGACACTCAGCAAGCGAGTCTCTTTGCGCTCCGGCGGAAATTTGAAAGCGCACGCATACTTCGGATACTTGGTGCCCTCTCCGAGTTCGCGCTGCTTTTCGAGATCATTCAACTTGAACACCAGACCGTCCGTCGGCAGGTCGAGCTTCTTCCGACAGAGGTCGGCCTCGGCGATGCGCTGCGCCAGCGTCGCCTCGCTCTCCACAATAAAACAATCAGCCACCGTTTGCGTCGAGCCGGTGGTCGGCAGCATGAACACACTCTGGAAGCCCAGCACTTCAAGGTAATCCGTCAACTGAGACTGTGTGCTGATGTTCGAGAACTCCGTGGTGGAGCCATAACAGACGAAGCGCAGTTTGCGGGCCGCCGTTTCCTTCGGGTCAAGCAATTTGATGGCACCCGCAGCCGCGTTGCGGGGATTGGCCATCAACTCCTGCCCGTCCAGTTCCAGCTTGGCGTTCAAGCCGTTGAAGGCGGTGAAGCTCATGTACACCTCGCCAACGACCACAATGTCAATCGTCGATGGCAACACCAGTGGTATGTTTACAATCGTGCGAGCATTGGCCGTCACATCATCACCCTCCATGCCATTGCCTCGTGTGATCGCCTGAGTCAGCTTGCCGTTTTTGTAAACAAGTTTGAGCGATGCGCCGTCAATCTTCGGCTCCATCATCATTTCCTCGGTGCCGAGATAGCCGATGACCTCCTTGGCCGACTTCATGTTGTCCAGCGAAAGCATCTTCTTGTCGGCGTGCTTCACCTTCCTGAAACCGGGCGTCGCGCTCTTGGCACCCACGCGCTGGGTGGGACTGGTGGAGTCAATCAGTGGCGGATACTTCCGTTCCAGTTCCACCAGTTCGTGGTAGAGCTTGTCGTAATCGGCGTCGCTGATGGGACTGCAATTTAAGACGTAGTACTGATGATTGTAGCGGTTGATCTCGTCGCGCAGAAACTTGATCCGGGTGTTCGCTTCCATAATATAAGGGGTCTGAAGAATCCGATCACGAACGTTCATCCGAAAAGATTGGCCTCGCGCTCACGCTGCACACGCTTACGCTTACCAAGGTGGAACCAACTGAGGAACAAATTTTCGTCGGGCATATTCGTGATTTTCATGGTTCTATCCTAGTATGTGCAAGGGCACTGTAAACAAACGACCCATAGCAGTCAACGTTTTATTTTATGTCCGAAACAGGCAAAGAAGTAGTTAATCTGGTGATGTTTTTCGGTTTTACCTCCCTCCTGCTGCTGGTGGCGTGCCTCCTGATACTCGCCCGTTGCCTGCGCCAGCGCGACGGAGCGCGTGATTTTACATGCACGGGAACGTTCTGTGGCCACTGTGGCAGGCGACTTGGGAGCGATCCCGTGACGGCCATCGGCTTGGGCAGCAAGGGATATTTTGTTTACATGTGCCCGCACTGCCAAAACGAGACGCTGCTGCCTACTCAATCCGTCGAATGATGCGAAACGCCTTGCTCTCCTGCTGACGACCTTCTTCCTCGGCACGAATCTCCGCCACAATCTGCTGAATGTACTGACGGCCACGCGGCGTCTCCCGCAAAATTTCCTGCATGAGTTCATTGAACTCACCAGTCGGCAGCGTGACCAGATGCCGGTAAATCTTCCCCATCAGGTCGCTGGCATTGGCTTGGTTCACCAGATGGTTCAGGTGCCTCCAGACGCCCGGCCCCTTCATAATGTCCCACTGCTCGCCGCCCAAGGTGTCGCCTTTGTTGTAGGCGTACTTCCGCACATCGGCTGGCTCGTCCTCGTTGTGGGAGAGAAATTCGTAAAGCCCCTTGGCAAGTTCCTGAATGAGCACCGGGAACACCATCGCGCTGGCGCGAATCGTATACGTGCCGTCTTCCTCCGGCACGACTTCCTCCATACCACCGCCGCCCTGACCAGAACCTTGCATCTGGTTAAACAAGTCCTCCGGGGCAACCCAGTACATCAACTCGCCGATGGACATGAGCTTGCCGTAAGTGGTCAGGATGTCTGGGTCAATGGCGCGAAGCTGGTCAGCGATCTGATGGTAGGCGTAGTTCTTGTTGATCGCCGCGCCCTGAATCAGCAGGTTGACAAAGCGTCGCTTCTTGGCCTCCGCATCGTACTCGGTGGCGATCTCTGGAACGTCCAAGCCAAGCTCGGCGCGTTCTTCCTCGCTTTCCTCGCCCGGATCAACTTGCATCTGCTCACCTGCCGGTTCGTCTTCTTCCTCCGGGGCTGCGCCTTGAATGCGCCGCTGCATCTGCTGCATCATGGCCTGCGGATCGAGCAAGTGCGCCTCGATCTTCAAATCACCCGCCTCGACAGCTTCGCGAGCGTCGCGGAACTCCGGCAGGCTCAACACAACTTCCACCGCCGCCTGCTCCAATTCCTGACGATGCGGTGCCTCGGCCCGGACAGCTTGCTGCATGGCCTGCATCATCTGCATCATCAACTGCTGCGGGTTCATCTGCCGGGGGTTCTGCCCGGTGTATTGCTGAACCTTGCGGATGATCTCCGGGTAAACGTGGGACGTGACCAGTTCGCTGTACGAGCGTGTGGGATCGGCCCGGTTGGGGTCTTCCTTGTGCGGTGCGCCGGGACGGCGCGGCGGCTTCTCCGTCGGAAAGGCTGGATTGTCGGCGTACGGATGCTGGCCCTGTGTGATCTTGCGCTTCTTCTCCGGGTCAATCCAGTCCGGGGCGTCGCCTAAATCGAGCGCCATCTCAGTCAGAATGCGCTTGGCCAGTGACGGTTTCATCGCGAACCGATAATGAGCGATCTGGCCGTGACGGTTTTGGACTCACACGCTTTGGGCCTCGGCATCGGCCCCGGATCGGTGCCGGGACGGCGACGCCGAAACGGATTTGGATACTTGGTGGGCGCGGGTCGCGACGGCGCAGGCGTAGTACCCGGCTTTACGCCCGGCTTGGGTGGAGCTTCCACCGGGGCCGCCGGGCCGCCCCGTTCAAACAGTTCACGCGCTTTCATTCTACCTAAATACGCGATCAGGCGTGGGGAGCAAGCAGTTTGTCCCAGTCGATGTTTTTACCGGGGATTTTCTTGACGCTCAGGTAGTCACTGCCCACTTCACAGTCACCTGTAAACGGAACGATCATCCATGAGGTATCGTAGTCCGCGCCGAACATCGCTTTGAAAACGGTGGGGAAGTTATTGAGAACATCGGTCACGATTCCGTGGACAACCGGCAGTTCGTCGCGCACGCTGTCGATGACCAGTGAGTCGTGAACGGTTGACACCAAAATCGACTCCAGCCCTTCGCTGCGCATCATCGACTCGATAACGATGAGGGCTGTCAACATCATATCCGAAGCCGTTGATTGGATCAGGTGGTTACACCCGGCCCGGAGCGCCTTGGCCTTGGCTTCCTCGTCATCACCGCGCACTTCCTCGAACACCCGCACGCGCCCGAACAGTGACACGGCAACGTGCGTGTCCATGATGAACCGCTTGTACTCCTGAAGCAGTTTGCGCAGTGCCGGGTAGGACTCGAAAAACGATTCGATGATCTGCTGGCATTCCTCGATCTTCAGGTAAATGTCCTTCATCGCGAGTACGTTTTGCAGGCCGAAGGCTCCACCACCGTAGCCCGTCAGAAAGTTTACCGTCTTGGCTGTCACGCGATTCAACTCCAGCTTCTTGGCTTCCTCGTCGTGCCCACCGTCTTGGAGTTCCTTCATGTACTCCTTGGTGAAATGCTCGTAGGGCACCTTGTAAATCCGGCTGGCCGTCAGCGAGTGCAGGTCAGTTTCGTCGAAGTACGCCTTAACCATCGTCGGGTCGCCGCACGCGGCAGCCATCAGACGCAGTTCGATTTGGGACAAGTCACCTTGATACATGCAGCCGCGCTTCCCAAAGCGGGACACGAACATGGATTTGACCACGCCGTCACGAGGTAATTGCTGGAGGTTGGGGTCACGACAACTTAACCGGCCCCCGCGTGTGCCCGTCAGCAGGAAGCTGGCGTGAATGCAGCGGTCAAAGCACAGGTGCGGGTCGGCGGTTCGCTCCTTCTTGTCCAGCCCGGCGCTGAACAGGTTCCTGAGCGTGCGAACGTAGGTGCTGTAGAGCTTGTAAGTCTTCCGGTATTTTTGCAGCGGGCGCAGGTACTCAAACTCAGCGCAGATTTTGTTGAGCGTGAATTTGTCCACCGCCGCCACTTCCCGCAACTGCTTCTGGACGGCCAGCCCTAGCTTGACCTCATCCTTCTCAAGCTCCGGCTGCTCACCGATGACCGCCGCCGTCATGGCATCGGTGGCCGCCGCCACGTCATCGCCCAGCAGCTTTCGCCCCTGCTTGGTGAAGCGCAGCACCGGCAGGTTGAGGCACACAAACAGCAAATCCTTCAACTGCGCCTTGTTTTCCAGATCAAGCTCCCACGCCTCGTTCGTCGCCTTCTGCTTGGCACACCACGCCTCGATGCGCGGATCAACGGTCTTCAAGTCCTCGCGGAGCTTCATGATGTCACGCGGCATCTGGCCTTCCATTTCGGTCAGCTTTACCTCGTCGATGTAGAGGCCGCGTGCCATCATCTTCATCAGCACACTGGCCGCCGGGGACATGATCTTTTCGTACACCCAGTCGCGACCGGGCGGCATGAAGTAGCGGAACCGTCCCGGCGTGTCCGGGTGCGCCAGCGGGAACTCATAAAGATTTGCCGTTGACAGCTTGGTGCGAATCCTGCCGTGGGCTTGATGACAGACCTCCACGTCGCCCATGACGTAGGGCACCAGATGCGACCCCCACTTGTCACGGGGACAGTTGAGGTAATGACCGCCCTTGTTGGCTGCCGGGTGCATCGCCTCGTAGTGAAGGCCGATGAGCAGGGTCATGTCTTCCTCGTACCCGGCCAGATCAGGCACCCAATCGTAAGCCAGCACTTCCAGACCAAGGCTGCCCCGGCGCTGCTGAAGCGCGAAAGCCATGTGCCACGTATCGTAGCGGCACGCATCCGCCAGACTGGTGATACAGCGATCACGCTGCCGATTACGCTTCGGGTCATCCCAGCCCAGCAGCTTCGTTCGCCAGAAAGTGGCAAACGTATACAACATATCGAACGTCAGGTTGTGGCCAATTAGCGTTGACTGCGTGAGCACCTGCCAGACAAGCCGTTTCAGACGGGGAATGTGCTCGCGCACGCCGCTGCCCTCAAAGTCCCACGGAAATCCGATGGAGCGTGGCTGCTGCGTTGCCGGGTCTACCCAGCGAAACATCATGCTCACGATGGCCGCGCCGTTCGCCCAGCCGCGCAGCCCGGTCGTTTCGGTATCGTAAGTCAGTTCGATGCCGGGATAATTGAGCAGATCGCTGAGGATCGTCTCAATGGTTACGACATCCTCCGTCCAGCGGTACCATTCCCGCATGTAGTTCAGCGCTTTGACACCCTGCTTGGCCAGCTTGAGCGCCTGCACGATGCTTTTCTGCCACCGGCTGTAGACGACGCGGTTCTGCGTGGCAAAAACAAGCCGTGGTGATTGCACCGGCACCATTGGAATCCGCCAGTCAGGCACCGTGCCAAACAACGGATGTCCCGTCACCATCTCACCACCCCGTGGGTCAAGACGCGGCAGCGCGTACTTCTCCTGCATCAACCAGTCGTCCGGCCAGCCGCGATAGGTCAGCAGGCGACCAGACCATTCCTGTGCGTTCGACTTGTGCGAGAGCAACCCCAAGGCAGTGGTGCCCACCGGCATGATGAGCGCGGGCGGATGACGCATCAGGTCGTCGATCACGTGATAGCGGCACCAGTTGCCGCGTGGTTTCAAGTCGACCTGCTTCTTGAGCCAGTTCGTGCAGCGCGTCATCGGCACCCAGCGCACGTCCTTCATGGTCACGCCGGTTTCGTTACTCGTCTCCTGTATGATGCGGCGGATGACCGCCGGGCTGCCGTCCTTGCCCAGTTCGCCCTCGATGTCCTCGGCGCGGGTCACACCATCGAAAATAATTGTGATGAGCGGCTACTCGGCTCCGCCGTAGGGCATGAACGGATTGCGACAGTTGTGCTCGAACAGTCCGCACTGCTGACAGATGGGTGAATGGATGCTGGGCTGGATCGGCTGGGCCAGCAACGCCTGCTCTGGATTATATTCAGTGACCCACTCGGTGCGCTCCTTCTTTTTGCCGGTCGGCGGGATGACAACCTTTTCCTCGCCGTGGTAATAAATCAGCACATCCCGGTCAAACTTGCTGATGGATTTCCACTCTGAAGCCGGAATCGTACTGCCATCCGGCAGGCGGAACACATGCTTTTTCGACACACGGCGCGGGGGCGGCTCCGTGGGCGCAATCTGCTGTTCTTGTAACTCGGCCATCAGTCAAAAGAACAGTGTTCTTTGAGAAGGTATGGAACGACAGCCACAAAAAACGCCGCTACCGTGTTTCGGATTGGAGCACGACGCGCACGATCCACAGTGCCAAGCCTGCCCGCACGCACAGGACTGCGTTGTTTACATGGGCAGTCGCGCCAACAAGGTCACGCTGGATCGCCTCAAATTCGACATCGTACCGGAGAAGTTCCGCAAGGACGCGCTGGACATGGACGACCCGGAGCTTCCGCATCTGCAACGGCTTTACGTCGACTGCCACCTGTCCGTCTTCCAAAAATCTCCCTTGGACTCGGATAATGTGAGTCACATACGCATACGCGAAGCCGTGGCCAAAAACGCAAACAAATCACAATGTTCCGTACGCATGTTCATGCTGGCCAACATGGTCGCCCACAAGATTCACAACCAGCACGTCATCGAGCACACCGAAAAACTCCGGGCCTCTCCGTTCAGGGCAAAGCTGCTGACGGGTGAGCTTTCAATCAAGCGGGCCAGAACCTATCAAGAGATGTGCCGCGACCAGTTCGGCACCTTCAGCCTGACCAGCTTGGCCGTGCTAACCGACGGCGATGACAAGGACGATCTGGCGGCCACGATGCTGAGCAGCGAGATCACCGCCGCCAAGTGGGTCGTTCGCTACAAGATTTTCAACGGCGGCCCGCCGGAAATTTCACTTTACGAGAGCGAGGAAATACAGCTTGCCCCGGAATGGCTGGCCATCGAGCAGAGCTACATCGACCTCATCCTAAAGCCGTACATTGAGCACAAGACCAAATGCACACCGACGCAAGAACAACACCGGTTCAATGTTTTTCGCGTTCACAGTTATTACAAGCGCCACATCCCAAGCCAGCGCCTCGCGTGGCTCACCCGGCAAAGCATCCTGCCTGATGCCGTGAAGCAGGTGTTGAGCGTTTTCCGCCACACGCCGGATGACTTTCTTTTTCCGCGCACGCCGCCAGTCACCGACCCCATGCAGTTTTGGAAATCACTCGCACTGACAATAAGGCACTACCACTGCTGGCTTTATCTCAACGGATCACCGAGTTACTTCACCCCTCGCAGAAATGAGACACTGGTTCGGCATTCTTAATATCGCCGATGCGCTGGGAAACCTACAACTTCACCAATGACTTTCAGGACGCGATCCTCGCTTGCCTGATCCGTCACCCACAGGATTTTTACGCCTTCGGGGAGATCATCAAACCCGCGTTCTTCAGCGGCCCGGCGGCGTTCGAGCTTGCCAACCGGTTGCTGGAATTCAAGAAGACCTACGGCAACTATCCGAACTTCAGCACACTCGGAAACTTTGCCTTCCACAAAGCTGCGGCTGTAAACATCGACCACGCCAAGGAGACGCTGGATTACGTCGAGAAGCTGGCTGCCGTCGACACGTCGGACAAAAAAGCCATCCTCGACCTGTCGGTAAAGTTCGCGCAAGAGCGGGCCATCTACGACGCGATCCGAAAAATCCACGCCGCCCAGACCGAAGGCAAGATGGAAGGTGTCGACCCGGTGAAGGTCATGCAGGAAGCCGTGGCCGTGGGCACCAACTTCAACGAGCTTGGCCTTTCGCTCTACCACGACATTCCAGAGGTCGTCCGTCGCGTCATGAGCCGGGACTACGGCGTGATGCCCGGCTACGAGCCGTTTGAGAAGCTGTGGAAAACCGGCTGGGGGCCGGGCTGGCTCATCGTGCTGCTGGCTCCGCCCAAGCGCTACAAAACCGCGTTCGCCATCAACCTCGCGCTCAACATCGTCAAGAGTCAGGACGCCGACGTGCTCTACTACGCCTGTGAGATCACGCAGGAGTTGGCCGCCATGCGGGCGCTGACCAACATCACCGGCTGGACACAGGACGACTTTTTCACTAGCCCGGAGAAGGGCATCATGGCTGCCGAGAAGGCGGCCAAACGCGATCTTTGGGGCAACGTCTGGTTCAAAGGCTACCCGTCCAAAAGCACGACGATCAGCCAGATCAAATCGCACGCGCATCAGGTCATCGACATCTACGGCCTCAACCCGAAAGCCATTGTCATCGACTACGCGGAAACCGTGCGCCCGGACAAAGTGGACAAGGAGCAGCCCGACTGGCGTCAGCAGGCTGACATCTACACACAGGCCCGCGCCCTCGGTGCCGAACTGGGTTGCGCCGTCATCATGCCCGACCGCTGCAACAAGGAGACGGTCGGCAAGCGGGTGCCCAGCATGAAGTCATTTCAAGGCGCGTTCGAGAAGGCGGGCATCGTGGACGCGGCCATCGGCCTGTGCGCGACCGACGATGAATACAAACACGACCGCGTGCGCTACTTCGTGTTCCTGAACCGCCACGGCGAAGCCTACAAACATTACGACGGCAAGATCGACCCGCAGCGCATGAGAATGACCGTCGGGCAGGAGATTGATTACAACCCGGAGGACGAGGATGAAGATGCCAAGCCCAAGCATCGCGGCATCAAGCGCAAAATGATCTCCGGGGTGAAGCTGACTCAGAACGATTAAGGCTCTGGAACATGCAACGGGCCAACGTCAACCGGCGGAGAAAAATGATCGTCGTCCAAATTGATAGGACACGCGTAACGCACGTGGTCGAGCGTCTTGACCAGCGCGACACCCTGCTCAATGGCGATCTGCACGTCCGGCAGATTTACAAATTCATTCGACGCGTGCCAGTTGTAGTAGCCGCAGCTAAGGTTCAAGCACGAAATCGGAAACCGGTTCCGCACCGCCATCACATCCGAATAAGGATGCCTCTGCCAGAGCGTGGTACCGTGCTTCTGCAACACCGGCAGCGCGGTCATGATGAAGTCACCCCGGTTCTCGAACAGGCGCACCGTGGAACTGGTGTACGAAAGCATGTTGCGACTGGGGCAGTCGTATTCAATCAGGTAGGCCAGATTGTCGAAGAAGCGCGAGTCAGCCTTGCGTGCGCCTTGGCAGCCGACTTCCTCACTGGCAAAAAAGATGACCCGGATGTTTTCAAACCGCTTGAGCAGGTTGAGGCAGACAAACACACCAGCCTTGTCGTCGGCCCCGATGCCGACCTGCTGCTTTTTGACAAAACCAATCAACCGGTTGCCGTCTGCAACGATGTCAACCTCCCGCAGCGGTTGAACGCTGTCGATGTGGGCGGCCACGCAGGGGTAAAAACCAGCGCTACCCTTGGTGACATAGACGTTGCGGTGCTGGTCAACCGTGACGGATGCACCTTTGACGTGGTGGATGACGTAGTGAACCAACCAGTCCACCAACGCGTGCTCGTGCCAGCTACAAGTGGGCACCGCCAGCAAGTTTTTCAGGAGATCAACATTCATACGCGAACTGTATACCACACAAATCTGCTGTCAACACCAATCTTTAATTGGTAAAACACGTTCTAATCGCTATGCAAAAAGCACTGACATGGGAAGACCGGATCGCCAACTACGAGAAAGTCACCGGCTTTCCGAAATCTATGTTCATCGCGGGGGATGGCCGCGTGATCGGCCTCTGGATCATGGGCAACGACTACCGGGTCAAGTCCAAGTTCTACGGCGGCTACCCGGCGGGCTACCTCAAGCGGGTCAAAGCCCTGTTCCCCGACAAACAAAGAGTGCTCCACCTGTTTTCGGGACGCGTGGACACCGCCGCTTTTCCGGGCATCACCGTCGACATCAATCCCACGCTCAAACCCGACATCATCGACGACGCCCATACGCTCCAGAAGGTGCCGCTGGAGGATTTCGACCTCGTGCTCGCCGATCCAGCCTACTCCCACGAGGACACGAAACACTACGGCACGCCGATGATTAACCGAAACACCGTCATCCGCACGCTGAGCGGTCGACTCCAGCAAGGCTGCTTCATCGTCTGGCTTGACCAAGTGCTGCCGATGTACCGCAAAGACACCCTGCGCATTGACGCGCACATCGGCATGGTGAAATCCACCAATCATCGCTTTCGTGTTGTAAACATTTTCCGTAAACTCTGAAGCACATGTACTCGCAGAATAACGAAGAAGAAATCATCGTAGCCGAGTTCAAACGGATGGCCGTCGCAAGCGGACGCTTTTTGGACATCGGCGCGTGGGACGGCAAGGGCTTCAGCAACACCTTCCGGCTGGCTGAACTGGGCTGGAGCGGGGTGTGCGTCGAGGCTTCGCCCACTGTGTTCCCCGGCCTCGTCAAGAACCACGCCGGAAACACCAAGATCATCCTCGTCAACGCAGCGGTGTCCGCCGGGCCAGCCAAACTGGTGGAATGGTTCGACAGTGGCGGGGACGCGATCTCAACCACCAGCCCGGCGCACAAAGACAAGTGGGAGAAGGGCTGGAAGGTGAACTTCTCAAAATTTTGGGTTCACACGATGCCGATGATCGCACTGTTCGACCAGTTCGGCTTCGACTTCGACTTCATCAACATCGACGTGGAGAGCACCAACATGGAGATGTTCCGGGCGCTGCCGTGGGCCGCGCTGAAACACACCAAGGTCATCTGCGTTGAGCACGACCTCAACCAGCACGAGATGGCAAAGCTGGCGCAGCAGCACGGCTTCCACGCGTTGAGCATGAACGGTGAAAACCTGATCCTAACCCGACAGCTTGCATGAGAGTCATTTCCTTTTCGCTTTGGGGTTCCAACGTCAAATTCCTTGTGGGTGCGATCAGCAACATCAAGCTGACCCCGCTGTACTACCCCAACTGGAAATGCCGCATCTACTGTGGAACCGACGTGCCCATGCAGTGGCGGCATGAGCTTGCCGATGCGGGCTTTCAGGTTCACATCCGCAGTGCCAAGGTCGGTCTGCACGACGGCATGTTCTGGCGCTTCGAGGCGGCATTCGACCCCGATGTTGAAATCTTTTTGAGTCGCGATCTCGACAGCCGGGTCAATCCGCGTGAGGCAGCAGCGGTCAACGACTGGCTGGAGAGCGGCAAGCGCCTTCACACGATGCGCGACCACTACGAGCACATCGTGCCCATTCTTGGCGGCATGTGGGGGTGCCGCCACTGGCCGGAGTTTTCAGCTTTGATGGCCAACTGGCCGTGCAGCGGCAAAATGGGCGACGATCAGGATTTCCTGAAGCAGAAAATCTGGCCCTTGGTGCGCGACCACGACTGCGTGGCCCATGATCTGTTCACGCAGGACACCACGATCAGCACACCCAACGGGCCGTTCACCTACAAGCCCATCGAGTTTTACGGCCAGCACGACCTCCGGCCTTTTCCGTCCCACATTCCGATGGATG
>Ga0137448_1000037_pt1 | contig 13978 bp, 17 predicted proteins | sample EasRivERMGT418_2_FD_102316 | JGI IMG/M metagenome (GOLD analysis project Ga0137448, IMG submission 102316) | Soil microbial communities from meander-bound floodplain in the East River, Colorado, USA - East River MetaG ERMGT418_2 | ecosystem: Environmental > Terrestrial > Soil > Floodplain ... | reverse complement strand
GCGGTTCGTCCGGAGTTGCCGGGCCCGGGGAGTCAAGTACAAGCGCGTCGATAAAGCCTGGGAGAACTGGGTTTCCGGGCGTTTCACGGATCTGCCGCCTCCGCGAGCAGCTCCTCCGCAGCAGTCCCTCGACCTGACCGAGAAACCCCGAGGCCGCTATGACCACTACTTCGACCGACCAGACGACAAACCCGACCGAACCGACTGACGAGCAGCTGCGTGAAAAGCTCGAGAAGGCGCGCGCGAAGGCTGGGCCGTTGTCACCAGCCGAGTCGCGCGGCATCACGCCGCATCCGCTGCCACAGGCTAGCACCGGCACGTGGGATCCGCCGTGTGTGGAGTGCGGACAACCGATCGGCGTCGAGGTGCCTGAAGATCGGTATGTCGGCCGCACGACGTGCGATCGGTGTGGAGGTCTGGTCGAAATTCGAAAGCTCGAGGCCGCGGGGATTCCGCAGTGGTTCCTCGACGCGAAGGCTTCGCTCGCGTCATTCGACGACCGGCGCATTCAAAGCGTGCTACACGCGCGGCAAGAGGCCGCGGGACTGCTTCGTCCTCTCGATCTCTTCGACAAGCCGTGGCTCGTTCTGAGCGGCGATCCTGGCACCGGTAAATCGCATCTCGCCGCGGCGATCGTGCAGCAGTTCATCCGCAACGGCCGTACAGCGAGGTTTGCAACGTTCGAAGCGATCCTCACTGAGATCATCGACTCCTACCACTCGGATCCAGAAGAAGACCGGACCGGCAACGTCATTCTCCGCTACACCAGGGAGGCCGAGTGCCTGGCCATCGATGACATTGGCGTCGAGGTTCCGACCGCGCACACCGGGAAGATTCTGCAGGTGATCCTCAATGCGCGGATCCGCCAGCCGACGATCGTGACGTCAAACTATCCGCTACAGAAAAAGCGCAAGGATCAACCGTCGCTTGGCGAGCGATTGAGCGAGAAGCTGAGCGACGACACGAACATTCGCCGAATTATGGACCGCCTTGCCGGCGAAGCGCGCAGCGTGCACATCGAGGCGCCGAGTTACCGGCGACTGCCAAACCGGGGAGTCGTCGACGTACCAACAACAGACCGTTGAAGGAAGGAGACAAAATGGCCAAACCAAGGGCAATACTGACCGGCGAGGGAACCACTGAAGTGCAGGGCGAGTTCGCCGGCTTTGAGCAGAAGCGCGTGCAGGCGATCGAAACCTGGGCAGCCAAGTACGACGCGAAACGAGAGGAGTGTGCTGCGCGAGACGGAGAGCTCAAGAACTTCGAGCTCAAGCTCCGCGAGGCGATGCACGAGAACGAGGACAAGGTTGACCATCAGGAGAGCGAAGACGGCGACAAGATCCTGGTCTACAAGCGCGGCGACTACAACATCGTGGTGAAGCGTGGGAAGGAATCCGTCAACGTCAAGATCAAGGAAAAGTCGAAGGGTGACGCGCCCACGGACGACGGTGTCGAATGAGCGCCGCCGTCGAATCACTTCCGCACGGCGGTGGAACAGAACCGCCGCCGATGGCCGACCTGGCGCACAAGTACGTTTCCATCTTCGCGATCGACGTCTCACCCACGAACCCGCGGCGCAACTTCGATCCGAAGAAGCTCGAGGAGCTCACGGCCTCGATCGTCTTACACGGTGTACTGCAACCGATCCTCGTGCGGCCGAAGAAGGATCGGTATGAGCTCGTCGCCGGCGAGAGGCGCTGGCGCAGCACGAAAGCGGCTGCCGCTCTTTCGGACCAGGACCTCTTCCGCTTGAGAGGGATTGAGGACAGCGCACTAGCGGAAATGTCCCCGGCCGAGCGTAATGTCGCTGCTGCGACAATTCGTTCAACTCTCATGACGATCCCCTCCGTCGTGAAGGACTTCAACGACAAGGAGGCCCTCGAGGTGCAGGTCGTCGAGAACCTGCAGCGCGCGGACCTGCACCCGCTGGAGGAGGCGGATGGCTACGCGCAGCTGATCAAGCTGCACGGCTACGATGCCGACGCGATCGCCGCCAAAATCGGGAGATCCCGCAGCTACGTGTACGGGCGGATGAAGCTGGCCGATCTCGGTGATGCAGGTCGGACCGCACTCGATGACGACAAGATCTCTCACTCGGTTGCACTCCTCATTGCGCGGATACCCGACCACAAGCTGCAGAAACAGGCGCTTGATGGCGTCTCAGGTAATGAGCACCACGGCCCGCTCAGCTATCGCGCCGCGGCGGAGTACATCCAGCGCAATTTCATGCTCCGCCTGGCAGACGCACCATTCGACCGGGAAAGCACGACGCTCGTGCCGGGGGCCGGCGCCTGCACGGTATGCCCCCTTCGCACCGGCAACCAATCCGAGTTGTTCGCCGACGTGAAGAGTGCAGACGTCTGCACGTCACCGGCATGCTTCCAAAAGAAGGTCGACGCCCACCTGAAGATCGAGGCCAAGGCGAAGGGGTGGAAGTCGCTCGCATCGGCTGAGGTGAAAAAGATCTTTCCGTACCAGCACGACGGCGGAATCGCCTACAACAGCGCATACGTCGACGTCGAGGCCAGGGCCGGGCACACCACTGACTCAAAGACGTACAGCGAGTATCTTGCGGAAGACGCGCCGATCATTCTCGCGCGCGACCCCACCGGAAAGATCCGGAAGCTGGTTGCAAAGAAGGATCTTCCGAAGAAGTTCCAGCCAAGGAATTACTCAAGCACCGGGCCCCGGCAGCACGATGACACGAAGTTCAAGCGCAAACGGGAACTCCGCGAAAAAACGAACGCCGCAATGTTCGCCACGCTGTCGGCCGGCCTGGAGTCGACGCGGCTAAGCGTCGCAAAGGTATGGCCGTTCGTCGTCCGTGCGATCGCGATCGACCGCCACGGCGAGTTGTCCGACGCGTTGAAGCGTCTCGGCGTTTCCGTGAGTAAGAAGCATGAGAGTTACAACATGCGCGCAGCGGACGCGGCGCAGTACACCGACGCGCTGTCGGCCGAGCAGCAACTTTCTCTCGTCGTGGATCTTATCTTCGGTGTTGGCGCCGATCAGTTCCTGGGCGAGGACGAGGCCCTGGATAGCATCGTACGCCCGCCGTTTTTCAAGCTCCTCGGCATCGACATCAATGCCGAGGTTGAGCGCGTGACGGCCGAACTGAAAGCGAAGTGGGATGCGGCGGACGCGAAGAAGAAGGGCGGGAAGAAGAAGGCCGTGGCCGCGGCGAAGAAGGCCAAGCCCGAGGCCGCGCCTCAATCGACGTCGAAAAAGAAGCAGACCGCGACGGCGTCTGGGAAGATCAAGGCCGGCACCTGCCACAGGTGCAAGTGCACCGACGCGAAGGCCTGTCCGGAGGGTTGTAGCTGGGTCGACGCGAGCCAGACGCTCTGTTCGTCGTGCGACGTGTGCGGGTGCGGCGCAAGGTTCAAGAACGCGGTCGAACGAGAGTTCGGGAAGTGTGGCAAGTGCCAGAAGGCTGAGACCGACGCGCTGCGCGAGCAGCATGGCACGTCGAAGCGGAGGTCTGCATGACCGGCGCGGAGATGATCGCCGCGGAGCGTCAACGGCAGATCGACGTCGAAGGCTACACGCCCGAGCACGACGACGAGTATACAGGGCACAAACTCGCCATGGCCGCGGTCTGCTACGCGGCACCATACCCGGTGTTTTTCAGGAACACGAGCGTCGACTTGGTTGTATTCAGCGACCCGTGGCCGGAAATTTGGGACCAGAGGGGAGACAACCGCCATCGCAGTGATGATGGTGACGAGCGCCTGCTCGACGCCGATGAGATCCCACTCGATGAACGGATAAAGGATCTCGTCAAGGCGGGCGCCCTTGTGGCCGCGGAGATCGATCGGCTACAGAGGGCCGTCGTCGACGAGCCCGAGGACGAGTTATGAACGAGACGGGAATGAACGATGTCCTCGCCTTTCTCCGGACGCGGCTGCTGCTCCAGCCGGATCGTCTATCGCAAATCGCCGGCGAGCTCGCGCCGGCGAATGAACAGGTGATGCGTGGTGGCGTCGGCGCCGGGTTGCTCCGCACACGTGCCCTGATCGGTGTCTACGACGAGCTGCGGCGGATCCGGATGATTCTCGAGCAGAGCGACGAGTCTCCGACAGCTCCCACAGAAGGATTGGACATATGACCCTCACGCCGCAGCAGGACAGAGCGCTCGATCGCGAACTCCGACCAAATGGTATGGCTTGGCGTGCGCCGCTTCCTCCGCCGCGCCCGGGTGAGGAGATTCCAGCGCACTGCACGGGCTGTTATCACACAGAACACGCAGACGCCTGCCGCTTCTGTCGGTGCACAAGGCGGCGAGGTTTAAAGGAGTTTCGATGAGCAACTGCTGGATTGGAATCGACCCCGGTCTCGACGGGGGGATCGCCGCGATCATCGAAGGATCGCCACTGCCGGCGATCTTCGCAATGCCTACGCGCACGATCGAGAAGCCGCCGCGCAAGGGAAGCTCCAAGGTGCGGCACGTGCGGGAGCTCGACACGGCCAAGCTCCGGAGCATTCTCGCGCAGTTGCAGAGCGAGTTCACCGATGTCTACGTGCTCATCGAGCGCGCGCAGCTGCGGGGCGTGCATGGTGGAGGTGCTCCATGCGGAGCCTGCGGACAACCGCTACCCATGAAGGGTCCGAATCGCGGCCAGGGACTACTCTCCCAGGCCAAGTTCTATGGGCAGTTCGAGCGCATCCTCGGCCAACTCGAAGGGCTCGGCATCCCTCACGAAGACGTCCATCCCGCGACGTGGAAGGCCGTCGTCTTTCGCGGAGCGTCCTCCAAGGACGACGCGCGGGTGAAGGCCTCGCAGCTCTACCCTGCAATCGCCAATAAACTGACCTTGAAAAAATCCGATGGCCTAGCCGAGAGCATCCTGCTGGCCGACTATGGCAAACGCCGCCGGTCCGCTGCGTTCTGATCCGCTGCGTTTTGACCATGACCTATGTGTTCGTCGACGATCCCTGCATTATCGAAGGCTGCGGCCGGCCACGCGATAACCACTCGAATCGTGGGAATCATGAGTTCGCGTCTCGTAGTCAGCTGGCCAGGCCGCGGACAGATCCACTGAGGAGCATACGCATCATGAGCGAACAAGAAAGAGCTGGAGCGAAGATCCTCAATCCGGTTGGGCCGCCGTGCACATGGCCGGGCTGCGGAAAGCCGAAAAGGAATCACCGCGGTTCCATTGGCCACGCCTATCAGCCTGGCCCGGGCAGCATTCCCGACAAGCCGCCGACGAAGCCCCCGCCGCGGAGAGTCGAGCGGCCGGCGTCGACGCTCGAAGCCTCGACTCCTCCGGTTGACGATCCACCGCGCGAAGAGGCGCGCCGGCGCGTTGTTGCCAGCAATTCAAAGCGGGCGAAGAAAGGCGCGAAGGTGAGACAACAACTGCAAGCGTTCGCACCGCAATCCTCAGCCGCACCGCGCAGCGCTGTCGATCGTGAACAAACAGTCCACACGGTGCTCAGTCTCGCAGCGAAGATCGAGCGGCTTCGCCTCGAGCTCGACGAGACGCTCACGGAGCTCAAGGAGATGCTGGCATGACCAAGTGCGAGAAATGCCCGGCCGAAGTGCGTTTCGTGCAGATGATCAAAAAGGACGGCACGAAGGGCGCGCGCGGCATCCTCGACGTCCTCCGGAGCGAGAAAGGCAACATCCGGATCACGACGGACGCCCGCGGCAATTTCGAAGGGCGCGTCCTCACTGGATACGCTCTCCAGATCGCACAGACGAACGGTGAGCCGCTGTATCTGAGCCACTTCGTAACATGCCCAGCGGCGGAGTCGTTCCGGAGGGGAACGTGAACCCAAATAAGTGCGAGACCGCGCGTCACCAAGAGCTTCCACAGGACTGCCGAAACGCGAAGCATCAGCACTGTGACGTCTGCGACCGCTGCTATACGTGCTACGCCGTTGGGAGATCCGCGATCGTCGCGCCGCCGATCGATCGTTTCCGTGCCGGGAAACGACTCTGGAACCCTGAAGATGACGCGCTGTTGAGGGAGCGCTATCCCCACGAACCGACGAAGTCGCTCGCCGCGGATCTGCGCCGGACTGTCCGCTCGGTTTGGGCCCGCGCAAAAGGGATTGGCCTCAAAAAGACTGTCGAGTATCTGGCCAGCCCGGAAGCCTGCCGCCTGCGCCGCGGCGATGACGTCGGCGCGAAGTATCGCTTTACCAAGGGTCGAGTCCCGGCGAACAAGGGACTGAGGCGCCCGGGCTACGGCCCAGGGCGCATGCGGGAGACGCAGTTCAAGAAGGGCGTTCGTCAAGGCGTTGCTGTGCGCCTGTACAAGCCGATCGGCACTGAGCGAATCAGCAAGGACGGCTACTTCGAGCGAAAAGTGAACGACGACCTGCCACTACAGGGGCGGTGGCGCGCGGTGCATCTGGTGGTGTGGGAAGAAGCCAACGGGCCATTGCCGCAGGGTCACGCGATAGCCTTCAAGAACGGAGACCGGGCGGACATTCGTCTCGAGAACCTCGAGTGCATCACGCGCCGTGAGTTGATGGCGCGGAACTCCATCCACAACCTCCCGAAAGAACTCGCGAGCACAATCCAGTTGCTCGGCGCGCTGAATCGCCGGATCAACAGAAAGACCAAGCAAGATGACGAACAAAAACAAGATTGAGGATCTACGCGATCACCTCTTCCAGACGCTGGAGGCGCTGCGCGACAAAGACAATCCAATGGAGTTGGCGCGGGCTCGCGAGGTGGCGAACGTCGCGAAAGTGATCGTTGCGTCGGCGAAAGTCGAAGTCGATTTTCTGAGGGCAACGGGCGCGATGAAGTCCACCGACTTTCTCCCGATCGACGAGGGTGAGACGCCCCCGACTCCACGGCGGCTGAAAGCAGGCGAACGATGATCGAATACGTGTTTCGCCCCATCGAGAAGTGGCCGCGCGCGTTCACGAAGGAACGGAAGCGCAACGCGCCGTTCTACGCGACAGAGAAAGTCTCGACGGCGACTGGCAACTACAGTCGCCGCACGGAGATCCCGTTCGACAAGCTCATTCGTGAGTTATCCGCCGAGGTGGAGCGCGCCGGTGGGCCGAGACTCGTGATCCAGATGGCGCTACCACTGACGGCGATTCGTCGTGACGGTCTGCCAACGGCCTCGGCTCGCCCTGACCACCCGGGCGTCATCGTCGCATTCGAAGGCGAATACGGCCCTGTGAAGATGCCGTGTGACGCGTTCGAAGATTGGCGCGATAACCTCCGGGCGATCACCCTCACGCTCCAGCACCTGCGTGGGGTGACGCGCTACGGTGTGGCCACAATGGGCGAGCAGTACCGCGGATGGACCGCTCTGCCGCCGACGCCGGGAGAAGATCGGATGACCTTCGATGAGGCCGCCGAGGAACTCTACAAGTACGCTCCCTTCGTGGCGATCTCCTGGATACAAACCGACGTCGAGGCGTTCAAGAGTGCGCACCGCTTGGCGCGCCAAAAAGCGCACCCGGATGCCGGTGGCTCCGATGAGGCGTTCAAACGCGTAGAGATGGCCGCCGAGGATCCTCGGCAAGCATCACGGAGTCGCGGAATGAGCGCCCTCCCGTTTGAAGGCACGCCCATGTTCGTGTGCTCGATCGACGAGACGCAGCAGGGCCACCACGATTCGCTGGGCGGACTCGGCACGTGGCGCGACATGCCGATGATGCTCTGGAGCATCGCGAAGTTCGCAACCGATCTCCACGTGGCACGCTCGTTTCTGGTGGCCGGCGAGAAGTACCCGCCGTTCGACAAGTTCCGCTCGCTGTTCATGTATCGCATGCATCCCGAGTATCCGCGCGGGAGGAGAACCCCAATGAACGTTCAAGAGATGGTGGACCGCTGGGTACCGATCGTTCGCGGACTCTCGGCTGGCCACGACAAAGAAGAAATCGACCGCTGCGAATTCGAGATGGAGCGCCACATCATGCCCATGCTCGCCGCTCCGGTCGCGCAGTTGCGGGAGTTCTACGCGCAACTCGTGAAAGCGCTGAAGGCAGACCGCACCATTCCGATGTTCGTCTGGACCCTGTTCGAATCGTGGGGCGAGGCGATTTTCAAGAAGGCTCCCGATGGCGAAGTTATCACGCTGAAGAAGTCTCTCGCCCTTCGCATCGCGGACATGGTCGAGAAGGACATCCATGCCGATCTCAAGGAGGCTCTCGTCGGCGCGCTGCAGTGGCGCGGTGAGAACCAACTGCAGGCGATCGAGGCAGGCCTGAAAACTGGCGAATCCAAACCGCGGTTGCGCGGCAAAGAGTCGTGCCTGTTCCTCGTCGTCAACGAGGGCACCGACCGTGAAGCGCAGGTGATGCTGTGATTACACATGGGATGGTCGAGAAGGCCGCCGCGGCGATCGCCAACGCGCGCGGCGGCCGCCGAGGTGCTCCGCCGGTTAGCAATGTTCTCGAGTTGCTTCAATCGTTGAAGTCCACACCGCGTGTAGGAAACGCACTCTATGACGAGGTGATGGAAGATGCCCGAGCCGCGCTCGAAGCTGTCGGTCTCGGCCTGGCCGATCCCATTGTACGGACGGCCGAGCTCACTCCGGAGGAGAGGAAGCTTCTGTATTACTTCGCCGGCTATCTTCGCGCCGCGCTCGGGCTGTCGACGTTCGACCGGCGTCTGTTCGCCCTGACGTCCGTATTCGTGCAGGACTTCAACGGCAGGGCCGAAGAGACTCGCGCGGAGATCGCCAAAGAGGCGGAGAAGGATGTCACTTGAAACACGATCCTCTGCCGGCGCTCCCGATCGTGGCCTGCCCGAGGTGCCTCTCGGCGTGCCGCATCGGGTCGGTCTATTTCAGCGACAACGCGGGCCAGTGCCATCGCTGCCAGGTGGTGATGACCGAAGCCGCCGTCGCCCGCACCGAACGGCGGGCCCGCTACAGCGTCATCGAGCTCGAAGCCTACGGAGGGGCGCGCCGCGCGTGATCCAGTCTCCGGACGCGCTCAAGAACGTGCGACGCGGGATACGTCGCTACCAGATCCTCCGTGAGGAGGACCCGGTCGATCTCGTGATGCTCGCGAGTGTGGCCGCGAATTTTGCAACAGATCGCGAAGTCCCGATCTGGCTCGTCATTGTGGGCGACCCAGCCAGCGGCAAGACGGACCTCATCAGCCTCGTCCAGGATTGGTGGCCGGTGTGGACGCTCCCCGACGTCCTCACCGAGGCCTACTTCTTCTCGGCGAAGACCGGGGAGCAATCCGCGCTCGACCGTATCCAGGTGCGCCGCGCCGATGGCCGCGGCTACCGGATCATGTACGCACAGGACATGGGCGCTCTCATGTCGATGAATCGCCTCTATGCTCCATCGCTCTACGCGCAGTTCCGCAGCGTGCACGATGGCCTGCTCGTGAAAGAAACCGGCCTCACGTCCAAGACGCAGATCTATGGCGTCGTGGAGACCGTGCAGGGCGAGCGTGAGCCGCGCGTGACGCCGATCCCGCCGGCGGAGCGCCTCGGCTGGCTCGGTGCGGCAACGCCAGAGTTCTACGGTTGGCAAGCGCGCCACAACGCCCTCGGCGCGCGGTTCATGAGCTACCTGCACCAGCCGTTCGCCGACTGGGATGACTTCAAGTCATTGACCCGCATCGACCAAGCCCGGGCGGAAAAGGCCCACTGGGCGGGTGTGACCAAACAGATGGTCCATCAGTTTCTGGACATGGTCCTAGCCAACCTCGAAGGCTACGAGGGGTTCAGGCTCACCGAGTCGCAGAGCGACCAGATCGCCGCGGCCGTGAGGCTGGCCAACCGCGTGACCGGAACCCGGAACGTGACCGACACCGGCGCGCGGCTTCACCCGCGCGTGACGGCGCTCTGTAGAATGATGGCGTTCATGGCCGCCAAGCCGGCCGTGTCCGACGAGGAGATCACGATCGGGCTGCGGATCGTCATGTCGCAGATTCCCGCGGACGAGCTGCAGATCCTCACCTATGCCCTCAGCGCCGGCGCGGAGTTTCGTCTCCCGCAGATGTTGCCGGCCATCGGCATGACCCGGCGGCAGGTCGAGCGGCCCCTCGAGGGCATGGTCGACGTGGGCATTCTCACAGCGACGGGCCAACGCGGGGCGATCGGGTTCACCTACGGGGTGAGCCCGAAGACGCGCAGGCTGGCCATGGTGGCCGGGCTGCGATGCGACAACGTCACCCCGTTCAAACGCAAAGAAGGAAAACGCCGATGACCGACACAACGAAGCAACCCCACACCAGCACCGCTCCAACCGCTCAGCGAGGAAGAGCGGGGGCGTGCCGTCAAGAAGGCCCGAAAAGGCCGAGGCGTATGCGTGCCAACTTGAGCGGAGCACGGCGGAGGACATTGCCGAACTGACGCAGGCCGTAAGGGAGCACGAGGAGTGCATCACGGAACGGAGGCTAAGCAATGAAGATTACATACCAAGAGACCGGAGAAGTTAGGCCCCCGCTGGCCGGTGAGTGGTTTCGAGGAATCAAGGGCTGGGAAGTGCGCGCTGATTTTGATTTTACCGAGCAGTCTTTCCCGATCCTACGCGAAGTCCTCATCGAAGACGACGAAGCGGAGGCCAAGCCGTGAAGACCATCGCCGAACTGCAGGAATGGTGTGCCGCCGTCGAAGACGAATTTGGCGACGCAGCTGAGGCCGTGGGGCTGCTCTTCGCCCGGTTCCAACAGTGTGCGCCCACCGGGACCGGGATCGAGCAGGATGTCGTCATCAGTTGGGACGGCGAGCAGCTTGTGCTCGAGCTCTTCGGTGGCGTCCCGCTGCGACTCGACATGAACGGACCGCGGCTCAGCCTCCAAAACGATCTCGATGCCTTCGGTGTCTACCAGGTTGCGCCCGGCCTGTGGCACCTCACCCCGTCGCTCAATCTTCCCGGCGTGCTGCACATGTTCGTCGTGCTGTACGACGTTCCATCTCCGGCGCCGTGGGAGCGCCAGATCATCACCGGATGAAGGTACAACGTGCCGGGTGATCGCAGGAGCACGCGAATCGCTGAAGAGGATGCCTACCTCATCGCGGCCGACGCGGCGCAGAAGATCGTGCGGCGCGCGCATCTCGGCGGAACGGACGCGATGACCTACAGCGGCATCCGCGATCAGAGAATCTCTGCAACCGCTGGTCATCCGCCCGCGCCAGCGTCGTCGACTGACTGGCACGAAACCGGGATAGACTGCCGCATGACGAAAGGGCGCCCTTCCCTCCGGTTGTGGCGCTCGAGTAGTCAGGCCCGGACCTTTTGCGGGGGCCGGGCCACTCTTTTTATCCCATAAGAATGGCATCCAGCATGTCGCGGTAGTCGCGGACCTTCTCGGTCCAGTTCGGACCCTGCGCCGCTTCCTCCGTTCGGATCTTCTGCTCCACTTCGCTCCGAAGGATGAACCAGGGGCGCATTTCGCCACCGTATCCCGCGCTCTCGACCGCGCGCCCGTCGCCGTAACGGGCAACGTTGCCCATCCGCTTTGTGACCCAGGCAGACTTGTGGAATTGATCGGGGTCGGTGTTGCCGAGGTACAGCTCGTCGTCGCGTTGCTCTGGGTGTCGCGTCATCGTGGTCATTTCGTTGACCTCCGGAGATCGCCCGAAGGATTTCCTTCTCGGGCGATCGGTCGCAGGTCACGAGAACAGCGCGAGCTGAGGGGGCCCGGATGTCGCCGGCGGCACGTCCTCGCACTGCTCGCAGCTGGCCGCCTCCGGCGCAGGCAGCTCTTTTGCCGCCGGCGGTACCTCGATCACCAGGAGAGCGACGTTGACGCCAGTGCCGGCGCTCTTGAACGATCCCGCCGGCAAGTCCTCCCACCATCCCCCGCTATCCTCCGCGAGCGGCTGCAGCGCCTCCCGCTGGCGCGGCCCGTTGGCGCAGAGCGCGACCAGACGCCCGCCAGGCTTCAAGAGCTTCAAGGCGTGCCGGATATGCGTGATGTCGGTGCCACGTTCAAACGGCGGATTCATTACGACCCGGTCGAATTGGCGCATCTTCGGCGCGACGTCGCCGGCGACGTCTTCACCCTCGATGCCCTCAGTTTCGGCGTTGAACGCGCCGCCCTGGGGATCCGAGACCGAAAAACGCTCGATGAAGTCGCCGGCCACGACTTGATGACCCTTCGCCGCGAGCGCGTCCGCGAGTTTGTAATGGAGCTCGCAACAGACCACGTCCGCGCCAGCGTCGCGCAGGAGGTCCGCGATCGCTCCGGCGCCGGCGCTGGGCTCGAGCACGCGCATTCCCGGCCCGACGTCGGCCAGGTCCACCATGCGCGCCGCCAGCTCCGGAGGAGTCGGATAGAACCCGGGCGCGTGGACGACTTCGACGCGCGGCAGGTTGCCGCTCCGGAGTAGTTCCTTCATGTCAGCGAACGTCGACCGCAGTGCAGTCTCACGTGCTTGCTGCGCTGCAGCGCGGTGCTCGGTCTGCGCGATCAGGGCCGGGAGATCGTGTTCCGGCGGCGGAATGTCCGGCACCGCGGGCCCGTCGACGTCGACGAGCGCTGCGGCGGCGGCTTCGTCGGCCGCCGGCGGGAACTTCAGCTTTTCATCGGTGAGGTAGACGCCAACGTAGTTATGGCAGTCCAGGCCGCCCCCGCCCTTGAGATGGACGCGCAACCGGTGCGGAACGTATTTCGGATCGTACGGCGCGCCGTGGGTGCGCTCTGCCGACGCTTCGCTGATGAAGTGGTGCCGGCGCTCATAGTCGGCTTTCGTCATGTGCCGGAACCCTTCGCCGGGATAGTTGCAGAGCGGCGGGAGCTTCGTGGCCTTTTTCACGGCCGCGGTTTCGCTGGCGTCGGGCGCGCGGTAGTCGTTCACTTCCTCAATCCCGACTTTGGACACGTAGCGCCCGTTCGTCGTGAGACTGTTCACGGCGCCGGCAGACTTGTTGACGCGAATGATGGTCTGCCACTCGGTGCCGACGAGCACGCGGCCACCCGGCTGAAAATCGAAACGCGTGCCTGCCACTCCGCCCGACTCTCCGAGCATGGCGCGCTCGTAGGTCAGGCGGTTGTTGTAGTGCGCGATCCAGCGCGCGCGCCAGGCGTTCCCCGCGGTGTGAGCGGCGATGGCGATATCGCGCGCCTGTCCGGCCGTGATGATGCCGGCCAGAGCTGACCATAGGCCCATGGATCCCTCGTAGGTGGACGCCGACTTACTCTGACCGGTGCAAGCGACCTCGGTACGCTCTTTCGTCTCTCGATGGACAAGCACGCGCACACGGCCGCACGTCTCGCGCTCGCCCATGGGAAAGTCGCACTCCATACAGATCGCCGTCCGTGGGTAGTCGGCCAGCGGGAAGCACTCGTGGACGTGGTCGTGATTGGCGATCGCGCGCGCTTGGTACCATTTCAGGTCGTCGGCCTGCCAAAGCGCGATGAACTGCAGCGCGTCCGCCGTGGCTTTCTCCGCCTTGCGTTTGTCGGCTTCGATGCCTTTGATGCGGCGGAATCGCACGTCTGGCCGCTCTTTGTATTTCGCGTGATGGAGCGCGCCCGCGGCGCGCGCCTCCCAGTATTGCGACGTCTCCCACATCTTGACGGCGCGACGCATGCCGTTTTCGATGCGCGCGGCATCCTTGCGCGCGTGCCGTTCGGAGTGGTGGCCAACCAGGATTGGCTGGCCCAGGGGGATGTTGTCCGCGATTCGCGACACGGCAGCGTGAGCGCGTTCCGCGTCGGCTTCGCGCTTCTCGCTGTAGTTCTCGAACCGCTCCGCCCTCTGCTCCGCGCGATCTACGAGCGTTGTATCTTCGTCGCCGATCTCGCCGGCGAAGTTCCCGCCGCACTCCGAGCAGATCGGAATTCCTTCGTCGCCTGGCTCCGGGAGTGCGTCATCTCCGCCGCACTCCTGGCAGCGTGCGGTCAGCTCCAGGAGTAAATCCTCCCGCTGGGGCGACCAGGCCGGCGCCACGAAAATGCCTTGCTTGGGCGCCCAGCTGAAGCCGGCGGCCTTCACGCGCGCGTACGTGTCGGCGTCGAGCCGCTGCGCAGCGCTCAGGCGTAGCTTGTTGTCGGCAGGGTCATACGTCGCGCTCATGCGCATAGCGTC
>Ga0137448_1000036_pt1 | contig 14172 bp, 17 predicted proteins | sample EasRivERMGT418_2_FD_102316 | JGI IMG/M metagenome (GOLD analysis project Ga0137448, IMG submission 102316) | Soil microbial communities from meander-bound floodplain in the East River, Colorado, USA - East River MetaG ERMGT418_2 | ecosystem: Environmental > Terrestrial > Soil > Floodplain ... | reverse complement strand
TCAGGTCTTTCACGGAAGCGACCGGCCGTTCGTCGTCGGCTGCGGCACCGACCGCCACTTCGCGTTTCTCTCTGCGCGCGTGATCGGGCGGCCGGAGCTGGCCGCCGATCGCCGCTTCGTGACCAATGCGCAGCGCGTGAAGCACCGCGCCGCGCTGATCGCCATCCTGAAGAGGGAGTTTGCGGCGAAGCGGGCGAAGCAATGGGTGGACGCCTGCCGCCGCGCCGGCGTCCCCGCCTCGCTGGTGCGCGGCGTCCGTGAGGCGCTGCGGACGCAGTCGGGGCGCGCGCTCGTCGATGAAATCGACCATCCAGTCGTCGGCCGGTATGAGGCAGTGCGCAACCCCGTCCGCGTCGACGGCAAGCGCCGCGCCGCGGGCGCCCCACCCCCCGCCCTCGGCCAGCACGCCGGCGCCATCCTCCGCGAGCTCGGCTACCGCGCGCGGGAGATCGCGCGCCTGCGCGCCCATGGCGTCATCTGAGCCGTCATCTGAGCTGAAACAGCACCGCGCAGACCACCAGCACGAAGGCGATCAGACCGCCGAGGATGAGGAGCGCGCGCGAGCCGCGGCCGGCGAACGAGCGGAAGGCGAAGAAGAGCGTTCCCGCGCCGACCAGGCCGATCACGCCGCCGATGACCATCACCCGGAGGAGGATGCGCTGGAATTCCGGTTCCACTAGCGCCGCATACTACGCGCGCTCAGCTCGGCCACCAGCCGGATCAGCCGCCGCCCCTCGTCGTTGGCGATCTCCCAGGCGCGACAGAGCGTCTCCAGCTCGTCTTCGTCCTCGTACGCCGCGACGGTGAAACCGTTCTCCGGCTGCCTGGGCGAATTGGTCGGGTCGCGCGACCACGTCCCGTTCAGGTAGCGGTACATCAGGTAGCCGCGCGCCCGGGCGCGCCGCGCGGCGCCGAGCTGCGCCAGCGTCGCGTCACTGCTGTCGCCGGCGTCGCCGCTGGCGTTCATCCGCTGCGCGGCGAGCACGCGGCCGACGAAGGTGGCCATCATGTCCTGCAGCCGCGCATCGGATGCGCCGATCGCTTCGACGAAGCGCAATCCGGTATGCGACACCGCCGATTCGCCGGAACCTCGCACCACCGCGCTCCTTCGTACTTCGCAGTGAAATTCGACGTCCTCCGAGCTCCAGCGGAAGAGGAGGTGATAGCGCCGTCCCGGTTCGCTCGTGCCGTAGTGCTCCACGAACGCGCCACCGATGCCGACGTCGAGGATCAGGGCGTTTTGACCTTCCAGGAGTCCCAGAATGGGCTTGGCCAGCTTGAGGCGTTGGAACTCACGGCGATCGGAAGCCATCGTCCCGGAAGGATATGCAAGTTTTCGCGGCAAGCATATTGCTGCGTATGTCGGACTTAGCCATCCGGAGGGTGAAAGCCACTTGGCCGTTCCAGTTCGCGAGCGACGCAGCTTCTGGCGTGTGGGCTCCGAGAGCACATGGACCACCGTCGTACCGGTGGTCTTCATCATCGCGTCCCTGCTGTCGTTGGTCATCCTGCCGCTGGTCTTCTCCAGCCGCACGGCGCGGATACGCAGGGAGATCACTCGGGTGGCCGAGCCGGCGCGCCGCGCGGCCAACGAGATCCAGATGGATCTCTCGGCCGAGTTGGACAAGATCATCGCCTTCCAGGTTACCGGGCAGCGGCAATATCGCGATCAGTACATGGCCCTGATCGAGCAGCAACGCCGCGACTACGCCGAACTGCGGCGCCTCGGCCCGGAGCTCGGCGCCGACGTCGGCCGCCAGCTCACCACCCTGGTGAAGGAAGGCTCCGAGTGGCACACCGGCGTGCAGAACGGCGAGCTCATCGTCCGCACCCTCCCTTCCGAAATCTTCATGACCCGCCTCTTCGAGCGCCATCCGTCGTACGAAGAGGCGCTGCGCGCGTCGGCCGCGCTGGAGGCGGCGATCCAGGCGTCGATCGACGAGAGGTTGTCGAGCATCCGCGACACTGAGCGCCTCAACGTCTCGCTCACCCTGATCCTGGCGCTGCTCGCCCTGACCTCCGCGCTGCTCGTGGCCGGACTGGGGCGGCAGATGCGCCTGCTGGCGAAGGAGGCGATGCGACGGCGGTTGGAGGCCGAGCGCGAAGCGGCGGATGCCAAGATCGCGCGCCAGACGGCGGAGCGGGAGGAACTGCGCGCCGCCTTCCTCGCCTCGGCGGGGCAGGAGCTCACCGCCTCGCTCGATTTCATGCAGACCGTCTCCACCCTGGCCCGGACCATCGTCCCGAACCTGGCCGAGGTCTGCGCCATCGATCTGCTGGAAGCGGATGGCTCGCTGCGGCGAGTGGCGACCGCTCATCGCGAGCCGGAGAGAGCGGTCAGGCTCGCCGCGACCAACGACACGGTCATCGAGAACGTCCCGGAGGGGGTGGTCCGCGTGATGCGCGACCGCGAAGCCCGCGTGATGGGGGCGACTTCGACGCTCCTCGGCTACCTCGGCGAGGATGAGCGCCAGCGCTCGCTGATGGCCATCCCGCTGGTCAGCCGCGGACAGGTCCTGGGCGTGATCACCCAAGCCGCGCCGGAAGGAAAGGTCTTCACCCGCGAGGACGCCCTGCTCGCCGCCGAGCTGGCGCGCCACGGATCGCTGGCCATCGACAACGCTCGCCTGTACGAAGAGTCGCAGCAGGCGGTGCGGGCGCGCGAAGAAGTGCTGGCCATCGTCTCCCACGACCTGCGCAACCCACTCAGCGCCGTCACGCTCGCCGCGTCGCTGATGAAGATGTCGAAATCGATCGCAGCCGACGATCGCGAACAGCTCGACGTCCTCGACGTTTCCGCCGGCCGGATGCGCCGCCTCATCGACGACCTCCTCGACGTCACCCGCCTCGAAGGGGGCAAGCGCCTGCCGGTCGAGCCGGCGCCCGTCAACGTCGAGGAGCTGCTCGCCGAGACTCACGAGCTGTTCAAGTCCCAGGCGGCGTCGGCATCCATAAGCCTGCAGTACCGCGTCGAAGACGGCGTGCCGGTGGTCGCCGCCGACCGGCACCGCGTCCTGCAGGTGCTGTCGAACCTGATCGGAAACGCGTTGAAGTTCACGCCGCCTGGAGGGGTGATCTCGTATGCGGCCGAGGCGCGTCCGGCCGAGGTGCTCTTCACCGTCGCCGACACCGGGCCGGGCATCCCGAAAGAACACCTCGGCGATGTCTTCAAGACCTACTGGCAGGCGAAGCGGACCGAGCGCCTCGGCACCGGCCTCGGACTGCCGATTGCCAAAGGCGTGGTGGACGCGCACGGCGGGAAGATCTGGGTGAAAAGCGGGCCGGGCGCCGGCACCAAGTTCTACTTCACCCTTCCGATCTACGATCCGGCGCGGGCGGGCGACGCGGCCGTCACATCCGCGGCGGGATCTCCAGCGCGTCGCTGACGCTCAGCTCCGCGAAGAGGCGGATCAGCCGCCGCCCTTCGTCGTCCGAGGCCTCGAACACGCGGCAGAGCCGCTGCATCTCGGCGGTGTCTTCGCTGCATGCCACGGTGAAGCCGGTCGACGGCTGTTCCGGTAGGAAGACGCGCCTCCGGGTCCAGCCGCCGTTCTCGAAGCGATAGCAGAGGAATCCGGCGTCGATGCCGCGGACCGTATCGTCGCCGTCGATGGTCTCCACCTCGACCGCCGTTCCGGGGTGCGTGCGCCGCAGATCCAACTCCCGCATGACCAGTTCCGCAAGCAGGTCGCGAAGGCGATCGCCGGATTCGCCGATCGCGGCGAGGAAACGAACGGCTGTCTCCAGGCCGCCGTGGCCGGATTCGACGTTTGCGCGGACGATCTCGCACTTCATGCCGATCTCGTTCGCGTAGTGATTGAAGCGGAGCTCGGCGTAGTCGCCCGCGGTTTGATCGCTGTGATGCAATCGGGCGCCGAGGATACCGATCTCCACGAGTTTCACCGGCTTGTCGCCGAGTGTCGCCTGGATGGGGTGGGTCAGGTGAAGGCGCTGAAATTCGCGTCGCTCTTCGGGCCGCAATTGCTGCATGCGGACATTTTACGTGCGAGTGGCTACTGTGCGAACGTTGTATTCATTCGCATCGAGGCCAAGAGGCGGTGCCGCACCCGCTGGCGGTACGAATGCGTGCGCGAGGCGACGCGCTGGAGGTAGTCCTGCGTCTCCGGGAACGGCGGGATGCCGCCGAAGCGCTCGATGTTGCCTTCACCGGCGTTGTACGCGGCGAGCGCCATCCGCTGGTCGCCGAAGCGGTCGAGGAGGTAGCGCAGGTACTTGGTTCCGGCGGCGATGTTCTCTCCCGGATCGAATGGGTCCGCGCAGCCCATGAGCCGCCCGGTCTCCGGGATGATCTGCATCAGCCCCTGGGCGTTCTTCACCGAAACGAGGCGAACGCGGAAATCGGACTCCGACTCCACCACCGCCGCCACCAGCTCGGGCGGAAGATTGTTGCGGACCGCCTCGCGGTAGATGATCCCGCCGAACGGCACCTCGGAGGTGTAGAACCGCTCCTTGGTCAGCGCCAGAGTGAGCTCGCGGGGCGCTTGCTTGGGCTCGAGAAACGCGGCGCGCGTTTTACGGGTGGTGAAAATCGGCAGCGCGCGCGACGCGATGGCGTCGCGGCCGCCGGCGGCGATCGAGGTGAGGAGCGGAATGGAAACGTCCATGGCCTCGATGGGGATGCCGATGGCGCCGAAAGCGAGCGGAACTCCGACCAGCAGCGCGACGCTGCGTCGCTGCAAGTGTCCGCCGATGAAGCGCATACCGCGGATGGTGCGACGGAGCAGCGTCCGCTCGCGGATGACGTGGCGCTGGCAGTCGCAGATGACGCGGAAGTCGCGGTTGCTCAGCTCCATACGGTTGAGGCCTGAGGGCAAAAGGCGGACCACTTCAGGTTGTTCGGTAGTCAAGTCTTTGACCATGCTGTGTTTCTGCGCACGCAAACCCTCCGCTTGTTATTTGTGGGAATAGATGAGCCAGCTCGGCGATGCGCCGTCGGCTATGAGGGGGAGTCGATAGAGTGTACGCCCAACCCGCCCGGATTACACAACCGCCCCTTGCTGCACGCCGAAGATCGACGGCGCCTCGGCGTTGAGGAGCACGTAGAGCGTGTACACGCCGAGGGCCGTCCCGAACGGAAAGCTGAGCAGGTGAAGCACGCCGATGATGATGGCCAGGATCCGCGCCCACGGCCGGTACTTGAGCAGGCCGATGCCGGCGATGATTCCAGGCAGGGAGATTACGATCAGAAAGCCGGCGACGAATACACCGACCGCGCCGGTGATGAACATCGCCTCGCGCTCGCCGGAGATCACGCCGGCGCCGCTGACGACGAGGCCGATCATGATCCCCACCAGAGCCACGATGCCGTGGTAAACGATGAAACACCACCCGAGGATGGGAACGTGCTGTCGCATGGTCTCCTCCGGGTTTTTATACGTTATTTCGACTTCGGAGTTTGGGCCGGCTTCTTCACGCCGGGCTCGGTCGGCAGTTTGATGTCCTTCCAGGCGAGCCAGCCGCCGAGCAGCGCGGCCGCGTCTTTGATTCCCTGAGCATTGAGGTCCAGCACCGCACGGGCGCTTGTGTGCTCGCTTGCTCAGGCACAGTAGGTGATGAGGAACTTGTTCTTCGGGAGCTCTTTGAAGCGCGCCGGGACTTCGCTGACCGGCATGCTGATCGCGCCCGGGATGCGCTCGATCTCCCACTGGTCCTTCGGCCGGACATCGACCCAGACGGCCTTCTTCGCCGCGACCATCTTGATGGCTTCCTCGCGGGTGATGCGGCGCGCGGAGTCGAGCTGATGCTCCGCCGTGTTCATCGGCGTGATCTGAACGTTCGGGTTCGGTGAGAGGGGGATGGCCGGCGTGCCCTGCGGCGTGCTGGGCGTCTTGTACTGCGCCGACGCCGCCGTGGTCAGGGCCGCAACTGCCATCGCTGCTATGAGATGTCGCATGTTGGTGGAAGGCCTCCTGTGGAAGTACGTCTTCGAAACCTCCCGGAAGGCTAGCATGTTCCCGTGAAGCTGCTCTGGCGGGTCCTCGGCGCTCTTGCAGCCGCGGTGGTCATCGTGATCGCCATCGGTGCGCTGCTCCCCGCGGCGCCCGAAGCGGTGTGGCGGGCGATCACCGACGTCGCCGCGTTCCCCGCCTGGCGCACGGATGTGAAGCGCGTCGAAGTCCTTCCCCCGCTGTTCCGCTTCGTCGCCCGGTTCGTCATCGGCTACCACGGGACGATCGATGCGTACTTGGCGGGGCTGGCTAAACGGCTCGCCTAAACCAGCTTCCGGAAGAACCGTCCCAGCCGCGGCACGAACCAGTGCGCGCGGTCGAGCGAGAACGCCACCGCCAGCGCTTTGCCCACGATCCGGCGCCGCTCGATGAGCCCGATGAAGCGGCTGTCGTTGCTGTTGTCGCGGTTGTCGCCCATCACGTAATAACGCCCCTCGGGCACAACCAGCGGCTCGATCCACCGCCGCGCGGGTTTGCTGGGGATGAACATCACCTGATGGGTGCGGCCGTCGAGCGTTTCCTCGAACAGGAAGGACGTCCCCTCCGGTGTGTCTTCGGCGGAGCCGATCGCCTTCCAGGAGGCGGCGCGGCCATTGACGAAGAGCTGGTTCTCGCGCATCTCGATGCGGTCGCCGGGGACGGCCACCACGCGCTTGACCAGCCGCACGCCGTCCTGAGGGGAGAAGAGCACCACGATGTCGCCACGCTTCGGATCGCCCCACTTCACGACCTCGATCATGGTGAACGGAATCTTGAGATCGTAGGCGAGCTTGTTGACCACGACTCGGTCGCCCTCCTCGATCGTCGGCTTCATCGACCCGGTGGGGACGTCGTTCCAGTCCGCGAGCGCCGAGCGCAGCGAGCTGATGACCAGAAGCATGGCCAGGAAGACTTTGATCTCGTAAAGGACCTTTTTCTTGTTCATTTCAACGCCGGGACAGCTAAGTTCGTATTGCTCGAAGTAAAGGAGACAACACCATGAAGAAGTTTGTCATTGCATTCGCAGTTGCCGCAACCGCGGCCGCCGCGTTTGCCTCCCCTCACGGGCAGCGGGCGCACCGCGGCGGCCGCGCCGGTCACATGGAGAAGTTTGCCCAGAAACTCAGCCTGACCGACGCGCAGAAGCAGCAGATCCGCGACATCCGTCAGGCCGATCGCGACCGCAACAAACAGCTCTACGCCGATTTCCGGACCAAGTTGCGCCAGTTCCGCGAACTGAGGCGCGCCGGCGATCCGAGCGCCGACACCGTCAAGGCCGAACTGCAGCCGATGCGCGAGCAGGTCAAGGCTGCCCGCAAGGCGACGCACCAGGCGGTGCTGGGCGTTCTCACCCCAGACCAGCGCCAGCAGCTCGAGCAGTGGCGCGCCGAACATCCGCGCAAGCGCGGGTAAGCTTCATCTACACTCGTGGACCGATGTCGAACCGGACGTCGGTCCACGACCTGAAAAGCCTCGTCCTCTCCTTCCACTCCGTCATCGCCATCGAGACCGTGGAGGAGGAGCGCGTACGGATGCTCCTGCACGAGGTGGCGGTCGATCTCCGGCTGCCGCTGTTCGAGTGGTCGCTGACCGACGGCTTTCACCGCTTCAACGGCGCGGCGATCGGTGAGACCCGCGATCCCCTCGCTGCCCTCCGCCACATCGAGAGCATCGCCGCCAACGACGCCATCTACCTGCTCAAGGACATGGCGCCGCATCTGACCAATCCGAACATGTCGCGCCCCCTCCGCGATCTCGCCCAGCGGCTGATGTCCACGCGTTCGGCGATCGTGCTCACCGGCGATCCGATCGAGCTGCCGAAGGACCTCGACGCGCTCGCCGTCCGCTTCGTCCTGGAGCTGCCCGACGAAGACGAGCTGCGCGACGTGATCCGCGCGGTGATCGACTCCATGGGCGCGCGGCAGCGGGTCTCAGTCGAGCTGACCCGCGAGGAGGCCCAGCGCCTGGTGCAGGCCCTCTCGGGGCTGACGCTCAATCAGGCCCGGCAGGTCATCGCCCAGGCCATCGTGGCCGACGGCCGCCTCTCGGGCGACGACATCCAGACCGTCATCCGCTGCAAGGGCGAAATGATCGAGCGCGGCGGAATCCTGGAGTTCTTCGCCACCGAGGAGAACCGCTTCGAGATCGGCGGCTTCGCCCGGCTGAAAACGTGGCTGGCGAGCGCGCGGGTCGGATTCACCCCCGAGGCCCGGGCGCTCAATCTCGAGGCACCGAAGGGAATCCTGCTGGTCGGCGTGCAGGGCTGCGGCAAGTCGCTCGCGGCGAAGTTCATCGCGCGCGAATGGCAACTGCCGCTGCTCAAGCTCGACGCCGGCCGGCTGTACGAGAAGTACGTCGGCGAGTCGGAGAAGAACTTCCGCAAGGCGACGTCCCTCGCCGAGGCCATGGCGCCGGTGATCCTCTGGATCGACGAGGTGGAGAAAGTCTTCGCCCAGGGCGGCAGCGGCGAGTCGGACGGCGGCCTGTCGCAGCGCCTCTTCGGCGCCTTTCTCACCTGGCTGCAGGAGAAAGAGGAGGAGGTCTTCGTGGTCGGCGCGGCGAACGATCTGATGACCGTCCCGCCCGAGCTGCTGCGCAAGGGGCGTTTCGACGAGATCTTCTTCGTCGACCTGCCGGCCGCCGAGGAGCGGACGAGCATCTTTACCATTCACCTGCAATTGCGGAAACAGGATCCGGCGAAGTTCGACCTCGCCATGCTCGCCGCCGCCACCGATGGCTTCAGCGGCGCCGAGATCGAGCAGGCCGTCATCTCCGCGCTCTACCGCTCGCTGCACACGAAACAGCCGCTGACAGCGGAGGCGATCATCGAGGCCGCGCGCAGCACGACGCCGCTGTCGGTCTCGCGGGCGGAGGACATCGACGCCATTCGGGAGCTGGGGAAGCGATTCACGCCGGTGCGCTAGTCCGCAGTGCGCTGCCCGCGCCGATTGACGATGGACATGAACTCCTGGCGAGTCCGCTCGTCATTGAGGACCTCGCCGCGCAGCACGTTCGTCTCCATGAACGACGACTCCTGCTCCACGCCGCGCATCACCATGCACATGTGGATTCCACCCATCCACACCCCGATACCGCGCGGCTCGAGAATGCGCTCGATGGTGTCGGCCACGTCGTGCGCCAGGTGCTCCTGCGACTGCAGCCGCCGCATGTGCACCTCCACCACCCGAGGGATCTTCGACGCGCCGATGATCATCTTCTCCGGGATGTAGCCGACGATGAAGCGCCCGAAGAACGGCAGGATGTGGTGCGCGCAGAGCGTTTTGTACGTCCCGCCGATGACCACCAGATTCTGGCACTGCGTGTCGGCCGCGGAACATGCCTTGCGGAACAGGGTAGTGAGCTTCTTGGTGTCGGTGAAGTCGTAGCCGCTGGTCATGGTCACCAGCGACTCTGCCCAGCGGCGGGGGGTGTCGCGGAGGTTCTCGTTGGTCAGGTCGACGTTCAACACTTTGAGCGCGGCGTGCAGGTGTTCCTCGAGCTTCTTGCGATCGACGGTCGGGCGGGGGTCGGCCAGCAGGCCGCGATCGTCGAGCAGGATCGCGGCGTCGTTGATGGTGACCACTTCAGCGTTCTTCATGGCCGGGACAGTCTAGCCCTGGCCTGCCATTCGCAACGGATTGGACATGATTGACAACTGAATGAGCGTTCATTCATACTGACTTTTTACCTCGCATCAGGAGTGGAAATCATGGCTGAAATCAAGACCCAGGGCGCCGTCGAGGCGATGGAAGTTGCAGAGGCTTCGCGCGAAACCGAATGGGAAAAGCCGTCGTTCGTCGGCGATCTCTTCCTCGGAAAGCTCAACATCGATCTGATCCACCCGTTCCCCGAACAGCCCGCGGCCGACAAGGCCGAGGCGGATGAGTTCCTGCAGCGCTTCGAGCGCTTCATCGCGGAGAACGTCGACGCCGACAAGATCGATGAGCAGGGCGAATACGACTACTCGCTCTTCGAAGGCTTCAACCGGCTCGGCGCCTGGGGGATGAAGATCCCCAAGGAGTACGGCGGCCTCGGATTCAGCGCCACCAACTACAACCGCGCCATCAGCCTGGTGGCGACGTGGTGCGGATCGACCGTGGCCTGGCTCTCCGCGCACCAGTCGATCGGTGTGCCGCAACCTCTGAAGCTTTTCGGTACGCCTGAGCAGAAGAAGAAGTACCTCCCTCGTCTGGCCAAGGGCGCGATCTCCGCGTTCGCGCTGACCGAGCCTGGCGTTGGATCCGATCCGGCCAAGATGCAGACCACCGCCACTCCGTCGCCCGACGGCAAGGGCTGGATCATCAACGGCGAGAAGCTCTGGTGCACCAACGGCACGAAGGCCGAGCTCATCGTGGTGATGGCGCAGACGCCGCCGAAGATGGTCAAAGGCAAAGAGAAGAAGCAGATCTCCGCGTTCATCGTGGAGACGAACACACCGGGATTCGAAGTCGCGCACCGCTGCCAGTTCATGGGGCTGCGCGGCATCGGCAACGCGCTCATCCGCTTCAAGGACGTCTACGTCCCGAAGGAAAACCTCCTGTGGGGCGAAGGCCTTGGCCTCAAGCTCGCGCTGATCACGCTGAACACCGGCCGCCTGACCATCCCCGCAGGCTGCGCCGCGAGCGGGCGGAAGATGGTGGACATCGCCCGGGAGTGGGCGAGCGAGCGCGTGCAGTGGGGCGCGCCGATCGGCAAGCATGAGGCGATCGCGGCGAAGATCGCCTGGATGGCGTCGCACGCCTTCGCCATGGAAGCGATCGTCTGGCTGACCTCCGGACTCGCCGACCGCGGCAACGTCGACCTCCGTCTCGAGGCGGCGATGGCCAAGCTGTTCAACACCGAGGTGGCCTGGCAGATGGTCGACCATCTGGTGCAGATCCGCGGCGGCCGCGGCTACGAGACGCATCAATCGCTGCAGGCGCGGGGCGAGAAGGCGTATCCGGTCGAGCGGATCATGCGCGACATGCGCATCAACCGCATCTTCGAGGGGACCAGCGAGATCCAGCACCTCTTCATCGCCCGCGAGGCGGTCGATCCGCACATGAAGCGCGGCTACAAGATCCTGCAGCCCGACACGCCGAAGGGCGAGAAGTTCGCCGCGGCCGCCAAGGCCGGCGCGCACTACGCCGCCTGGTATCCGGCCAAGTACCTCGGATGGTCGCGCTTCCCGAAGCACGGCGAGTTCGGAGCGCTCTCCGGCCACATGGGCTACATCGAGCGGACGTCGCGGCATCTGGCGCGCTCGATCTTCCACGCCATGATGCGCTTTCAGGCGAAGCTGGAGCGCAAGCAGATGGTGCTCTTCCGCCTCGTCGACATCGGCACCGACCTCTTCGCCATGTCCGCCGCGATCAGTTACGCCACGATGCTGGCCAAGAAGGGCGGCGAGACGAAGAACGCCATCGAACTGGCCGACGTTTTCTGCCGCGAGGCGCGCATGCGCATCGAGGCCAACTTCGAGAACCTCTTCACCGACCACGACGACGCCGCGTATCGCCTCGTCTCGAACCTGCTCAAAGGGAAGTTCGAGTGGTTCAAGGGCCCGATGATCGAGCCGGTCATCCCGACCCCGGAGCAGGTCGAAGAGGCCATGGCCAAGCTGGCGTAACCCTCACCCCAGCCCTCTCCCGCTTGCGGGAGAGGGTGGCCCGAAGGGGCCGGGTGAGGGCCTGTTATCCTTCGCCCCATGAACCTCCGCACCTGCGTCTTCCCCTGTGCCGGCTTCGGCACGCGGTTCTTCCCGGCTACCAAGGTCATCCCCAAAGAGATGCTGCCGCTGGTCGACCGCCCGATCCTCCAGTACGGGATCGAGGAGGCCCTCGGCTCCGGCATGGACAAGCTGGTCATCGTGATGTCGAAGGGGAAGGACGCTATCCTCGACCACTTCGACCGCACGGCGGAGCTCGAACGGTCGCTGCAGGAGCGCGGCAAGCTCGATCTGCTCGCCGAAGTCGACTCCGTGAGCCGCATGGCGGAGATCATCTCCGTCCGCCAGAAGGAGGCCCTGGGGCTGGGACACGCCGTGCTGCAGGCAAAGGACGCGGTCGGCAACGAGCCGTTCGCCGTCCTCCTCCCCGACGACGTCATCCTCTCCGACGAGCCGTGCCTCATGCAGATGCGCAGGGTGTTCGAAGAGACCGGCCGTCCCGTCGTGGCGCTGATGGAAGTGTCGGCCGAGGAGACCTCGCGCTACGGCGTCGTGGGGGGCACGCTCCTCGGCGGGCGCAAGTTCCACATCACCGACATGGTGGAGAAGCCGAAGATCAACCCACCGTCGCGCTACGCGATCATCGGCCGCTACATCCTCCCGCCGGACATCTTCGGCCTGCTGGCCAAGACCGAGCGCGGCGCCGGCGGCGAGATCCAGCTCACCGACGCCCTTCGCGAGCTCCTGCGCGCGGGCGACTTCTACGGCTACGTCTTCGAAGGGAAGCGCTACGACGCCGGCGAGAAGCTCGGCTACCTGAAGGCGACGGTCGACTACGCGCTGCGCCACCCGGTGCTCGGCGACGACTTCCGCGCCCACCTCGCGGAGCTGTTCGAGACCGGCGCCAAAGCCGCGCCGCTGCGAATCGTGAAGGACTGATGGACCGCCGCGCCGAGATCCTCGATCTCGCCGACGAGGCGCGCGAGCTGGTGCGCGACTGCGAGATCACCGGCCGTCGCACGGTCTTCACCCGCAACGGGCGTGAGGTGGCCATCCTCCTCTCGCACGACGAGTACCTCGCGCTGCGCGAGACGATCGACATCTCCGGCGACGCGGCGTTGCGGGAGCAGATCGCCGCTGGCGAGGAGGAAGTGAAGCGGAACGCGCTTTTGCTGGTGGAGGATCTAATCGAGTGCCATGTGGAATGACCGCCTAAGATTCGCCGAGCGCGTGGAAAGCGACTGGCGCGCCCTCAGCGCCGAGGAGCGCACCTCCGTCCTCGCCGCGCTCGAGGTCATCGACGAAGACCCCATCATCGGCGCGCCGCTGTTCGAGCCGTTGCGCGGGTACTGGAGCCACCGCGCCGGGCACCTGCGCATCGTCTACCGCGTGGCGGCGGAGGCGCGGTTCATCATCGTGCTGAACATCGGGAGAGCCGCGCCGTGAAATTCATCCTGGCCTCCGCCTCCCCGCGGCGGCGCGAGCTGCTCGCGGCCGCTCGCTTCGACTTCGACGTCGTCCCCAGCTCCGTCCCCGAAGTCCATCAGCCGGGGGAGTCGCCGGAGGAGTACGTGGCGCGGCTGTCGCGCGACAAGGCCGCGGTCGTCGCCGCGCAGTACCTCGACCGCTGGGTGATCGCCGCCGACACCACCGTCCTCATGGGGGACGAGCTGCTGGAGAAGCCGGTCGATGCCGCGGACGCCAGGCGCATGCTCGCGGCCATCGCCGGGAAAACGCACATGGTGTACACCGGCGTCACCCTGCAAAACGCCGCGGCGGGATTTCACGAGACGCGCGTGGCGGAGTCCGAAGTGCGTATCCTGCCGCTCACGGAGCGGGAGATCGACTGGTACATCGCCACCGGCGAGCCGTTCGACAAGGCGGGGGCCTACGCCGTGCAGGGCATCGCCGCCATGTTCATCGACTCGGTGCACGGCAGCTTCACCAACGTGGTCGGACTGCCGCTGGCCCTCCTCTACCAGATGCTGCGCAAGGCAGGCATCGACCCTCTTGTATAGAATCAGCGAGCGGAGCGAATCGACATGTCATCAGCAGCAAAAGTCGGAATCTTCATGCTGATCATTCTCGCGGTCCTCGGATACTTCGTCTTGAAGATCGAGGACGTGAAAATCGGCCGCGGCGCCGGCACCAAGAAGATCACCGCGGTCTTCGACTCGGTGGCGGGCCTGGACAACAAGTCCAGCGTGCGCGTGGCCGGCGTGCGGGTGGGGAAAGTCACCGACGTCCGCCTCCGGCCGGAGGACGGCAAGGCCGAAGTCGAGCTGGAGATCGACAAGGACGTCAAACTCCACTCCAACGCCTTCGCCCGCGTCGCCAACCTCGGCCTCCTCGGCGAGAAGTACGTGGAGATCGAGCCGGGCAGCCCCAACGCGCCCATCATCGCCGAGGGGCAGAAGGTCCAGCTCCGCGGCAGCGAGCCGGCGTCGATGGACGACGTGACCAACCAGGTCTCCGAGATCGCCACCGACGTCAAGGCCATCACCGAGTCGTTGCGCGGCGCGCTCGGCGGGCCGACGGGACAGCAGCGCCTGAACGAAATCGTGGAGAACGTCCGCT
>Ga0137448_1000034_pt1 | contig 14772 bp, 24 predicted proteins | sample EasRivERMGT418_2_FD_102316 | JGI IMG/M metagenome (GOLD analysis project Ga0137448, IMG submission 102316) | Soil microbial communities from meander-bound floodplain in the East River, Colorado, USA - East River MetaG ERMGT418_2 | ecosystem: Environmental > Terrestrial > Soil > Floodplain ... | reverse complement strand
GCTCCGCCTTTCTCGCAACGTCACGCCAGAATGGCGCGTACGCGAACGGTACATCGTACCAAGTCCCGCCTTCGACCTGATTAACGAAGGTCGTCGTCGTGGCATGCTTGCCGCGCCGATCATGGCCATAATGGAGTAACAGGATCCGTACCTCCTCAGTTGCGGGCAGGTACAGATCGCTGTAATGGTCGGCGTGTGGGATCCCCCGCTTGACGACTTCATCGTACAAGGTCGGCGCCCAGTCGTACGGTACCGGTTGCGGCTGGGCGCCTTGCTGGCCCAGCTCGCGCCAGAGGCGATCCTGATTACGTGGCGATCGGCGTGTTCGCATGTTGCCACCTTTCGACCATATCGCGGGCTACCGCCTTCGTTACGCACACAGTCTCCGATAGACTCCAGCAGATGGTACCCGGCTGTAGTGCAGTACCGTTCCAGGTCCGCGCCATGATCCCGCGTTCGCGGTTGCGTGCGCGTACCAGTTCCTTCACGGCGAAGTCCAGCCCGTCCCACTTCGACAAATGGATCAAGTTCAGGTCCGGGTACACGCGCATAAGCTGTTCGCGGTTTGTGATCTGGAGTACGTATCGCTCCAGCTCTGGCAGGCCGATCAGCCGGGCGATCCCCAGATAGTACGTATGATGATCGATCCGGCTGTTCATGTAGTCCGATCGCGTCCAGTCGTCACGCTCGACGCGTGGCGCGACCCACACGGATCCGCGATGTTGGTTGTACGTGGTCACGTTGTAATCGCTGAGCATAAATAGCGCGTGCATGGGCGGATCCCAGCTCGTCCCGCCTCCCTGATTTAGCGGATCCCGTCCGCTAATCAGGTACACGTCTGGCGCCTCCGGGTGTGGTTGACACACAGGGACGCGGGGATACATCGCGCGCCATTCGGCAAACGTCATGATCGCCGCCTTCCGTCGTCGTCCAGGCCGAGATCTTCGCACGTCTGGACAAACATAAATCCAAATTCCCGTGTTTTGATAATGCAGCCGTCTGTAAACGGCGGCAGGTTCCGACGTTGCGCCACATAGCCGGCGCCATACTCGCGCGGATTCTCAGGCAGGCAGAACAAACCCCAGAGCGCAGAGGTAGACGTGTACGCGGTCTGCTTGTACCCCAGCGTCCGCGCGATCCGTTCCGCAATGTCAAAGTCAGCGCCGATAAACTCGCGCTGTGTAATCGGCGGGATTGACAGCCCTTCAGCCATTGATCGATCCTCCTCCTCGGTTGCAGTCGGCTGCAGCCGCTAGCGGCAGTCTTCGCAGTATCGCTGATTCATCGGGATCAACGTGTTGCAGCCGTGGCACTCGTGGACGGCATTCGGGCAGCCGCGCTCGTGTGTCGGTACGCCGTTGATCGCCAGTGCGTCACACTGTGAACAGCGGACGCTGTACTGTTTGGTGAACGGTACATGTTCCGCCCGATCAAACCCCAGCGCGCGCAATGTGGACAGGTTCATAATGCCTCGCTCCTCCTCCTGATCCGCCTAAGCAACGTATCGGCTGATCTCTGGATTACCTTAACATGGCGTTATTACCGTGTCAACAGGTAATCCAGGATGACCACGTACACACCTACTGCGACACTCCAGCCGGCTAGCATGGCGCTCGCGACTAGTACCCAGTACGCTAGACGCACGGCCGGCCATACGCTCACGGCTGTACCGTCCAGGTGTACCCGCCGATGATACGGGCTGAAAACGACCGCGCGCGGATCACATGCGATCGAGGGATCATAAAGCTCGGCGAGCTAACGATCCTGTCTCCACGCGGGTACGCGTACCGGTTCGCTGTGACGCGTGCATGTACCTCAATCCCTCCGCGCGCGTTACGGATCTCTGTCACGATACACGGGACTAGCCCACTTCTCATGCTGTCGTAGTAGGCTTTTGTACCGTTTCCAAATGACGCCATTGGCTTAGCTCCTCCTCGCGTCACGTTACCGGGCTGGACGTGTGATCGGCCAGTTACGGCCGGGCTGTACAGACTCCTGCAGGGATTCAAACATGGCACCTAGTGCCCAAATCCCTAACGCCATAGCGAACAGGATCCCGATTAGTAAACGCATAGTTCAATCCTCCTGTACCTGTGCGGCCGGTAACCGATCCTTATGGCGATCCATCGGCCGGAAGGATATCGCGCCATCGTCCAGGGTGAAGTACCCCGCGATGTACTTCCCCTTTACCCGCGTGCATGCGGGTACGCTGAAGTACGTATCAGCGTACCCTGTGGCGTAGCAGGTGCGTCTCAGCTCTGTCCCGTGTATCGGGCAGTTCTCCACTTTGGCGTACGGTCCCAAACAATCGAACGGGCCGCCGGGCCGCCATCCGATCGCGCCATTGGGAAACGTGAACGGTTCGCGCGCGATAAACTTCTGCATGATTACGCCTCCCGCCTAGCTGATACCGGCCATGCAAACCGCCGGCTATCTTCCTGCGTATACCCGTACGCGGCCGGAGGTACGACCGACAACGTACCATCCGTTACCGCGTCCGCGTACGTCAGTGCTTCGCGGATCCAGCTACACGGGATAATCTGATCCCATGCGCGCGGGGATATCGCGGTTAGGTACTTGAAGTACCGATCCCAGTGTCTCCGCTCAGCCCGGTCTAGTACGGCTAGCCGGTTCTGTAGCGTCCGCGTCGCGTAGCTGTGCGATTGAAACCGCCGATCCAGTTCAGCCCGGAAAGCGTACGCCTCCGCGTACGCCTCCCGCGCCTTGCTCTGGAGATCTGCGAACCGTTCCGCCGGGCTCTGTGTGGCCATTAGATCCCCCCTTCGAGCTTGCCGGCGCATTCCGGCCCTAGCCCGGTTTCAATCGAGCTAGGGACCGTCAGAGCCCGGCCGCAGCGCGCACACCGGCCGATATGATAGAAGACAGCCGGCGCGATCGGCAGCCCGCGCCAGATCCGGCCGATCGCCCAGTTGAACGCCTTGATCGGTGTGCTGTCGAGTGTGTACTTGCTCGCGCGCGTGATCCGTACCTGTCCGGTCTGGACGTTGAGCAAACCGCCGTACGTGTAATCGCTCAGGTTATCCGGACCAGTCAACAGCGATACGAAGTACGCCGGCTGTGTGTACTGGCTGCCGGGCTTCGGCTCTGCCTTGCTGACCTTGAACGTGTATCGGCTATCCTTCCCCTGCAAGGTAAAGATCGCCTTACCTGCCAGTACAAACCGTTTGCACGCGTCGCCAGCGATCGGGACTTCGGCCGGCTGTCCAGGTGTCGCGGGCTGCCGATCGTTGACTGGATCGGTGTAATCCTCTGTCCCGTCGTATTGACGCCGGCTATCCTCTGCGCCCATTTCAAACGCAGGGCCGCCGACGATCGCGTGTTGAAGCTGGGCTAACACTCTGTGATCCATCGTCTGATCTCCTCTACGCCGGACCGTTGCAGCCGGCCTGTTGTGCGCTACGCTATCGTGCATAGCGCCACGTTAATCCAGCTATCGGCCACGTGTCAACGCCTCAATAGACCATGCGTACAGATCCCGTGCAAAAGCGTATAGACCGTCAAGCGATTGACGAACGTCAAATCGTTGACACCTGCGTGACAGGATTGTAAGTGGCAGGAATGCCGCACGATCGGGCAAGATCGGGCGATCTATCCGGCCGGAGGCATGCGCGCGCCATACCTTCCCCCGTGAGTCTCGCTAGGCTGTCCAGGTGCCTGATCATAGTGCCAGCTTAACGCATGGCGATCGCCAGTCTGCTAGTCTGTACGCACCTGCAGACTAGGCTAGGCTGTCCCGTCCAGGTGTACGCACGGGCTAGATAGCGCCAGTTACCAGGACTGCACACCACGCTACGGTACCGTCTAGTAATGCACACGGCTGCACATAGCTGCCTATAGATGTACATAGGTGCATGTATTGTCCAAGGGTACCCCGGTCCGACCCCACGTGAGCCCGATCCAGCGAGAGGTAGTATTTTTTCACCCGTCAATTTTTTCACTGTCAATTTTTTGGCACCTGCCCAGGTTCTGCACGAGATCAGGGCACACACCCACCGTCAGCACATTGACATTGACAGAACGCACAAGATTGGCGAGACTCGCACCACGATGGACGTGAATACCGCGATGTTGCTGTATCTGCGCGATCGCTACGCATCGGCGGCCGGTGATCTCACGACCCTCCTGACACGGTATCTGAACACCGAAGTGACCGCCGATTCGGCCACCGCCCGGTTTCAGTTCCTGATCCAGGAGGCGCTGGCCGCCGCGTAGAAGACACTAGACTCGGCAGCCGCCTGGGTGCGACACTGCCGACGCAGGAGGAGGAACCGAACACATGGTCGCTAAAGCTGAAATTGCTGCCGCATCGACGGAATCGGCCGCAGGGGCGGTGCCGCCGCCCGGTGCGCCGCGGGAAGTGGCCCAACCGCTGGGAGAGGATCTGATCGCCGATCAACTGGCACGGGCCTCGGCCAACGAGCGCGAGCTGAAGCCGTTGGTGTTTGCGCAACAGCCGCAGCGCCCCTCGGTCGATGGGCCTGCCGCCAGCGGGCCTGCCGCCAGCTCCCCGGTGGTCAGCGCCATCGAAGCCGTGTCGGGCCAGCGCAGCATTCGGCGCGTCTCGCGCGCGCGGCCAGGGAGTAGCGTGCCAGCCGGCATCGTGCTGACCGATGCGGATCCGCCGCCGCCGGCCGCGCAGCCCGTGCCCGGTCCGATCGATCCGCCGCTGCCGCATCAGCGCGCGGCCAGCGATACGGATACCCCGAGCCGTGGCCTCCCGAAGGCGATCGCCGATCCCGGCAAACAAGTTACCGGCGGCTTCGGCGACGCGGGGCAGGCGCAGTACTACCCGCTCGACGGCATCGAACTGCGGGAGCTGGTACGGTCGCTGCTCGACAAGGTCAACGCGCGGCTCGACGATGATCTCCGCTTCAGCATGGCCATCACCTACCCGCGCGTGAGCGCACGCGTCGAAGTGATCATCGAGGGCTACCCGATCGATACCGGGTTCGTGATCCCGCAGGTGGCCCAGCCGCATGAGAAGACGCCGCTGGCGATCGCGCGGACGCTCGGCGACGAAGTCGTGTTCGTGGTGAGCGCCGCACGCGTCGAAATGACGGCCGAGGGCGAGTCGATCGCGCCGCCGAATCTGATCCGCCAGGAGTTGGCGTTACCGATCCCGCGCAAGCAGGCGGTCGAGACGCCGACGGGCCGCGTGCTCGTGGACGTGACCGAGTGACGCCGAGCGTCGGGCGGAGCGTGCATGTCGTCGAGCGGGATTGGGGGAACCCGTCACTCGCCGCGGTGACGGTCTGCCGCGCGGCGACGATCACAGAAGTCCCGGTGCCGGGCGGCGTCGCCGATATGCTCGACGCAGTGCATGTGGTGATCTTCCGATCGGGGGAACTCGCCTTCAAGCAGTACGTGCCGTATGATGAACAGCACGCGCCAGGGACATGGCACTGGCCAGAGAGGGTCGAGTGATGCACCGCCTCAAGCTCTATAAGGATCGACAGGGGTTCTGGCGCTGGCGGCTGCTGTCGCGGAACGGCCGTATCGTGGCTAATTGCGGTGAAGGCTATCGGCGGAAGATCGACTGTCTACGCATCGCCGAGGCCATCCTGCAGGGCAACATTCCGTACACCCTCATTGAGGGCGAGGAGTAACCGCATGGCGTATCGCTATCGTCCCGGATCGCAGCCGGCTGCCAAAAAGAAAAAGCGGCGCGTGGCCATGCCGCCGGCTCCACCGCTGGCCATGCCGCCTGCGCCCCCGCCACCGGCCCTCCCAACCGACGACGAAGTGGCGACACAGCTCCACGCCACCGCAGCGGATCTGATCCAGGAGGCGGGGACGCTGTACGATCCCGCGCTGTTGACGGCGTTGATCGCCGCCGAGCGCAAGGGCAAGCACCGCAAGACCGTGATCGACGCGTTCAAGGCCCGGCTCGCGCTGCTCACCCGAGACTAGGGTGCTGGAGATCGCGCTGCTCGTCGCGTGCGTGTTGAGTGTGGGCCTCAACCTGCTGCAGGTGATCGCGCTCTGGCTGATCGTGCGGCTGCTCAAGTCGCCGCCATCGCCGTACGGTCCGGTGGTCTAGTCGATGCTGACCACGTCGATGGCGTTTCGGATCCAGCGGCTGACGCTGGATCCTGCCGTCTTCACCGAGATCATCCCGCCGATCGATGCGCGCGAAGTCAGCGTCGCCAACGGCACGGCGACGCTCCTACAAATTCACACCAACAGCGATCAGTCAGAATTTCGGACGCTGGCGGCGGGCGCCGAGCGGGCGCTCAACGCGGCGCCTGTGGCGCTGTTGCTCTATCGCCGCGATCAGGTGGCGTTCTGGCTGCGATCAACGCCCGGTGGATTGGTGATTCTGGAATGGAGGCCGTGATGCGACTAGTAAACAGGGTACGCATGGTACGCATAGGGCTGCTCGCGCTGGTGTGTGGACTGGTCCCGATCGCGGCGGCGGCGCAGGGCGCCCAGCCCGTCGTCATCGTCGATCCGGTGACGCAGGACGCGGCACGTGTGAGCGCGGCGGGCGTGCTCTCGACGACGGCGGGCGGCGGCGGTGGCGGCACCGTCACGCAGGGGCCGAACAACGGCTCGGTGCTGACATCGGCGGCGTGGTCGACGCGTGTGATCTTCGGCGACGCGGTGATCGATCCGCGGCTGGTCACAATCCAGAACGCGACGCTCGCGGCGACGCAAAGTGGGGTCTGGACGATCCGCGTCTTTGATCAGAACGGCGTCGGGATCAACAGCACGGCCAATGCGCTGCATGTGAATCTGCAGAATGCCTCGATTGCCGTCACTGGCGGCTTTCTCACCGATGCGCAACTGCGGGCGACGCCGGTGCCGGTGAGTGGGACGTTTTTCCAGGCGACCCAACCCGTGAGCGCCACCGATCTCGACATTCGCGATCTGACGTTCGCCGCCGACAAAGCCGATGTGTCGGGATCAGCCGTGACCGCGGTGGTCACTGCGACCAACTTGGACGTGCGTGATCTCACCTTCGCGCAAGACAAAGTGGACGTCTCCGGATCGGCGATCGCCACGACGCCTCCGGCGGCAACCACCGCGTCTGGCACGCTCGACGCGCTCAACGAAACTCTCGCGATCGCCACGCCGAATGGTGGGGTCGTCGGCGTACAGATCGTCGGCACCATCCCGGACGGCGACATGATCATCTTCGAGCGCACGGTGGAGAGCGTCGAGTGGTCGCCCATCATCGCGCGGCGGTGTTCACCGGGGGAGTGTGTCGGTGGTGATTCTGAAGTCGCGCAATCCGTCTGGACGTGGACGGATGGCATAGATGAATTTCCGCAGGCGTTCACGATCAACGCGGGAGGCTCTACGTCCGTGCGGGTGCGGACGCTCTCAGCGACGGGATCGATCGATGTCGATCTGCTGCTGCAGCCGCTCGCGACCACCGACATGACGCATGTGCGCGGGCAGGTGGCCGTCTCGGGAGCTGTGTTCATCAACGGGACTGTCCCGATCTCCGCTACCGATCTCGACGTCCGCAATCTGGTGTTCGCCACTGACAAGGTGGATGTGTCAGGGTCCAGCGTCACGGCGACGGTGACGAGTGGCAACATCACCGCGAACCCATCGATCTCCGGTGTGATCAACGTCTCCCTCGCCGAAAGTGTGGCCGCCCCGACCGCAGCTACGTGGTACCTCAAGCGGCGTTGGCAGCCAACGAACACGACGATTTTCCAACCGACGCGTGTCTGGTCTACCGTGACGACGGCTGGCTCGCGTACGGTGGTCAGCTTCGCGCAGTCGATGGGGACGTTCAACGTCTCGACGAACGTCTTTACCGATGGCAACAATGCGTTTGCGCCGATCCTGCATTACAGTCGCCTATTCGCCTGCGTCGATACGGTGCTCTCGGCAGCCGCCACAACGGTGACGGTGACGTACACCGACGAGAATGGCGTTGGTGGTAATGCGACCGTGGGGCTCGTGATCCCCGCCTCGGCGCCGGTCGGGAACTGCTTCGAGTTCGTCTTGGCCGCCACAACGGGGCAAGAGCGTGACGCGGGGATCAAAGACATTACCGCCGTTGCCGACACGGCCGCGCCGACTGGCGTGATTCGTTTCTGGGCGATGAACGTGCTTCACGACGCACTCGGGGTCGCCAATGCCTATGAACAGACGACCTATGACGCCGGCCAGCTTCTCCCGAACACCAACAATAACGAATCCGTCCTGATTCTGTTCCAGCAAGCCGCGACGACCGCGCAACAGCGTGGTGCAGGGATCACCGGCTCAGTCCGGTAGTCATAGGAGCGCCGCACATGGCCTATCGACATCGTCCAGGATCACCGCCGCCACAGCCGCCCCAGCTCCGCCGCGGGCTCGACGGCGCCGGCACGACGCGGTTCAATCGGGTGGATCCCGTCTTTCCGTCTGAGGGTGTGGTATCCTCGCCGGTCACGGAGGGTACACACGATGTGCGGCCCCATGTCGACAGCGGAATCGAAGAAACGGGACGAGGAATACCGGGCGGAGGAGGATCTGCGGACGATCACCCGCGCGGAGGAAGTGCGGGCGGATCAGAAGCGGATGGCGGGGGTGTCGCGGATCCAGCGGAAGCAGCTCACGGCGCTGCAGCGGGTGGGGAAAGCGATCAACGGTAATGGCGCCAAGCGGAAACCGCGGCGTGGAGCTGCGCAACGCGCGTAGGAGACTGATCGATGCCGGATGACGATCCTCTCGCGAGCGCCAAAGCCTTCCTCTCCCGCACGGAAAAATCGGTACCGGCCACGCCGAAGTCGTCCATTCTGTCCCCCTCCAAGGTGGGCAAACCGAAACCGAAGATGAAGCAGCGCACGACCGATATTCGGCTCTATGCCCCCGGTGAACAGGATCAGCCGACATCGATCCAGCAGAATATCGAGATGCGCAAAAAGCTCCAGGGGCGCGCGGGCGGGCGACGGAAGCGCGGAGGGAGTCAACGTGCCTGAGAATCCATCGCCCCCGTCGATGATCGAAAAGCTGCGGGGCAAGCGCACGAGTGATATTCGCTTACCGATGCCGGCGGATGGTCGTCGCGATCCACGGCTGGGGAAGCCGTCGCCGGGCGCAAAGCTGATCGAGGGCGTTGATCGCGCGCGTGATATGGTGCGCAAGGCGAAGCGGCCGACCAAGCGGGCCGCCGCACGTCGGTAGGAGGATCGATGCCGCCCTACACCGCCGTCAAATCGAAAGCGCAATCGCGTAAGCTGTTTGCCCTCGCGGGGCGTGGCGAGATCGCCGAATCTGAGGCTCGCGGCAAAACCCGAGCGGCGAATTTCAAATCCCTTCCAGAACGAAAAGCCAAACGTGGATCAAAAGCTCGATCGCGCAGTCGACGGTGACGGCTACACGGCCGCGGTCCGCCGCCTGCGCGACGCGGGCTGTCGGTGCATGCTGCGCTGGGACGATCGGAGCGGTCGGTGTGTCCCGGCGACCGGCTGTGCTCGGCAGACTGATCGGACGACGTGCTATTTTGTGGTAGAGAACAATTCATGCTCCGACGGTACCGCACCGCCCCCGGCGGCCTGACGCCCGATGCCACGGTTCCTCCTGCACCTGTGGTCCCTGCTGCTCGCGCCGTGGCGCGGCCTGCACGCCCTCGTCCAACTGCCGTCGCAGTTGAGGCAGTGGCAGATGACCGTGGAGGAGCACACAGCCGTCATCCGCGAAACGAACGATCTGTTTCGGGAGCTGCTGATCGCGATTGGCCAAGGGCCGTCACAGACGCCGGAGACGCCACGCCTGTCGGCGACGCCCTCCCTCGTCGAGCGCCCGTCGTCGAGTCCATCGAGTGGCCTGCCCCCACTGCAGCCCGCACCGCCCCCGGAGCCGCAGAACCCGAAGCGCCTGCGGACAGCACGGGACGTGACGTACAGTTCCCGTCAGTTCCTTCGCGAACAGGACGATCGCGTCGAGGCCGCGCGAGCACCCTGGCGCACACCGGGGGCGTAGACCGCCGTGGTGGGGGTCGGCACATGGCCGATCCGCTGCCGTTCGATCTCAAAAAGCAGGATGAAATCCGCGTGAAGCTGCGTGATGCCGTGCGGCGGATCGCAGGGGGCAACGGCGCGGTGCCCAAAGATCTCCCCACCCTCCCCGGCGTGCAGTCCCTCGCGATCGCCACCCGCTACATCGACGGTGGCCGGCCACGCTTTATCGAATTTCTCCAGATGGGCATGCTGAATGGCTTGCCGAGCTGTTGCAAGTTCTGGGTGGTGTACGCCGATCTCCTCCCCGGTGAGCGCCACAAGGTCAGCTACGATGATGTATGCGCAGCAGCCGGTGTGCGGCCGTCCGAGCTGATGGCCGAGATCGTCTCGACCGGGATGGAGTTCGGGACCGATGTCGGCAATCTGGCCGCCGCGGCGCTCCACCCGGCGATCGTCCATCAGACCGGCAAGTCGGCCAAGCGTATTGCCGGCCAGTACGCGGACATCGCGCAGAAAGATCGCCACGCCATGCTGCAGGCGCGTGGGTTTTTGCCGATCCCGAAGGGTGCGACGGTGCATGTGCATGCCAACGCCAGCGCCAATGCGCAAGCCGCGGCAGCAGCGTCGGCTGATCCGTCCGTCCCCAGTTTCGCGGACAACATGGCCTCGTTGTCGCGCCCGCGACAAGGCGTCCAGCAGCAGCTCCAAGCGGCCAATCCGGATCTTGATCCGGTCAGCGACGCGGACATCACAGACGCGGTACTCGTCGACCGAGACGCGTAGCGATGTACGACCGCGCGACGACGCAGCGGATCATCGAGGCGGTCAACCAGGAGCAGGGCTGGGATCTCCAGTACCACACGGCCGGCCAAATCGATCACGCGATCAGCCATTTCAAAAATCTGTACGATCCTGAGCAGCGACAGCTCGTCCGCCCGCTCGCGAAGGATGAAGCCCGCTTCATCGAAAACGAGCAGAAGCTGTGCGCACTCGACTTCCGTGGGTATTGGGTCCGCCGGTACGCCAAGATCGTCGATTGGGCCAAGCGGCCGGTCGCCTTCACGCCCAACGTCGCGCAGGAAATCGTCATGGATCTCTGGGCCGAGCGCGAAGCGCAGGGATTAGCCATCTGGATGCAGCAGCTCAAGGCCCGGCGCCTGGGCGTCAGCACGATCTCGGAGCTGGCCGTCTGTCACCGCTACCAGTTCCATCCCTTCTCGAACTGCGTCGTCGCCTCGGCCGATCCGGACAAAACGATCCAGATGGCCGGCATGATCAAGTACGCGCTCGACGAGCAGCCGTGGTGGTTGCTGCCGCGCACCACCAAGATCAAGGGCGGTATTCCGGTCGAGTTCGCCGATCTGCACTGCACACTGACCGCCGAGGCTGGCAACCAGTTTACCGGCGTCGCGCGCGGCGCCACCCCGAACGTCGTACACCTCTCGGAGTTGTGTGAATGGCAGGATGCGGAGGATCTGGTCGACGCGGCGTTGATGCGCGCGATTATCGACACGCCGGACGTGTTCGGCATTCTCGAATCAACGGGCGGCGGCGTGGGCAATTGGTGGCACAAAACCTGGGAACAGAACAAGCGCGATTACCAGCGCGGTCGCGCGCGCGTGATCCCCGTGTTTCTCCCTTGGTTCGTTGGGACTGATCTCTACCCCTCAGAAGCCGATCTGCGCGCGCGACCAATCCCCCGCGATTGGGTACCGACCGATCGATCCGTCCACCACGCCGAACGTGCCCGATCGTACGTCCTGACCAACCCGATGCTGTTCAAGCATCTGGCGCACGGCAATGCCGACTGGCGCATGTCGCGCGAGCAGATGTGGTTTAGGGAAATCGAGTACGAGACGGCTAAGGAGAAAAAGCAGCTCAACATCTTCCTCGCGGAACTCTGTGCGGACGACTTTGAAGCCTTCCAATCCAGCAACATCCCGGTCGTCGATCAGGAAGTGCTGATGGCCTACCAGGAGCGCACGCGCCCACCCCGTGCGTGTTACACGATCATCGGACCGGAGATCCCGCCATCGCTGATCGTCGCGCGACGGCATTGGGATCAGACACAGCCCTCCATCACTATCAAGACGCGCGAGCTGCTGCCGAAGTTCGATGCGACGTTTCAGTTGGTCCCCTTGAAATTCGAGGGCTATCCGTCGTTCGATGAAGCCCTCAAATTGCTCGTCTGGGAGTACCCGGAAGACGGCTACAGCTACGGCATCGGTGTCGACACGTCGGACGGTGTCGGGCAAGACAACTCTGTCATCCAAATCATGCGCGAATCGACGCCGATGCGGCCTCCCGGCCAAGTCGCCGAGTTCGCGTACGACTACATCAAGGCGATGCAGCTCTGGCCGCTCGTCATGGCGGTCGGCACGTACTACTCCGTGTACAACCCGAAGGTCGGCCGCCGGACGCAAACCAAGCTCTGTATTGAGTGTCGCGGCAACGGCGAAGCCTGCCAGTACGAGCTGCAGAAGCGCGGCTGGAGCGCGTTCCATGTCTGGAAGCGGTACGACAATAAAAAGCCGACCCCCGATATGAACGCGCACAAGATCGGCATCTATACGAATCAGTGGTTCCGTGCGCAGATGATGGACATGCTGCTGACGTGTGTCGACGAGGAAGCGATCGATCTCCCGTCGCCCTATCTCGTCCAGGAATTGGTCACGCTCGAACGCGATCCTGATCAGCAGAAACAAAAAGCGGCCTACGGCGCCAATGACGATCGCGTGATGGCGATCGGGTTTCCTCTCTTCTCGCTCCACGTGGGCAAGCGCCCGAATCAGCAGTATTCGCGCCGCAAGGTCGAGTACGCGCCTGGACTGGCGGCCGATCCCTCCATCCCGCACCCGACGTGGCAGCCGCCCGCGCAGGCGAGTTCCCGCCCCTTCGCCGGACGGATGACGCAGCCGTCGCTCCGTGACGCGGTGAAATATGGGAACCTGGGGCGTATCGTCAACCGTGATCTCCCGAAGGGCTACCGCTAATGCCATTGATCGATGTGAAGTGTCCGCAGGATCACGTGTCGGAAGTCATGCGACTGCTGGCCGACTGGCCGAAGACGCCCCCGTGTCCCGAGTGTGGTGCCGAGACGGTCCAGGTACTCCTGCCGTCGTACCTGCGCCATTCGCCGGATCCGGTCGTCGTGTTCCGTGGGCCAGACGGCAATTTCCGTTTTCCTGGGGACGCCAACGGCCCAGCCGCCGCCCGCTACGCACGTGAGGGCTTCGAGCGCGTCGAGCTACGGGGCGCTGCCGATGTGCGCAGATTTGAGAAGGTCATGAACGCGCACGAGTATTCCCGTGCGGCCCGCCGCGTCGAGCATCAGCAGCAGTTCCGCGAACAGCGTGAGAAGCACATGCGGGGCGAATTACGCCAGAAGATGCAGTCCATGTCCGAACGAGGGCGGGAACTGGCCCGCGTGGTCATGCGGCAGAATGATCACAAGCCCCGCGAGCGCGTCCAGGATGCAAACTTCCACGTCGAAGTGTATAGTCAGGACCGTTCCAATCGGGACGAGTCCCGTGACGAGCGCGGACGCCGCAGGAGAGACTGATGGAGATTGCTGATCCCCGCATCGATCCCAAACTCGTCCCCGAAGGCTCCATCGCCAAGGTGATGAACGGGCCGCGCAACGAGTACCATGATCTCCCCTCTGTCATCACGCCCCGCCCGGCGGTGATCACGCGCTGGACGCCCACGGAGGAAGAACGTCTTCGCATCCTCGGTGGCGAAGACATCTACGTTACCCTGGTCGGCCTCCCCATCAACCCCTTGTTCGTCACCGTTGGCCCTGTCGATTGGAATGAGATCGTCTGATGCCACCTAGCCAATACGAAATCCCTCTCTTCGGCACACCGGCTGATCGTCTGCTCGGGTGGTGCCTCGAAGCACAAGGCGAAGGCGAAGCGTGGTTGAAGACGCAAGGGCCGACACGCGGCTGGGACGCCGATCTCCGCATGCTCTCCGCCCCCGATGGCGATCCCGAAGTCGCCGGCATGTCGAATACCGGCTACAACAAAGGCAAGCGCGTCGCGCGCGAACTGGTCGCCTCGCTCGCCAACTTCCGTCATGCCGGCGAGTTCAAAGTCACCTGGGATCAATCGCTGTACGACCAAGCGCATACGCTCTCGAATCTGGATCGCAATTGGTGGTCGACGACGTACGCGCACGCGGAAATGCGTCGCGGGCTACAGTTCGCGGTTGGGCTGGGGACCACCTACCTCTGGGAGACGTGGGACAAGCATTTCTGGAGCCCGTACCGGGGCGATATCCGTCTGCAGGCGCTGAACGCCCAGGATGTCACCTTCGTCCAGCTCCCCAAAGACCACAACATCCAACGTGCGTACGCGGTGATCATCCGCGAAGAACTCCCCATCAATCTCGCGAAAGCCGTCTACGGCGAAACCAACCGCGCGTTTGCCGAAGGGCTCAAGCCTGACCGCGAAACCCCCGGCTGGCTGCAGAAAGGGCTGCAAAAAGTCCAGCAGTTCCTCTCGCCCGCCCTGCGCGTCGCTGGGCGTATGCAGAAAGACAACGTCGGCTCGTTCCCGACCGTCGATATCTTCCACATGTACACGCTCGATCGCTCCATCAACGAATCACCGTTCCCGGTGCAGATGGGGCCGTGGCGCGACGGCAAGCCGCTGACGAACTGGAGCTACAAAGTCCCGGCCCTCGGCGATCCCGTTCCGCAGGAGAAGATCAATCCCGAGACGGGCAATCCATTCACGCTCCCGGCCACGCCCGAGAACTGCCGGCTGTTCCCGCTCCGCCGCTATACGATCTTCTCTCGCACCGGCGTCTGCTACGACGACACGGCGCCGAACTGGCACGGCGATGT
>Ga0137448_1000033_pt1 | contig 15015 bp, 16 predicted proteins | sample EasRivERMGT418_2_FD_102316 | JGI IMG/M metagenome (GOLD analysis project Ga0137448, IMG submission 102316) | Soil microbial communities from meander-bound floodplain in the East River, Colorado, USA - East River MetaG ERMGT418_2 | ecosystem: Environmental > Terrestrial > Soil > Floodplain ... | reverse complement strand
TGGATGATCCCGCTACCCGGTACGAACAGTTCTACCTCGACATTTGCCGACAGTACGGAAAGACGTTCATCGGGGTTCTGGTCGCTATCGAGCACGCCATGTGTAACCCAGGGTCACGAGTGCTCTACACGAGCGCGACGCGGTCTGGACTCTGGCAGTTCGTCCAACCGAACGTCGCGGCGGTCCTCGCCGACTGCCCCCCAGAGCAAGAGCCGCACTGGTCGACGTTAGACTCAGCGTACCACTTCGCGAACGGCGCGCAGATCCACCTGGCAGGCGTCAACAACGGCCACGAGAACGATGCGCGTGGCCCGAGCGCGGACCTGATCGTCAACGAAGAGGCCGCGTTCGTGGACCGGCTCGACTACCTCGTCACGTCGGTCGAGCTGCCGATGCTCACCACCACGGGCGGGCGCATCCTGCATATCACGACGCCGCCCGAGACGCCCGCGCACGAAGTAACGCCGATCATGGAGCGGTGCCGCACGCGCGGTAACTATGTGCGGCGCACCATTGAGGACAACCGCCACCTATCGGACGGCGCCAAGACGAAGCTCATCGGCGAGATGGGCGGGCGCGAGTCGACAAAGGCTAGGCGCGAGCTCTGGTGTGAGTGGGTGGTCGATGAGTCGCGCGCGATCTGTCCAGAGTACACGCAGGCGGTGGATGATCTGCTCGCCGCGTCCGAGCCCCCGGCGCCCACCTACGAGCAGCCCGTCGTCGCGATGGATGTCGGCTTCGAGGACTGGCATCACATCCTCTTCGGCTACTACCATTTCAAGCTGGCGAAGCGCGTGGTGCAGGCCGAGGTGCGGTTGCAGCGCGCGACGACCGACAAGATCGCGGCAGCGGTGGCGGATACGGAAGAGAAGCTCTGGGGACCCGCCGCGCGCAAGGCTGCCGGGCTGCGTGAGCTCAAGCCCGCGGTGCGCTGGAGCGACACGGACCTACGGTTGATCGCGGACCTCGACCAGCTACACCGACTCGGGTTCAACCCGACCGAGAAGGACGACAAGGAGGCCCAGGTCAACGCGCTGCGCATCAGCGTCCGCAATCACGGTTGGTGGATCTCGCCGTCCTGTACGGCGCTGCGCCGCCAGCTTCGGCTCGGCGTGTGGAACAAGCAGCGCACCGAATTCGACCGCTCGAAAGAGGACGGCCACTTCGACGCGGTCGACGCGGCGATCTACTTTCATCGCAACCTGGACACCTGGTCGAACCCGTACCCAGCGTTCCCGGAGGACGTGATCCCGTTCACCCATCACATCCCGTGGGGCAAGGGCGAGCGGAAGAGCGAGACGGCGCAGGCGTTCGAGCAGGCATTTGGGAGGAGACGGTGATCATTCTCGCTTGCGATAGGTGTGGGCTGCAGTCACCTCAAGAGGCGGTCCTTGACAATATGGTTAGAGCCCTGCCGCGCGGGTGGCTCAACCTTGTCGCCCCCAACTTCATGGATAAGGCCGAGTTTCTTCCCCCTTTGCTCCTTTGTGGCGACTGCGTTGGGGCGCTGCAGAAATGGCTGAAGGGTGCAGCCCGTGGCTGACACCCTGACCGAGCAGTACTGGGCGACGAAGCCTACAGCCGAGCTCTGCCGCATCCTCGACACCAAGATCGACACGTTCTACGAGTGGCTCCGCACGTCGGGGCAGCTCGCCCTCTGGCGCCTGATGATGAGCGCCTACTACGCGGGCGCGGAGGACGGCGGCACCCTAGGGGTCGCTGGCGACCAAGAAGAGTACACGACGATCAAAGCCAACCACCTGCACAACATCGGCGAGCACATCGTCGTGATGGTGACCGGGTCGCGTCCCCACTTCGAACCGAAGGCGATCAACACCGACCATGAGTCGATGGCGCAGGCCATCCTGGCCGCGGCGCTGCTCGAGACGGCGCACCGCGAGAAGGATCTGGAAGGCATCAGCATCGAGGCGACCCGCAACGGCGGCCAGTTCGGCGAGGCGTATGGGACGATCACGTGGGATCCGAACGCGGGCCGTGAATTCGCGGTCAACCCGGCGACGGGCCGGCCGGAGAAGGGCGGCGACATCAAGTACGCCTGCGTGCTGCCTTGCGACGTCGCGCGGGACACCACAAAGAGCAACACGCGGCAGCACGTCTGGTACGCGATCCGGGAGCCCGTGAACAAGTGGGACCTGGCGGCACGCTTCCCCGACCTCGCGGACAAGATCCGCCAGCTCCCGTCGTGCGTCAGCGAGCAGCAGCGCCGGCCACGGATGCAGGATGAGACCCGGCGCGTCGACTCGGACGACGTGTGGCTGTGGCATTGGTACCACGACCGCACGGACAGTCTACCTGACGGCCGGTACGTGCAAATGCTCTCGGGCGACCTGTGGTGCTTCGAGGGCCCGCTGCCGTATCCGTGGCTGCCCGTGGTGCGGCTCGCGCCCGAGGAGATTCCAGGGTCGCAGCGCGGGTACACCAGCTTCTTCGACCTCCTGCCGCTGCAGCACGCGGTCAACAGCATCAAAAGCCTGACGCTCAGCCACATCAGCAACTACGGCACGGGTGTGTGGTGGGCTCCCGCTGGTGCGCAGTACACGGTCGAGGACCTAAAGGGAGGTTTCACGCTCGTGAAGGGCGGCACACAGCCGCCAGTGCCGCAGCCTCCGCCGCTCCTACCCGAGCACCTCCCCGCGACCGAGCAGCAGCTCGTCGGCGACATCGAGACGATCTCGGGGGTGAACGCTGTCGTGCGCGGCAACCCCGGGGAGAGCCTCGGCAAGGGCGCCCCCGCGCAGGCGCTCGCGCTCATGGACTCCAAGGCCGTCCAGTTCACGGCGGGCCTGCAGCGCGGCTACGTGCGGTGGCTGGAAGCGCTGGCGACGAAGACCATCGAGATCTACCAGCGGTTCGCGAAGGCACCTCAGGTCGCGTACATCGCCGGGAAGTCGAAGGCAATGCTGATGAAGGAGTGGACCGGCGAGAGCATCGCGAAGGTAAACCGGGTCACGGTCGACATCGGCAACCCGATGACGCGCACGATCGCGGGCCGCATGGCGATTGCGCAGATGCTGCTCGAGATGCCGAGCTCTCCGATCAAGACGCCGGAGCACCTACTTGAGGTGCTCTCCACGGGGCGGCTCGAGCCCGCGATCGAGGGGACGCAGGCGGAGCTGCTCAACATCCGCGCGGAGAACGAGCGGCTACAAGAGGGCGGGACCGTCCTCGCGATGGCAACCGACAACCACCCACTGCACATGCGTGAGCACGCGGTCGTCGGCGCGAGCCCCGAGGCGCGCGAGAACGTGGCGCTGATCGAGGGGCTCGCGCTGCACCAACAGGAGCACGCGCAGCTCTGGCGCACGACCGATCCCGCGTTGCTCATGGCGATGGGGGTGCCTCCCCCGCCTCCTCCGCCAATGCCTGCCGGCCCGCCGGGAGTCACACCAGGCGGCCCCACCCCGCCCGGTCCCGGCGCTGCCGGCGCTCCACCGACTGACGCGATGCCGCCCCCGCCCGGCAACGGCGTCGAGCCGAACCTTCCGCCGATGCCGCCCGACCCGGTAACCGGCGAGTCCAACCCGATGCCGGTGCAGTAGGAGCGACCATGGCCGACGAGATCGCAACCCCCGCAGAAGCGCCGCCCGCGCCCGTCAGCACGCCGCCGACCGCGGCCCCCGTCGATGCCTCGCCCCCGCCCGTAGAAGCGAAGGGCGAGCCGCCTGCGAAGCCCGAGGTGCCCCCCGAGGAGTACGAGGTCACGGTGGACGGGCAGAAACACCGGGTCACCCGCGACGAGCTCCTGCGCGGCTACCAGCGCGGCGCGGCGGCCCGCAAGCGGTTCGAGGAGGCGAACAAGAGCACGGCCGAACTGCAGGCGCGGCTCGACGCGATCAAGAAGGACCCATGGGCGATCCTGAAACAGGCGGGGGTCGACCCGGATCAGGCCGCGCAGCAGCGCATCATGGGGATCATCCAACGCGAGCAGGAGCAGGCCGCGCTGGCGCAGCTCTCGCCCGAGATCCGGCAGGTGGTCGAGGAGGGCCGGAAGGCGAAGGAGGAGCTCGAGCGGCTCCGCGCTGAGCAGGAGGCCGCGAACAAGGGCAAGCTGACCGGCCAAGCCAAGCAGTTCGCGGACCGCTGGAACAAGGCGCTCCCGACCGAAATGGAGAAGGCGGGCCTGCCGCGCACCGCCGAAGCTGCAGAGCGGGTCATCGACGCGATGCGCACGATGGCGCGCGCCGGCTACCCGCCGGACATCGTCGAGGCATGCACGATGGTTAAGGACGAGCTCTACACGCGGAATTTCTCGCTCCTGCGCAGCCTGCCTGAGGCGCAGATCGTGGAGGCGCTCGGCAAGGACGCGCTCGACAAGCTCCAGGCGCACCTCATCGCGCAAGCGAAGGGGCCGCAGCCGAAGCGCGAGGAGCCACGGGCGCCGTCACAGGCGAACGGGAAGCGCGCGTGGATGGGCGAAGCCGAGTGGACGAAGCTCAACATCGGGTGAGGCGATGGAGTCCCTCGCCATCGTCGCGGCCGTGGCCGCTGTCGTGTCGCTCGCGTTCAACGTCGTGGTCATCCTGCTCGCGTTGCGGCGAGTGAAACGGCTCCCTGGCCGGCGGGTGGTCTGATGGCGACATGGGGGCCGACAGCGAGCGGCGGCCGATCGGTGGTCAGCGTCCAGGCCACGACCGAGGCGGGCCCGCCCGCGGACGGCGACGGCGTGAATGTGAACGACGTCGGTGGGTTCGATCTAGTCGTCGAGGCGGACGAGGGCCAGACGCTCTCTGGTACGGGTGAGCTCGTGGGCTACCGGCAGCATGAGAGCGGGTGGGCGTTCGCGAAAGACAGCGCGGTCACGATCGACTCGAGCGCGAACGGGCAGCGCCGGATCGTGTTCACGGGCTGGACAGTGGCGAATCCGCGCGGCTTCGTCGCGCACCTGGCGAACGGGGTAGGCGTCTCGGCTGGCGGCCTGCGGCTCTACTACTACTGCACGACGCTGCGGGGAGTGAGGGCCTGATGGCGATGACCAACGACGTAAAGCAGACGATGCTTGACGCTGGTTTCGGCACCGGCGCAAGCTCGGGCACCTGGCTCTCCCTCCACTCGGCCGACCCAACCACGACCGTCGCGACCGCGCTCGCGAACGAGCTCGCAGGTGCTCCCTACGGCCGCGTCCAGCTCAACCTCGCCGCTGCGGCTGCCGGGGTGAAGACGCTCGCGGCCAGCGCAGTCGTCTCGATCCAGACCGGGGACGCCTTCAGCTACTACGCGCTGTGGTCGGTTTCGTCCGCAGGCACTCAAGCCCAGTACAAGGGCGGGGCAGCGCTCACCGCGGCCGAGGGCGCCTATGGCGCGAACGGGACGTACACGATCACATCCATCGGGAACCTGTCGCTGTAGGCCATGGGCGCGACCGGGACGGCAACGATCGACTTCGGGGCGGCGCCGGGAGGCAATGCAGCCCAGGTCGACGTGACGGGGCAGGCGGGGGTCGTCTCGGGTAGCGCCTGTGAAGCGTGGTTCATGGCGACGACAAGCGCGGACCACAACGCGGAGGAGCACGCGCTCGCGGCGTCGTTCAGTTCGCTCGCGTGTGGGAACATCTCGGCCGGTGCCGGGTTCACCATCTACGCTCGGTCCACGGTGACGCTCACCGGCGTTTGGACCGCTAACTGGGTATGGATCTGAGGGTGACATGAGCGGAATCCGTCTCGAGGGCAGTGATGGCACGCAGATCGGCGGCGACTCCACTGCGCTGGCGCTCAAGGTCAACCTCCCGACCACGGCGACGCAGGCGGGGTACGCGAAGCTCGCCAGCAAGGAGGGGTTCGGCATCAAGTCGACGGTGTTCGGCTATCCGTGTGTGTCGATCGAGAACCTGGAGTTTCTCGACGGCGTCGATGGCGCTGCGCTGAACACGAACCTGTGGACCACATCGGCATCGACGATGACGGTCACGCAGGCGTCCTCGCTCATCAACGTGAACGCCACGGCCAGCACGACCGCGAGCACCTACGCGATCCTGCAGACGATCCAGACGTTCTACGTCACGAGCTGCCTGCCGCTGCACTTCCATTTCACAATGCAGGCCTCGCTCTGGAACCTGCCCGTGAACACGGTGGCAGAGATCGGGTGGATGACCTGCGCGACGAACGCGGCGCCCACGGACGGCGTGTTCATCCGGGTGATCGCGGGGGCATGGTCCCTCATCGCGAACAACACCGGCAGTGAGCAAACGGTCGCGCTCGGCACGCTGCCCACCATCAACAGCCAGGCGGACTTCGTACTCGACGTCCACGGCGACTCAGCGCGGCTCTATATGGAGGCCACTCCGGGTGCCGGGTCCGTGTTCCTCGCTGAAGTGGACATGAATGTGGCGTGGGGCGCGATCACCAACTCTAACCGGCAGCCGTTCGTCGCCCGCGTGTACAACACCTCGACGATCCCGGCGGCCTCGCCGACGCTGAAGCTTGGGCAAGTCAGTATCCAACAGCGGAACGCGGCGTTCTATAAGCCGTACGCTGACAAACTCGCCGGCATAGGGCGCGGCGGATACCAAAGCCCTGTCACCACGTTCGCGCAGACCGCGAACCACGCGAACAGCACGAGTCCCACGAGCGCGACGCTCAGCAACACCACGGCTGGGTACACCACGCTCGGCGGCCGTTTCCAATTCGCGGCCCCACTCGGCGCAGCGACGGACTTCGCCCTGTTCGGCTTCCAAGTCCCGGTCGGCTACCAGCTCTATGTCAAGGGCGTCTACATCGACTCCGTCAACACCGGGGCAGCGGTAGCGACGACGGCGACCATGCTCGACTGGTCGGTGGGGGTGAACGCTTCAGCGGTCTCACTGGCCACGGCAGACGGCGCCGGAACATGGGCCCCGCGCCGCATCCCGGTTGGCGTGCAGTCATGGATCGTCGCGGCTGGCATCGGTGCTCCGGCAGAGGCCATCAAGCGGTCCTTCCAGATCCCCGCCGTGGTGGAGGGCGGCCGATTCTTCCATGTGATCGTGCAGGTGCCGATCGGCACGGCTACAGCCTCCCAGGTCATCCGTGGCGACGTGTTCGTGAACTGTTACTTCGAGTGAGATAGCCCGTGTCGCTGCTACTGACACAGCTCGGTGGCGGCCCACCGACCGATGACCGAACGGGCACCGGGTTCGCGCTCACCGGCGCGGGCGCGTTCGGCCCCGCGGTTGGCACCCGCGATGTCTCGGGCACCGGCGTAGCGCTGACGGGCGCGGCCAGCCTGGGCGCCGCAGTCGGGACCCGAGCGGCGAGCGGCACGGGCGCTGCGCTCGCGGGATCCGGCGCCCTCTCATCTGCGGTGGGCACGAGAGACGTCCAAGGGGGCGCCCAGGCGCTCACAGGGGCCGCCGCGCTGGGGTTCGCGGTCGGGACCCGAGACGTTGCCGGCAGCGGCCAGGCGTTCGCGGGTGCGGCCGCGCTCGGGGCCCTCCAAGGGTACTCGGACCGGACCGGGACGGGCATCGCACTGGCGGGGGCTGCTGCGCTCGGACTCGCGGTCGGCCACAACGACAGCGGCCCACCGCCGGCCATGCCGAACCCGTGGCTCCACGCGCGCACGCGCCTCGGCTACCTCATCCCGTGGTGGAAACGCTTGCGTTAGCGCACGGATTGTGCCAAGTCGATAGGTGCCGGTGCTGACGGGCCGGCGGGACGCGACCTACCCCGGAAACGGGGCGCTCTCCACCCCGCCGCGAGTGCAGCGCACAGGCCGCAAGTCGTAAGGGCGTGACGATCGTCGTCCCTACCCGAGCGTGGCGAAGCGCAGGACGGGCTTCATTCACTCTCGGAGAACACAGTGGGCGCAAACGTCAACGTCGCAGCACTCGCAGGAAACTTCAAGGAAGCGTACCCGGACGGCGTTCGCATCCTCTACCCCGACGTCGCGAAGCTGCAGAAGGAGATCGGCGACCTCACGGAGTCGGAGCGCGTCGGCAACAAGTACCACCAGCCGGTCATCCTCACAAAGGAGCAGGGCTACACCTACGGCGGCAACGTCGGTGACGCCTACGCGCTCAACACCCCGGTTGCCATGTCCATGGCAGACGCGCAGCTCGAGGGCTCTGAGGGCACGCTCCGCTCGCGCATCTCGGTCCGTGCGGCCAGCAAGGCGGTCGGCTCGGCCAAGGCGTTCAAGGCGACGGCTGGGCTCGTCATCAAGTCCAACCTCGCCAGCCACGGGCTCCGAAAGGAGCTCGAGATGTGGTACGGCCGCAGCCCCACCGGCATCGCAGCCACGAGCGCGGGAACGGCAGACTCCGGCACGCAGGAAACGGTCACCATCACGGCGGCCACCTGGGCGGTAGGGATCTGGTCGGGGCAGGAGGGAGCCACCCTCAACGCCTTCCGCATCGACACGGGCGCGCTCATCAGCTCGGCGGCCGACGCGATCTTCACCGTCACCAGCATCGACCCCGACAACAAGAAGGTCACGCTCACCGGGACCTCGACCGGCTGCACCGCCCTGCACGCGCAGGTGACGCAGCTCTACTTGGACTTCGCAGGCGCGCGCACGACCAACTTCACCACCTACGCCGCGAGCGAGGGCGTCGACTACGCGCTGACCCTGGCGAGCGGGAACACGCTCTGGAACATCAGCACGACGAACAGCCTGTGGCGTGGCACACAGCACTCCTGTGCCAGCGGTGCGCTCACTTTCGGCAAGGTCATGGCCGGGATGAACAAGGCCGTGGGCAAGGCGGGTCTCGACACGGGCGTCTCGCTCTTCGTCTCGACCGACACCTGGCCGAGCCTCGCCGACAGCTTCAACGCGGGCCGCACGGTGGACTCTTCGTACAAGGAAGAGATCGGCGTCTCGGGCGTGGCGAAGCTGCGGTACATCGGGCCGAACGGCAAGATCGACGTGATCCCGCACAGCGTCATCAAGGGAGGCGAGGCGTTCGCGCTTCCGATCACGGACGGCATCGTCAAGAAGATCGGTTCGAGCGACATCACACTCAACAACCCGGGACGCGCCGACGAGATCTTCCTCAACCTGCCGGACAACAATGGGTACGAATTTCGCTCGTACAGTGACATGACCATTTTCATCGCTGAGCCGGCTAAGTGCCTGAAGTTCGGGTCAATCGTCAACCCCTGATGACTGACGGTGACGGTCGCCCCTGAGCAATCGGGGGCGGCCCCACCCCAGGAGAATACATGGCATCACTCACCGTCACACTCTCCGGGTTCGGCAAGTCGCCTATGGATCAAGGGGTCGGCTCGGCCAGCATCAAGGACATGGTGAAGGCGATCCGCACCATGCTAAACGCGGCCTCGTCCGGCGCGTACACCGGCACCCCGTATCTCTCCGTCGTCTACTCCGCGAGCGACGCCGTGCTTGCCTCGGGCACGCTCACCATGGCGTCCTCCTCCGGCTCCGTGGGTGGCACGATCGCCGGCACCGCGAAGACGGTCACGTGGGCGACATCCGACGCGCTGTCCTCGGCGGCGCTGGCCGCGGCCATCAACGCGGACACCACGCTCAACAAGATCGTGATGGCGAGCTCGGCGGGCGCGGTTACCACCGTCCGCGCGCTCGTCCCGGGCACGGTCGGAAACAAGATTCTCCTGGTCGCGAGCGGGACGAACGTCACGGCCTCGGGTGCCGCGCTCACGGGCGGAGCCGGCGCGGACATGTGCGCCCCCGCTTGCCAGGCTGGGCTCACGCTGCTGTAGGGGGTCACGATGCCGGGATCCATCACGGTCACGCTGTCGGGGCTCACGAACGGGCCAGCGCAGGAGGGCGTGCTAGGCCCGGACGTGCGGACCATGGCGCTCGCGGTCGCTCGCGTGCTGCAGGCCGCCGCTGCGGGCGCCTACGGCTCCACGGCCAGGTTCTCGCTCTCGTACTCGCTCACGGACTCGCTGCAGGCGTCCGGGACGCTCACGATCTCGAGCGGCTCCGGCGCGGTCGGCGGGACCATCGCGGGCACGGCCAAGACGGTCACGTGGGGCACGTCCGACACCGCCTCGGCTGCCGCGCTGGCGGTAGCGATCAACGCCGACGCGACGATCAAGGGCTTCGTCTACGCGACCTCGGCCGCTGGCGTCGTCACCCTCACGGCGGTCGTGCCCGGGGTGGCCGGCAACCGGATCACGCTCGTGGCCTCCGGCACGGGTGTGACGGCCTCGGGCGCCACGCTCGCCAGCGGCACGGGCGCGGACACGCCCTCCACCTTCACCGCCACCGCTCTCGCCGCACTCTGAGGCCGAGCATGTTCCCACCGAAGAAAGACGATGCGCTCCCGGTCGACGCGACCGACATGCCGACCGACGAAGTGGACGAGGGCGAAGCGGACCCGGAGGCCATCATGTCCGCGCTCGACCAGCTCACCGACATGGTGGACGGGATCAAGGCGAAGCTCATGCTGCAGCGGAAGGGCGGGGCGCCCCCAGCCGCCAACGGGGTGGCGTGATGGCAGGCCGGACCGTCGACGTCCTTTACGACACGCTGAGCGCCACGGGCATCGCGCTCGACACGGGCGCGCTGGCGGTGACGCAGTTCGAATCCCTGTTCGGCTACTACATCGCAGACGGTGGCGCCCCCACGGCCTGCCAAGCGTACATCGAGGACCCGAAAGCGCCTGGGACGTTCCTCGCGATCGGGGCAGCGGCGACGCCCGGGGCGACCACGTCGCAGCTCTTCTGCTGGGGCGACCTCGCCGCGGGCGGGACCGGGACGATCACTGCGCCCGTGCCTGGCCGCGTTCGGTTCACCATCGGCGCCATCGCGTCGCAGAAGGTCCGGTTCATCCTCATGGGCGTGCGTCCCGTGATGGGGTAGCCCATGGACACGACCGCCCTCGTCGCCAGCGTGAAGCGGAGGGCGAGTGTGCCCACCACGCAGGCGACCATCTCGAGCACCGACTTCCTCTCACTCTGCGACGAGGAGATGCAGGGGTACGTCGTCCCTCTCGTGGTCGCGTCGCGCTCCGAGTACATGGTGACGACGGTCGATCAGTTCATCGCCGGCAGCACATCCTTTCGCGTCCCGACGCGGGCCGTGGGCGGGAAGTTACGCGACGTGAAGTTCCTCAACGTCGCAGGCGCCTATGCGAAGTGCCCCCAGGTAGCGGCCGAGCAACTCGACCTCGCACCTTCGATGAGCCACTACCTGGAGGGCAACACGCTGAAGCTCTGGAACGGCAACCGGCCGATAGACCAGAGCTGGCCGTGGCTCCGCCTACGGTACTACACGCGGCCGAACGCGCTCGTGTACCCGACGTCGGCGGGCGTTGTGCTGTCCGTCAACGGTGCAGCAATCACACTCTCCGCAACGCCGCCTGCCGGCTTCGTCACGGGTGCGCTCTTCGACGTCGTGCGGGCGCGGCCGGGCTTCGAGTGCCTGGCGACGGACCAGGCCGGCACGGTGGCGGGGAATGTCGTCACGCTCCCGGGCGCGGTGACGGATATCGCGGTCGGCGACTACGTCTGCCTCGCCGGTCAGGCGCCGGTGCCACAGATCCCGCTCGAGCTCCACCCTTTGCTCGCGCAGGCCGTCGCGGTGAAGTGCCTTCAGGCTGTTGGGGACATCGAGGGGCAGCAGGCGGCGATCACACTCCTCGCGCGGATGGAGAAGGACGCGATCGACCTCATCGCACAGCGGGTGGAGGGGGAGCCGCAGAAGATCGTGAACAGGTCGAGTTTGTTCCGGTGCAGCTTCTAATGGCGCAGTCGCTCACAGTGCGCCCCGCTGGCCTGTATCTGCAGCCGAATGACCTCGGGGGCGTGCCGGACGGCGCCTTGTCGCAGGCGGATAACGTCGTCATCTCGCGGGATGGGATTCTTGAGCCGAGGCAGGGCAAGGAAACGTTCGCGACGCTGGCGGCGAGCAACTTCCTGATCCAGGCATGGCCGCTCCCATACACCACGCTCAACGACGTGGCGGCGTACTACTCCGACGCGGCGTTGCAGCCGAAGATTGGGCTACTCAACGGTGGGTCGCTGCTACCGGCCACCATCTCGGGGTTCTCGGACTACGACCTCGCGTCAAGCCACGTCGCACAGTCCTATCACGCGGGGCTCTTCTACGTCGGAGCGACGCGCGTGGGCCGTACCCTCTACATCCCGATCAAGTGGGGTATGCTGAAGCTCACAGGGACGACGCTTGCGCGCGCAGGCGTTCCCCCCGCGCTCGACATGACGTACACGCTCAGCGCGGCCGGAACGCCAGTGGCGATCCCAACGGCGCAGCAGGTCGCGTACCGCCACGTCTGGGTGCGGAACAAGGTCCCCGGAGCGCCCTCTACGCGCATGGTGGTGACGAACGCGAGCGGGGCGACGCGCGACGTCACGCTGACGGTGACCGTGCCCCTGGACGGAACCGGCTCGGCCTCGTCGAAGTGGGGCGTACTCCCGGGCGACGTGCTGCAGGTCTACCGCAGCACGAATAGCGGCGGCGTCGCGGTCGAGCCATCCGACGAACTCGGCCTCGTCTACGAGATGACCTACGCCTCTGGGCAGACCGTCACGTTCACGGACGTGGTGACGGATGGTTTGCTCGGGGCCGGGCTCTACACGAACGCGTCCCTGTGGACGCCGGGGCTTCCGCTCGAGAACGGCTGGCCGCCCACGGCTGCGGAGCTCGGCTACTACCGCAATTCCCTGTTCTGGGGGAACACGACCGAGAACACGGCCGACCTGACACTGTATGCGGTCGGGACCGGAGCGGTGAATGTCGGCACAACGATCGACTTCGGCGGGCGCACGTACACGGGGGCCGCCGCCGAGAATCTGGCAACCGATGCGTTCCAGGTGTTCACGGCCGGTACGCTCTCCGCGAACCTGACCAACACCGCCGCGTCGCTCATCCGGTGCATCAACCGCGGCACGCACGCGGGCGAGGAATTCGTCTATGCCGTCTCGACGGACGAGACGGGAGGGCTCCCGGGCCACTTCTCGGTCGTCTCAAAGGTGGGCTACGGGGTGTCCGTGTTCTGCAGCGTCGCGGTGGGGCTGCGCGCGGTGGTCAACGACTTCGACGACCACCCGGGCCGGTTGCACTGGTCGCCGCAAGGCGTCCCAGAGGCGCTGCCGGCGCTGAACTACGCGGACGTCGGAGACAAGGACTCGCCAATCATTCGGATGGTCCCCACCCGCGACTCCCTGTTCATCTTCAAGGACGATGGGCTGTTCCGCCTCACGGGCGATGCGCCGCCTTGGACGATCCAGCCGTTTGACCCGACGTGCAAGCTGATCGCGGCGAAGACGGCGCAGTCGCTCGACAACAGCGTGTTCGCGCTCACCACCCAGGGCGTGGTGAGAGTGACCGACACGGGCGTGACGGTGCTGTCCCGGCCGATCGACCCGGCGATCCAGGCGGCCGTGCTCATGCAGTCGGTGACGGGCTCCCACGCCATCGCCTACGAGGCGGGCCGGAAGTACATGCTATGGCTGCCGCTGTCCGCAGCCGATGACCCGACGCTGCCGGCGCAGGCGTTCGTGTACGACCTGTTCACGCAAGCCTGGACGCGGCGCACGGACGTGCAGCGGTGCGGTACCGTGACGGACACGGAGCTTGTCGTTTATGGGGGGACCACTACCCTGGTGTCGTCCGAGCGCCGGACGCTCACGGATGCCGACTACGCGGACGGGACCGCGGCGATCCAGTGTGATGTCGCGTTCTGCCCTCGAGTCGGCAGCACGCCCGCAGCGAAGCACCTCTTCCAGTCGGTTGGGCTCATCTTCCGAAGGCTCGGCGGCACGACCGCGACGCTCTCCTGCTCGACCGATCTCGTCACTACGCCGCAGACGACCGTGTTCACGTTCTCCGACTACGGTTCGCCGCCTCTCGCCCCGTTCACGGTCCGGACGTATGTCCCGCGCGAGGCATCCCGTGGCTCGCAACTCAACGTGAAATGGTCACAGAGCGTGAACGCGGCCAGCTTCCAGCTACAGGGCCTGGCGCTCAACTACCGCACCACGTCCGAAGAGGCGGGATTCTGATGGCGTCTCCCAACCCCATCCTCCTCCGCCCCGAAGACTTCCCCGGACTGGTCAAGGCTTCCGGCGGCGAGCTAGACAAGCTGTTCCGCGCGCTCAACGGAAACTTCGCCGAGATGGCTCGCGCGCTGGCGGGGTTGCTCCAAGGCCCGCAATCACCCTGGGTCTCTCCCGCGCTGCTGAACGGATGGGTAAACTACACCCAGAAGTGGAATTACGCCGGGTTTGCTAAGGACCCCCTTGGCTGGGTGCATCTGCGCGGCCTGGTGTCGTCGGGGTCGGGGACGGTGTTCCTTTTGCCTGTTGGCTGTCGCCCTATTGCTCAAGTGCTGACCGGCGGGCAGACGTCGCCCGGCGGGGTACAGGCCCGCATCGACGTCGCCGCGACGGGCGAAGTGACACCGGGCGCTGGGACCTCACCTGTGTGGCTGTCACTCGACAACATTTCATTCCGCGCGGAGAACTAAATGGCATCACTCCCCCCTGACGAAGAGCTCCGCCGGCAGCAGCAACTCGCCATGGGGCAACCGGCCACGGCGCAGCCCCAGACCGAGGGAGCGCCGAGCGGCGGCGCGGGCGTGGGCGTGGGCCAGGTGGCGGGCGGTGCGGCGCCCCAGACCGGCAGCGGCTGGACGAACCTGCAGGACTACCTGACCGGCAACGCGGCCACGGCGCAGCAGATGGGGACGCAGCTCGCGGGGCACCTCGGAGCCGACGCGCAGCAGGCCACCCGCGTGTTGGGTGAGGCGCCGACGCAGGGCGAGACGGAAGATGCCTGGACGACGACCGCACCCCGCATGTCGGACACCGACAAGGCGCTGGCGCGGCAGACCCAGGGTGCCTTCGGCTCGATCGGCACCGACGCGGGGCGCGCGGCGGTGCTCAAGGGGTACGGGCAGGATGCGACGGGGCTCGATGCGTGGCTACTCGGCGCGGGAGGCATGGCGCCGGTGCAGCAGACCGTCGCCCAGTGGCAGGACCCGGTCAACCGCGCGGTGGACTACCAGCCGCAGGACGCGAGCCTCGCGAAGACGAAGATCCAGATCGACCCGGGGACGAAGGGCGTGGGGGTGGC
>Ga0137448_1000032_pt1 | contig 15866 bp, 11 predicted proteins | sample EasRivERMGT418_2_FD_102316 | JGI IMG/M metagenome (GOLD analysis project Ga0137448, IMG submission 102316) | Soil microbial communities from meander-bound floodplain in the East River, Colorado, USA - East River MetaG ERMGT418_2 | ecosystem: Environmental > Terrestrial > Soil > Floodplain ... | reverse complement strand
GAGAGCAGGAAGGCTCGCATGAACACGAACCAACTGGCAGGATCGGCGGTAGCCGGACTGGCGGGCGGGCTCTCCGGCTCGGGCTCGCAGTTCGCCTCCAACATCGGCCGAGACCGCCTGGTGCGACAGGAGACGGCGCTGGGCGTCGTCCGGGAGATCGTTCCTCCGGAGACGCACATCGCATTGCAGCTGTTCCCCTTCATGGAGGTGGCAACCGACGACGTGATCTTCGAGTACGCTCGAGGCATCACGGATGGCCTGGCCCCGGCACGCGCCGAGGACGCCGAGTCGGAGCTGGCACAGAAGGACGACATCTTCGGTGGCGAGGCACGAGCGTCCGTCATCGACTGGGCAGTCAAGGACCACTACGTCGCCTCGGATGTTTCGCGGTATCGTGAGTGGTTGACGATCCAGGAAGCCATGCGCGACGACCAGGCCCTACGACTCACGGTCGACTCGATGACCGGCGAGTTCTCGAATCGGATGGCGCGAGACACGATGCGGCGTCGGCGGAAGCTGGACAACCGGATCGAGTGGCTGGGCATGACCTCGCTGTCGGGCGGCTTGATCAGCTACAACGACGGCAAGATCAAGTTCACGGTGGACTGGGGTCGGCCCGCAGCGCAGCAGGCGATGGTTCCTGCGGGCAACCCGCTGGGTATGGGAGCCTTCGGTTCGGCCTGGAACACCACGCCGAACAACACCTCGGACCCCATCGGCGACATCACCAAGATTCAGCAGCACGCGTTCAACACGTACGGTGTGCGGATCACCAAGGCGCTCATCTCGCGTCAGGGTCTCAACAACATCCTGAACTCGGCGTTCTTCGCGCAGCGTACTGGACTGGTCATCAACCCGACTGGTCCAGTCATGGGTGACCCGCGATACCTGATCGACGGCTGGGGTCCGGCGGCGGCCATCGCTATCGTGGAGCAGCAGACCGGCCTCACGTTCTACGAGTACGACAGCGTGTACCGCACTCGCGCAGTCGGTACCTCGACGGTGGTGCTCAACAGGTTCATGCCGGAGAACCGCACCGTCTTCCTCCCCGAGGAGGCGGACATCAACGAGTTCGACGAGACGGGCCTGGGGATCGGCAAGTTCCTCACCTCGCCGCACCCGGCAGGTATGTGGACGCCGGGCTTCTATGAGTGGGAGAAGGACTACGGCGTTGACCCTTGGGGTCTCGACGCCGGAACGGGAATCAAGACCTTCCCGGTTTTCCCCAACATGCAGTACACCTACACGTACGACGTGTACTAGGAGGTAGTTCATGAAGAACTGGGACGGCACCGTCGTCTTGAAGACGACTGGCAAGCTGGCTCGGACTCCTCGGGGCACCGGCATGGGCAAGGTCGTCACCGTCGCCTTCAACGGCTTCAACGGTGGTGGCGGGGGACTCGTGTTCGTTGGTCCGCCGAAGATCGGCAATCGGATCGTTTCGAAGACTGAACGCTGATCGCAAGTTCGGCTAGCACGGAAAGCAGGCAAGTGAAGGGGAGGTTGGAATCCCAGCCTCCCCTTTCTCTTCAGGGAAGGAATCCTGTGTCCGAGGAAAAGAATAAGGATGAGAACAAGGTGACTCCGAACACGGAGATCCCGAAGACCATGCCGGACGGAACGCCTGTCTTCACGACCATCGGCCGGGACTTCCGTGGGGAGGGTAACGACGTCAGTGGATACGTTGGAGTCGATCCGGAGTACCGGAACTACGCCAGTCAGACGGATCGACCCTTCACTACGGACGCTGACGTTCAGGCGATGCTCAAGTCCGGCCAGCTGACGGATATCGAGAACCTGTCGTTCGGCGTGGCCGCGGGCAAGAGGGCTGACGCTGTCGCGCGTGGCGAGTTCCTCGATCCCGCCAACGAGGACGACGACAAGGATCCCGACGAGGAAGAGGAGGATGATGACGAGGACGAAGAGGATGAGCCCAAGAATCTCGAGGCCCCCAACCCGTCCGGCCACGCTCCCATCGTTCACTCGCCCGTCAAGGCAGCGCCCGCCAAGGCGACTCCGGCCAAGGCTGCGCCCCAGAAGTAAGGACAGTCGATGACAACGTACTGCTTGGTCGATGATCTTCTGTTGGGGAATGTTCCAACCCCCGCAGATGCGTCTACCTATGTCCAGTCAACAGCAGATGAGATGGATTCGATCATCGGCCTGCAGTACGTGACTCCGGTTGTTCTTGATGACAGTGTACCGGCACAGCGTGCAGGGTTTCTGCTTCTGAAAAGGATCAATGCGTGGCTGGCCACCGGTCGCCTGTTGATGGCGCTGGACGGCGCAGGCGAGGATGACCAGCTTCATCAGTACGCAAAGTATCTGGTGGATCAGGCCATGCTTGCCCTTTCTCAGATTCAAGACGGAACCATCACACTTCCTGGCGCTGTGCCGGTGGACCCCGAGGGTGAGTTCAGGGGCACTGGACCGCTTGCCTCTTGGGCGGACGACACGTCACCGGTAGAAGCGTATCAGTCTGTGTTCGGGAACCCAGCAGCGCAGGCACTAACGCGACCGAGGCCGATCTTCTTTGGCTATCGAGATCTGTATACGTGGTGATCTGATGACTGGATACTACGTACAGATTGACGCCGATGCTAGTGAAGTTACCAAGGTAATTCAGCATCTTCAAGATAAGCTCAGCCCCACTGGACTGAGTGTCTTCTTGAATACGATGGTCGATCCATACATTCGGAACAGGATTGATCAGCGTTTTGGATCAGAAGGTGATGATGTCTCTGGCGCGTGGCATCCGCTAGAACAGGCTACTCAGCAGATTCGTGCTGCGTATGGCTATCCACCTGATCACCCGATCAACGTGCGAACAGGAAAGATGAGAAGCTTTCTTGTTCATACGCAGTCAGATGTTCAGCCCAATGGGATGGGGGCGACTCTGACTCATCCTCCGCTGACGGGTGATCCAATTACGCTGAAGAAGATAAAGACTGCCCAGACTGGATCTTCTAGCCCGGCAACACCAGCACGGCCAGTGATTGGATTGAACCAGAACGACGACTTGTTCATCACTTCAGAACTAGTGGTGTACCTTACAGAAGGTATGATATGATCAGCGCGGCGGATACCGAGTTTCCGAACAACGTTATCGCCTTGCTTGCTGCTCGTATCCCGGACTTCTGTGACCCAAGTCCAGCTCCTGGTACGCAGCAGTTGAAGGTATTTAAGCGACCACTTCGTACCACTGACCCAACACAGACTGTTGGCCTGTTTCCGGCCATGAAGCGACCGGACAATACGTCGTTCGAGATCACATCACTTGAGCCGACACTCAAGCGATACAGCGTGATCATGCAGACTGTCGTGCAAGATACCGACGAGGCTGCGTGCATCTCGGTACACTCGATCCTGAGTAATCGGCTGTGGCGGATGTTCTACCGTGATTCGCCACTGAACATCGGATTGACAGCGTTGGGGGTAGACGCGAATAATAGCCGCGAGCGTCTGCAACGACGCGGCATCGAACTTCAGCGGTACCTAAGCAATGAGATCCAGGGGACATACATCCAGACATCCTGGATCGAATGCTGGTTCGAGACGGAGACAGTGGAGACACAATGACATTGAGTCCCGAAAAGCGCGCGGAGTTGCTGCGCCAGGCAGGCGAGTTGCGCACCGAGGTGTCGTCTCTCACTGCCGAACGTGACCTCGCCCTCGAAGAAGCGTCGCAGTCCATTCACGACGCTAAGCTGGTCGCAGAGGTCATGGGCCTCGCGCGCCAGCGCGATGCTGCAGAAGCCGAACGAGACGCTGCAGTGAACACGACCGACGACGCGCTCGCAGCAATGCAGGCTGCAGTCGAAGCCCAGGAGGCGGTGGCATCCCTGCAGAATGCAGGATCGTCGGCGCCAGATCGAGAGGCTGAGACGCCGATCGAAATCCAGGTTGAGCCGAAAGAGGAAACGACTCCTCCGATGGACAACTCGGCCACGAGCAAGAAGGCAGGTAGCCGCTAATGGGTCAGAGCTCACAGGCGGGCTTCGTCGCCTTCATGACCCAGGCGTCGCCTGACGTCTTCCCCGCCGCCTTCAATACGACTGCCATCGGCATGAAGCTTCGGTCCGGCGGCATCGGCACCAACCGAGAGCTGATGATCCCCGATCCCGAGATCGGCGGCGGTCGGGATGTGACTGACGCTTACCTCGGTGCGGTCTCCTGGGCGGGCGACCTGGAATTCTACGCCAGGTTCAACGCAATGCTCACGCTCATGTATGGGGCGCTCGGCCTGAAGTACGTGAAGACTCCTGGTGGCACCAACCACGTCACCTTGTACACCATGACTGGCGCGCCGACGGGTGGAACGTTCACCCTGACCTACTCCGCGCAGGTCACGACCGCGCTTCCGTACAACGCATCGGCAGCACAGATCCAGGCGGCACTCGAAGCCCTGTCGAACATCGGCGAAGGTGAGGTGGATGTCACTGGTGGCTTGAATATCGGTACTACTTTCACCGTAACCTGGTACGGCACCCTGGCTGGCGTCATCGTCAACCCGACTGTTACACCGACGTTCACTGGCGGTAGCACACCTGCACTGACACCGACGAACGCAACGGTCGGCGCAGCGTACACCGGTGCAAGTACGCACACCTTCGTCTCGAGTGACACGGCGCAGCTGCCGTTCATTGCGATCCAGGAGCGCATCGGTGCATCGCTGGAGACGTACAACTACACTGATGGTGTGGTCAACACCTTCCACCTGGAGGCCGACGCCAACGGGTACCTGATGGGTACCGCTGGAGTTATCGCGCGCAAGCAGGTGGCTGGCGCAACTCCGATGCCTGGCATCAACTCGGCGTTCGACAACCTTCCGATGGTGGTCGGAACGAACATCGTCCTCACCTATAACGGTCTGAGCCTTCCGGCGAAGTCGTTCAGCATGGACATCAACAACAACTTCGAGGACGACGACTTCCGACTCGGTAGCTTCTACATCGGGGACCTGACGCCCAAGCGTCGTGAGGTTACGATCGGTGCGAGCATCCGAGAGCAGGACAGTGCGATGTGGCGGCAGGCGGCGTACGGCGCTGCGGCATCGACGACTCCTGGTGGCCTGTCCGCGAAGCAGCCGTTGACCATCAACATGCAGACCTACGAGCCGATCCCCGGCGCGGGTGGCACGCTCAAGTACACGCTCGAGCTGACCTTCCCGATGGTTGCACTGAAGCCCTACACCCTTGCGGCGTCGGGTGACGACATCATCGAGTCGGACTTGGAGTTCCAGGCTCTGCGTCCGAACGCTGCACGGAAGCTGATGTACGCCGAGGTTGCAACAGACCTCGCGACCGTCGTCTAGCTTTACTCAGTTCGGCGGGGCCAGGCTCTAGCGTCCGGAGCCTGGCCCCGCAACCTGTTGTAAGTATCACGTCGCATTGGACACGAGAGGCCCAGCCATGACGCAGTCATTCAATCAGCCTGGCGGCATGTCGGCAGGGGGCGGAGATACCTTCGCTACCCCTTCCGATGTTGCCGTCGAGGCCAACGTCGACCCGTTCAACGGATTCGAGAACTACTACTCGTTCGACGAGAAGGATAAGTGGTTCTTCCCGGACGGCAAGCAGTGGATCGAGTTCCGGAAGCTCACCGAGGGGGATCGGGCCAAGTACCTTAAGGCTACCCGATCGGACGTGCACCTCAATCAGAAATCCGGCGAGGCTCGCATCCCGTTCGACCAGTCGAACGACCGCAAGGAGTTGCTCCTGGCGTCCATCTCCGACTGGTACATCGCCAGCTTCGTGACCGGCCAGCCGCAGCTCATCGCCTTCCAGCCTCCGTCGGTGGGCGGCAAGGGTGGAGTTGTTTCTCAGTGGATCGACCGGGCCAACCCGGAGGTTCTGGGCCAGCTCGAGAAGGCGATTCGCAAGTACAACCCCTGGCTGCTCAACGAGATGTCGGTCGAGCAGATCGACAAGGAGATCGCCGACCTCCAGGAGCTCCGTCTCGTGGCTGAGAAGCGTGAAGCCGAAGAGGGAAATTTCGCCTCCAAGTAGATCGGTGGGTAACGGGTAATCCTGTTTCCGGTCCACATGCGGCTATCAGGTTGTTTACACTTTGTCGAAATATGAAGTGGACTCACTTGCCTGTTGATGGTGGACTGTACGCTCAAGACCCGGATCTGCTTGACAAGTTTGAATACATCTTCCGAAAGATCGACGAAGAAGAATCTCGTCGGCGCGAGGAAGAAGAACGCAAACGCAAGAACGAGGAAGCGAAGAACAGGCGTTCTACGTCAGGCCGAGGACGACGGCGATAACGGAACAGCCCTGGGGTTGACGCCCCAGGGCTGTTCCTGTATGGTATTCGTGTCGGGCACTGGAGGCCCACCAGGAACCATTGGGACTCACAGGAAGCCCCTGATGAATAGCTTTGTGAATGTACAGGTTCGTGTGCTTGCAGCTCAGGCTCAGGCCCAGCTCGCACAGTTGAACTCCAAGCTCAATGGCCTCCAGTCTGCATTCAACAAGTCTGCAAAATCTGGTTCAGCATTCGGTAACGTCTTGGGTGGCATGGGACTTGCTGCCTTTGGCAGTCGGGTCCAGTGGGCCGGTAGGCAGCTGGAGTACAACTTCACCTTGCCCATTGTAGCCGCTGGGGCGGCGGCTATGAAGTTGGCCCTTGACAACGAAGCTGCCTTCACTCGTATCACCAAGGTGTACGGTGACGCTACGCATGACGCTCAGTTCTATTCCAAAGAGGTTCAATCCCTCAAGGTGAACTTCGAGCAGCTGTCGAACGCGTATGGCGTCAACCAAGCTGAAGTATTGAACGTTGCTGCTGGATGGGCAGCGGCTGGCGCATCTGGACTTGCGCTAGCAAAGTCTGTTGATCTCACCATGCAGACTATGATCCTTGGCGAGATGGATGCGACCGAGGCCACGCAGGCGCTTATCTCCATCCAGGCTCAGTATGGATTCGGCGTCGCCGATCTTACCAAGACCATTGCGGTCTTGAACATGGTGGAGAACCAGACTGGAATCTCGCTCAAGGGTCTGGTGCAGGGCTTCGAGCGATCGGCAGGTATTGCACGAAGTACGGGCGTCGACGTTCGGCACCTGGCAGCAATGCTTGCAGCATTGACGCCAGCTACTGGATCTGCCGCGCAAGCCGGTAATGCACTCAAGACGATCTTCTCTCGGTTAATCTCGCCCACCAAGGAGACGACCGAAGTTCTTGGACTCATGGGCATTCACATTGGTGACCTGTCCTGGAAGTCTGCAACCATGACGGATCGCCTGATCATCATGGCCAACAAGTTCAAGGGACTGTCTGATGCACAGAAGGGCGTAGTCAGTTCCGTTGCAGCTAGCCGTTGGCAGGTTAACAAGTTCGAGGTTCTGATGCGGGACCTCATCAACACCAATGGTTATTACCAGAAAGCTTTGCAGGCGACCGCACGGGATACTGATGTCTTCAACCAGATGAACAAGGAGCTCACGGCTGTTCTTACGAGCAACCCTCGGCGACTTCAGATCATCTGGACCATGCTACAGAATGCAGCGGCCGACGTCATCACTCCGATGATTCCACTCATCTTGTACCTGGCGCAGAGTATCACTAGCCTGGTGAGTGCATTCAGTAGTTTGCCGCAGCCGATCCAGCTTTCTATCCTTGGACTACTCGCCTTCATGGCGATCATGGGTCCACTGGTTAGAATCTTCGGTGCGTTCATCCTGCTTGCTTCAGAGGTTGGCAAGTTGTTTGGGATGCTGGTTATCCCAGTCAGGGCGGCAGGTACTGCACTGCTCTGGTTGCTGCGGATGCCGTTTACGGTATTCTTCAGTGCCGCAAGCTTCATGATCCGGGGCGTCATCAGTATGTTTATGTTCATGGGGCCTGCACTTAGGGTAGCCATGAACATCGTTCAAGGTATTCTTTTCAGCGGCGCAGCAGCAGCTGGAATAGCTTGGCGGGCAGGCTGGGGGGTCATTACCGCAGTTGGCATTGGTGCCATGACTGTGCTTCAAGCCAGCGTGGCATACGGCATGGCCGGGATACAGCGGATATTCATCGCTGCTGCGTATGGCCTTGGTGTAGTGTGGCGAGCTGGACTTGTAGCCGTCGCGCTTGTCCAGAACGCTTGGGCAGCCATCATGTCCGTGTCGTGGTCGAGCCTGATGCTGCGCATTGGGACGATCGTCGCAGCAGGATTTGCAGGCATCGGGACAATCGTCACGAGATTCATTCCACTGGTTCGGGCGGCAAGTTCTGCGATCTGGGTTGCAATGACTGGACCGTGGGGCATCGCAATTGCTGCAGTGATCATCCTGCTCCTTGCGTTCTGGGATGACTTGAAGAAGTTGTTTACGGCCATTGTTCGTGGCACGATCAATGCCTTCAACTCGCTGCCCCGTGGTGTACAGTCTGCCATGCAGGCAGTGGTGAATGTTGTTAAGTCTGCAGTGATGGCGGTCTACAGACTGTTCAGTTACCTTAACCCTTGGGCACATCACTCTCCTTCACTTGTGGAGAGCGTAACCACGGGCATGGCCGAGATAGAGCGACAGCTTGCTCGGGCCAAGGGATTTGGTAGTGCATTCAAGTCAGCGTACACTGATATGCAGAGGTTTGCATCTGCGCTAATCAAGTTGCAGAAAGCAGCCAATGCGTCTGATTATGCAGACATGCGTAAGCAGATCAAGGGCGTCGACCCCAACGCACTGGCTAGCTATGACAGGCTTGTGGCAATTCTTCCTAGCCTGAAGAGCAAGCTGGCTAGCCTCAAGCCAGCACTCGATGCCGAGACTGCATCGCTTGCAGTACTTAAGACGAAGGTAGATGCGGCTAACGACGCTCTCGACAAGCAGCAGAAGATCCTGGATAAGCTGTCCAAGGTAGCAGACGACTACCAGAACCAACTGCAGAATGCACAGACTGCATTGGATAGCTTTGCCAACGCACCCATCAAGGGTATGAAGGCTATGTCCGATGCGATCTTCCAGAACGAGATGAAGCAGAAGGCACTGCGTCTTGAGATGATGCAGATGGAGGATGCTGTTGGTCCTCTGGATAAACTGCAATCTAAGATCGAAGCCATCAATGGTCAGATCGAAATGCTTCGCGGCAAGCAAGCGGAGCTACGCAGCGCAGGTGCGGGCAGTGAGATTCTTGGACAGTACGACGCACAGATCCAGGCATTGGAAGATCAGCAAGATGCTATAAACCAGCAGATTGCACCATTGCAAGATCTGAACAACGAGATCGATGAACTCGGTCGAAAGGCCGAAGAGCTTGATCTGCAGAATTCGCTGCAGTTCGATCCACTCAAGCGACAGATTGATGACGCGGCAAACTCCATGAAGGAGCTGCCGTTTGATGAGATCATCGCGGGTGTCACAGCAAACAAGGCAGAGGTAGACAGACTTACAACTGCATACAACAACGCCAAGGCTGCTGTTGACAAGCAGCAGGGAGTTGTTGATCAGTACACTGCCCAGCGGGATGCTGTGCAGGATCGGTATGACACCGAGTCGAAGGCGCTACAAAGACTGCAGGATCAGTATGACCTTTACGAAGGTCAGATTCGTGACATCGAGCAAGCGCTTAAGGACGCCGGCTCCGCTGCAGATACATTGAACCGTGCAAAGAATGGCGGATCAATGACACCAGGCGCAGAGAACTTCAAAGCTGGTGCGGGTGGTAACTTCGGCGACCCAGGTGGATTCGCACAGATCGGTCGTGAAGGTGGACTAGAAGACCAGTCGAAGATGATCGATGACTTCACCGCCGAGATGGCAAAGAAGACAAAGGACATGTTCGGCATCTTCAACTTCCTTGACCCGATCAAGAAGGGCTGGAACATTGCCTGGACTTGGGTCAAGACGAACGTCGGCCCAGCATTCAGCGCATTTGGTGAGAATGTTTCCGGCGCCCTAGGGAAGATGGATCTGTTCAGGGGTGCAGGTGACTGGCTAGAGACTCTCAAGAACATCGCTACCTGGGTAATGAATGCCGGCAAGATGATCTGGAAGTATCTTGGTCCAGAAATCATCAGTGCAGGCAAAGAAGCTTGGGCTGCACTGAAGGATGCATTCAAAGAGATTCAGCCAGAGATTGCAAAGTTCCGCGATCTGGTTGGGCCAATGGGGAAGATGATCGGACAGGTCTTCAACTTCACCAAGCCGGTCCTGATGATAGTACTTGGTTTGATTCTTGCGATTGTTAAGGGTCTGCTGCGAGCGTTCACTGGTGTCATCGGTCCAGTCATTCGAGGCATCGGCGACTTGATTGCGGGACTCGTAAAGATCATTCGTGGTCTGCTTGAGTTCATCATCGGGGTCTTCACGGGCGACTGGTCCAGGGCATGGCAGGGAATCAAAGACATCTTCGCTGGGCTATGGCAAGCCATCTGGGGAATCCTTTCCAACCTGGTCAAGGCTATTTGGGGCCTGTTGAGCGGATTCGTTTCAGGGTTCATCGGGTTCTTCACCCAGCTGTATGACGAGCTGGTCGGCCACAGCATCATCCCTGATATGATTAACGCAATAATCTGGTGGATCGCAAGCCTGCCAGGTAAGGCTTGGAATGCTCTATCAGACTTCGGATCCAGGATGGTGGCACGCGCCAAGGAAGCATTTGGAAAGATGATGGACATGTCTGTAGCTGGATGGCTCATCATCTGGAACTGGATCAAGGGTCTACCACAGAAGGCGTTCGACGCTCTGAACAACCTGGTGCCGGGCCTTGGAAACAAGGCAAGGGATGCGTTTAACTCATTCAGTGCCGGGGCGAAGGCTGTGTGGTCTGTGATCGTCTCGTGGCTGAGTGGAAGGCCAGGCGAGGCTGCAGCGAAACTTGCTTCAATGGCTGGCGCGTTCGGCGACAAGGCCAGAGACGCAATGAATTCGCTGAAGAATGGACTTACCAGTACCTGGTCCAAGGTCAGCGACTGGGTCAGTGGCGTCGGTGCAAGAATAAAGAATGCCATTGGCAATCTTGGAAATCTTCTTTACAACATCGGTCATGACATCATGCAGTCTTTGCTGAATGGACTGAAGGGTGCCTGGAATGACGTAATCAACTGGGTGGGCGGGATTGCTGGATGGATCAAGGACCACAAGGGTCCGATCGAGAAGGACCGGAAGCTGCTGGTTCCTGAAGGTGGAGCCATCATGGACAGCCTTGGCACTGGTCTTCGGAAGAACTGGAGTGGAGTCGAGGGTTGGCTTGATGGTGTGTCGAGTGACATTCAGGACACATTGGCGGCTAGCCAGCGTCTGTCTAATGCGCTAGCATATCAGACTACCGACACCATCATGAACCAGAATAGAACTGCAAGCACAAACACCGGATCTGGCTCCGGTGGGGATACGTATAACTTCAACGGAGATCTGTCGTTCCCGAATATCAAGGACGGCGGGGACGCAGAGGAGTTCCTTCTCAACCTCGAAGCAATGGTCAGGGGATAAGACATGGCAGGTACGCAACTTCGGCAGATGGGCACGACCGCCCAGTTCGCCCCAGTCATTAAGCGCGGTGTTGCCACACTGACTGACGGGCGTACCGTCTCCCTCTCCATCGATACCAACCTGGCAGCTTCGTCAGGTACTGACGTAACTGGCGTAGCCAAGATTCACCTGTACGTTTCGACTGACGTGAGTCGTACGGCGTTCACCTTGGCTACGTCCTTGACGCCAGCAGTTGCACCAGCCTCGTCCACGCGTGCCGCCAGAGCCAGTATGACGCTAGGTGCAGACAACTCGATCTGGGTAGTCTGGCAGGGGGTTGACAACGGACTGTACGTAACCAGGTGGAGTTACTCAGCTGGGACAGTTACCTTCGTGGCAACCGAGACGGTGCAAGCTGCAGGTGCGATCGTCGACAGATTCCGTGCGGTTGACATCGATCTCACCGGAAACGCCAGCGCACTGGTAGCGACCTACGAAGCTAGCGCCTCAACCGGTAACGCGGCATCTCACCGGATGTACGTCCGCAGTAACGCGGCTACCTGGGTGCGGGCAGTAGACTTGCCTGCACTTCTGTCTGGTCAGTTTGTTCGGACCAACAGCGAGGATGTGACTGTAGCTTGGCGTGGAGATGGCATTGTCTCTAACGTGGGACGGTTCCTGTTCTACGGAACCAAGACGCACACTACTGCTGACACTGGAGACTTGCTTCGCGAGTACAGCTTCAATGTCTCGACGGCAGTAGCTGATTCTGGTAGCAACCTTGGATCGTGGTCCACGGCATTCAACCTGAATCAAGCGGCTGGCACAAGGCGTGCAATGATCTTCACGCTGAACACTACGCTGTACTTGCTGGCTGGAGTTATCGGCGCCGGTGTTCCGCAGTTCTACGCAACCAAGCTAACGAGTGGCAACTACGGTGCGCCTGTTATCTCTAGAGCTGGGTACGTCTCTACGATTTCGCTGTCGAACTATTTCAAGATTGATCCGACTTACAATCAGCGTACCTACTGGAGTGTGAACTACAAGGACAACAGACTGCTGTTTGGATTCTGTGGGATCGGTTCGGGCACGGCTCCTCGCATCCTTCGTGAGGTATCCATGAGCTGGGCTGCGGTTGGCACGCCTAGCGCCAAGCCCACCATTGACGCCATTCCCCGGCCGCTAGACAGCGCCTTTTACGGGGTTAGTGGTCCGATAGCTATCTACGGTGGCGACAATAAGCGGACACAGGCAAGTCTGAAATACTACAACTTTGTCGGGATGTACGGTCTATCTGGAAATACAGTATCGACCACGATCCCTCGTGTCCTCAGATTCATTTCCGAGGACACGTTCGATGCACCGACACTGTTGAGTCCATACAGCACTGAGCCAACAAGTCGTCCCACCTATCGAGTGAGGGTTGACAACGTCAACCTACAACCGAACCTGTACGGCAAGATTGAAGTGAACGTTGCGACCAACACGTTGTTCACTACCAGTCTCAAGACGATCATCCAGCCGGACTCTGCCTTCCAGTACTTCGGAAGTCAGGACGGCCTATCGGGTGGCAGTAAGCAGGTAACGATTGCTACTCAGGATGCTAGCCAGGCACTGACGCAGGGTACGTGGTACTGGCGTGCACGAGTTGTGTCCGACAAGGACTCGCCGGGCGCGTGGTCGACTACGACATCCTTCATCGTGAGTCATCCGCCAGCAGCTAGTCCGATTTACCCTGCACCAGCTACGATCTTTGCGGATGTTCTTGGAAACCTGTACAACTTCATCTGGGCACGTAGCGACACCGAGCCGACTGATACCCAGACTGCATATCGACTCATTGTGCGGCGGCGTGATACCTTTGCAAACATTCTCGATACAGGGTTTGTCGCATCTAGTGCAAGTTCGGTTGCAGTGTCGATCGATGCCAACGCATTGGCAATTCTGGATGTACCTCTCGACTGGTCTGTTCAGCTAAAGGACGCTGATGGCATTGCAGGTCCTGCGTCGACCCTGGTAGAGTTTGCCATTGGTGACCCGCCTAACCTGAGCATCATCAATCCAGATGGTGTAACAGTGATCGATACCGCACTGCCGACGTACACCTGGACGTTCACTGGATTCGGGTTGCGTACGCAGAAGTCATACAGGGTTACGGTCTTCGATAACACGACTCCGAACCTGTTGACTAACGCTTCGTTCGAGTCTGGCATGACGGGCTGGAGTCAGTTCGACGGTACTGCCGTACAGTCGAGTGCACAGTTCAAGCGCGGTGGGTTCTCGGCATTCATTACTCCTAATGGCACGGGTCCTTCGCCACGCGTGGAAGCGCAGTCTGCCAATCAGCCTGCAGTTACTCCCGGACAACAGTACACAGTTGAAGCTTGGATCAGGCCGACTACGGCAAATAAGCCAATCTTCATCGGCATCAACTGGTTCGATGCAGGCGGTGGATTCATCTCTACCTCTACTTTGACTGGAACCGCACTAGCTGGAACTTGGCAGTACTTGACACTGACAGCTACCGCACCAGCGTTGGCCGGCAAGGCTGCACTGCAGGCTGGCGTGACGAGCACGCCAGCAGTTGGAGACACTGCATTTGTTGATCAGCTGTCGTTCCATCTGCCATCGCTGGCTGCGTCTAACATGCTCCAGGATAGTTTCTGGCTGGTCGGAGCGGCGGTAGCATACACGTTCCCGACTCAGGTACTTGTCGACGCACACAACTATGGCGTCACGATCCAGGTTCAAGACACCGGTGGATTGATCACTGAAGCAACTGAGTATTTCACGACCGACTGGACCGAGCCAGTGTTGGCATCGGGTCTGTCGGTTACCACTCCTGACCTGTTCAAGGTTCGTGTGGCATGGACGGATGCTGCACAAGATACAGATTGGGTTGCGTACAGAGTCTACCGTCGATACATGAGGACATCGATCTCGGCGTTCGACATCGATAGTACTGCAACCACCTGGTATCTCATGTATGAGACAAGTGACGATCTCACGAACTACACCTTCGATGACTACCTGACTCCACTGAACATCGCGGTCGACTACGTGGTGGTTCAGTTGGCTGACCGATTTGGATCACTAGTAGAGTCGACGATCACCACGTTCCAGACGGTGACGCTAGCCAGCAACAGGTACTACTTTGTCCCTCAAGTACTGTTGGGTGGCATCGTCAGCTTCGAAGCGTCTGCAGTGACGGGTGACACATTCTCGAGGGAGATAGAGCAGGAGACGCTGCATGTAATCGGTCGCGGGCGACAGGTTCAGGTTGGTGACGATCTGGGATACGTTGGCACACTGTCTATCAAGCAGCGGAATCCAGCCATCGCTCGTCGGGACAGAGAGTTCCTTGAGATCATCTCTGCACAGTACAACGCAGTCTACATCAAGAGTCCATTCGGCGACGTGATACTCTGCGCGTTGGGTAACGTGCAGAGTACTCGAGTTCCTGGCTACGGTGGCAACGCGGACTTCGTTGACATCTCGGTACCGTACATGGAGATCATAGACGAAGAGTTCGTCGCACGAGCATTGGGAGCCTGATCGTGGCAAACTTCACAGTGGCGCCCAACGCCGACAGACTTGAACCTGTCGTCCCATTTGTTGGGATTCCCTCAGACAGAATCATCAGAGAGCTGACGGGTGGACTAGTTAGGATATCTCGTCGAGTAGAGATCTACGAGTCGGATGCCATCACCAAGTTCAATATTCCCAACTGGAACAAAAGACTCCTTGATGGCTCGATCACGGTAGATCGAGATCGAGACGAGAAGCGCACCTGCGACTTTACCTTTGACAACACGGACAAGGCACTGAAGGATGATCCGTTCAACGGGTTCTGGTATGACAAGATCCTGAAGTGCATCTGGGGTATCAGGTACTACGACGAGACAGTGAACAAGTGGCGTCGCTGGGAAACTCAGCTAGGCGAGTTCATGATCGACCGGATCGACTCTGATCGGTTCCCGAATGAGGTAAAGATAGTCGGTCGGGACTACGCAAAGAAGTGCATCGTATCTCGACTGCCGAATACCATGACCTTTCCGGTGGGCTCGGTGGTCGAGGACATCATCTCGGCACTGGCAGCCAACGCGGGTATCGCCAAGTTTGCAATGCCATCTACTGGACAGGCGTATACAAGAGATCTAGTCTTCACTCGAGGCACCGAACGATGGGAGGTAATGAAGCAGCTTGCTGATGTTATCGGCTATGAAGTATTCTTTCGCGCCGACGGCAAGCTGACGATGCAGCCCTATCCAGATCCCTCACTGTCACCGCTGGCTTGGTCGTTTACGCAAGACGCAGGTGGTACGCTGATCAAGTACAGTAAGTCAAGCAATGACTCGCAGGTGTTCAATCACATCTTTGTTACCGGCGCAACACTCGGTGGTGAAGCGTCAGAGCTGGGCGGTGCTGTTACTGGTAACACAGTTAGTCAGGTGATCTTCGCCG
>Ga0137448_1000031_pt1 | contig 16187 bp, 30 predicted proteins | sample EasRivERMGT418_2_FD_102316 | JGI IMG/M metagenome (GOLD analysis project Ga0137448, IMG submission 102316) | Soil microbial communities from meander-bound floodplain in the East River, Colorado, USA - East River MetaG ERMGT418_2 | ecosystem: Environmental > Terrestrial > Soil > Floodplain ... | reverse complement strand
CCGTCCAAGGGTACATACGGTTTGTCGCGGGCGGGTCGAAGACGCCTTGGCAGGCAACCCTCGCGCCGACGCTCGGTGGTGACAACAGCAAGCTCTACCTCGGGCTCTTCGCTTCGGTGGCGGACGCCGAGAAGCCGATCGAGGCGAGGATCGGCCGCAAGCTGCAATGGGTGGCGCAGGCGAACGCCGAGCAGGTTCCGCTCTTCGTCGGGCACTCATCCTGAGGGGCGCGCGCCGGGCGCGCCGGGCAGGGGGCGAACGATGCGTAGGGCTTTCGCGGGACCGCTGACGAGCACCCAGTATTGGTTGGCTTCGTCCCAGTTGTAGACGGCTTTTGCGTCTTCGACGTGGACGCCTTCTCCCCCTGGCAGCCGACCGTCGCTCTCTGGTGCTGAAACGGCATCAGTGTTGCTCGAGGCTCCTCCATGTGAACCCTCGGCGATTCGCGTGATGAGCTCATCGAGCAGTTCGACGCGATGGGCAGCGCGTTGGGTAGAGGGTTGGTCCGTTGCCGATGTCCTGCCGACTACGTTGGCCGCGCGTCGCAACCGCAGGTAAGAGAGGACGATAGCGTGTTCGGTTTTTAGTGGCTCAGTTGTTCCGAAAAGACGAACAAGAAACGCCTTCGTGAGCTCCAGGCTACGCTTCAGTGTGAGCCCATAGATGCATTCGAGCTTTTCGGCGATGTAGGCTGCGTGGTGCTCCTTCATCGGTAGGGCGGAGAAGTCGTTGCCGGCCTCGTGCGCCTCCGTGCAGAGCTTGAGGTACTCGCTCATCAAGCCGGCAAACTCGAGAAACTGGTGGTGCCCGGCCGCGACGGCCAGCTCGTAAAATACGTTCTTCGCGTGCGTCATTTGCTCGATCATCGCGGCGCGTTCTTCGGCGGACCAGTCGGTGGGCGGCGGCGGTGGCTTCACGGTGTTTCTCCTTTGATGCGACGATTGTTACCCGTCAAGACGACGGTAGTGTTCGCACATATCACGTAGGAATTGCGGTTCGTAAGTCAAGACCTCGTTGGCTCCGCCGAGGTAGTCGTGGACGCTGTTGATGTCGTGTCCGTTGGTGAGGCGTCCGAAGTATTGTCGTGCCTCTTCGTAATACGGGCAAAATAAGCGACGAAATGTGTCGACCCAGCTGCGAACGTCCGCAACCTGTTGACGGTATTCGGGCATGTGCAAAGAACCAGCATCAAGTAGGCTCAACATCTTGACCATCCCGAGCTCTCCTAGAAATGTACGCAGATGGTGATCGCGATTCGCGCTGTGTCCGTAGCAACCCCCACTGTGAAAGCGACTGGGTTCGGCGCGCGGAGACGCTGAGACGTGGTGGACGAGGCGGAAGGAATGGCGCCCGCTACCGTCTTGGGTCCACTCCACCCATCCGTCTTCTGTTTTGGCGATGAGCTCTCCGCATGTGTCGCAAATCCACTGTTTGAGCGGCTCAAGCGTTATCATTCGGGCGTTTCTCCTTGGTGCTTGGTTTTGCAGCCGCAGCTTGGCTGAAGTGAATTGCCGGCGTAGTCGGCAAGTGGGTTTTGGTGCTGGCAGCGCAGGTAATTGGGCCGTAGCTGAAGGCAGATGTCGCCACCGCACATCTTGAGCTTTCCAAAGCCAAACGTCGGCTCGTTGCATTGCGTGCAGCGCGGGCCTCCAGAGCGATAGCGGTGCACGCCGCCGAGGCGCTCGTCGATGCCTGCTACGATCCAGCCGCGCATCCAGGAGACGAAACGTGCGGTGCCGATGGCGTACGGGTGAACAGCGTATTGAAGCGCTCGGCTGCGGTAGCCCTCGAGAAAGTGACGCAGATGGTGGAGGCTTGCCTCGGAGGCGGACAGCTGCTTCGTTCGCACCACCTCGGTGATGGGATCGAGCGATGGCATCGGCTGGCAGTCGATTTCGCGGTCGATGCTGTCGAGTACGTCGTATTTCATGGTATGGCCTTTTTATTCGGGTCGCCCACTGCTCGATTTGGATTGGCCTGGGTGCGTGAGTTTGTGTAGAGGGCGGTCGTCGTTACACGCGGCCCCGCGACGCTTTCCACCGGATCTCTTCGCCGAGCCGCTGGAATTCTCCTGCCGCGTACACGCCGAGATGCTGACGAATGACTTTGGTGGCCTTGCGCACGTTGACTGCTCCTGAGGCAATCAAAAACTCGATGTCGCTCATGTCGCGTGATCGGCCAGCTGCCATCTTCATGGCGGTGAGGTATTCAGGTTTCGCGACAGGGAACGGTACGCCTTTGATGTGGCCCGCCTGGTCGACGGCCTCATCGTAGAGCGCAGCGTAATCGTCGCTTCGCAGCACGAGATCGACGGGCACCCCGTTAGGCGCCGTCGTCTGCTCACCTCCGAAGGAGAGCTTTTTGCCGCGAGGCAGCGCCTTGAGGCGCTCGATGGCAGCGATGTCGATGTCGCCCGTCAATCGATCCGAGCCGTAGAACTGCATCGCGTAGCCGCCAATGAGTGCGATGCGCACGTGTTCGTGTTTTGCGATCTCCGCGATTGCGACAGCAGCTTCGTCGAGGGCTTCGGGCGCGAGAAATCGTTTACGACGGCTCGAGCTTGTCATTTTTTTTGGTTCCTCCAACTGTTCGCTTTCCAGCGTGATAGTCCTCCGCGACGAGCAGAAGCGGCGCCCACTTTAGGTACTCGGCGCGTGTGCGTGGGTCGGCGAAGAACTGCCGAAAGTCGCCCGGTGTATAGGCGTCGATGTTGAGCACCTTCGACGCCGGCACTTTCAACTTGCAGAGATAGTGCGCCTCCGCGTCAGACCGCCAAGAGTCGCGAGCGCGCGGCCGATGCCACTCGTAGACGCAGCTCTTTGTTCGCAGGTGTCGCACCACCTGCGCGATCGTTCCGGGTCCGGGATTGCCGTAGGGGCTGTAGCGTGTGAGGCTGTACTCGCTGCGGGGGTAGCGGCCACGGCGAGCCCGTCGCTCGTTCTCCTTTCTTGCTTCCACGCGCTCCCAGAAGTCCTCTTGACCGACGGTCACCGACCCAGCTTTGAGCGAAGCGTTCAGCCTTGTGCGGTACGCCTCGAAATCAGGTTGGTCGCCGACCGTGAGCGCACGCGCGTCGTCGTAGATGAGCTCGAGTGCATTGGTGAAGCCGTCCTGGGTCCAGAGCGACCACGGGGGGTGCGGGAGGAACACGGGGGAGCGGTCGAGCAGGCCCTGCAGAACGAGTACGAGCCGGTTGTGCTCCTTGATCTGCCTCTGTACGTAGGCGGTGATGTCGTCGTGGTAGACGGTCTCCGGCGAGAAGAAGACGTACTTTTCGAACTCGCGCTCGTAGCGGCGATGATGCCAGCGGTCCTTTTCGGGAAGCTTGGCCAGCTTTTCTTGTTCGATTCGCAAGTCTTCAAGAAGCTGTTCGTGCTGGCCCTCGGTGATGAGCTCTTGCACCTCGTCGAAATGGATCTTCGCCCAGAGTTTGCTGTCGAGCTTGCGCCGGTCCATGTCGGGAAAGAGCTGCGCGCCGAAGTCGACGGCGGTCTCGAGGCGATAGAGCTCGGCGCCGTTGCGGAGGTAGAGGAACGTGAGCTTGTCGAGCTTCTCTTGTTCGATGATTCGGAAGAACTCCGAGATCGACACTACGTCGTCTTCCTCGACGCGGTTTCTTCGCACCTGAAACGCGATGACGCACCGCGGGAAGGGCAGGATGCGTTTGAAATTGTCGGGCCGCGCCATCCAGCGATCGAAGGCCTTCAAGTCCTTGAACCGCATGCCGCCTGCCTCGTAGTTGGCGAGGCACTCTTCGTCCATGTACGCGCGGCGCTGCATCAGCCGAATCTTCTCGCTGTCGGCGGCGGGCTTGCCCTTGCGGATCTGCACGACGCTCTCGACGAGGCCGGCGTAGAGCTCGACGTGGAAGATGCGCTCCTCGATGCCGGCGACGGATTCGTGGAGCTCGGCGACCTCGGCCTTGGTCGGGATGAGCCTGACCGTCATCCACGTTTTGACCTCGGCGTTCGAGGCTTCGATGGCCTTGAAGAGATCGGGAAGCGTCTTTTCTTTGGCGAGAACGAGTTCCTTCTTGTAGCCCTCGACAGGCTGCGAGCCCGTGCGAAGGACGAGTGCCGCGTTCGAGGCTTCTTGCGTGAGCGTGCGGTCAGGGGAGATGGCGAGGCGCGTGGTCAGCTCGCGCACCTGGCCCATGAGCCGGAGGGTTTCTCGCTGATTGGCTACGACCTGGCGGTCGATGTACTGGAGCGCGTTCGGCTCGAGAGTGCAGCGCTTGTCGAAGTGGGTGAAATGAATGCGCTCGCAGCTCGAGTGTGCGCTGCGGAGCTCGGCGTAGTTCGATCCGACGTGCGTCACGCAACCGAGCCAGGGTGGATTGGCTGTCGCCTCTTCCCCTTCTTCTGGTTCAACAGGTTCGTCGGTAACCCAGTACCACTGCCCCCGGCAAATGTCGGGGAGGGCGAACTCGTCGACGGAGACTCGCTGGCCTTGCGTGGAGAGCTCAGTTCCCATCAGAAGTTCAGCCGACCAGCGCAAAGTCTGGCGATCTCACGCTCGTATTGAGCCACTTCCCCCACGCCAAGCCCGGCCAGCCGATCCGCGGCGAGCATAGCTTTAGCCGCTGTCGAATGCGACGATCGGTATTGATCGCTCTCGAACACCTGCCAAGGACGGACGAGTGGCCGGTTGGTGTTTTTCCTCACTACGGAAAGCGTCGTATTGCCGCGCCAATACACGTGCGCGACACGTTCGCCCTCAGCGCTCGCCTTGAGCTCAAAGTCGGGCACGTGCCAACCAACTACCGACGCGTCTGCGAGACTCATAATTCTCGAATTGCCTTTCAGTTGAGCGTCGGGTCGGGCTTGCCCCAGATCTCGTCCCAGCCCGAGCGGTACGCGGGGGTCGTCACTTTGGCGGGGCCGCTCGAGGGACCGTCGTTAGGTGACCACAAGGTTTCGCAGGAGAGGTGACCGTCGGGCTCCTCGTCGACGGTCACGAGCTCGGCCCCAGGAAACATGGGTTTGCCGTCTCGGCAGGGTGTCAGCGTGCCGAGGGTGACGTGGCCCGGACCATGTCGCAGCATGAGCGACTGCCCGTCCTTGTCGGGTCCATTGACGAAGTGGGCGCAGGTTTTGCGGCGGCTCACGGCGCTTCCTTTGATTGGGGCTCTTCTTTTTCGAGAAGAGCGGTTTCGATGAAAACTTCGGACGGCTTCATGAGGCGCTCGAGATCGAGCTTGACGAGCGAACGCGCGGCGCCGTCCTTGGCCGGCAGGCGCATGATCTCGCGGGCGACTTCGATGTAGTACTCGCGCGGCTTGCCCCCTTCGGCCGCGAGCGAGGCAGCGGCCTGTGCGCGCGCCCACTCCCGGTAGGCGGCGCTGGCAGCCTTGTCGTCTGCAAGCTCGAGGGTGAGTTCGACGAACGAGTCAACCGAGTCAACCGTCTGGTCGCCCACCTTGGCAGTTTCAGCGTTCGGAGGGCTGACGATCTCGACGGCCAGATTGAGCGCGTGGCGCATTTTACCGATGAGGAGCTCGGCGTAGCCGAGCCTTCCGGCGAGCTCACGAATGTTGGCCGCGAGCACGCGGTCGAGCGGCGTGCCTGTTCGCTCGACCTGGGCGAGCGCGCGCGGTTCGATGAGCTGAAAGCTCTTGGTCATGCGCCGGGTTTTCTCGTGTAGCGGGCGAACCGCACGCGGCCGCTTGGAAATGGACAAGTGGGGCAGGACGTCTGCGCTTTGTACACATCGGCGCAAATCGTCTTGCCGCAGGTGGCGCACCAAGAGACCCAAATCTCTCCCGGTGGCTGAGGCGATCGTGACGTCGCCTTGCGGTCTCTTCTTTCCCTCTTCGTCGTCTTCAGGGTGTCGGTTTTGCGTTGCATGTTCGCAAGCTCCTCGGCGATGTTGAAAAGCGCGTGTGGCCTCATTGGCGGGCGCGAGCGAAAACGGCGAAACGCAAGATCGCGCGCTGAGCGGCAGTCAGTACGATCTTTGGTGTGGTCTCGTCGTACACGTACTCCTGGCCGCATTTGGCGCAGGTCCAGTCGCTGTACTTGTCACAGATCTGCTGGTGAGCGCAGATGTCGCAGGTACGAACGCGATGCTTGTCGGCGCCTAACGCTTGAAGTCTGAACCACTCAGCGACCCACTTAGTGGGAGCTCCCTCGGCATGGGCCGCGCAGCAGAACCACGGGGTGGCCCCACTGACAGGACAGGCAATGACCGTGGCGAGCTTGCCGCAAAAGGAGACAGCGCCAGGGCTGCCGCAGCAATCGATGGGTTTCGTCTCCAAAGTGTCAGACTCCTTCTTTCGCGAGGAGCAGGCTCTGCTCGAGGCAGGAAAGTGCTGCTAGGCGCAGGGCGCGCGCAGCGTCGAGCTCCCCCTCGGTGCGCCGCGCCTTACGTGCCTCGCGGAGCGCCCGGGACATGGCTCTCAGGGCCACGGCGGCGCCGTAGTCCTCGATGAGCCGGGTGAGCGCCTCGAGCGGCTCGTCGGTTGCAGCAAGCGGGGTGGTGGCGACGCTGCGCGGCATCCTAGTTGAGGTCCCCGTTCGTAGAAAGGCAATTGGACAGCACGCCGGTGACGGCCAGTGGACGCGACTCGATCCACTCCTTGAGGAATGGGTCTGCGCCATCTGGTCTTTCGATGGGAGCGATCCACAGGGTGGTGGCGGGATTGGGGCCGCCACGCTCTGAGAGGGTGGCGATGACGGCCTCGACGGCGCTGGGATGTTGGCTTGCCCTTGGCCCATGCTCGGCAATAGCCGAAACCGTCGCGAGCTTGGCGAGCCACGTCTCACTGACCATGAGGACAGCGTCCGCGTTGAGGCGCTTCGCGGCCCGCTGGATGGCCTTCACGAACTCGGCTTTGCTCTCGTCGACGGGCAGGGCGAAGTTCGGGTCGATGCGCACGGGCGCGGTGCTTTGGCTGAAGATGAAGGCGCGAGGCGGGACATGGCCCTTCTCGTTGTACTCCGCGGCGATCTCGCCGCGGATGCGCTCGATATCTTGGGTGAGATTGCTTTTTTCCATACTGCTCACGGCGCGACGCCCATGACCTCTTGAACGATGCCGCCGCGTTGCAGCTCGAGGACGACCTCGGCCTGCTTCAGGCGGTCCGCGATCTGCTCGGCGAGCTCGATCATGTGCCCCCGAAACGCCTTTGCTGGCTCGTCTGGCATCCGAATTAAAATGACTTGAGCGCCCTTCTCCTCGATGACCTTGGGGCGGCGGCCTAAGACCGTGTGTGTGTAGATCCCCTTCTGGGCAACGAACGAAGCGTCCTCTCGCTGGTGCTGCGCCGTACGGGCAACGCGGACGACCTTGATGAGATCTTCCATGCTCCACTTGGGCTTGCCGCCGACGTTGAACCCGACGAAAATCCGCGCGGCCATGGTCTGACTGCCCTTGGCGCTCCAGGTCGACAGGTTCGGCGTCATGTCGGCCGAGGTGACGAGCTCAAGCTTGCCGTTCGGCCGAAAGTGCCCCTCAGCGCCAGTCGGGTGCGACCACGAAGTTGCGCCCGTGTGGGCAGGGATGATGGTGGCCATGGGGGAAATTCCTTTCGAGCGGTTACCGTTTTGGACGGCTGTAGCGGTCTTTACGTAGGGGGACACGGCGCGCGCGAGAAGCTTTCATCACCGCTGTTAGATCTTCCGCGGTGGCCGGATCGCGGCGGCGCGCCCACGCTACGGCCTCTTGCACTGTGGCCGCAGGAAGGTGCTCCGCTGTCTGCTCGACGGCCGCTACGTCCTTCTTGCGGTCCGCCTTCATCTTGACGAGCAGGATGCCACCAAGGGGTGCTACTGGGATCTTGACACCTTGGTGAACGCGCAGGACGGCTGCCTCGATCATCTCCTGTTCAACTGGATGCTGAGCTGCCAGTAGCTCCACAGGGAGGCCAAGGGGCGTCCGAAGAGGGATCATCCGCCGCTCCTCGTGAACGTCGAAGAGAACAGGATCGTCCATGAAATGGACCGTCGGTTCTTCCGATTCGACGTAATCGTCTACTCGTTCATCGTAGACCAAAGGCGTCCACCCAAACGTGCTTACTAAAGTAACAGCGATGTCACCTAGCGCATCAGAGGACACTAGGGCGTCAGCGTCGAGCGTCTCACGAGGGACGCCGTACACGATGAGCGCCTGTCCGCCGATAAGCGCCCAGTCGGCGTTTGTGACGCTCCTTACGGCGCGAGATAGGTCGAGCAGTGCGCTGGCAACGACGGCGTCGGTGGTCATGGTTCCTCCGGTTCGCGAACACGATCGTGGTACATAATACCCTCGGCGTCGCAGGGAAGGTTAGTCGGCGGATAGAGCACGTCGGAGGACGCCGATGCTGGCTTTCGTGGAGCGACCGCGTCAGCGAACGCTTCGAACGCTTTTTCTCGCGAGCGGTAGAGTTCGGGATACGATGGCGTGCCGGCCGGTGCGGACTCGGCGGTTTCGCAGGCGAGGCACGCCATGGCAAGCGAGTGAAGGGGCTCGCGTAGCCTTTTGGGTACCCGGTCCGCGTGCGCGAACTGAGCGGCGACGGTGCGGGCCACGGACCCTTGGCCGTGGTTGGGACCTGACCAGTCCTTCAGTGCTTTGGTGAGCGCGCGCTTGTTCATGGTTTTCCGGGGCAGTCGAAGCTGTGAGATCCTCCGGATCGGCCGCCAAGGCAAATGCAGCGGCGTGGCGCCCCGAGCGTCAAGCGGTCGAGTTCGTCGAGCTGCCGAACGAGGTTTGCGTCCATTGCATCGATCACGCGTGACTCGCGGCGCTGCTGGCGCCAGCTGTTGGCGATGAGGCACGCGAGGTCGTTCACGAGGGTCAAGCTTTTCACGATCGCCAACCTATCAGGGCGGTTTTCACAGGCTGATTCCTTTCGCTCGCGCCTCGCGGTACGCGGCGAGGCCGGTATCGAGGATTGTGCTCGCGTCGGCGCCGGTGGTCTCGCAGTGAATGCGCACGGCGTTGCGGATGGCGACGAAAACGTTGTTGCCCTCGGCGAATACGCGGCCGTGTACCATCACGATGTAGTGGTGCGGGCCCGACGGGTTGATGTCCGCGGTTTTCCCGAAGAGGTGGCGCAGGACTTGGCGTGCCTGGCTCGACGTGAGCGGCAAGGGGGTGAGGTCATTCATCGAGCGAAGGGTGAGACAATGGACGTCGCGATGGCCTCGTCCATGTGCACGGACGTGATAGGGACCGACCCGTCGAGATCAGCGATCGTGCGAGCCACGCGGAGTATCTTGCTGTACTCGGCGCCGGACAGTACGAGCCGAGCGGCGGCGTCGGCGATGAGCTTCGCGCTCGGGGCGTCGAGCGAAGCGCTGACAGTGTCGAAGCGACCTGAGGCGCGCTCCGCGCGGGCGGCGCGGGCGGTGAGCACGCGCTGGCGGATGGTTGCGGAGCTTTCGGGGTCGGGGCCGCCAACGCCCATGACAGTGGCGCGTAAATCGAACATCCGCAGCGTCAGGGCAGCCAGCCTCGCCCGGTAGGCGGTGAGGCGCTCGGGCGTGCAGTCGCACGTCCTCTCCACATAGTGGCCGCGCTGGCAGAGCAGCGCGCTTGCGACGATGAGCGGTTGAGCGGGAAAGGTGCCCCGCACGCCCCCTCGGGAGAGCTGAACGTCGCCGCGTTCGAGAATGGCCGGCAGAGCGTCGAGCGTTGACTTCCGAAACTCCTGGATGTCGTCCAAGTAGAGGACGCCTTGGTGCGCAAGAGACAGCTCTCCTGGCCGGATAGGCGTGCCTCCTCCGAGTAAGCCCACGTCGCTCACCGTGTGATGGGGCGCCCGGAATGGCCTTGAACTAGCGATCCTGGCATTGGCCGGCAGAAGACCGGCAACGCTGTGAATCATCGTGACCGTGATCGCTTCCTCTTTCGTGAGCGGGGGCAGAATCGTCGTGAGACGGCGGGCGAGCATGGTTTTGCCGCTGCCGACCGGGCCAACGAGAAGTAGGTTGTGGTTGCCGGCGGCGGCAATCTCGAGCGCGCGCCGAGCGGGGCCTAGGCCTCTGATATCGGCGAAGTCGAAGCGGAGGCTTTCTTCGGCGTCGGGCGGCGGCACACTGGTGCTTGCGATGGGTAGGTCATGCTCCCCATTCAGATACGCCACGATTTCGCGGAGTGTCGTTGCGAGGTGAACGGTAATTCCGGAGGCGCCACTCGCCTCCAGTCCGTTGGCGAAAGGGAGGATAGCCCGGCTATGACCGAATGCCTTGGCGCCGAGAACGTGCGCGAGCGCACCGCGAATGGGGCGTAGATCCCCGGAGAGGGAGAGCTCTCCTAGGACGACCACGTTGTCAAGCGCGGCTTCCGGCACATCACCGAGTGCGCCGAGCACCGCGAGCGCAATGGCGAGATCGGCCGTGGCGGGGTTCACTAGACCGCTTTTTCCGACGATGTTGATGACGACGGTCCGCTCGACTCGGGCGATGCCGACTGACGCGAGCGCTGCCAAGATGCGCACACGCGTCTCTCTCTCAGCCATCTCGGACAGCGGTCCAACGAAGCGTAAGCCCCGCGCTCCTTGGGACAGACTCACTTCGACGCGAACGTGGTCGGCCTCGAGACCGATGAGCGTTGTCGTGCACACGACGGCGTCAGGGCTCGGTATGGATGTGGTTGCTTGTGACGGCTGGATCATTGGTTGGCCCCTTTGCTCTTAGACTTGCAGCAGCACGGCTACGGAGGTCACGAGCTTTCGAATGACGACGACGCTCTCGGCGGCCTCGACGAACTGCCGATCACGTAGCTGACCGGCAAGCGTCGCCATGGCGTCGCTGATGTTCTCGTAGAGTATTGCGACGGCGCTTGTCGTCTCGCCCGGTTGAAACGGATGACGTGTGTCCGGGACGCGAGCGAGCGTCGAGGCGACGGATCTGATCGAACGCTGAAGCGTCGGGACGGCTTGCGCGTGCTTGGCGAAGAGTCGAAGAGTTGCAACGCACTCGGTGGTAGCCTCCATAGCGATGCGCTGCTCGCTCGGCTGGGTGCTGTCGATCGGAGAGGACGAGATGGACATGTTGAAAAATTCCCCTTTTCTTGGTTCTGTCACGTTCGTGATAGTACGATCTTACCTGTTGTGATGCACTACGAAATTTGGCCGGTGGGCGCGATGCTCGTCGGGTCCTCCCAGTAGACTTTCCCGAACGACCAGAGCACCGGAACGGCGCTGAGAAAGCCCGCAATGTGCGGCTTTTGAATGTACGCGGCAACCTCTTCGGGTGTCGGAGTGCGGTCGGAAAACGCGAGAGTGTCGGCCCATGCGCGGGGATCGGTCGGGGCGAGCACGATGCCAAAGTGCTCCTTGCCCCCCGGGGGCTGGCGCGGGGGGACGCCCCGAACCTCGGTGCCCGGCGCGAACGTGGCCGATAGGCGCTTGGCCATGTGCGTCTTGAACGCGAAGACGGCCTGCCGCTCGTTCACGTCCGTAGGAAGGACCATCGTGCCTTCCTTGGCGATGCCGGCGGTGCCGACCGCGCCGCTACGGATGACGAAGACACGGCGACGGCGCACCGTGGCACCGACGGGTAGCACGGTCGAGATGAGCTCCTCGCGCGATCCATCTGGGTTCGCGTGCGAGGAAATGACGATCGTCGCGGAGTCGCGTTTAGCTCCGAGTTTCTCACGTTCGACGCGCTGGCTGAGATACGTTCGTTTCATGGTTGCCACCCCTTGTCAGCCACACGGTTTGAGTTTTCTGCCCCTGCAGTCGTGCAGGCTGCAAACGTAGGCGATATCGGACCGCGTGATGCATTTGTTCTCAGCACGAATCTCCCCGTTCATGATCGCCGTCTCGTCGTTCTCTACGTGGCCGACCATTCCGGCGCTGTGACCGAGTTCGTGGGCAAAGCACGGGGTCAGGTAGTTGGGACACTTGTCCGGCATCACGATGACTTTCCTAGTCTCCATGACGACTGTGCCGAACGCGTCACCATCCCTCAAGAGTGGCGGAGCATTGCTCTCGTCCGCGCGAACGATGGTGTGGGCTGGATTTTCTTCTATCGGCTTCTTGGGGTTGGAACTGATATTTGGCTCGGTTACCAGCTGGCCAAAAACGAGGTTGAAATGGATAACGCCATCCGTGGCCACGTCCCACATATCTGCCGCCTGCTGGATGGCCAGCTGCTCGTCCGCGGAGAAACGATCGTCCACGTAGGTGATGCCGTCCCATTGGTCGACGGCGCATCCGGCCGAGGCCAGCGTAGCGAGCATGGCGGCGACGAGATGATTGCGGTTCATGGTGATCCTCGCATAACGACGTCGCATGCTCCGCCGAGGCGAACCATGGAATTGGGGATCTCCGGCGTCTCGGCGACGTTCGGCGCTTGGACACCGGCTAGCCCGGTCAGGTACAGAGGGGCGTCGCAGTGGAGCTCGAACGGCAGCGTAAAGCTGTAGGGCTCTGGCGTATCGGGCAGCGTGTCGGTGACGATGAATGGCTTGGTGCAACTGGTCTCCGGCACAGGCTGGCACACGAGGCCAATCCCGACGATCGAGCACGCGGTTTCGATGCATCCGTAGGTAAAGACGATGCCGATCGCCACGGCAGGCGCGACGCTGCTGCAGTACACGTTTCGGGTCACGCTCGGGGTGCCGATATGGGTTCTTGGGCCGATGTGGCCGACCTCGCCGAGCTTTTGCAGCGGCGCGCAGATGGGTCGCACACCAAGCGTCGTCCATGTGCCGCTCGCGTTGTCGTCGACCGACAGGCCGACAACGACCTCGTTGTCGAGGCAAGCGCTTGTGAACGGCGTTGAATTGCGTTCATCGATCGTCGGGGCGCCCACCGGCGTGAGCACTTGCGGACCGATCGGCCCACCGCCCGCGCCACCCGTTGCGCCAGGGCAACCTGCCGAGCCAGCAGAACCGCCGGGACCGGCTCCACCGCTCCCGCACGCTGTCATGGCGAGCGATGCAAGAGCTAGAATGGTGAGTGAACGCATTTGGCTTTGGCTTTCGTTGGTTGGCTCAGGTACGATCGTTTCCCCATTGGTGTCCCCTCTCTCTTGCTCATGGTCGCTCACCGAACGTCGCAGATTCCACCGAGGCGGAGCATAGTGTTCGGCGTAGGAGCGCTCGGTTCCTGGATGCCGACTAGGCCTGTCAGGTAGCGATTGCCCGTACAGTCGAGCTGAAAGCTTGTCGGTGACTCGAGTGGCGTGAACGGCTTTTTCAGGAAATTCGGCTCGTGCACGATGACGGTCGGCCCCGGGGGAGCGGACGGCCAGCGCCCAGGCCCGCACACGAGACCGACGTCGCGCAGGACGTTGGTCTGCGTCGTCGTCTCGAATCCAAAGCTCAGGACGATTCCGTAGGCGATCGGGGCGCCAAGGTCACCCGGACACGCGCCGCCGTAGACGGGCGGGGGTCCCTCGAAACGCTGCTTGGCGACCCGAGGCATGCCGAGGAGGCCATCGTGTTCGGGGTGAAGTGGATCGTCGACCATCTTATACGTGCAGATCAGGGAAACGCCGACGCTGCCCCACTCGCCGCCGCTGATGGCGATGCCGGTAACAACCTCGTCATCGTGGCATTCGCTCGTGAACTCGACTGCGTTGGTGGCGATTGTCGGCGCGCCAACTGGGGCGAGAATCTGTGCCGTGGCGCTGCCGCCAGCCGATCCGGCGCATCCACCGCCAGTGCCAGCCGCGCCCGGGGCGCCCGCGACTCCAGAGCCGCCTGAGCTGCCTGTACCGGTCGGGGCCGCGCCAGCCGATCCGGTGGCGGTGCCGTTAGGAGGTGACTCGTCGATTCCGGGTCCTCCGCACGCAACAAGCGCGAGGGACGCAAACGTCAGAACGGTAATAGATCGCATGTGGTTTGAGCCTCTCGTTAGAGATGTGGCAACGTTGTGCTAGTACGATTGTACTATCGGTCGTTCGTTGGCGGAACTGAACTTTGGCGAACGATTTCCTCCCATACTGTACGAGCCTCGTTCACGACGGCGTCGTAGGCTGGATTTGCGAGCAGTGCGGCAAAACCGCCCAAGACGCGTCCCTCGGCGTGCTTCGCGGCGCGGTTCAAATGGTGAACCTGGGCAACGAGCAGCTTGATGTGTGGATTGACAGTCGGCATGAGTCCCCCTTTACTTGGCCTTCCACGCACGTTCGAAGTTGCGGTTGACGGCGCCGAATTCGATAAGCCCCGCTTTTCTGGCGCTTTGCAGCACGCGGTCGATTTGTCGTTTCGGTAGAATGAAATGGCGAGCAAGTCGATCAACGGTGTCGTGGCCAGCTTTGATGGCGCTCACGACGGTTGCCACCACTAGATCGTTCGTAGTCATCGAATTCCTAGCTCCTCTTCAATCTCCGCCATGCGCGCATCCGCTGCGTCCGCGGTGGCGTACTCCACGAGCTTTTGCCCGTCCCAGATGAAGAACTTGCACTTGGCGGCGCCGAACGACTCGGCGACCATGCGCGCGTACCCCGAGGCGCGATGCCGCACGCCGTCGATGATGCCGGGGTAGGCGAGGTGGGTGCCGCTGTCGCGTAGCACCCAAATGAAAGGACGATCCGCTTCGTGCTTCGTGACGAAAGCCCGATCGTGCTTCGTGAGATCCGTGCGAAACCGGAGCGGCCACCCGATCTCGTCGGCTTTCGCCGTGAGTGCGCGGTAGTGGCGCTGGTAGTCCCTGCGTTCGGCGGTGTGCGGTTGCATGGGGATGTCCTCTTTACCTTTTGGTCTTTTTGGCGCGCATTCGAAGGACCATGCCCTCGCCCGCGTTGCGGCCGTGGTAGTGGCGACCGTTCAGTTCGAGCGCCCAGCACGTGAGCCGTGCGCCTCCGAAGCCGCGAGCGTGCCCCGTGACAGAGAGGACGCCGATCTTCTTGCCGTCCCATGTCTGAAGCTCGCGTCCCTTTGGGTAGCCGAGTAGAAAACCGCCCGACTCGTCGATGATCGACCCTGTCGCCGAGAAATCCTTGCCGTCGTGGGTGACGGTCGCAATCTCGACACGGGCACCGTTGGGGGTGACGGCCGTTTCGCTTCGGTACGTGGTGGTAATTGGTTGCATTTTGGGTGTTTAGTCCTTGCGAACTGTCTCGACGAAAGCGCGAATGCGCACGCTGAGCTCGGCGTCATCGACGCCCTCGGCGATGGCCAAGTGCCCGACGTGGAAAACCTTCGAAATGTCGAAGACGTCGATCTGAATGTTCGAGCAGGTGAGCTTGTAGGCGCGGTCGATCCGCGCGTCCGCCGCTTTGCGGGCGATTTTTTCTTGCCGTGTCACAGGGATCCTCCTTTAGGCGTGCGTAGCGACGTGCTCTTGAATTTGTTGGAGCTCGAAGAGAACCGAGGTCAGTCGCGCGATGCGCGTCCCGTGTTCGGTTTGGGCTTGGGTGTAGGCGCCTTCCCCTTGCGGGTAGTAGTCCCGAGTGTTCGGCGCGGCGTCCTGGACTGCCGCTAGCGCGTCACGGAGTGCGTTGCACGCGACCTCGTAACCTTCCGCTAGGGTGGAACGGCTGGTGCCAGTCAGGTGAAGGGTGGGAAGTTTCATCGCGACACCTCGTAGCCTTGCTTGGCGTAAAACGCCGTGAATTGCTCGGGAGTCACGTCGGCTCGCACCGTCTGGACGACCTTCCAGCCGTAGGAATGCTTGGACCCGTCCTGCCAGCGCACGTCTCGCTTTTCGAGAATCTTGCGGTCGCTCATGAGCGCGATGGTATTGCGGGCCCATACACGCGGATTCTTGTCGTCGTCGTAGAGCTTTTTGATTTCGTTGGACTCGCGGGTCATCCGCACGATCTCGGTGCGCCCGCGGGCTTTCAGCTTGGCCATGGTTCTTGTCTCCTCCCTGGTTGGCTTGCGGCGACCCTCAGGCGGTCAGCGCAGCGGCGCCGTACCAAGCGCGGGGGGCGCGGACCTTGATGCCGTTGTAACTTCTGCGCGAGTCGCGCACGACGGGCTGGCGCTTGCGCGCAGTCTTGTCGACGACGGAGAACGCGAAGCCCTTGCCGATCGTCTCGGTGCGCCCATGCGCATCGGTCACTTCGGCTTTTGCCGCGCCAGGATAGTCAGCAAGGAGGGCGCAAACGTCGCTTCGGGCGCCGTCGAGTTCCACCGTTTCGAGTAGTTCCGACGCGTAACCGAGGACTTTGAGCGTGTAGCGCATGACCGTTCTCCTGTCGCGGCGACCCTCTTTTGGGCCGCCTACACCCCTTGTTCGGGCGCGGGGAGCCCCCTGTGGCAGTGCGGATACATAAGCATGTTTATGTATCCGCGACGTGACTATG
>Ga0137448_1000030_pt1 | contig 16397 bp, 42 predicted proteins | sample EasRivERMGT418_2_FD_102316 | JGI IMG/M metagenome (GOLD analysis project Ga0137448, IMG submission 102316) | Soil microbial communities from meander-bound floodplain in the East River, Colorado, USA - East River MetaG ERMGT418_2 | ecosystem: Environmental > Terrestrial > Soil > Floodplain ... | reverse complement strand
TTGCCCTACATCAACCATCCGATCTCGGTGGCCTCGCGTGTCGAAGCGGTACGCGGTGATTCGCAGATGATCATGGCAGCTCTGCTGCATGACACCCTCGAAGACACCAAGGCGACAGCATCGGATATCAAGCAGCTCTTCGGCGTGGTGGTGGCGAGCTACGTGATTGCGCTCTCCGACATGGAGCAAGGCAATCGCGCTGAGCGCAAAGCACAGTCACGCATACGGCTGGCAGCTGCGCCGGCTGAAGTGAAAACCATCAAGCTGGCGGATCTCCTCGACAACACGGAAGACATAACGCTGCACGATCCTAAGTTTGCCCGCGTGTACATGGCGGAGAAGGCAGCTCTGCTGCCGGCGCTGCAAGGCGGCAATGAGTTGCTGTGGAAACAAGCTGAAGCACAGATTGCGAGATACCATGCAAGCCTCTGAATTCATTGCGGAAAGGCTGAAGCGGCATCACACCCAGGCCTCGCTCGCCAAGGCCTTGGGCTACAGTGTGCGGCAAGTGCAGCGGTGGGAAGACGGAAGCTTCCCGATTCCCGAGTCAGTGAGTCAGCTGATTCGCTATGGCGTGGGCGATGCAAGGAGGATAAAGCGCAATGGAATCAACGGATTATAGCGTACAATTTGAAGCAGCGGTTGATAAGGCTGCGGACGCCGGCTTCATCGTGCATCGCAGCACCCCGCGTCATCTGCTGGTCGACCTGGACGATGGCAAGCAGCTGAATGATCTTGTCTTCGAGATCCTGCGCCGTCGATACGGTGCGAAGCTGGAGCACCTTTACACGTCGAAAGACGGCAAGGGCCACCATGCAATCATAAGCTTGCCGGTCGACTACGATCTGCCGGTGAGGGCTGCCTTTCAAGCGGCGCTCGGTGACGACCCGGTGCGCAACGTCTTGGCCGTGAACAACTGGCACAAGGGAGTCAAAGAGCCATTCCTATTGTTCGAACCAACAAGCGTGTCTCCAAAGGAGGATTGATGGAAAGCGTAATCGGCAACATCTTCGTAGGGTATGCTTGCCTGCTCCTAATAGCTGTCGTGGTGATTGTTCTCCGTGGCTTGGTGGATGCTTTTGGCGAGTGGGTGTTTCTGGTGTTTCCCTTGACAGGCTTAGCGTGGATGATCGGATATGTTATTACTAACGTGCGCAACTAGGAGGTTTTATGCGAGTCAATCGAGTGAGGCAGTTTAAGAACAGCTTCGAGCTGACGGCTACTTTCAGCGGTGAAGAGGCAGAGTATATCGGCCATATCGTTTCGATCTTATCGAAGGACGAAGTGAAGAAGGTCATCGATGCTGCTGGCTATGCGGATTACAAGCAGAAGGGCGCGGCGCTGTTGAGGCAGCTCGACACCGAAGTGTTTTGGAACAATTGGGCGACCAATCTGAAAGCTGCGGCGGCGAAGCGGGAAGAGCACCGGAAGAGCGCCAACACCCCTCAGATGGTGACGGTGTGCCCGCATTGTGCGTATGAGGCCAGCCATGAGTTCAACGCCAACGACTGTCCTAACAAACCAAGAGTGTAACCATGAACCAAGCCCGTGGTATCGTGAGAGGAGAGAGCAAGGTGGAGAAACGATCTCGGTTAGCATCTGCCGGCTCTGTAACGCCTTCATCTGGCGCGGCACACGGAAAACTGTTACTGGTATCTTGTCGCCGGGGGAACAAGCGGGTGTCGGCGTTCGTCCGCTCTCCCCTGGCAAAAACAATCAGCCGTGAAATGTGGGCTGAGATAACCGCACCCCTTGACATGCGGGTGGGCGATGGCTATACTTACTGACATGGAGGAAGCTATGAAACCAAGAGTGAAACTAGCGAGCTGGTCGTTTGTCGAATTAAGCTCGCGTCAGCTTCGGCTGATTGGCATTCCCCAGGATCACCCGCACCTGGGATCTGGGCGTCGGATCATTACAAGCCGCGTGCTCCGCATGGATCTCATGCAGGGCCTCGTGGAAACTCTCAACACGATCTATTTGCTGGAGGATGACTAGCCATGATGATGCCAAGAACCGGTGATGTAATCACCATCTATCCATTCGGCCAGGGCACTGTTCACCGGCTAATCGGTGAAGCGCGGATCGAGGTTGTGCTCGACCGGATCATCAAAGACCCGAAGGGCAGTCCCACGAACGTGGTGATTGCAGAGCTGCATCCTACGTGGTGCGTGGTGGGGGTGAAGTGATCGGCAGCGGAGAGCCCGATGGCGGGCATTACCACAAGTGTCGCGGGCGGCGATGCGAGCGCATGGCGAAGTGTGTCTTCGGTAAGTGCTCAAGCCGGCGATGGTGCGAACGGTGCAAGCGGAATGTGAAGAGGAATGCAAAGTGAAAGTAATCGGTTACGTGAGGCGGTCTAAGGCCTCGGATAATAAGGTGGTTTCGCTGCTGGAGCAGGCCGATCAGATCTCCAGATATGCCTCAGCTAATGGCATGCAAGTGGTTGAATACATTGAGCATGATGGCGTCAGCGGGGCCTCGCGTGGCCGGTGGGAGCAGATTCACGGAGCGATCAAGCGGCACCAAGCCGGCGCTCTTGTGTTCTACAATCAAGATCGGCTCTCCCGCGACGTTGTAGGGCTCCTCGAAAACCTGCAACAGCTGGCCCTGGCGGGCGTGGAGATCCACGAGGTAGGCCAGGGGAGGGTTGACCTAGCCGACCCAACCAAGAAGCTGGCTACGGGCATGCGAGGGCTGTTCGATGAGTTTTTCAGGGACATGGTGAAGAAGAAAACATCCGATGCTCTCCAGTACAAGAAGCGACGAGGGCAGCGGTGGTGCCACCATGCTCCTTTCGGCTACCGGTTTGACGAGGGCTGTCTTCAGCCCGACCCAGATGAGCAGCAAGTGCTTAGAAAGCTTGGGCATTACGTCGACGCGGGCTACGGCTCGGACAAGGCAATCCAGCTCTTGAAGCAGCAAGGCTACAAGGGGCGTATGTCTCGAATGACGATCTATCGTTCAATGAAACGCATTAAGGAACAGAGGCAACACGATGAAAAACAAGAGGAAAGCTAAGCCGGCTCCCAAGAGGGTGGCCGATAGTACAAGGTTTGGGGCTAAAAAGGTGAGGGCAGATGATTATCATGCGCTCCGCCTGCGCAACGACCAGGGGGAGAGAGAAGAGGTTGTTTTGCTAGACTTACAGGGGGAAGGTACAGAGCGGGCTCTGCTTGTGCGGGAGGATCAACCAGAGCTGCGGTATGACTTGACAAAGGCTTTGGGAATGTTTACAGTACAGGAGAGGCGGGTGCTTATGCGGGTGCTCCTCTACAGGCAGTCGGTGAGCTACGCCACCCGGTACATGAAGAAGCGGTCGACTCGCACTTGGCGTCGATGGATGAAAGAGCGGGCTCTGCCGAAGCTTCGAAGAGTGTTGCGGGATTACAAGGTGGATGGAAAGGTGGTGGTGTCTTGACTTTGTACGATCTAGTGGCTGCAATGGCAGACAAGCGGATACCGAGTTTCGAGCGCACAGGGAGATTCTTCCTAGCCCAAGTGTGCTACGTTGAAAAATCAAACGGAAGACTAATTGTGCGCAACCGACCGTACTAGGAGGGTTTTATGACTTCGGAGAATCTTGCATTTCATAACGTGGCGAGCAGCGGCATCATTGCCGATCAGCTCACCAAGACGCTGGCGTTGGTGCGGGAGTTTCCCTACCGCACTGCCACCGAGTTGTCCATCAAGGTGAATCCTGACGTGCTTTCGCACGACGCGATCCACAAACGGCTCCCGGAGCTTCGTCGCGCCGGCAAGCTTACCAATTCCACCAAGCGGCGCTGCACCATCACCGGGCGCTTAGCCTTGACCTGGGCGGTGCTATAATGAAACGCGCACCCTTTGCCCTGATTCCAGCGGCTTTGCTTGCGGTGGGCTGCGGCTCTTACACCACGAAGCCCGAGAGCTTCTTGCTGCCGACGAGCAACAAATCGATTGACGTTGTGCTTCATCGCAGCGACGTTCGCTTCTCCGACTGCGGCACGCTCACTGTGCTCCAGACTTATGACGCGGACGCTAAGCTAATCGACGCGGCATCGGCTCGCGGCCAGGCTTTCCACTGCGTTATCATTCCGTCAATGATCGAAGCGGGCGGACGTGTTGGCGCTGCTGCCGTCACGGAAGCGGCTCGCACCACGATTCGCAACGTCAACCAGCAAGCCCAGGGACAGCTGCAAGGGCAGCTCCAAGGCCAAGTGCAAAACCAAGCTGCCATGGGCGGCGAAGGCGGAGCAGGCGGCGCTGGCGGTGTAGGTGGCGCTGGCGGGAATGGTGGCAACGGTGGAGCTGGCGGCAACGGACAGGGCGGCAACGGGGGCAACGGTGGCTCCAGCAATGGAGGTCGCGGTGGTCGTGAACATGGCAACAACGGTCGTGGGAACGGCGATGGCGATGGTCGTAACCCAGGGAGTGACAATCATCACGACAATGGTGACAACTCTTAAGCTGACGGCATGGGCGGTCTGGAGTATTGCGGTGCTCCAGGCCGCTCGCCTGGTCGATGTAGGAGTCATCACAGGGGCTTTGTTTGTTGCCCTGCTGATAATCAACTGGCGGAGAATTAAGTGATCTACGAGCACGAAAAGAGAGAGAAGAAAGCGGTCTATGTAGGGCCTCGCCCCGGTTATCCTGAGCTAGATCCTCGTGGCTGGAACGTCTTCGATACCTACTTGTTGGATCGGCACCTTGACCCGATTCTGGCAAGGGCTAACAACTGGTATCCAGCGCTCTACTCGGACGCCCCGAGGGTGGTTATTCCCTGCTCAAACAAGGCCGGCGTACCCTACTTCCAGGCCCGTGACGTAACCGGGAGAGCGAAGCTGCGCTATGCTTCGCCCCCGGCGTCACGGGACGATAGCATCGTGCTTGTGTGGCCGATGGAGTCAGCGAAGGGCACTGTGATTCTTGAAGGCCCCATGTGCGCTCTCGCTGCCGCGATGCTCGGCTATGTGGGCATTGCAGTCATGGGCAATCAGCCGTCACGCGACGTACTGCTGCACTTGACGAGTCACGCAAGAGCCTTTCAGCCTGTGCAGATCGTGCCCGATGCGGACATGATCACCCTGGGCATCGAAGTGTTGAGCTGGCTTTCCCAAGAGGGGGTGTCGTCAATGGTGCGTGTGCCGCCGAAGAAAGATCTCGCGGACATGACTCCGAAAGAAAGGAAACTGTTTTTATGCCTGTAGTCAAGTACACCAAGAAAGCGGAATACCGAAAGCTTATCCGGGAGATCGAGCGGGCTCTTGCCGGCTCCTACGGCAGCGCTTTCGGAGAGATCATCACTGCCATGCGCGGCCCGGACGATGGCAACCACAAGCTCAAGTTAGACACGACTATCCCGATTCGTTCAGCGGCGGGCTGGCACTGTGGCTTGATGACGTGGGAAGAGATCAATCTGGATAAGGTGCTGCGAGCTAACGACATTGCCTGGGCCAACGGCCACTTCAGGGCTCACATCAACAGAGCGGTTGATGCGCTTCGGCTCTTCCGGCTCACCACCAACCGGTGGGCGAAGCGGAGAGTCTACCGATGAGCAAGCCAAAGACCGAAGAGGAACGTGAGGCTTATGACGAAGGCTACCAAGACGGCTATCAAGACGGCCTCTCCGAAGGCTACTGGCAAGGCCTCGAAGAAGCCGAAGCTGAACATAACTAAGCAGAGCAAGTACGCGGAGGGGCTATCCAATGCCAGCGTCGACCGGGAAGCGTGCAAAGCGTGTGGACTTTATAAAAGCGGTGAAAAGTTCAGAACTCCAATGGTGCCAGATGATTGGTCTGGACAAGTCGCTGCGGTGCTTAGCGGCAATGAGAATAGTGCTGAAAGGCGCATCATCAAAAAAGCTTATGAGCGAGCTGGCTGGCCCGCTGAAGATGTCGCTTACGTGCCCGCGCTGCGGTGCGGTAATGAGAATGATCCCTCAATGCAGCAAATCCGATGCTGCCGGCCCTTCTTGCTGAAGGCCTTGGGAGCACTGAAGCCGAAGTATGCTATCGCGGTGGGGGACGTGGCAATGAGAGCTGTGAGGAATAATGGCGAAACGAACATTACCAAAAATCGAGGAAAGCGCTTTACCGTTTCAGTGTTACGCGACGTATCACCCAAGCCTGGTGATTGAAGGGCAGTATCATTATGAGCAAAAAATCGAAGCAGACTTCAGCCGGCTCTCGCAGTCGGTACTTGAGCCGCCTAGTGCGGCTACTCCAAGAGGCAGAGCAATCGGATTCGACACTGAGTATGACAGTGGGGGTGCCTTGCTCACGGTCGGGGTGGCTGACGGCGAGCGTGCGGTTGCTTACGAAACAACCGGACGAAGCTGGAAGCAAGATCTTAGCAAGGTGCTGAAGCACGCCAATGTTATTGTTGGTCATAGCGTGCCTGGGGATCTTGATTACCTTGTTCGCCTGGGCCTTGCAAAGGATTCTTGGCTTCGTGGATTGGATCTTGCGGACTCTCTGCTACTTGCTCGGATGTACGACGAGAACAAAGGAAAGGGGGCTTACGGACTCGAAACCCTCATGCTCGGAGTGTTCAACACTGACCCCTGGAAAGCCGAGACTGAGAAACTGATTAAGGCTACAGGCAACGCAGCTGATTGGACGCCGGAGCAGCGCATCGCCCGCTGCCGGCTCGACGCCTGGGCTACTCGAATGTTGGCGAAATACTTTAAGGAGAAGCTTGATGGAAATTAGATTCACCCCAACACAACCGAAGCTGAGCCAAGGGCGCTACCCGTACCCTACTGTCTCGATCACCGTCGATGACGATGATCTCGATATGGATCAGATGCTCGAAGTGCTGGTGAAGCCGGCGTTGGTCGGGCTCGGCTATACTCCCGGTTTGATCGAGGAGTATTTTCGGGACGAAGATGACGCTTAGCGAGATGAAGCGCTGCGAACTCTTTGCGGAGATCGTCATGCGCTATCGGGATAAGGGCAACTTCATCATGTCGCCGTGTTGGATGGATGAATGGGCTCTCGGCTATTTCTGTGCGCTCCGCGACGGCGCACTTCTTAACCATGAGCAGTGGGAATTCCTCTGCGATGCTTTTCAACCAAGGGAGCTTGATGTATGAATTTCACAGATTGGTTACAGCTGATGTTTATCGGCCTCAAGCTGGCCGGCGTGATTGATTGGACTTGGCCGCTCGTGCTGAGCCCGGTGATAATCACCTGGGGCCTCTACTTCTGTTTCATTGGAGCGGGTGTGATTGTTGCAGCTTGTACGAAGAAGAGTATGGAATGAGCGACCTAATCACTTTCACGCATCAAATCGCCATGAGCCTGCATCGTGTGGGGCTCGCTGGCGCTGCTGTCGACCGGGGCACCTATGCTGCCCTGAGCAAGCAGTGGACGCAGGAAGCGGCCATGCTGCATGACAAGCTGATGAAGCAGGCCTTGAAAGCGGGGATGACGCAATTCTCCGCCACGATGGATGAGCATGCGAGAGAGATGATTTATCAGCGGCTTGAGTACCCGGTGCTGGTGAAGACGCGCAAGGACAACTTGCCGGCTATCGACAAGCCTACGCTGAAGCGGCTCTTGAAAGAGCATGGTGATTCACCATTCATCAACGACTTCATTGCGTTCAACGCAGTGGACAAGCTGTTGAGTACGTGGATTGGCAAAGCCGACCGGAAGAAGAATGCGCGTAAAAGCGTGGGGGAGTTGATCGAGCCTATCCCTGGGCGCAAAGACTTGGGACTCTTGCATTGTTGGGTGATTCCACTTAAGGCCCGCACAGGCCGGCGAGCAAGCGGTGGCGTGGAAGAGGATGATCCAGAAGGCCGCAACATGCAGAACTGGCACCCCAAGGCTCGCAAGATGATCGTGTCGCGGTGGAAGAAGGGCAAGGTGGCTGTAGCCGACTTCTCGAAGCTTGAGATGGTTATCATGGGCTGGCGAGCAAAGGACGAAAAGCTGCTTGACTACTTTCTCAACGGCAAAGGGTACATCGGCATCGCCAAGGAGTTCTGGGGACAGGATGTGGAAGACGGCTCCAGTTTGTACAAGGCGACGAAGTGCATCGTGCTCGGCCTCAACTACAACATGAAGGCCTGGAAGCTGGCGAATGATCTGTGGTATCGAAACGATTTTAAGTTCTCGGAGGATTGGGATGAGCACGTCAAACGAACCGTTCAAGAGCGTAAGAGATACCTTCGTATGTTCCCTGGGCTCGCTCGATATATACGGGAGCGTATCTACGAAGTGGAAGACACCCAAAAAGTTGTTTCTCCAAGTGGACGTGTTCGGCACCTTCCCCACCATGGACGGGATTCTGAAGGGTTCTGGCATGTTGAAAATGCAGCGGTTAATCAGCCCATCCAAAGCTGCGCCAGTGATATCACGGGCTCCGCAATTGTCGACTACGAAGAAGCGCTCCTCAAAGAGCACAAGCTGAGCTATGCTGATTGGCATCTAGCCCTGCTTGAGAAGCCGTGGGACTTGCCCTGCTCCCCGGTGTTCAATGAAGTGCATGACGAGCTGGACGCTGACATGCATCCGTCTACAGGGAAGCGTGATCTGGAGATCATGCGAGATTGCATGGAGAACGTGCGATCCTTTCGCCGGCTTGTTCCCGATTGGGATATCAAGCTTAAGATGGACATTCAAACAGTACCAACGTGGGGGGATGCGAAATGAAGCGACGACGCGACGAACCGTATGAGGAAGACAAACCGCTAAGCACTGACTTAGCAGAAAAGGAGAACGAACAGCTCGAACTGTACAAGACTACGATCAGAGATGTGCGGTATATCCTGAATCAGTACAGGAAGCCGTACCCGGAAGAAGCGTGGGCGACGATTGAAAAGTTGGTCTACAACATTAAACTCAAATAGGAGGAAGCATGGCTTTCAAACGCAGTGGTGGAAACAAACCCGAGTTCTCGATTCGTGCAAGTGTCTCGCCTCGTAAGGGCAAATACGTCAATGGCCCAAGCGCTGGCCTGTGGCTGGCCGACAATGGCCCCATGGCCCGTGGTTCTCTCAAAGAGAACTACCTTGAAGAGTTCATCAGCTTCTTACAGAAAGCTGCGAAGAACGATATGAGCGTGAGCCTGTCGCTCTTCAAGAACGATAGCAAGAAACGTAGCCGTGACGAAGACGAAGACGAGGACGGTGAATGGGGCTCCAAGCGCAAAGCTAAAGCCCGCGACGAGGAAGAAGAAGAGGAAGAGAAGCCGGCAGCGAAGAAGAAGCGCAAGCCGGTTGACGAGGAAGAGGAAGAAGAGGAGAAGCCCGCTAAGAAGAGCAAGAAGAAATCCGATTGGGATTTCGATTAGACATGGCGGCACGGAAGAAAGCGGAAGCCACGATCAGCGTGGCTCTCCGCCTCTCCGTAGCCCGTGATCTTGTCACGGTGCTGCGGAAGTTCTCGGAGCTACAAATGGAGCGCATGCAGGTGGGTGATCTCGTGAGAGCCGACCGGCTGCTTGCACTAAACCTATACCGGCGTGACTTAGAAAACGCATTGGAGGGCAAAGATGGGCGTGATAGCTGACGCACAAAGAAAAGTGACTGACGATCTTCATGCTGCGCGTGTGAAGGAAGCGGCCTCGCTTATCCGACACAAGGAGAGCATAGAGAGTGACATAGTGGGGATTAACAAGCGGCTGGCAGACCTGGAAGCCGGCGCTGCCCCCGCCGAGTACAACCAGCTGACGGGAGAAAGGTTCAAATGAAGATTGAGCGAGCCCCCGAGATCGAGAAAAAGATCTTGGAAAAGATCAAAGCCCATCTGTCGAGGGCTCCCCGCTCCTTGGATAAGTGGCATGTCTCGGACTTGCTCTATCCACGGAAAAGCTACTGGCAGCGCAAAGACCCGCAACCGATGACGAACTTGCAGGCCTTGTATTTCACTGCCGGCAGAGCCCACCACGGCATGCTCGAAGCGTGCCTTGGCAAATGGGAGAAACCCAAGGGAGATCGCGTAGATGCAGGGGAATTTATGAAGCATGGGATTTACTATTCCCCCGACCTGCGCATGCCCTACCCGTGGGAGATAAAAACGTCGAGGTCCGAGTATGAGCCCAAGGATCTCAAGAAAGGCTTCGAGGCCTACCTAAAGCAGCTGTCGAAATACCAGGCTTGCATGGACTCCGAGAAGGGGGGCTTGCTGGTGTTCTTCCTGGGGCTCAAGAATGGCTTCCGCAAGATACCGTCACTGCGCTTCTACACGGTGAAGATGACGGCAGCGGAGCGCAAGGCTGAAGTGGCGAACATCAAAAAGATTTCGTCAGCCCTTGACAAAGCGGTGAAGAGTGGTAAACATAGCACCTTAGAGCTGTGCCCTGCATGGATGTGCAAGGATTGCCCTTGGTACGACAAATGCAAGCCATGGCTTCAAGACCCGAAACGCAAACAGGCAGAAGTGGAGGAAGAATAACATGAGAGAGATTAAACCGTACCCTGCACCGGACCAGAAGAACCTAATCGAAACGATGCGATCCGGCAAAGAGATTTCGCTTTCCGATATTGGGGACACCCACTGGCGAGCGCATGTCAACATCGTAGCCAGCGACAAGAACAACGTCGAGGGTGTGGTGCTTTGGATTCCTGCTATCGAGCCCGAAGACCTAGACATTTTCATCGCCAAGGGAAGGAAGGTGGCAAAGTGAAAGTGCGAATTAACGTCGAGCAATCCGATATCAACAAGGGCGTGTGTGGTGATCCGGGCAGCTGTGCGATTGCGTTGTCCCTGATTCGCAAGTACAAGCGCAGGAAAGGCTTCGAGGGTGTTCACGTTGACGTAGGACAGGCCTCGGTGTACTTCAACATGGACGACATGCAGCTTACGCTACCGACCAAAGCCGACCGCTTCATCCGTAATTTCGACGTGTCGGATCTTCGTAAGGATCGGAAGGCTCTGAAGCCGTTCTCATTCTACGCGACGGTGGTTGACTAATGAAAATCAAGCTGGCTGCTGACCTAGAGAAAGCACTTCTACGCAGCATCGCGGAAGGCATCTGCCGGCCTGATGTTGTCTCGCCCGAGGAGCTGTCTCCCATGGCGAGACATGCCTATGAGAGCATCTGCCACTTGCTGAAGAAGAAGAAAGTGGAGCCTCCACTTCCCCCTGCTTCAATCTATCTGACGGCACAGAACTTGTTTGGAGTCGACCCTGATGATTTCAAATCCTATCTGCGCTCGTTCGATAGCTTGGAGACAGGCCGGGAAGTGCAGGACATACTGCGCTCCGCTCGTGAGAAGCAGATGCTCGTTAGGCTTATCAACACTGCCGGCGAGCAGCTTACCAACGGGCACCTTGATGTGGCGGAGATCGAGGGGCTTGTGAATATCACCGCCCATAACGGAGACAAACTCAATGCGCTATCTGCGTCAGTGGATACAGAGTTTCCGGTTCCTCCCACCGGAGTGCCCCTCAACTCGCTCCCTACCTTGTCAGACGCCACAAACGGTCTTATCGGCGTTTGGATCATTGGTGGAGAGCCTGGTCTTGGTAAATCTACTTTAGCCTTCCAGCTCGCGCTGGACGCAGGGCAGAAGGTGCCTAGCTTGTATTACGATCTTGACGGCACCGGCTTCGTGTGGCTAATCGACCGTGTGCGGCGCATAGCGAAGGGGGACATTAAGAAGTTCAAGAAACTCACCAGCCGCTTCCATCTGCGGGACAACATCCACACCCTGGAAGATGATATCCATGCGGTGCGTAGGGAGCATGGCGACGGCCCGCTGCTTATCGCCATAGACAGCTTGCAAACGCTGCCGTCCAGCATCAAGTATCGCAAGGAAAGCCTGGACAGCTGGATTCACAAATTCAAGAATCTCACGAAGCAGAACATCATCGTGCTTGCGATCAGCGAGCAGAACAGAGCCCACTACGGAGAGGCCACCATGGGCGGCTTCAAGGGTAGCGGTGATATCGAGTATGCGGGCTCCCTGTGCATGCAGCTCCTCCAAGATGATGATGCCGACGAGAACGATCCTGTCGAAGTGCATATCGTGAAGAACAGACACGGCACGAAGAAAGGTCATGTGATCGATCTTGTGCGCGATCAAACAAGGGAGTTTTGGTTCAATGAGGAAAGACCCATAAGATGAAGCCTGTAGACCTGAAGACGTGGGTGATCTGGAGCCTGCGTAAAGCATCGTACCGTTGGCCCCCGCGTAACGCCTGCTTGCGGGATGCAAAGGTGGAAGTGGGCAAGAGCAGCGCGATCCAAAAGGAATATCCACGAGTGAGGAACTTCTATGAATGCGCGGGCTGCGAAGAAACCTACCCTCGCCAGCAAGTGTCGATTGACCACATTAAGCCAGTGGTTGACCCGAAGAAAGGCTGGCAAGGCTTTGACGAATACATATCGAGAATGTTTTGCGGACCCGATGGCTTTCAGATCCTTTGTAAAGACTGCCACGACACCAAAACGAAACGAGAAAATAAAGTTCGTAAGGAGAACAAGTGACAGCTGAGCAGAAGATGGCTTCCCGGCGACAAGCCACTAAGAAGTGCGCGGAAGCTAAGCGGGAGATCATTCAAGCTGTGAAATCACAGCCGTGTCACGACTGCCGCCGTCGCTATCCCTATTGGGTGATGGACTTGGATCATGTTCGGGGGGTGAAGGGGTTTAATCTAGGGATAGGAGCGAATCGCTCGATCCATCGTTTACTGGTTGAGTTGGAGAAGTGCGACGTGGTGTGTGCCAACTGCCACCGCATGCGGACACAGAAGAGAAAGGAACTGGTTTAATGCAACAGAAAGTAAAAGGCAAAGTGCTGTTTTGGGATATTGAGAGCTGCGGCGTGAATGCGCTGAAGTCCGATCTTGGTTTCTGCGTCATGGTAGGGTATAAGTGGAATTACGAAGACAAGGCCCGGATCATTACGATTGCCAAGAAAGACTTGAAGCAATTCAATGACAAGAACGTGCTCACCGCTTTCTCCGAGGTCTACAACGAAGCCGATCTTACAGTGGCCCACTTCGGCTCTGTGTTCGACCGCCGCTTCATCCAAGGCCGGCTGCTCATTCACCAGCTGCCGCCTATCCCTAAAACCAAAATGAGAGACACTTGTATGCTGGCCCGGAGCATCGCCAACTACAGTAGCAATCGCTTAGCGAATCTTGGCAACACGTTGAGCCTCTCTAATCGAAAGATGGAGAAAGGCAACGGCTGGCCTCAGTGGTGGTTGCGTGGGATGCAGGGGGATATGAAAGCCATTGAAGACATGGCTGAATACTGCAAGCAAGACGTGCTTGCGCTCGAAGAGCTGTACTATCGCTTGCTCCCCTTCGATAATGCCCATCCTCGCATGTCGTTCGAAGAGGATCGGCAGACGTGCCCCAAGTGCGGGGGGAACGTCCAATATCATGGCGTGGCCTTCACCGGCACGCAGCGCTACAAACGCTTCCAGTGCAACGACTGCGGAGCCTGGGGCAAAGACACTAAGGGGGTGAAGTGATGCAAGTGGACGAACTGCATTTTACACAAGAGCAGATGTGCAAGGCTATCACCTATTACTTGAACGAAGAAGTGATGAAGCAGGAAGTGACGGTGGCCTCTGTGCGACTTAATCCGCAAGGTAACTTCATTGCTGATTTAACAGCGGTACCGGAGGCTCGATGAAAGCACTGCTAATCTTCAAGAGCGGAGCGTTCTTGCCCTATGACGTAGGGCACTACCCGGTGGTGTTCTTCTTGCCGAAGAACGAATTCAGACAGCCTTCGCCTACGGCAGAGTTGACATTCGACGGGGCAGTGATTAAGTTCTATGCGAGGGGGGCAGCTGGCCCCTACCAGATCTACGAGGAGGAGTAATGCCGGAAGGCTTGGAATGGCAGAAGTGCCGTTACTGTGACTCCAGCTTCTTCTGCTTACCATCGTCCATGGTGACGCACGAGAAGGATTGCCCGAAGAAGCCGGGGCAGATGCCGAAGCTGCGGGACTGTACATCCTGCGGCCACCTGATGGAGCGCGTCACTGCGGTGACTCACACATCCTACATCTGTGTTAATGTCAACTGTGCTCGTACTATCTCGCTGTTCAAGGGAGGGAAACTATGAATTGGTTCACCATCGCAGCCGGGTTGTTGTACGTTGGCGCTGCGGTCCATGAAGCTGGCAAGGGTAGCTACTTCCTGGCCTGCTCCTATGTGGCCTACGCTGTGGCAAACTTCTTTCTAGCGAGGGCTTGACATGCGTGTACCGCGTGCTTATATTGGGAAGATCGTTTCGCTGAAGTGGGTGGACCCGATAGGGGGAGATCGATATGCCATTGAGAAAGCACCAAAGGGCCTTAAGGCTCTTGCAACGTGGGTTGAGTTTGGGCGTATCGATAACATCGAAGAGGAAGTGGTACGCTTACGTCATTCGGAAGGCTACGACCCTGGCGAGGAGAAGCCAGGTGAGGGCATGTATGGATACGTTCACGAAGCGCTAATCACGGAGATAACTGTGCTTGAACCGGAGAAGCAAAAGGAGATGGAATAATGCCGTTCATCAAAAAGGAACGCCGGAAGCAGATCGACGCCCACGGGCTCTACTCGCTTCCCGTTGTGGAAGCCGGAGATCGCTGCTATTACTTCTACAAGCAGATGATGGATCAGTGGCATACGGAGCCCCGCTGGACCACGGCCCATAGCATCTACCGGAAAATGACCACTGACTTGTGGGCAAAGGTGATGGAGCCCGATGACCGCCTTGCCTATGAGCTGGCGTGGCAAGTGTTCTTTGCTGTGGAAGTGGTGCCTTACGAGCTACAAAAACGATACGAAAATGGAGGGATCTAATGAGGATTTACATTGCAGGTTCTTTCACCGATCAAGCCGCCCTGCGCCCCGAGGCGCATCGTGTGTGGGCGCAAGGGCATGAAATCACCGGCACCTGGCTTCAAGAGGTAGCGAAGCCAGCCGGCATGGACGATGACACGTTCAAGAAAAAGCTTGCCATCAAGGATCTCTGCGAAGTGGGCAGAGCCGACCTTATCATCCTTGACAACCGGCAGAGCACCGGGGGGAAGAATGCTGAATGGGGCTTCGCCCTGGGCGAGTTTCAGCACAAGCAGCTTTGGCTTATCGGCAAGCCAAGCAACGTCTTCCACTACCTGGCTGACCAAGAGTTTGCTGATTGGGATGAATGCGTCTACTATCTAGCCGAGATCGCCAAGGGGGAGAAGCACAATGAAGTGGATTGACTTCGTGATGGAGCTGGACGCTATCCGCTCTCGTATCAGAGCGGAATGCCCGCTCAAAGAGGATATCCCGGAAGGGCATGTGATCCTCGACACCTTGCTGGAAATGCTCACCGTGGCAAGCGTGCCCCGTCATCCGGCTCCGCCGCCTATGATCATCGACCCTGCTGTGGTCGATGACGGGCTCGCTGCCTGCGCTCCTGAGCCCCAGAAAGGCATGTGGGTGGATCGCGGGAACGGAGAGGGACGTGTCATGGTGATGCCGCGTGAGACAAAGCATATCGTGCGGAAGCCGGTGCTTGAAGAAGTGTTCGATGAAAAGGAGCTAGGCAAATGAAGGTTGAAATAACAGCTGAAGCGGCGCAAGTGGTCCGTGCCTTTGACATGAAGCTAGGGGACGTTGCTCAAGTGAAAGAAGCGGGCACCTACTTCGGGAATTTCATCATGCGGGGCTACCATGGCCTTATCAGCCTGAACAACCCGCGCAATACGTGGGGCACTGACTGTCCCTTGAAAGTAAAAATACTCCCACCGGGCACCGAATTAACTCTTGTCGTGGAGGAGCGCAAGTGAGCGACTGCTGCGGTGGAGAAATACTCAAACCATTGAAGGAGAAAAGCATGAGCGAATTCACTGTGAAGGATAGCGGAGCGAGACAGCAATTCGAAAGCGGCATGGTAAGGGACACCACGGATAACAAGGTCGACTTCGGCCTGGTGCTTGATGGCCCCATGTTCCACCGTTGGGCGGAGCATCTCACCAAGGGAGCGAAGAAGTATGCCAAGCGGAATTGGATGAAGGCCAATGGCATGGAGGAGTATGATCGCTTCCGCGAATCAGCTCTCCGTCACTTCCTCCAATGGTATAACGGCGACCGTGACGAAGACCATGCAGCTGCCGTCTACTTCAACATCAACGGTGCGGAGTATGTGCGCGACAAGCTGCCGATTCAAAAGGCTACGACCGACAAAAAGGATGATTTCTATGCCCAAGAATAGGCGCTATGGGGAATGGGCTGGCAATCCCAAGGGCACAGCTGAAGACAAGAAACGCTGTGCCATGGAAGTGTGGCCTTCGAGCGGAGGCTGGATTCCCTATCAATGCTTACGCAGGCGGGGACAGGGACCGAAGGGGGAGTATTGCCGGCAGCATGCCGCAATGCTGGCGCACGAAGATGTCAAAGCTTAAAGAAAGGAAATGTGCTTGGTGTGGCAAGCCTACGGATCGAGTATGCCGGATCTGCTTGCCCTGCTG
>Ga0137448_1000027_pt1 | contig 16507 bp, 26 predicted proteins | sample EasRivERMGT418_2_FD_102316 | JGI IMG/M metagenome (GOLD analysis project Ga0137448, IMG submission 102316) | Soil microbial communities from meander-bound floodplain in the East River, Colorado, USA - East River MetaG ERMGT418_2 | ecosystem: Environmental > Terrestrial > Soil > Floodplain ... | reverse complement strand
GATCCATCTGTGCCCGCGTTCCGGCCTCAAACGCATCGGCGGCGATCCGGCTGCCTGTCTCAGCGGCCAGATCAACGGCGATGCTGCCAAACACGAACGAGATGATGGCGGCGTCGGCGGCGATCCGGCTGCCTGTCTCGGCGATGACCAGATCGTAGGCCGTTGAGCCGATGGCGGTGCCAACCCAAGCCGTCTCCAATGCGAGTTCTGCCAAGGTGCGGGCGTAGTAGTCGCTGCCCGCGTTGATGATCGTGCTGCCACTTTGTTCCTCGACCACAACCAGCGTCGACCAATTTTCGTCCACGATGCCGGTAGGCGGCATGTTGGTGTTGGCTTGAAGGGCAACGTACTGATCCACCCCGATTTGAACGACTTCCATCGGGTTGTAAGATGCCAAGGAAGACCACGGCCCGGCGTCGACGAGTTCTGTTCCCTGTGCGAAGTGCTGGGTCAGACCCGTGTCGACGTACAGATAAGTGGTGGTTGAGACGACCATTTGCTTTAGTTACGGTTGTTCATCGCTACACGGCTGACACCAGAATTCCGTTTACAAACGTGATGTTGACGTTCGTCGGGGCACCTGCGGTGTCACCGACCCAGAAGGAGTAAGTGCCAGAAAGTCCGGTGCTGAGAATGCCCAGTGCGCTCCCGGCCAGCGCGTACGCGCTACCAGCGAGGTCGTAGGCAGCCGATCCGGTGTTGGTTCCGATCTGTGCCAAGTTCCACGCGTCATCGGCGACCGATGCTGTGGAGCCGGAGGCTTGGTACTCGTAGAGCAACGACAGGATCGACCAGTTTTGCGGGCGTGTGCGGGTGGGCACGCGCTGCGGGTTGTCGCCGATGTTGTCGCGGATGCACATGTACTGCGCCACGCCATACGTGACGGCGTTGAGCGGCGAAGCGGTGTAGGTGCCCGTGGACGACCACGTGCCGTTGGAGTAGAAATCGCCGTCACTGTCGACGTACTGGGTCAGCCCGGTGGCGTCCGCGAAACTGTATACGCTGACATTGCTCACAGCTTTTGAAAGATCAGGATGAGGTCAGTTCCCCAGACGAAGGTGCTGGCCAGTTTGAAACTTTCCGTAAGCTGTTTGTCGCAGGCGTCGATGATCGCCTTGGCGATGTCAGGTTCGGAGGTAAGATCGAGTCTGAAAACGCGAGTGTTCATTTGGGTGCAAGAGGAATGGTTTGGATTTTCTCAGTGATGGCCTGAATGGCGTTCGTCGACAGGTTTCCGTTGGCGTCTTTGGCGAACATGAATGCCGCGCCGGGTTGTTTGACAGCGGTATCGCCGACAGCAAGGCGCTGGTAGATGCCACCCTCGCGGCTGAAAATGCCGCTGTAGCGCAGTTCCATGAGGACGCTTGCGCCATTGGTCGGCACGAGCGCTGTTTCTGCGCGGGAGTAGCCGAATTTGGCTTCATAAAGCTGTGTGCTTGGATTTTCGGCGATTTGAACGCCGAGGACGGTAGCGGTGTTGGTAACGACGTAATTCTGTCTGATGGCTCCGCAGCCCGTCAGCAGGATCAGGAACGCGAGGGTGGTAATAGTTCTCATTGTTTTAGGTTGATGATGACGTTGGCGTTGGTGGGCACGACCACCGTGGCGAAACTGGACAGTCCGAGGCTCGCTTGGCCGTTGCCCACGTTCAGACCGAGCGCCTTGGACGTGACGATGGAGGGCTGATTGGTGTTTACAGTCACCCAACCAAAGCCAATCAGCGGGTACCATCGCCCTGTTTTGGTCGCGCAGCCGTTCAAAAGCACGGTCAGCGCGATTAAAGCGCTCAGTTTCACAAACTAAATACCTGAGCCGCCCGCTGACGGCGGTAGTTACTCCAGATGAAACGCGTGTACACTGACGAGCGCTGTCCCGGCTACGAGATTGTGAACAACGGGCAGCCGGTGTTTGAAGTTTTTTTGGAGGGAAACCTCGTCAGCAGCTTTGAGTCGTGGGATCAGCCGGACGGGACGATCACTGAAGCCTGTGCCGGTCGCCGGGCTGAGGACTTTTTCAAACGAATACAGAGCGTGCCGCAGATGGAACTGGAGGCGTGGGAGGTTCCGGTGCCTCGTCGGTCGACCTCAATGGAGATCGACCAGACGATGGCCAAGGCGAGGGCTGAAACGGTGCCGGAACACCGGCTCGCGCTGCGGCGGCACGCGCTGGAACTGCTGCGTCAGGAGGAATCACTGGCCGAGGCCGTGGTCAACCACCTGATTGAGTCGCAGTGAGCCTCAAATAGTGTTCCGTAAAAGGGATGTTTCCTAGTTCAACACCAACAGGCTGGCGTAGCACCCATTCCCGGCATTCTTTGCTTGGCGCACGCAGGCTCTCACACGGTGCGCATCCTTTGTGTGGTTGACCGTTGGAGTGAAACACAGATTCATGGACATGGACGAGTTGCTGAAAGGCTTCTAATTGAGTCACGTTCATTGTGTCAGCGGCGCGGGCGCGGGGCGTTCAAGCTCACCACCGTCCAAGCTTCGGGAATTCCGAACTGATACTTCCACGAGGCCGACCCGATGAACTGTCCCTCCGGGCTGGTGGCGGTCACGGTGACTACCGTGTTGCGCCAGAGCATCCCGCCGCGCACCGGGAACACCCCGCCAACGTTCAAGTCGCCGATGTACTGGCCGTCTTGGTAAACCGCCAGCTTGTAGTCGGTGTTGTTGACGATGGTGTACTGGCTGCTGGGCACTTCCGGCGGCGCAGCCCCCGCGCCAATGCTGCTGTGGCTGTATGGGTAGTTGTAAGCGCAGCCGCTCAACAGAACGGCTGCGAGTAGTGATGTCAGTGTTTTCATGATTGATTTTCGATGTAGCTGTCTAGTGCGGTGGCAATGGGTGTAGCGATGTCAGTGTCGGCCAAGCAGCACTCACCCGCGCCTTCCAGATTCGATCCGTCTCCACTGACGAGCCAGCTATCAGAGAATGTGGTCAGGGCGGTCTGGGCTTCCTTGAGTTCTTCCACGCTGGCCTTACGCAGCGTTTTCATAAGTTTGGCAACGTCTCTAATGACAGTGTTCATGATGGTTTTTATGGTTTTGATGGCCGTCGGCGGTCATCTGAAGTTTCCTGAGCGAATGGCTCGCGCAAGTTTGGCTCCGATGTTGGAGATTGCGTCGTTGTACTTTTTGTCGAGATGGCTGGCGCAGTACTCGTGGCCAAGCTCGTGGATAATCAGGTCGTCGATGGCGACATGATTCCAGTCGAGGTCGAACCAAGCGTAGCCCAGCCTGCCGACATTGAACGTCAACTGGCGGTCGCCGTAACAGGCGGCAAAGTTACCCGTCATGGCGACCCGGAAGTCCACGGTGATGTTGATACCGCAGACGACCTTGGCGAACTCCTTGGTGTATTCCCCAACGGCCCGAATACGTTCCGTCATCTTGGCAACAGGCATCGGCTTGCCGTTTGGGCTGAACGGATTTGGTGTAGGCAACACCTGACCTGCCGGGAGAACGGCTCCCGCAGCTTTGACGTTCGCCCAAGCGGCACCGCTGAGTTGGCCACCAGTAATGACAGTGTACCCTGCGGCGGCTGCCGCATGGTTGGACTCCGGGTCGCTGGGATCGTAGGCGACGCGCTTCTCGCCGAATTTCTGGGTCATGTAAGCGTTGAGCGCTTCAGGCTTGGCATCGGGCGATGTAATGGCTTCCGTGGCCCAGCCAGTGTTTACATCTTCCGTGTCGACGACGCTGGCCATCTCGTTGAGCACGGCCACGGAGAGTTGCTTGCGGAACTGCGGCAGCACTTCCTCGCGGTCGAGGGTCAGCGGCACCTTCTGCATGACGTTGAACACGTACTTGCCCTCGATCTCGCAGACGGGAATGCCCATCTCATAGATCGCGGCGGCGTGGTCGGCGTCGGCGTTGTAAACCTCCACCACGGTCTTGCGGGTGGCCTTGGTAAGTTCACCGTCGAGGTTGGAGATTTCGGTGATGAGTGATGCCTCGAAGCTGTGCGTGCGGGACGGCGCGGTGATGGGGGAGCCGTTGATGGAGGTCAGGATATGCTGCGGTGGAATTAAGCGCAGGCAGGCGTTGGCAGCTTTGGTCGTCTCGTCCTGCGTCATGCGGAAGACCGCCGTGATCTCTGACCCGGCAACTGTCTGGTTGCTCATGCGTCGGCCATTGTCGTTGAAGATCACCGTGCCGGTGGTGGTTGCGATGCGGGCCTCCCGGCTGATCGCCAAGACCAGCTTTTCACCGAGGTTGAACCGACCGCGTTGTTCTGGGTTGGCCTTCTTGTTCGACGGGGCGAACAGGGTATAGGCATCAGTGAGCTTGCTGAAGCCGTTGGGCGAGTTGTCGCGCACCACCAGCTTGACGTAGCGTGGTGAGTCCGGGCCGAGGGCCACTTCGACTTGCGTTACTCCAGCTTCGTCCCACGCGTTCTGTACCAACTCGAAGACCGCAAACTCTTTGCCTTTGCGGGCAAGGATTTGCGCCAGACCTTTTTTGTCGATCTCGAACCAGTTCACAGGCCACGCTCCTTTCGGGAGGCGAGGCGGAGGCGGCGGTCGGCATTGGCGATGGAGCGGCGCTCTTTGGTGGCCTTCAACTTGTCCTTGCGCTCACGGGCGCGTTCAAGCTGGGCGCGATTAGCGCGGTTGCGGAGCGCCCACGTGAAGATGTCCTTCAGGTTGACCCGCACTTCCTGCCGGGTACCCTGCGGGTAGAGAACGAGTTGGTCGACGGCGACGAGGCCAGCAACGAGCTTGCGGTGTTTGTCCCGGCCATACATGCCGCCGAGCGTATCGCGGCAGACGCGCCAGACATCGGCGTTGACGACCTTGACTTCGGGTTGACCGTCGGGGCCGACGACTTTGTGGAAGGTTGCTTTGCCGTCCTTCACCACGCGGTGTCGGACAGGAACGATTTTGGTTTTGCCTATTTCAATCATGCCCCTAGTGTAAACGATCAGGGGTAGGTTGTCAACATTATTTTTTAATAGTAGCCGATGCGCTGCCCGTATTTCTCCATCAGCTTCATCACAATCTCGCGCTGCTTCGGGCTGAAGTGTTCGCGGCTGAGATTGGACTCAATGAATTGAGCCTCCCAGTCGGAGACGTTCACGTCCGCGTTGTCGAGCATCTTGAGGAATTTGCGAAATTCCTCGCTCTCGTCAGGTGCGCTCATTTAAGTGCTGGGGTCGTCGGCGGCGTCATCGTCGCAATTACGAGAGTGCGGATCACCGTAGGCATCGCAGTGCGCAGGTGGGTAGCCTCTGATCCAGACCGTCACGGCTGACAGAAGGAGGCAACAGCAGTAGCAAATGGTGCAGGCAATGACGACCAGCGCAACGAACGCGATTACTTTGTTTTCGTTGTTGGCGCTAACGAATGTGAGGATGTCCATTGGTTCCATAGGTGCTAGTGTTGAGAGGGCGTTATGTCCAGTCCATCACACACGGGCCGATGGCGTAGATGGCGACCTTGGCTTTGCGGGCGGAGGCATCCGCGATGAACTCGAAGATGTCAGCGGCCTTGAGCACCATCATGACTGGCTCGCCGCCCGGTTCAACGCTCGTGTAGTCCTTGGCAACGAAGCCGTTGGTTTCCTCGAAGCGCCAGCGGGCGAGCGTGGCTCTGTCTACACTGGTCGTATGTTGTGGCGTAGCCATGCCCCTAAGAACGGAATTTGACTGCGGCGGCCTCCTTCGTTGTGGACACGTGGCCTCGCGATGAATATAAGCAGCGATCAAAACCGGGACGAGCGCCCAGAAAAACCGCCCTCCACTCTGCGCTTATGCCGCAGTCAAAGATCAACCACCCGTCGGTGGACTCGCACAGATCGGGCACTTGGCGGTTTCAAAGTCGCACTTGTGCTTCTCGCAGTGCTGTGTTTCGCCGTGAAATCTCGGCCCCGAAAGTAATTTGCGCCCGGCGTAGACACGGCGCTCGTCATGGATCACGTCAATGTTCGGTCGCCACATGAACGGCGTCGACGCGCCGATCTGTTCCGGGAAGCCGCCGCGTGCCTCCATGTAGACAAGCAGACCAAGCACCTGTGATGCGGTGATGTCCCCGGCGTCTTCGTCTCTGTGCAGCCAGCCGCGCACGTTGCGGGTCAACTCGATGTTGGCTTGCAGCAGCCGGAGGAACGACTGGTCGACCTCCACAGTCACGCGCACGCGTTTGCTGTTGATGTGATCTTTTTCCGCGCACCGGGCATCCACCCAGAGCTTGGCTTTGTGTAGAGCACCGCCGTAGCCGTGTTCGTCGCCGACGCGGTAGCGAATCTGCTTTTTGAGCAGGTAGCCGCCGGAGGCGGGTTCTCGCACCTGCAAGGTGGTGGTCTTGTTGCGCCCGCGCCCGGCTTTGCCGCCGCGCTGGCTGGCTGTGGTGATTTCGTAACCTTTGTACTTCATACGTTTTCTTTCTTGGTTTCGTCTGGAGCGTTAATGAGCACGGGTTCAATCCACGTGAGCCGCTTGGTGCTCGTTTCTGTCCACGGCTTCGGGCCGTAGGGCTGGTTGCGCATGTGGCCGCGTCGCCAGTGCATCCGGGGTGAGGCGTGTGTGCCGTGTTCGCCGCTTGTTGGGCCGACACGCTGGGCGCGATAGTCCCAGCCGACTAAATTTGGGTTCCAAAGTTCATCGAGGATGATGTTTCCACGCTTGATCTTTTGCGGGCGCTGGATGGTGCCCAGCTTGACGACATCGTGCGCGGCGTTGAGCACCAGCATCAGCTTCACAGCAAAAGCCTGAACCTTGCTGTTGAACAGCCGTTCCGGTTCGCCTTCGGCTGGAAGATCAGAGGCGTGCTTGGCGATATTGTCGAACAGGAAGGGCATTCGGCTTTCCTCCATGAACGTCGCGTCCTGATACGGGGCTGCGTCCATTTCGTTTACATTCATCGAGAGCGGGTAGCTGCCGGTGTAGTCGATTGGCACTTGGTTCTTGCTGTAAACAGGATAAACCACATTGAAGCGGTCGACCTCGTTGTCGATCATGTTGATTTCGTTCAGCGGTGTTTCACACTTGGGAAGGTTTTTGAGCACGGCTGGATAGCGGCCCTTGTCGCTGCGCGTGACGCTGAGGAACGGACACATGAAGCCGAAGTAGCGCAGCACAAACTCGGTCGGCAGCACGAACAGCATCGCTGGGAGCGGCCAGTGTATCTCACCGAGTTTGAAATCGTTAGGCGGTTCTGTTTGTGCAACGGCCTGTGCGAACTCTGAACGCACAAAGTAGGTCGGCACACGGTATTCCATCTGGAGCAAACAGTTCACCAGTCCGGTAACGTGGGGCAGCATCCGCATTTCCGGCATGTAGCCGACTCGCATCTCGCTCCAGAGCGTGGCCGTGAAGTATTTGGGATTTAGATAGCCGTTTGGCGGAATGATCCGTTTGGGGTAGACTGCCTTGTAGGCGAGGGGTTGCCGAAGCGGCAAGTCCTTCAGGAAAGTGTCCAGCACGTGATACATATTTTGATTTTCCGTTTCATGCTGAAGAACATAGCAGGTGTATACAGAGGCAGTCAACATCAATCTTTATGTGACGGTTTTTGCCTTTAATCGCGAGTCAGTAATTAGGACATGAGCACACCGAAGACGCCGGACACATTATCGACATCGGGCTGGACAGTTGATACGCTGCACGAGCATGTCATGAAGCTGATGGCTTTGAAGGAGGAACGGGATGCCGAACGTTTCAAGGCACAAAACGAAATGAACGGGCTGGCACTGGCAGCAGCAGATCGTGCTGTCACCAAAGCTGAAAATGCGGCAGAGAAAAGATTTGAAGGAGTCAATGAGTTCAGGAATACGCTTGCAGACCAACAGCGAACGTTGATGCCGCGCACTGAGGTTGAACTGGCGCTCAACGCACTCAAAGACGATGTTCGGCTATTAAAGGAGCAGGGCCTTAAAAGTGCCGGGCAGGGAGCGGGGTTGAGTCAGGCTTGGATGTTGATACTGGGCATTCTGACGCTGGTGTCTCTTGTCCTTGGCATCTTGGCTTTTTTCAAGACGTAGACTGGCCAAGCCGGTTGAAAATTTTCTGAAGCAACGGGCCGTGTGAATCCGGCACTTGGATGTTGCGAGCTTCGTCGAGGATGTGCTGTAGCTGACCCGGATCAAGCTCTTGACCAGACATGAGTGCCTGACCGATGGCCGCGTCGAGGTCACTGTGGGAGAGGTTGGCCAAAATCATGATGAGTACGTCCTTCAACTGGCTCAATTCTTTTGGGTTGAATTGGCTTTTGGGCGTCTCTGGTCGGCCTGTCATGCGGGCGATGTCCTCGCTGCCGGGGCCTCCGGGGAAATCTTCTTCGCCCGTCTCTGAGCCGGGTTGGTGGAGCGGTATGACGCGCTTGCGCCCGCTGAGTTTGAGGGGTGGCCGACTGCTGTGTGCCGCCCCACCACCGAGTGGTTCCTCAGCCTCGTTCACGCGTTTCTTGAAAAGTTCTTTAGCGTTCATGTCGTCCATAACTACAGATGAATTGGCGTCAAGGCAGCAGAAACACCACAAAGCACTTTGCGCTGATAAACACAGCGGCGGTGGCCCCCACAGCCAAGCCCAGCAGTTGAATTGTCAGTTTCACAATCGAGCACTGTAGACGGTTACTGTTTGCTGTCAACCTGTTTATTTACGTCGGGATGATGAAGCAGGGTGGCCACGCGCTCGTAGATGACGGCACCCCGCTCGTCGTTGGCGGCGCGGGCGGCTCCGCTCATTTCTGCCGCCTTTTTCCATGCACCGTCACCGTAGGCTTTCTGCATCTGGCGGCTGACAATGTAAGGTTCCCAGATGCGCTCCACGATCAGGAAGTCGCCACCGCTGTCGTAGAAGGCTTGAATGCCGCTGAGGATAATCAGCGCGTTGGAAGCGCCGATCTCGGCTTGGTTTTCGTCGTCGATCAGCAGCCGGGCCAGCACATTGGCCAGCCCCTCGTTGGGTGCGCCTTCAACCAGCGGGAGTAGTCTGACTTCGGGCGATGATTTCGGTTGTGGAGATGCCATGTTTGCAGGGGATGATGCGGATTTGGGCTTTGACGGCTTCGGCAGCAGCGCGTTCGCCGGGGTCGAGAGTTTGCAGGGTATAGTCGCCGCCCTTGACCCAGATGTGCGGGCGGATGACGCGGATCAACTGGTCACAGCGCTTTTCGTTAAACAACAGGCAGCGGTCGACAGATTCCAGCGCGGCGATGACGGCGAGGCGCTGCTGTTCGGGCACCAGCGGGCGTGTCGGGCCTTTCAACTGGCGCACGCTGCTGTCGCTGTTGACGGCCACAACCAGTGTAATGCCGTTGCCCTTATGGTCGCGAGCCGCCTGCAAGAGTTCGATGTGTCCGAAGTGGATGAGGTCGAAGCAGCCATTGGTCAGAACAAGCGTGCAGCCCATCCAGCACTCGACCTCTTTGCGCCAAGCGGCGGCGTCGTGAATGACCTTCTCCTGCCACGATCTCATCGGTCTTTGAAATGTAGCTGAGCTTTCCCGGTGAATAAAACGCCAAGCGTCATTTTGAAGAACTTTTTGGTCAAGCGCCAGCGCTCCCCGCCTGATCTTGCTTCAAACTTGAGTTGATGCGTTTTGCCCCGTTCCCGACCCCGCTCAAAGGTTGTGTGCCCGTTGCCGGAAGGCATTTCACTGAACAAACGATCCGCTTCGGCAAATGCCTTGTTTGCTTCCTTGAAGGCAGCGTCGGCGTGCTGCCAGATTCTATCTGTTCTACTCATATACCTGTAGAACTAAATACTGGCGCTCCCGGCAGGGATCGAACCTGCGATTGGAGGATTTAGAGTCCTCTCCTTTACCACTCAGGCACGGGAGCGTTGGTTTCTAAGTTGACCTATGTATTTAGAGTATGATACGCTGCCGCAAGTGCCGCAAGTTAAAAAATAATGATGACTTTGCATGGAAGAATAAAAAGAAGAAGGTGAGGCACGGGCACTGTCGGCGGTGCCAGACGAAGATCAGTGCTAAATGGTATCAAGCGAACAAAGCACGGCATCTTGTAAACGTTCGGCGTAATACGAAGCAGGTTCGGATTGAAAATCGTCAAAAGTTGGAGATTTATTTGCGAGAGCATCCGTGCGTTGGATGCGGAGAGCCTGACATAGTTGTGCTGGATTTTGACCATGTGCGCGGCGTTAAAAAGTTTAACATCTCAGCCGCAGTGAATCGACTTTCGCTTTCGTGGGCCAGCATTGCTAAAGAGATCAAGAAGTGTGATGTGCGGTGCGCCAACTGTCATCGAAGGAGACACCATGTACGAACCTAAATACAAACTGAATCGGCGGGACGCGAAGCGCTGGCATGACTTGCTGGTGCGCCACTGTCTGGAAATGCCAGACAAGCCCGGCGGCAAGGTGAAGCGGCACAAGAAGTATCCGCCGTTGACGCCAGCGGAAAATGCCGAGTTCGAGGCGTTGACCAAAAAACGTGACCGAAAGCACGCAGCCCACCCGGCAGCCAAACTGGCCTTGCGCCGCGCCCGGCGTCAGAGCCATAAGATCGAGAAGTTGTTGGCGAAGCTGGAAAAGCTGATGAAGAAGCTGAAGCGGAGGCAAGTAAAAATTAAGGTTGACGGCAAAAGGTAGTTTGTATACATTCACCTGCATGAAATTAAATCTAAAAGTCGAGTGGTTGCGCAAGCTAAAAAACAAGGGTGTGGTGGAAGACCACAGATGGCGCAGCCCGGAGCAATGGTGCGCGGTGGAGATCGAGGCGCTGGAGGACGGCGACCTCACGCTCCTGCTTGACTTGATGGAGAAGCACAAGGACGTGAAGGGCACCGTCGCGGTGAAGCAGAAGATCAACACCTACCGCAAGCTGCTCACCGATGCCAAGGGTGTGAAGATCACCCGACTGGAGCCGCTGGTCATGGCGATCAAGAAGCTCATGGAGCCGACGCCGCACAAGTGGTTGTTCGTGGAGAATGAGGACGGCCATCTGGTGCCGTGGTATGTCTACAACGTCGAGTACCATCCACCGGACGAACGCAACGGCTCTCCGGCCAAGACGGAAGTCAGCGTTGCGGCCACCAAGCGCGGCTCGAAGATCACCAAGGACATCAATTTTCACGTGACGGATTTGGGCGACAACGCCAACGAACTGTTGCGCAAGCGCGGCTATTTCATCGAGACGCCGGAGGTTGTTGAAGAATACACCAAGGAGAACAAGCGCTATCAGGAACTCTGCGGTTTGACGGGTGAGCAGTTCCTTGCGGTGGGCGAAGGCTTTGACAAGAACGAATACTGGTCGAGTACCACGGTGTCGATGGAGCGCGATCAAAAAGCCGCCAAGGTTGTCATGGATGACGAGTCGGACGAAGACGAAAGCGGTCGCGGTGAGCGCGAGCACATCACGTCGAAGTTCTGGACAGAGGACAAGAAGCGCCGGGACGATGACGGCGGTGAGGCCGACGAGAACAGTGTGGTGGACTTGCCGCTTCAGCCCTATCTCAAGGTTTTTGATCTGGAGAAGCACTGCTTCGTCGTCATCCACGTCGCCAACCTGACCGAGTATATTTACGACGCAACGTTGATCGACAAGCTGGTGTTGCCGGAGGAACGGAAGGAACTGGTGTCCATGCTGGTGGAGGGAGCGGACGTGTCGCTGGACGACATCGTGCGTGGCAAGACCGGGGGCATCATCGTGATTTGCACCGGGCCTCCGGGCACCGGCAAGACGCTTACTGCCGAGGTCTTCAGCGAGCAGGTGAAGCGACCGCTCTACTGTGTCCAGTGTTCCCAGTTGGGCACTGACGAGAATGAACTGGAGAAGGAATTGAAAGTCGTGTTGAACCGGGCGCAGCGGTGGAAGGCCATCTTGCTGATCGACGAGGCCGACGTTTACGTTCATTCACGCGGCAAGGACATCCAGCAAAACGCCATCGTCGGCGTCTGGTTGCGCGTTCTGGAGTACTACCGGGGCATCCTGTTCATGACCTCCAACCGGGAGACGATCATCGACGACGCGATTATGAGCCGGGCGACGGCGTGGATTCGCTACGACATTCCCGACCGCGCCCGCGCTGTCATGATCTGGCAGGTGCTCGCGGCCCAGTACAAGGTGGGCCTGACCGCGAAGGATTTTGAGGCGCTGGTGGACATGGAAAAGTTCCAGCACATCAGCGGGCGCAGCATCAAGAACCTGCTCAAGCTGGCCAAGCTCCGCGCCGCCCGGCGCAACAAGCCGGTCAGCGTCGAGAGCATCGACTACGTGAGTCAGTTCCTCGATCTGGAGTGCTCGAAGCCGTCGACCGAGCCGGAGGATGTCAGGAAGTCGCGCCGCCCGGCGCGGCGCATCGAAGCGGTGCCTGCGTTTGCCGACAGCAGCGGCGACGACGATTAGTCACCAGAAGATGGTTGAGACATTGCCGTGGGCCGGGACGGGCTGCTCCATGACCCACTTCTGGCCCAAGGTCAGGAACGGTTGCGCCTTTCCTTCGACTCTGGCCAGTTGAAGCCACAGGCCGGTTTTACCTTCGGTCACACTGCTCAGCGTGATGTTGCCGCCGCGCAGGCTGGAGGTATGAAAGCCTTCGCTTTGCACCGGAGAGGTCAAACCGGCGATGGCGAGTTGGTACATCTTGGCGAGCAGCGGCGCGTTGATGCCACTGACGACGCTGTGGTTGCGGATTGCAGATTCAAGCGCTACATAGTGCTGAGCGCCGATGAATGGGTATTGGCCGAACATATCAAGAAGAACTGCTTTTCTCGAAGAACCGCACTGTAACCTCAGTGCGTTGTTCGCCTTCACGGCACCAGAACTTTCGAGTGCGCCCGTCGGCAATGCCGGAGTCCTCCTTAAACAGTGCATCGCAGATCGCCTTGCCGATGTTGTCCCAGTCGGGCTTGGCGCGGTGTATCTGGCCGACGTGCGCTGCCTGCTTTTTCTTGCTCCACGACTGGGGCACCGCGATGAAGGCGATGACATCGACGGCGTATACATCCACCGTGAGCACGCGATTTGGAGCCGCCTCTTTGATCCGGTCGCAGTAGTCGTGATAGCGCAGCACGACCGGGCGCTTTTTCCACACGTCGCGCTGCGTCATGCGCGGTTTTCCCATTGGATCGCCCACCACGACGAAGCGAATTTCGTTCTGAGAGGGTGTTGAGTGGATCGTGGCAGGGTCTTGAGCGGGCGCTGACAAGGTTTCTGGTTTATCTTTTGGTTTTTCAGTTGCTTGCTCTTGGGATTTAATGTTTACTCCGAGAAGGTCGTTGACCTTCGGATGCTTGAGCAACTGATCTGGAGTCCAACTCATACGTGAATAAAGAACGTAGTTACATTTATGCCATACAGCGAACCTGAGATCGCAGTGCTGAAGAAGTACCGGATCATGAACCCGGACGGCAGTCTGCGCACCGTCGACCTTCGTCAGCCCACACAGGCGGGTGGTAATCCGCCCGGCCCCGGCCCTCTGGTTTCACCCGACGCGGTGAACCGCCTGCTCAAAGCAGATACCACACCCGATAAGTCTTGGCTCGACTGGCTTTTCTTTCAAGCAGGCGGTGGCCAAAAAGCGAAGGAGGCCACGGCAGACGCTCTGCGCCAGATACGCGACCGTTTCATCGACGAACGCACCAACGGCTGGACGCACCCGGAGACGGGCAAGTATCAGCCGCCCGTACCACGCGAGCAGGCCGAGTCTCGCTGGGTGGCCGCCGGGCCGAAGTTTCGCGACGTGCTGGCGGTGTGCGATCAGGACGCAGTGAAGCGCCTGCGCACGTTTGGTTATTTCCGCGACTGGCCCGGCAACGCAAACATTTATCAGAATGTCGTCGCGGCCAGCACCAGCTACCTCAAGTTTTATCCCAAGCTCAAGCAGATGAACAAGGAGATGTCGCGGGAGGGCGGCGAGGCGCTGCCGGAAACTCCCGATCAGATTCCGACGTGGGAGCGCATGGGGGAGATCGCCAAGAAGGTGGAGCGCTACTTTGCCTCGAAGAAGGCTCGCGGCGACATCCGCGAGGAAACCATTTACGACGATGACGCGCTCACGGCCTTGGCACCCCTGACCTATGCGGCAGCCGTGAAGTATGGCTACGATCTGTGGCCGTGGGCCAGTCGCAAGGGTTTTGAGGCGGCGCTCTCCGGGGAGACGACGGACTGGCGCTTTCGCGATGAGTGGAAGGGCCACACCCAGCGTGGCAGCATTTTTGTTTACCTGACCTTCAAAGTGCCCGTGCCCGCGTGGGTGACGCGCCGGGATGGCAACTGGGAGTTGAAGGATTTGACTGATCTCGCGCTGGAGTTGAGCAAGGACAACATGCGCCAGAACCCGGACGCGTGGGTTGTTTTCGATCAGGAGAACCGCAACACGCTCACCATCGGGCAGGTCAAGGAGATGATTATGGCGGAGCCGAAGCGGGTTGACCCCGCCGACGAGGAAAGTCCGATCAAGCGCGGAGCTAATGTTTACAAAGACGAGGCCGAGGCCCAGCACGTGGTCAACAGCCTTGACCGGGCGACCAGCGCGGTGAAGCGCTGGGCCGCGAAGTTCGACCCCAAGAAAATCAAATCGGATGTTCTTACTCTGGACTGATGTCAGACGCGCTTTATCACCTGCTGGTCAAAGGAAAATTTGAGGTTTGGTGTCGCCCCGGAAAGAAGGTAGGTGACTACAACGTTACCATCTATCCCACCAAGGCCAACTGTGCCAACTGCCTGACCGCTTACCGGGCCGCCACGACCACGCAGGGGCGCACGGGCCGCTTTCAAGTCAGGCACACGAACCGGCCTAGTCGGCGGGACTAGCGATCTTGGCGATCCGTTGGATGATGCCACGCAGCGCGAACGCTACACTGCTGTCGCGCACATTGGCCAGCTTGTCAGTCACCATCGCGGTCAAGGCGTGTCCGTAGTCAGTGTAAACATCGACCGGCGCGTAGGCGCTCACCAGCGGCACCAAGCAGTGGTATTTCTTCAGGTTGCAGTATTCAGCGGTCGGCCCCCAAGTCATGATGTCAACGCCCACGCTGTCGCTGAAGGCAATGTTGTTTCCGAGCAGCGCGTTGGTGACGTTTATGAAAACCAGCCGATTGACGCTGCCACCGGTGCTGGGGTAGGTGTCCAGCAGATCGACGTAAGTCTTACAGGTCTGGCGCAGTTCCGGGTCGGCGAGCTTCTGCTTTACGGTGCCGACCTGTTCGGTGGTCGGTACATCGAGTTTGCTTTTCCAGATCGAAGCGCCCCGATCCCCGGCCCGCAGCAAGACAAACTGGCCAAACTCGCGCAGCACTTTTTGGGGTGCCGCTGGCGTCTGTGCCAGCCCCGGATACAGGTGGATCACGGCGTCGCCCGTGCGGGACAGGGCCACCGCGTCGCTGCCGTCGTCGTGGGCCTGCCATTCAATCGTGCGCCAGAGGGGCAGCAGGAGGTCTTTGAGATCAGATGCCTGAATCAGTTTTTGGCTCTGTTGGACGATGGATTTTAAGTTTGGCATATCAGTTGGTTCGACAGTAGATCGCGTCGTTTTCTAGCGTGTGTGAGTTGCCGTCGTAGCGGGCGACGAAATGCGGCCAGCCGTCGGTGGCCACGGCGTCTTTGGCCGCCGCCTCAACGTCGATGCCTGCCATCTCGATGCCCTGTTTTTGCGCCTCGTCCTTGCCGTAAATGTCTTCCAGCCATTGCCACGGTTCCCACGTCGGTTTTTCCTTCTCGATGTAATCCTCCATGTACTTGTTGAGCGCCTTGACGCGTACTGGATTTTCGATGCGCTTGTCGGTGTTCTTCTTGAAGAACACGGTATCATCGTTTTGGACGTAGCCTTCCTCCACCATCTTATCGAGCAAATCTTCGTAGTAAAGGTTCCGCACGTCGTCTTCCCATTCTTCGTACGGGTCACCGATGGCGTTACGCAGCTTGTCTTCGTCTACAAAACCGCGAAGCCAGTCCTGTGTAAAAATTTCCGGTTCGCTTTCGAGGTCGTTACGGACGATCTCCAAGGCATATTCCTCCGCCACTTCCTCACTCTTGAAGATCAAAAATTCTTGGCCGTTCGCATCGACCTTGAATCGGGTGGTGGCTTCCAGATTGTCCGCGTCGTAGTCGCCCTGTCCCCAGTTGTCGTCGATCTCAATGTCCGTCAGGTTGATCCTTTCTTCTTCCGCAAACTGGCGCAGCGCTACATCCACCCAGTTGCCCAAGAGCAGCCGCTCGATTTCGCCTTTGGTGTCCGCTGGTTCCGTGAACGAAGGTTCATCCTCCGGTGGCACTGGAACTGTGCCTTCACCTTCTGGCGGGGTGTCAAACGGGTCGAACGGGTCGGCAGCCTCGCTGACGATTTTGGACATCTCCTTGGGCTTGTGATCCGGGTCGTGGATGACATCCTGAACCTCGTCCTTGAGCTTGTTGATGGCGTCGAGATTGCAGACATCGCACAACTTCTTGGCGTGCGCGTCCCGCATGGATTTGAAATCACCGTGAACCAGCCCGCACTTGGGGCACTTCACGTAATACTGAATCTCCCTTGGGTAGTTGGAGAGATTGGCGTAAACGCCGCGTGTCGTAGCCCAGCCTTCCGGGGCTTTGCCTTCGACCACCAGTTG
>Ga0137448_1000025_pt1 | contig 17030 bp, 14 predicted proteins | sample EasRivERMGT418_2_FD_102316 | JGI IMG/M metagenome (GOLD analysis project Ga0137448, IMG submission 102316) | Soil microbial communities from meander-bound floodplain in the East River, Colorado, USA - East River MetaG ERMGT418_2 | ecosystem: Environmental > Terrestrial > Soil > Floodplain ... | reverse complement strand
TCGCTTTCCAAGAGTTTGTTTACAACCATCTTGGCAGTGACATCTTCCCCCACTGTGTAGTGCGCGAGGAACGGTTCGTTGCCTTCTGGCGCTGGCTCGAACAGGAACCACTGGCCCCGCGTGTAGAAGCGGCCATGCAGCTTGCCCTTGGCCGTTTTGATATAGCCCAGCAGGCCGCCCTTGGGGCTGACCATCCGGCCCGCGTAGGGATAGAAGGTGTACTGCCGGTCGTTGTAGCGAACGCCCGTGATCGGCTGGCCCGTGATGTCAGCGTCTTTCACCTTGGAGGATAATAAACCTCGCCAATACTGTTCGTCTGCGGCCCGGTGTTGAATTTCGGCGTTCGCAACCGCCATACACTGCAACCGGCGAACATGAGAGTTACAGCCAGTGCAATTACGAGTACTCCCCATCGCACTTGGCTTCGTTTGGCTTCGTTTTGCGCATTGGTAATCATAAACTTCTATCGTTTTTAGGCGTATAAAATAATTGTCGCTGCGAACTTTTAAGCGGCTCCGCTCTCCCAGCCAGAGCAGCAGCCCTTGGCGTAGATGTGGCCGCCAACTTTCTGGCAGCCGCCCTTGCCTTCCTTGATGAAATACTCGCAGTTCTCACAGTGTGTTGGCGCGTCGGTGATGTAACCGGCGGCTTCCTTGCTCATACGCTTCTGCGGGGTGCCGTCCTTGGTGAAGATCGAATCGCCACCCATGTAGAGGCCGCAGACACCGTGGTCAGCGTCGCACGCGGGCGGCGTGGTCAGGAAGCATTCGGACTTGTCAGCATTAAAAAACATGCAGCGTCCGCAGCGGCAACCGTCGGCATTGGCTACTTGCTCTGGATTCAGGTAGAGCACCTTTTGCGGAGGCAGCTTGCCGCCCTCGACTTCGTGCTCGCCCAGTAGTTGACGGATGGTCGGATTCATAGGTCGCGCTCTCGTGCTACGTCGGTCACACCGTATTGGAGGTCGATCTTGTGCTTGTCGCGCAGGTGCCAGAGTGGATCGCGTTCGTCATCCAACAACCCTTCAAGGTAGCCCTCGCGCCGCAGCCAGTCCTTGGCCAACGTCAGGTAGTGGTCGCCGTAGCCATACTGCTCCGGCGTCACGTGAACCAGTTTGTCGTTGATGTAAATGTACGCCTTGCAGTAAACACCGCCCGCGCCGCGCCGGTACCAGCGGCGGCCCCGGACTTCGAGCTTCTTGATCGGTTCCGACTTGCGCTCAATTTCGCGGGTGATGAAGGCTTCCGGGTCATCCGGGTCAGGTGGCGGAGCCTTCGGCACTTCGCTGTGACTGGCTTCTGGGATATGATGCGTTCCAGTTACTTCGTATGGACGCAACATGCGCTCGAAGCGTTCTTTGTCGCACTTGGAGCAGATATGCTCGTTGGGGATCAGACTGTCGCGCCCAGTGCCGCGATGAACCAGAGTGCAAGAGGCACCGCAGAGATGGCATGGGTGGGGACATTCCGTGGGGCGACCCATGTGAATGAGTGTTTCCTTGGCGGGTGGCTGGTCAATGTCGAGCAACTTGTTTACAACCTCATGAGCATTCTCCCAGCGCGGGTTCCGCCCCGGCAGGTATGGAATCGGGCCGCCGCAAAGGTCGACCAACTGGCGCACGACGCCGGACAGTTCGTAAACACCCACACGCTGCTGCCGGTGGCCCGGAGCGCTGATCCAGTATTCGTCACCGCCGCGCATGGGTGTGACGACGATGGTACCGTTGGCGACCTTGATGAAGGTCTTGGCGATCCGGCTATAGTTGGTTGGAATTCGCGTGGGCATTATTTGAAAGCCTTCTTCCAGCCCGGTTGTCCGGGCCTTGGCAGGTCTTCGGGCCATGTGGCGAGTCGTTGGAGGATGGCACTCAGCAGATAGTTCATCGTCATCTCGCTGCCGCTGGCCAACTGCTCGAATTGGTTGGTCTTGGGCTTGAAGATGATGAACTCCCAATGGCGACCGCTGCGGGCGTCGCGCATGTCCAGCGGTGGCTCCGGCATGTATTCGGAGTGCTGCCGGGTGCGTAGCCACGCTTCCTTGCCGTTGCTGAGACGCTTGACCCAGCGTTCCTCGTCTTCGTTGCGGTCGTTGCGGACGAAGCCGTTGGTCTTGGCCAGCCGGGCGACGGGAGAGTCCAGATGGCCCTTCACGTCGAAACTCTCCGGTGAATCCGGGTCGTTGGTTTCGGTCAGGCGTTGAATGATCTGGCGTGCGTTGGCCACACAATAATTACGGGAGTGTGCAGTGGTAGAACAGTCCGGTGTTCAGGTCGGCCACGTGGTTCGGGTTGACCTGACACTGAAAGCGATTGCAATAGCGGTCGGCGGGGGCACCGCAGAGACGACACAGGCAGGCTCGACGGATCATAACAGGGTCGAGCGGCAGGGCACGCAGTGCGTCGGCGGCATCGGCGGCGGTTGGTTCATCCGGTAATCCGACCGGCACCGGGTGCCACCCGTGCATGAACGGATTAACCGGCATCGTCGTAGCCCCAGCTTTTCAAAGCCTCCGGCAGCTTGGCGAGGGTGTTGGCGATGGCAGTGGGAACGGTGGGGCCGACGCCGCTGAGGAAGGTGTGGCGGTCGGCGGTTTCAATCACTTCGACGTGATAGCTCTCGTCGAAGGTGACAGTGGTTTTGAAGGCATCGTCGTTTTTATCCGCGATGGCTTTCATCCGGGCTTTGAACTGTTTGAGGGCTTCGGTGTCTTGGTTCATGGTTGGTGTTTGGTTATACGAGTTGATCCACCAGCGCCGGGCGGGTGGCCAGAGGTCGTCGTGGCTGACGTGGCAGGCACCGCAGTAATGATGTTCCACATCCTTCGCACTGTGGGAGGTTCGTTTACAACGCAGGCAGGTGATCGACTTTCCGTCGGCGGAGAGGGTGTAGGTCTTGATCTCGTCGCGACCCAGCAGGCATTCGTCGCAGGTCACGTCCTTCCAGTCGCCTGACCATTTGTGGTTCTCCGGCCATTTGGACGGCGGCCCCTCGCGCATACAGGCGCTCATGCCGTGGCCGAGGAAGTGTACGATCAGGTTGCTCATGTGATAGTGTAGGCCCAGCGTCCGGGCAGGAAAAGAAAACGCTTGATCTCGCCATCCTTGGCCAGCGCCTTTAGCCGGGCTTCAACGTAAGCGGTGAACTTCGGCGTGCTGGCAACTTTCAAGTGTGAAGCCATACAGAGCACGATGTTATCTGTCTCTTGGCTGATTGACGAGCGCCAGATGCGCGATACCTGTGACTTGATCTCGAAGTCGGAAGGCATTCCGGGCGGCGGGGAATGCCGCTGTTCACCGGGACACGGTTTGCCCGCAAGTTCAGAGCGTGAGGCGTATTGTTTACAGACACGACAGGTCACGTAATCGCGTCTGGGCACGTCGCCCTTCGCAATCGTTTTTAGCTTGTGCTTCATGTCATGCCGGTCTGGCGCTTGAGCCGTTCCCGTTGTTCCCGCGCTTGTTCAGCCGTGACCTTGGGTTGATGGGTGCGGGTCAGCCACAAGGTGAAATCGTCCGGCAGTACGCAGTTGTCCGGGCACTCCCAGAACATGGGCGCGATCTGGTAGATGGTGTAGCCCGCCAAGCCGCAGCCAACCTCCGTCACCAAAAAGCGCAGTTCGGGATGGGTTTTGGCGTAGCCCTTGAACTGGCTGACGAACTTCTTGATCTCGTCCAAGGGCAGCGTGTGTAGGTGCTGATCTTTGGTGGGGATGCCATACGCCTGTCCCTGCCGTCCGTTGCCAACGCCGTAATCCGCGCCCCAGAAGCGCAGCGCGTCCTTGGCGGCCCCGGCCCCGTGGCGGCCTGCCAGATTGGAGCCGAAGACGAAGATCGTCAGACCGTCGTTCATCTCTGGGGTGTACCACTTCATGCTTCAATCGCGTAGGAGTGAAAGGAAGTCAGGGCCATCTTAACGGCAAAGCCTGCGGTGCGGGCGTCCATCTCATACCCGAACGCGGTGGAGGCCCGGCGCTCCACCGCCTTGAAGTCGTTGCGGGTGATGGCGTCGTGGCACGTGGCGCACGCCAGCCAGCGCCAGCAGCGTTGTATCTCGCCGGTTGTGAGCCGGTCGGCGGCATAGGTCGCGACCGGCTTGTCGTGGGAGCAGAAGTCACATTGCGGTGTCGCTTTGCCTCGCCAGCGCATTCGCTTGGGGAGCTTCGCGAGGTTGACGCGGTAGGTGGCGAGGTCTTGTTCGGTGACTGGACGCCAGAGATATTTCTTTCCGCCCGGCACGCTCTGGTCGGTCACCACGTGGGTTTTGCCGCTGCCGAACACATCGGCGGACATGCTGATGTGTTCCTGCACTTGTGCCGGGGTCATGGCCTCCGGGGCGTACTCTGTGGTGTAGCCAATCAGCTTGCAGACGGTGGTGACTCGGTTGAAATCTTCGTCGCGCTCGCCGTGGATGCAGCGGAGCACGCGGTGGGTCTTGTCATGTTTCCAGACGCTCCGGTTGGCGGGGATGCCCCACGTGCCGCCGTCGTTCAGCCGGGCGAGAAAGTTTCTCGTCCACTCAATGTCAGAAGGTTGTGGTTTCCACATGGTTTGAAGTCTCCTACGCGAAATTAACTTCTGTCTTGAGACAGAAAAAGCTGGGGTGGCGTGGAAATTTCACGCAAATCGTCGCGTCGCTTCGGTTTTTGTAGGTGTGGGACTTTTTTAGCCGTGGGCTAACGCGACTGATGTGCCCTGACTGTCCTTTGGGGATGGTAAATCCGTTCAGGCGAATGTCATGATCGGCGACTACTTTCATACCGATGACTGTAAACACTCAGCCTGTGTCAGTCAACATCAATCTTTAAGCTGGTTCGCCCGGCCCGATCCGGCCCGGAATGGTGCCTCCCTTGGTGCGAATCAAATAGTCGAGCGTGTCATCCCACCACTGGCGGTGGTGCTGCAACACCGCGTTGATGGCTTCGTTCTCCTGCGCGGGTGAGAGGCTGTCGGCGGCGCTGCGCTTCATGGCGTCATCGAGGTCGCGGAGGATGGCGCAGAAGTGGGCCTCACTCTTGGCGGGGGAGTCGGTGGGCGCATCCTTGCCATGCTGGAACCATGCCTTGGCGTCGAAGTTCCAGTTGTTGGCGCGAACCTCCGGCGTCTGACCGCCGATGAAGTAGACGTAGAGGCCGTGGACTTTGCTGTTGGTCGCTTGATAGCGATTCCACCAGTAGCGTGGCATCTCGGTGCCGTAAACATGCGCGGTGCCCTGCTCTGGCTTGGGGCCGAAGTCGAGGCGCTTGAGTTCGGCGGCCAGCAGTCCTTGCTCGTGGGATTTGATGACATCGGTGGGGTCATCTTCCGGGGGCACGTCGACGGTTTCAAGTTGCGTCCGGCTTTCGGTGCGGACGTTCCAGAGTTGGCTGTACCAGTCAGGCCGGTTGTGTTCCACCCAGCGTTTGGCATCCTCTGCATTAACGTACGTCTCGAATGAGTGCGGATGCGCCGCGAAATACTCTTTCAAGGAGCCGTTGGCAAAGAAATAAGCAACGGTATCGGCGGCAATACTTTCGGAGAAGTTGTTTACAGCTAAGTAAATGAGTTCATCGACGCTGGCTTGCTCGAACCAAGTTGCGGCGTCAAATTCAATATCTTCTGGGTCGGTGTCTGATTTGACCAACGTCATCACCGGGATGTGCGCCGTTTTAAGGTACGTTGCTGGGTCATCTTCAGGCGGCAGCGACACGCTTTCCACGGTCTGGCCGTGGCGCTGGGCGATTTGCTCCAGTGCTTGCTTCTCCTGCTCCTGCGTTTTGTGTTTGGCCCGCATGACCGCATCCAGTTCCTTGACGATGGCGATGAACTGGGGAATGCCGCGCAGGCTGACCGTGATCCCGCCGCTGGATGGCAGGAAGGTGGTTTGCGGCATGTAGCGCGTGCGGAAGTTCAGGTCGACACTGCTTTTGGTGTATTCGGGGAAGATGCGGATAAACAGCACTTGGCCGAACGACTTCGGGTAACGCTTGTGCCAGAACTCTGGTACCTCCGGTTCGCCAAATACTTTGTGCTTCAGCGAAGTGGTGCTGTACTGAAAGCCCAGTTTTTCCAGTTCACGTCGAGCGCTGCCGTGGGTGTGGGCCTTGATTTCGACCGGCTCGTCCGGGTTGTCGCTGGTGCTCTGCGCGTAATCAGGGAGCAGCAGGTCAGGATCGTCTTCGGGCGGCAGCGGCACCGCTTCGTCAAGGTCTTCGTGCCCGGCGTCCTCGTCATTGACCACGCCGCGCAGCCGGTTGGTTTTGATGCGGTCTTCGAGAACTTTTAGCACCCGCTCAAGTTGTTTGTTGTTGCGCTGGTAGCGGTGGGCGATGGGTGCCCATTCTTTTGGAGCGACGGAGTTGTAAAGCGTGATGTCGTAAACAATGTCCCCCTCGTTGTGCTCGCCGCCGAGGCCGCGCCGCTTGATAACAAGCATCAGGTCGCCTTTGGCCGCTCTGCGGAAAACTTTGTACCACTCGAAAGGCTTTTTGCAGCTAGTGTTACTTTCGTAGCCCATGCGCTTCAGGATGGTGGGTACGTCGAACGTGTCCTGCATGAACTGGGGCGTTGGATCATCGACGCCTTCGTGAACCTCGCGCACGCCGGTCATCTGTCTGGCCTTCGGCAGTTCCTCGCCTTTCAAGCCCGGTTCCTCGCCTGTGCGCTGCGCGAACTTCTTGCTCAGTTGCATCAGGTCGTTGACATCGAGATCGGTGTCGAGGAAACGGTTGCGCGATGTCCACCAGCCGTGGTGCGCGTCGCTCAGGTCGACGCCCGTGCTTTCAAGCTGGCGCATGATGTGATAGTGGCTGGGGCCGATGAAGATTTTGCCGCCAATGTATACAGCGGGGTAATCGACCGTCTCCTTGCTCTCCTTGATCTCCTTGATCTGGATTTCACCGGGCCAGAGGTAGGCGTACCAGTCGGGCCGGTTATGCTCGACCCAGAGCTTGGCGCTGTCTTCGTCGATGTAGACCTCGAAGCCGTCACCGCGATAGTTCTCGTGCCAGTCCTTGAGTTGTGTGTCGAAGAAGTATTCCCCGACCTCATCGGCTTCGTAGCAGGACTGGAATTCGTTCTTGGCCAAGACGAGCAACTGCTCCAGCGTGGCTTTCTCGAACCATTCAGCGGCATTGAACTCTGCCTTTAGCCGCTCGCCCTCGACCATGTGGTCTTCGATGCAAGTGGCTTTGACGGGGATCGGCAGGTTCTTGATGTAGTGTTCTGGGTTGCCCTCGTCAGCTTCGCCGAGCCGGAAGCGGGCGTAGCCACGGTTCTGCGTGTGAAGCCAGTCGTCCGGGGAACGCACGGGCAGGGTGTCCACGTCCTTGCTCTTGTCTTCCGGCCCGAAGATTTCGCGCAGCAGGTCGATGATGCCTTGCGAGGTTGCGGTCTTGGCGACGACGAATTTGGCGTCGGGGTAGAGTTGGGGCACCAGTTCCACGAAGCGGCGCACCAGCGCCTTGCCCAAGCCGCGATTTTGAAAACGGGGATCGACTTCCAGATGCTCCAGTTCAACCGTGCGGTACTTGATGTCCATGCGGTCGCTGGCTGAGCGCCACGCGATGAAGCCGATGGGACGGCCCTTGGGGGTGCGCAACTCCAGCGTGTTCTCATCACTGTAGCGCACGATCTGGAATCCGCCGGGCAGCGGCCACGCCTGCTCTGATTCTTCAACCTTTCGCATCACGTCCTTGAGGGCGCTGCCGTAGCGCATGTTGGTGATGCGAATGAGATTGGCGGCGCGGTGCAACAGGTCGTTGAACAGGGCGTCGTCAGCCACCTGACTGGCCTCGTCGATGGCGCAGAATAACTCCGTCAGTTTTTCGTTGCTCTCAAGAGTCTGACTGACCTTGTAGCGGTCGGCAGCTTTTTGGGAGAGGATGCGGGCTTCGTCAACCAAGAGGCGCATCCACTCCGTCCACTCCATCTTTTCTTCCGCTTCCTGCACGGGATTTTCCAAGTCGCCGGGGAACATTTCGCTTGCGCGGTTGTTGAGTGCGGACACGAGCCAGTCGAATTCGTCGCTGCCGTTGGCGTAGCCTGCGTGTTCCGCCCATTTGAAGGCGATGTCTCCGACCAGCCGGTCGGCACCCAAAGCATTGTCGATTTCGCGTTGCACTATGTTGATTTCATAGTCTTTCACCGCAAGCTGGATCAAGGTGTCGAGCTTGTCCTGTTCTGTCTGCGCCACGTGTTGGGCGTGCTGCTCGATGTTCGGCACCGGCTCGTCCTCTGGCGGCAGGGGCACTTCGAGTGTTTCTTGTACTGGGGCGTCGAGCGCCCGGACGTTTTGGCCCCAAACGCGGTCGTCGCCGACCACGCCCCATCTCATGCGAAAGGCTTTCTCCAGTTTTTTCTTCAATTCGCCGACGTGGCACTTGAAGCCGCCGATTTGCACCCAATCCCTAAGATGGTGGCCGGGCAGCAGGCGGCTGCGGTAGATGCTGACCTCCATCGTTTGCGGTTCGTCATCACTCTTACGGATGACTGTCCACTTGAATCCGGTCTTGCTGTCGAACTTCTCCCACCATTTATATTCCGGGTCAGCACAGTTCCACGTGGGACAGCGCTCGCTGAAGCCCATCGGCTCCAAAATCTTTCCGGCGTCCATTGCCTCGATATGTCTTTCAATGTTGACAGATGGATCGTCGGGATCGAGCGCTTCTTCAACGGGTGGCGGATTGAGCGCTCCTTCTTCGCGCAACTGCTGCTCCAGTTCCGTCACGTGGCAGGTGAAGTGTCCTTTGTCTGACCACTGACCGTAGCGGCGTCCACGGCCTACTTGTACGAATTTGGCGGGGCGCTCCATGCGTGTGACGCCGTAGATGTTCGTGTTGACCGTCGGCCAGACGCGCCATTCTTTGTTGCCGACCTGCTTGATCCAGCCATCCCAGTTGGCTCCCTTGGTGCGGCCATCAATGAAACCCAGTTTGGCCATGACGGCGTTGATGTCGAGATCACCGGTATGTCTTTCAATGTTGACAGCCGGATCGTCGGGGTCGGGGTTTTCCGACTCCGCCATCGTCAGCGAGTAAAAGCGTTTGCGGTAGGGATCGAACGGTTCGCCGATCTGGAAGCCGCGCTTCTTCAGTTTGCTGGGGGAGAAGCCGGGCAGCTTGTTCGGCACCACGTCGCGCACCTTGGCAACTTCGGCCTCCCACGCGGGCGGCTCATTGTAAGTGTGCTCTTTGAAGCGTACCCAGCCAAGATAGCTGTTGGCCTTGCTCAAACGGCCTGTGCGCGTGAACACCGGCACGATGAAAGGCGCGTGGTAGACGCTGTACTCGTGATGAATGTAGGGGTGCCAGTCGCGCAGTTCGTTGTAGTGCATTGGCGCGGTCTGTAGCAGGCGATTGGCTTCGGCTTCAGCGTCGAAGTCATCACTCTCCGGCAGCCATTCCCGCTGGATGATCTCGTGGGCTTCCCGTTCGTTGCCGAAGTCAGGATCGTTCAAGCGGCGCTCCTGCGCACCGTACGCCTCCGGGTCAATCTGCATCTTGGGCACCGCGAGCTTGAAGGTGATGCCTTCGGGGTATTCGCCTGCAAGCTGGATGTGATGGACGGTGAAACCCATCTCTGTGCAGAACTTTTCAAGCTGCTCGCGAAAGTAGGCTTGCGGCAGATATTTGTCCGGGTCTTTGTTGTAGACCGCCCAGTAGGTGAAGCCGTCGATCACGGCCCAGCGACCCCACAGGCGAATGCCGTTGCTGGGAAAGGACAGCCCGTAGGTTTCGAGCTTCGTCCTGAGTTCATCGAAAGTGTAAACAGCGCCTTTGAGATAATGCTCCGGGTCGTCGACGCCTTCCTGTTGCGGAAGACGTGCCGTGCTCTGGCCGCAGCGCATACAGGTGTCACTGTCCAACGGCAGATCGCAGTGGATGATATTGGCCAGCAGGTTTTCGGATGGCTTTTCGTCGTTCGTGAACACGCCGTCAGCGGGGTCGTAGTGGCCTTCGATGCCGAAAGTGGAGCCGTTGCGGTGAACGTAATTGCGCACCACGGTATAGCGTTGCGTCAGATCATTGTTGCAGTGTGGGCACGCCTCTGGGGAAACCTTGTTCAGATAATCCGGGGTCGGGTCGTCAACACCTTCCTTCAGCTTCACCTGCGGATAGACCATCTTAATGTAGGCGTTGAACTCCGGCACCGACACGTAAAACAAGATTGGTGCGTTGGTCTTCTCGGCCCACGCGATGGTTTCCGCATTCGCGCCCGCCTTCTCCAAGAACTGTCGCGCCAGCACGTGGCCGGAGGGATTGGGCACCTTGTAACGGTAGGTGACCATCGGAATGCCAGCCCGATCACCGCGCTCGCGGTTGTAAAGCTGCATCTGCTTCATGATCTCGCGCATTTCGCTGGCGCGGTTGTAGCGAAACAGGATTGTGCCGTCGGTGTCCTCGCGGTAGAAGCTGGCGGGAGCGTCTGGAAAGTGCGGTGCGATGGCGTTGAAGTTAATCATCAACCTGCCCTTCATCCGGGGCACGTAGCTGCGGAGAAAGACCTCTGGGTCATCCGGGTTGCCTTCGATGGCTTCGTTCAGGTTGAGCTTCGACCATTCGACCAGCGCGTCGATGCCGGTGAACTCAATGGTTACATCGAGGTACTTGGCGGCGTTCTCTGTGGCCTGATAAAGCCGCTGGGTCGTGTTCGCACCGAAGGCGTAGTCCATCGTGCCGCTCGTGGTGCTGGGCCAGTCGCCCTCCGCCCATGCAATGACTCCTTTGAGCAGCGCCAGTTTGCGATCTTCTTCAGGCGTGTCGATCCAGACGCTCGCGACCCGTGCATTTTCGTTGTGCCCTTCGTCGCTCACGTGCAGGCCCGCCTCTTTAAGCACCTGCAAGGCATTTGCTTCTATGATGGCTTCGCAGCGCTCGATCTCATCCCAGAATTCTTGACTTTCCACATCAACGCCATCTTCCGTCGCATTCTCGCGGATCACGTGTTCGTCGCTCAGGTGGATGTAGACACCGAAACGGATTTTGTCCAAGCTGCCCACTTCCGTCTTCTGGCCCAGCCAGTCGACGTACGGCTTGGGATCATCGGGGTCAACTGCGTCCAGCAGTTTGTTTACAATCGCCTGTGGCTTTGGCATACTTACATCCAAATGGAATGGCAGGCGCGGCGCAAGCGCTTGATCGTGCGGTCGACCAGCACTTCATCGTCCAGTTCCTCGCACGCGATGCGCAGCAGTGCCCGGTTAAGCACTGCCGAGGAAACGTCGCCGATCACAGCGGGGCTGAGAGCGCCAGCCTGTTCGGCCTGTGACTTTAAGAACAGCGCGTGGTCGAGAATGTCTTTTACGTCAGTATTGAACTCGACGGGGCCGGTGTAGCGCTCCAGCGGGCCAATGTCCAATGGATCATTGTCCGGTTCTTCAAGTAAACGACGCACGATGCGCTCAGCGCTCATGATCTAACTATCGGTATGGAAGACATCGCAACGAAGGCCGAGGCGATTCGCCTGATGGCCGGTAAAACGGCCCGCAACAACACACGGGCGCGATGGGAGAACGTCTACCGGCTGTACGAGGCGGGCAAGACCTTTGAGCAGATCGGCAAATGGATTGGCAAGAGCGCGTCCACCGCCCGCCAGTTGCTCAAGCGGGCGGCCACAGAGCGCAGCAAGGTGCCCGGCTTCAAGTGGCCGACGAAGGACGGCAAGCGCCTCTGTGACATTCCGCACCCGATGCCACGGGGCGAGCACGCGGAAAGCTGGGAGCACAGGCGCGGCTACCTGCTGCGGATTACGTCCAAATCAGCGCGAGGCTATTGCCCGGTTTGTAAACGAACTTACGCGATTCCACGGACGTTGTGTGAAGTATTTGGTTCTTCAGGATGTGCGCCTCATGCAGATAATTAAAAAGTGGCTGGGTGTGACCAGCGCTCGTGAATTTATGGCAGACAAAACACAACAGCAGCCAGACAACGAAACCGCCAATCTGATCTGGCGGGTACACGCCGCGCTTGACGCGGTTTACGGCAAGGGCTGGTCGAAGGAAAATCCGCATACGGTCGCCAAGTTCCTTCAAGCCCTGTCCACCAAAGAACTGGCCTCCGAGGTCGCGGCGTTTCGCGAGATTATCGCCAGCGGCAGCGGCGGCTTAACCGTCGGTATCGAGAAGACATGAACTGGATTACCATTGACGCCTCCACCGAGGCGTCGGAAATCAGCGGGGCCGGGTGCTTCGTCAAATTCAGCGAGAAGCACGTGGTCTTTGCGCCCAACGTCGCCATTCGGACGGACGACAAAGGCAAGTCGAAGCTCGTCGCCGCACCCGGCTGTCTGACTCAGATAATGTTTACATCTAGCGGTGAAACGAGTACCACCAGCCAGCACTGGATCGGCAATAAGCTGGCTGAGCTTGAGCGCAAGAAGCACAGAGGCAAAGCCGTTGTTGATCCTAAGAAGGTTGCTAGGACGTGGCATGACTGGGTTGGGAAAGACAAGCTTGCCGAGATTGGAGCTAAAGTGGAAAAGCAACATCGTGGTAAGGCGATAATTGATCCCAAGAAGGTGGCGGCGTTTGGCAAGAAAAAGTGATCCAATCCGTTCTTGGTAAGCGTATCTATTTGTGGATACGTTTATGAGAGATCAGCAGGCTGTTAAAGTATACAATCACGATTATTACGTTAAGAATCGCGATAAACTTCTGCCAAAGTTACGGAAACGTGCGGTTAGGTGGTGCAAAGATAATCGTAAACGTCGTAATGCAACAGACAGGAAACGCCGCGCTGAAAATCCAATAGATGGATCAAAACAAAGACGCTATAGGGCAAGACTTAAAGAGGCTGCCTTCGCGGTGTATGGTCGAATTTGCAAGTGCTGCGGGGAGTCAGTTGCGGAATTTTTGACTTTCGATCACATAGGCGGTGGTGGTACAAAGCACCGTAAACAGATTACTGCCGGAGGCGGAGCCATTTTGCTTTGGCTGAAGCAGCACGGTTATCCTAAATGTTTTCAAGTTCTTTGTTTTAACTGCAACTGGAGTACACATGTTGGAAACGGAAAATGCTATCACCAGCGACAGCGCGAGCTTGTCGCCAATCACTCTGTTTAAGGGTGGGCATGGATTCTTGTCTAATTTTTATCCATGCCGGGTTCGGTACACTTTGTTTGTATACAGCAGCGTAGAGCACGCCTATCAGGCGGCCAAAGCGAAGCATTCGGACGATGCCGCCCGCATTCGCGCAGCGGCCAGCGCCGGGGAGGCCAAGCGGTTGGGCAGTGAGTTGCGGACAATGGGGCGCGTCCGGCCTGACTGGCATGACATCAAGTTGGAGGTCATGAGCGATTTGCTCTGGCAGAAGTTTGTCCTGAACCACGAGCTTCGCGACCGGCTGCTGGCGACCGGCGACCGCCAGTTGATCGAAGGTAATTCGCATCGTGATACCTTCTGGGGAGTCTATCGCGGCACCGGCACTAACCACTTGGGAAACCTGCTGATGAGGTTGCGTGCCGTCGCTCGCTACGTCGCGGAGAACCAGATGGCTCCGACGGAGGGTAGTTACAGCGATGATGGCCGACAACCCAGAGAACCAGCCGGTTGACCCGGATGCGCCGACTGAGAAGGTAGTACAGCAGGCGCTTGCGGAGCTTCCCTCGTGGGAGGAATGGCTTCAGCAACAGGGCTTCATCAAGGGGGAGAAACATCGCAGCGCGATCTCAGCGGTTGAATGGAACCGGGACTGGCTCAAGCACGGGCGCGGCTGGCGGCTGCGGGTCGCCCCGTCGTTGCAGACGATAAACATTATTGTTTACAACGGCATCTTGAGCCGCATTCCTCATCAGGTGGCGATGGCCAGCGTGGCGGAGCGCTCCGTGGTGAACATCGTGGCCAAGCTCGTCACGGAACTGGATCGTTCAGTTTCCGACGCGACCAAGAAGCGGCGCATCCGGGCTTTCACCAGCACCATTCCTTATGAGCAGCGGGAAGATGATGTCAGCAAGATCAATGGGCCGGTGCTGCCGCCACGGCATGTCTCCGTCTTGACACAGGAAGCCGGGCCGATCCGCCGCCCGATCCCCGACGATCCCGGTGATTTGAACCCGGAGCAGATGGGTCAGATGTTCGACCGGCTGCAAAGCCACTGCTTCCAAAAGGGCCAGCGCGTGCGGGTGCGCACCCAGCGCCAGACGCGTTTGAATGGCGAGGTAGGCACCGTGGTCGACGCCGGGCCACACTCCGCCTACGTGGCCATCGACAGCTTCGTGCAGGCAGGCGACCCCGATCCGTTCCGGTTTGAGGAACAGGAGTTGGAGCCGATCTTTGAGAGCGTTGAGAACATGGACGCGCCGGAGCCGTACATGGCGGCGCTCGATTACATCACGCTGTTGCGTCAGGTCGGGTACTCTCAACTTAAAAATAAACGATCCGAAACATACCGTAAGGTCGTTCAGGATGAAAAAGGCTTTCTAGTTATCCGAGTTTCGTTGGCTCCGCATGAAGCGACTAAAGCAAATGTCCACGTTGATTACTCAAAAAGCGGCGACAGCAATCAAGTTTACGCCGCAGTTGTGGACGCTATTGATGTTGCTGATTTTGTGCGTAAGCTTGAGGCACTTTACACGGCATCCAGCAGCGCGGCTGACTACGTGGATAAACTGGAAACCCTCGGTTATCCAAACGGTTCAGTCAGCACGCATCGCGAGCATTTGATTAACCTGTTTGGGGAAAGCGTTGTGGAGTCGGACGGTGTAGACGATCCCCAGCCCTACTTTCAGGAACTCCAGCGCCACGCGGATTTCATCAACGTGTTCCGCGAGCATGGGGTGAAGATGCGCCGCCGGATGAAGAAGCCGGAGCGGCCCTACTACGTGATGTTCTGGATTCCCAGCGCGGTCACGGATGTCAGCTACGACATCCGCCTGACCCCGACTGGTGATTACTGGTCGGTCACTGCGAGCGGGCAGAAGGAGTTCCAGCACGAGATTCACGGTGATTTTCAGGAGGACTTTGAGATCGACCGCGAGTGGACGATTCCATCGAATGCGACCACCATCGAACTGGTTGGCGAGGTCGACAACATTCTCCACGCGCTCACCGAGTATCACGGGCCGGATGAGCCAACGGTAAACGAACCGGATGTCGATGATATTGATGAGAACGTCGACGACATCGGGGACTACGCGCAGTACGCGAAGGACAGCGCGAGCTACAACGTCGTCATGCTGCTCACGGCGAAAGACCTTCGCCGCGTCGTGCGTGAGGCGGGATTCAAGGTCACCACGCTTTATCGCAGTCGCATCAACCACGGTTGGACGATCACCGCTATTCCGGCCACGGCGCAGGCGTTGGAGGTCTTCAACTCGAACCCGCACCGGATGCCGGAGTATCTGACACACGAGTTGCGCAACGGAATCATCAAGCGCTTTCCAGAGTTGGGCAAAATCACGAAGGGCCAGTACGTGTTCGATCAGAAGCTCATCCTGCATTGTTGGGAGTGGAACGGGTCGACTAGCGAAGACCCCAACAATCCGAATAACTGGATGCTCTACGCCGACATCAAGCCGGTGGACTGGGAGAATTACCGGCGCGGCGGGATCAAGGAAAATCTCGGCGTCGACGATCCCGAACACTATCTTGCTACGCAGTCAGCACGGCATTGTGTCAAGTGCCACGCCGATTTGACCAAACCTTTGTCGGTTGAGGCTCGGTACAGCTACCAGTATGGAACGGAAACTTTTGCCATTCGGGGTCACTATAAAAACGACGCTGATAGCGCCAGCGCTTTTGTCTGGGATTCCAAGCCGGATCGTTCGTTGGTAAACTACCGGCACCAAGCCAATTTTTGTCAGAAGTGCGGAGCCTACGCTTCGCCAGTTAAACTGGAGTCTGTCGACGATCCCGAAGGCTACGTTAAGCGGCTGGCCAAAGTGCAGTACTGTCCGCGCTGTCAAAGTCGTGACACAGTAAGAACGTTGGGTGGTGCCAGTGGCGGCACGGAATACTGGAAGTGCAATGCGTGCGGCGATAAATTTCTCTGGTCAAATGACCGCGCAGCAGGCTTCAAACTGGAAGCGGTCGATCCTGACGATCCAGAAGCGTTCCTGAAACGCGCCCGCACGCCGCAGATGGGTGAGATTGTTGACGTGACGTGCCCGCACTGCGGCGACAAGCGGCAGTTGGCGAAGAACTGGCCGGACAACATGCCCAACTGGGGATCGGAATGCGCGAAGTGCGGAGGCTTCATTATACTGCCGACCGTGGTGTTGGGTGAGGGCGTCGACGATCCCGCCGAAGTGCTGCTGCGGCACAAGCCCAAGGCATACGCGCTCTACGGTCAGTACGCCAATTACGACACGCCGATCAGCTTTGGCACCTACAAAACGCTGCCCGAAGTCGTGCGCCGGGCGCGGGAACGTGATCTCTACGCTGAGTACGACATCGTGTGGGCGGACGAAGTGGAGTTTGCCAGCCTCGACAAGTGGGACACGGGCGAGACGATGGCCTGCGACTACACCGGCATCAAGTACTACATCACGCGCAACTATGAGCCGATGCGCATTGAGCAGCCCGGTGATCCGAACGGGTACGTGCGCCCGCCCAAACTGAACGAGAGCGACGACGCCGAGGCGCTGCGTTATGCGCAGACCACGTTCGACCCGGTGGAGTTCCTGAAGTCGGAAGGCTGGAAGTTTCACTCGGATCAGCACTACACCTACTACGCCAAAACATTCAAGATGCCGCGCCCCTACCAACTGGGCGGCATGGTGTTTACCGATGTGCAGGTGCGCGTTGGCTATGGGCGCAACCTCTTTAACCAAGCAGCAGTTGGAATTTATTTTGTAGACGATCAGGAGCGTGGCTTCGGCATTCAGGGTTGTGACTTGAGCCGTCAGCTTGTTTATCCGTGGAACGAGGCAGACTACGACACGCCGCCGGAGAGCTTCTTCGACAACGGCATGTCGATCCGCCGCTTTGCGCGGGGTATCGAGAAGGTCATTCAGAACGCGGCGTGGCCGGAGAAGCGCGAGGCGTCGTTGCTGGCGTCCAATGCGGTGAAAACTGAAGTGGAGCGGTTTATCAAGGAACTCAACCAGCAGGCGCAGGTGC
>Ga0137448_1000024_pt1 | contig 17471 bp, 34 predicted proteins | sample EasRivERMGT418_2_FD_102316 | JGI IMG/M metagenome (GOLD analysis project Ga0137448, IMG submission 102316) | Soil microbial communities from meander-bound floodplain in the East River, Colorado, USA - East River MetaG ERMGT418_2 | ecosystem: Environmental > Terrestrial > Soil > Floodplain ... | reverse complement strand
TTGCATCCTAGACACCCCTGTTAACGATGCATTTGCATTCCGCCAGCGTGCGTTTGCAGCAGCGGCCCGGCGTGACGACGTAGTCGCCTTCTTCCGCAATCGGGCCTCGGTGGCAGGGTGAATGTACCGTCCGTCTCGCAGCTCGTAGCCGAGCCGCACCCGTTCCCACAGTCGTTCGAATCGTTCCGCGGTCATCCCGCAGAGCTCCGCCAGCTCACCGATGGAGCTCGGCAGATCTCCGCTGCGCTCGTGATGCGCGAGGAGCGTCACGTGCAGGCCACGCTCTTCGATGTTGAGCGGCAACGACAAGATTTCCTCCGGATCGATCACGCCCTACGCGTCCCTCGGTTGCTGACCTACGTTTGGATGAGCGGTGAGTATTGCTCTGGCGGTATGTCGAACGTCCAAGCGACAGCGTCTCGCGCTGTACGCGAGCCGGGCGGCACGCGAAGGAAGTAGTCTTTGAAGCGCGCCGTGTCCGGACAATCACCCAGTGGAATTGAGTCCATTTCGTGCTTGAAGACGTTTCCACCAACGACCGCGATGCCCGGGCCAAAGGTGTTGATCGCATCGGCCTTCGTCAGCGAGCCGTCAGGCTCGGCAGTTGAATTGAGTACACGGACCATCACCAACGGTTCGTCGCCCTCGATATCCTTGCGATACAGGATGCCGCAATCGTCACGGCCGACTTCAACGGCGCCGGCGTCGAGCAGATAGCGCTTCTGCCCGTAGCGTTCGATCATGATGCGGCGCAGCTCCTGATTCGTGCACGACTCGATCTGAGCGACGGTGATCGTCTCTGGGTGCTCGATGATCGATGAAGGAACACGAACGCCGTGCCATGCGTGCACGCCCCAGCCATCCGAAAACGAAAGCGCAGCACGTTGCTCATCGTGCAGCCGGCCACTCTCGTCGCGCGCGAGGTGAATGGGAGGCGCGCAGAACACAACGATGTCCGGGAATAGCCAAGCAAAGGCGCAGCTCTCTGCGACTTCGATCAAGCCGTGGAGTCGCTCAAAGTCACAGTACTCGCGGAGCGCTTCGTAAAATGCCAACCAGAACCCATCGAACTGCCCGGGGTACCACCACCAACTCCAGCCGGAAAAGTCGCGGACCTGAGCGCTGACCTGATCGCTGACCTGAGCGCTGACCTGAGCGCTGACCTGAGCGCTGACCTGATCGCTGACCTGATCGCTGACCTGAGCGATGACCTGAGCGCTGACCTGAGCGATGACCTGATCGCTGACCTGATCGCTGACCTGAGCGATGACCTGAGCGCTGACCTGAGCGATGACCTGATCGCTGACCTGAGCGCTGACCTGATCGCTGACCTGAGCGCTGACCTGAGCGATGACCTGAGCGCTGACCTGATCGCGGACCTGAGCGCGGACCTGAGCGCTGACCTGATCGCGGACCTGAGCGCTGACCTGATCGCGGACCTGAGCGATGACCTGATCGCGGACCTGAGCGCTGACCTGAGCGCGTCGCGTGCGCAAAATCGCGCACGCGACGACGAGGTGCAGCGGCGAAGCCATCCACAGCCAGTACTTCGGCTTTTCGCGACCAGCGGTCGCGTACGCCTCTTGGATGCCGCGCCATGCACGAGGCAGATCTCCCTCGCCAGTGCGTAGCCCGATGTCGAGCCATTTGTCGCGAATGGCCGGAAGCTCGGCAACTCGCTCAGCAGTTAATTGCAAGAGCTTTGTTTTAGTCGGCGACATTGCGAATGGCCTCGGGGCTGTACTCGCGCTGCCGCGTGACGCGATACCTCCCTGCGGGGATCACGATCTCGCCGTGCTCCTCGTGCCGCAGGAACGCGTCCATCGACGCATCGAGGTACCGGATGCCGTTGTCGACCTCCAGCATCCTTACGTGCTCGACGTCGGCGATTGCATGCGCGTGGCCGGTCACCTCGCCGTGTGCCAGGACAATGCGGCCGTCCTCTAGCGCGAGCTTCTTCGCGTTCTTCGGAATGCTGCTCACCGCCGTGATCAACACGTCGCCCTGTCGGAACTGCAATATGTTCTTTTGCATGACCTCAGCCTCCTGTTCTGCTGTAAACACGCGGCGTGAGCCGGCCGTCGCCGATTCACGCCGCCAACAACGATTCACAATGAAGGTGGACCGCCGCGGTCCTCGGCCGCGCGTCCTATCCGCGGCCACAGCACGTCTGCCATGGTCGTCGGTTGATCTCTTACGTCGGCAATCGGTCGATCGTTGTCATCGAACACGACGTCGACAACCTGAAAAATGAAGAGCATCGGTCTTGTTGCCCCTTTAGCCTCCCGGCTTGATGCGTTTCTTCTTCAATCCGCGCGTTCTCATTCGTCTGGTCTCCCTTCGTCCGTTCAATGCCCGCCGCCGTTGCCAGGCTCCCGGGCGCCTCCTGACCTTCCCCGCATCCACGGCCTCGCTGAAATGAGAAGTAAGAGCGGGCCACGGTGCTGGTTGCTAGGCTTCACACTTCAAGGTCGCGGTTGTTCACGCGCGACGGTTCTGACGCCTTCTTGGTTTCGACGTGATCCGCGAGTGCTATCAGCTCCTGCGCGTCCTCCGCGCTGCCCTCGCCTTTGAGCTCGAGCGCGCCCTTGCGAAGAAACGTCGTGATAATGGACCGCTGGGACAGAGTCAGTTCGACTTTCATTTCAGCTCCATAGTTTTGAAAGGCAGCTTGGCGGCATCTTCGATCGCCATGCGCCGGGTCCATCTTTTCTCGCGCAATGGCCCCGGTTTGTTCCACTGGAACCCGGCTGCCTTTGCAATTTCGTTCTCGGCGAAAGGTTGCAGCGACTGGAACATCGCGCTCGGCCGCATCGCGTGAGCGAACATCTCCTGCAGGTCACGCCCGAACAGCTTCATCCGATCAAACAACGCCGCAATCAGCTGGCAGTCGGTCAGGGCACGATGGGCCGAGGAAACGCCGATGCCGTGAGCGAGCGCCAACGAAACGAGCCCGTCCCCTTCCTTCCCGCAAGGCCAGGAGAACTGCGTCATCGTGCAGAGCCATGGCAACCCGAGCCATCCGCCCTTGAACCACTGGCGATCGAACTCGGCGTTGTGGGCGACGATGACGTCCGCAGTGAAGCGGAGGCGGTCGACGAATGGATCCGCGTACCAGCCAGGCTCGATCTCAGCGAGAACTGCCTCACTGATCCCATTGATCGCCACGGCTGGATTCTCCGAGCAAGGGATGAGGGTGGAGTATTGGACCAGGGCGGACTGCGTGGTGACGGAGTAGAGGACCGCACCAAACTCGATCAGTTTGCCCTTCTGCGGGTCGAGAGCGGTCGTCTCTGTATCAACGATGAGGCAGCGGCGGATCAAAACGGCACCTCTGCTTCTTCATCTGGCACGATGCCGTCCGACACTGGGTTAGTGGGTGGTGTTTCAACGGAAGCCGCCACTACTTCGCGCACCGCTATGATCTCCATCTGCGCAAGCACAATTTGGCCTGGCACCGCAACAGCAGCCGCCTCGAAAAACTGATGCAGTAGTTCTCTCACGTTCGTAGCAGAGCAGCTGCCAAGCAACATCTCTGGATCCAGAACGACCGTGCCCGAAATCTTGATCTCGATGGCAAATCGGTTGTCGCGATCGAGGTCAGAAGGAAGGTACTTGCTTTGAACCGCTTGAACCTCGATCTTGATCGGATTGCTGTCGTAATTCGTCGCGTACGATTCCTTCATCGAGTGACCTCCGACTTCGCCGGTGTGGGTGCTGCGGCTCCGTCGAACGCCGCGAGGGCGGTATCGATCTCTCCGAGTTGATCCCGGAGGAGGTCGCGCATCCCTTCAAACTTTGCGATCTCCGCTTCGTGCTTGCGTTGCAGATCGACGATCTGTTGGCGTATGAACTTCGCCGCATCCACCGCACGCTTGCGCCCGCGCTGGCTCATGATCGGCTCCATCAGGACCTCCCTGCTTGTGGCCGGTGTCCGACTTCTTCGGCTCCCTCGGCCTCACCGGCGGCCACGCGCGCGTACGTCCGCCGCACGTGCTTCCCGGAGACCTTGTAGCGAGGTTTGTCTTCCTCCGGAATGTCGTAGTACGTGTGCTTCTGCTCTTTCGCGACGACGCTCCACTCGCCATTGACCAGAAAGATTCCGGCCTTGTTGAATGCCGCCTTCAGTTCCTCGTCAAGCTCCTCGAACTCCTTCTTGAAAGGCTTCAGCTCCTCATGGCGGCCGATCATCGCGGCTAGGTCAGCTTGGTCGAGCAGCACGATGCCCTCGCCGAAGTCGACATCGGTCAGGCACAGCGTCACGAACGGGCAGCCATCGCAAACCGGGCCAGGCTCGGCCGGGAGATCCACCTTCGCCGCGATGGCAGCGTTCACGCGTTCGAAGCGGCCCAACGCCCCTTCTGCCGCCTCGAGCACGACCGGGTCGTCGAGCGAGACCTCGATCGTGTGCGTGCGGAACGAATCCTTTTCGACGAAGAACACGTAGCCGCGCTTCCGTGGCAACAGCAAGCAATAGAGCGCGATCTGGACGACGTAGCCGCGGATGTACGACTTCTCGTCGTCCAAAAGATCCGCGGCGGTGCGGTACTTCCGTATCCGTTCAAACGTGAAACGCGCCATCGACTTCACGTCGATTACAGGATCGTCTTCCTCGCAGCCGATTGTGCCGTCAATTGAACCAGTGAGCTGGAGATGCTTCCATTCAAGGTCGCGCTGCGACTGGCGAACGTCGATCCCCTCTGCGTTGAGAATCCGGATGACGTGCGGCTCGAAGATGTTGCCGAGCTCGAAGCGGCGCTGGAGGTCTGTTTTTGGAAGCGCCGCCTCGCTCCATCGCGTCCGGTTCCATTCCAGGCGGCGGCCACACTCGATGCCGGCCTGTGAAGAGCGGTTCGTGTGCTGTGGGCGCACACGGCCGCGCTTCTCGAAATACTGGGTGAACGCGTCGTCCAGGATGGACATCGCGCTACTCCCCGCCGCCTTCAGACTCGGCGATCTCCTTGTCGAAGGACGCCTCCATCTGCAGAAGCTTCGGCAACACCCACTTCACATTGGCATCGGTCAGCTTGTTGCAGTCGCGCTTACCTGGCCAGCCGCCAGGACCCTTCTTCGAGGTGGCCATCTCGAGCCAGTCGCCAGCTTCCTTGTCGTTGCCGGTGAAGACCTTGCGCAGGAGACGAGCGACTTCTTTCTGACCATCGGCCGCGGAGGCCTGGTCGGCCCTCTTCGCGTCCGCTTTGGTGCTTTTGAACTGCACCGCCGAGGAACTGCTCACGTCGAATCCGAAGCGATCCTTCATCTCCTCGATCGAGAGTCCGGAAAGCCCAGTGACGAGTTGCACCCCGCGCGCGATGCAACCCTTGTAGGCCGCAGCGCGCACGTCCGAGAGGTCCGCCCAGTGGTCGTCCTTCATGAGGAAGTCGTCGTCCTGGGAGCGCGTGCGCTCGACGTCGGGAAAGACCGTCCCGAAAAGCTTCGAGCCAAAATCCATGCGGTAGGTCACCTCGACGGCGCCGCTCTCTTTGGGGTTCTCGATGAGACGAATGTGTCTGATCTGCAGGCCGATGAGTTGCGTGACTCGCAGTGCCCCATCGCCTTCGAGGTAGACGGTCTTCCCGAACGCGATCCAGTCACCCGGGACTGTGCGCTTGATCATCAGGCTGCGCAGTGCGTCGAGAGCCTTAGCCATAGCCTCGGCATCGGCAATCGCTTTCTGGATGTCGGATAGTGTCGCGAGTCCGGTCTGCTCGGGCACAATCTCCCCTTCCTGGACTGTGTCATCGGTCATGTGCTGTCTGCTCCTTCAAGTTTTGGTTTACGTGAAGGCGATCGTGCGCGGCGAGAACCGGCTGGATCGCCATGATCAGATCGACGGCCTGAGCTGCAATCAAAGAAAGCGGACTGGCAAGCTCGTGGAGTGCCTTCTCTGAAAACGTACCTGCGTAAAGCGGATGGTCTCTGAGCGAACGACCTCCGCGTTTTCCAACACACCACAACCGGAACAGCACCTTGACCTCGTGCGAGAGAAGCGGCTGTACCGATACGCCGATGTGCGCGAGCCGCTCGAGCACGTTCATGACGTCGACCATCGACGGTTCGATTGTGGGAAGTTCAATGTCTGTCGTGGCCATCAGTCGAGTTTGCCTAAGTCGAAGTCGAGGTCGGATGTAGGTGGATGGGTGGTCGGCGTATCGCGGATGAACATCCGCACTGAGAGCACCACCGTGGCAATCGCACTCAGAACGAGCGTTCCGATAATGCCAACAGCCACGCCGCCGAGGAAGCAAGGCATGCAATGGAACACGGCTAGAAATCTCCCTTCGAGACGAGTTGCGCGTCGACGAGGTACGTGTGCGCATGCCTGCTGCCGCAAATCGGGCAGGCCAACGGCACACTACTGGCACGCACTGCCCCGCAGTTCCGGTTAGCGCACACACGAAGTGGGAGCGGCAGGACGGCGGAGGATCGGGACTCCGCCTTGCCTGAAGATGTGGGAGAGGCCGGGTCTGAAGAGAGGGGTGACGTCGCCCGATCGTCGACGTCGGATACTCCGCGCATACCAGGCGCTGCGCTGAGTAGTTCGGATTCTGAAAAGTGTTCTGGATAACGCGAGATCGCTATCGTTCGGATAACGAATCCCAAGTCCCGTACCGGGCGAATGGCTGGGCCGAGATGCACGACGTCCGATGCGATCTCCATTGTTGGAGGTAACGGCTGAGAGACGTACCTCGCCCCGACAATGGCGACTGCCACAAAGAAGGAACCGATGAGGATACGGCGAGTCACGTTGTTACTCTTCGCTGGCATTTACTGGTTCCTCGTTTTGCGGGCCGTGACACGGTTGTAGCCGACGTGCCACGCGCCGCACTCCTTACAGTGGTACGCGTGGGCCTGGTCTCCCTGGCTTTGAAACTTCTTCGCGATGTGCCAGCCAACATTTTCGGAATAGCGAGTCTTGCCATCGCAGCCGGGGTTCTTGTAGAAGACGCTCACGCGGACCTCCGCCGTGAAACGCCGTCGATCAGCTGCAGGAGCTCAGGACGCGTGACTGAGCGCTTTGCGCCGGACAGCGTCGTCATCCGGACATATGGCTGGCGTTCGTACGTGACGAAGCCGCCGCGGATCGACCGCCGGAAGGCCTGGGCGCCCGTGTTCGGGTCGACTCCCTTCCGTGCGTCGCCGAGCGCGAACAACAGCCGGGCTTGCACAGCGCGGATCGCGCGGTCGACGTCAACCCTGAACTCGCGCAGCGCGCCGAGCGCATCGACCAGGGATCCGTCCGCGGGCGCTAGTTTGACGACCTGGCGACGGTTGATGGTGCTGTGCATCCGCCGCAGGAGCTCGAGCGTTGTCTTGTGCGCGAAATCCGGTTCCGGCGGTGTCTCCCTCTCCACGCACCGCCAGAACTCAACCAGCGTCGGCAACGCACGCGCGTAGCGATCGTCGTCGCGCGGGACCTTATAGATCGCCGGCGGCCAAGCGCCGGCCACGCACACCGCGAAGTCGGTCCGGCCGACTTCCGTCACGAAGTTGTAGTGGATGCCCTGCCAGTACTCGTCCTGCGGAATCTCGATCTCGTCGTAGCAGTCGGGATCACCCCACGTGGCGCTGTCGTGGTCACTCCACGCGACGCGCTTCGCGTCGACGTTCCAGCGGTCGTCCTCGGCGTTCCGCACAATGAGATCCGGATGTGCAATGAGGAACGGATATTCAGGGTGGCGGATCGTGGCCGGCGCGCGCTCGACGACTTCGCAGCCTTCCATCGCCACGTAGCGAGCCAGGATTGCGTCTTCGAGCTCCGTGCCGGCGGCCATGCCCGACGTGACGTGCTTCGGCTCGGCGCGGCCGGTTTTTTCGGCCCATACCTCGAGCGCTGTGCCGTGGCGCGAAAGCCCGAGGACCTTGGCAATGTCGCTTCCGCCAAGTCCAGTGCGTCTCGCGTCGACAAGTACGTCGTCGGTAATTGGCTGCTGAGTCATTGTGAAGCCGATCTGGTGAGGAGGCGAACGGACGGGCCGCTCGCCTCCTCAGCGCATCAGCCGTTTTTGAGCTGGTCTCTCGAAATGTTCTGGAACCAGCGGCCAGGACGTTCGCCGCCCTTGGCGGTTTCGTCGACCAGTCTCTCCTGGAGGTCGACGAGGCCGTTCTCGTGCGTATGCGTGACCTCGCACGTGATCGTCTCGTCGGCGCTGAGCTTGAACTGCACGCGCTCGCGGGGCGCGTCGCCCTCGGAGCTGCTCGCCGCCGGCGCGGTGTCTCTGGAGTCGACCGGGGTTTCGCCCCCCGCCTCTGTGGTGGTGTCGCCGTCGTCCGTCCCGACTTCTTCGGTGTCTGTCGTTTTTCTTCTCGTCGCCATGATGGTTTTCAGTCCTCCTGTCAGGTGTTGCTGGTTGGAAGTTGGTCGAGAAACTGCTCGACCTTTCGGGTCACGAAGTAGTAGCGGCGGCCGGCGCCGGACTTCCCGTTGTGGCTCAACGGGAGCAGGGCCATGGCCTCACCGAGGGGAATGTTCCAGAGCGCCTTGACGAGCGGCTCGAACCGCTTGGTGGCGGGAATGAGCTGCGGCGGTACCTTCGGTGCGTGCGCGCGTCGACGGCGCGCCGTTACGAAGCGCTGCGCGTTGCGGAGGACGTCGGCGGCTGTCATCGCGGCGACACTCCATTCGAATCGTCGCTGCGCGGATGTGCTACGCATCGCACGGAGAGTCCAGACGCGGCACGCTCAAGGAGTGCACCTTCTGGAATGATCTGAATGTGTCCAGACCTGACTCGAATTGCGTGATCGAGGTAGCGGACAGTCATGCGGACCTCCGCTGCAGATCCACCGCGGTCCGTGGCACCGCGGTTTCACTGGCCGACTGCCGCGCTACAGCCGACTGCCGCCGTGCTCTGACCAGCTGAGCTACATCCGAACAAGAAGCCGGCCACGGCGGCCATGTGCTCGAACGGCGGGATTCGAACCCGCGACCTCGGTTGCCTCGCGCGCCAGCTCGAGAACCGGTAATGGTTGCCAGCGCGCTCATGTTGTTGAAGTCGGGCACCACGTGCCTAATCCTTGGCCTTCCGGACGTGCCCGAAACGCTCGAGGATGTCCTGGCCGGGTCCTGGTCTGAACTTGCGAAAGACGGTCGGCATGGTCGTCGCGTCATTCGAGGCCTTGTCGATCAGTGAGTAGAACGGCATCGCGCGCCCGTCGGACTGCGCAGCGGCTCCTTGCAGCGGCTCTTTGCGGATGCCTGGGCTCTGCTCGATGAGGATCTGATCGCCCTCCATCACGCCGCGGGGATCGGTGACCGCGACACCATCCGCCCCGGTGTAGTGCTGTTGGGGCACGGGCCAGTTGACGAATCCCCAGTTCGTCGCCGGCATGCGCAGCGTTGCGATGGGGACCACCTCGCCGAACCTCGGCCTGTAGCGCCAGATCTTCACCGGGAAAGTATCGTTGGCGACTCGGAGCATCTCCCGCCATTCCGGCGTGTCCCACATGGACCGGGCACACGGCTCCGGGTCGCAGTGGAAGCTCATGGCGTTGATGACCAGCTTGTATCGGTACCGGTCGACGTCACCGATCACGAGCGCGTAGCCCTCGCGGAGCGGTTCGGTCGGATCGGGGGCGATGGAGCCGGTGGAGGGGAGGATGATTCCAGCGCTCGACGGATCTTCGGGGATCTCGATCGGTGCGGTGCGACGCTGCGTCTCGGCGACGACCACCGCGCCCAGGACGGAGACGGCGACGATGACGACGACGACCTTGTCGGCGATGTTGCTCACAATTCGGCGCGCTCCATGGAGTTCGTACAAACTTCGTATGAAATCGCCGGAGGCACCGCATTTTCGGCAGCCGCTCTAACGGATTCGGTCCCTCGACCGAGCGTGTCCGCCTCCGCAGATCCGTGCCCGTTCCGTGGACATTTAGAGGCCGTCTTGGAACGGAGCCGAAGGTCATCCAGCCCGACGTGTTTTGAAGAATTGGGGCCGACGGGATTCGAACCCGCGATGACCCGGGTGAAAACCGGGTGACTTCGGCCGCTTGTCCACGGCCCCGCAAGCTCGCGCGACGTTGCCCGTGTCGTCGCGCCGTCCTTCGTGCTTTGCGCGAAATCGCTCGCCAACTCCTGGCCTACTCCGCGTCCGGCTTCGGCACGCTGGCTGACCGGTTGCACCCCGGCCTCGGCATTGCCTTTAGATCTCTCACGGGCCGTACGGACGCCGTCCTCACGGGCGGGGTGAGCGTCTCGCGGCCTCTGTCGGGTGAATTCCCGCTGGGTGTCGAATGTGATGGAAGAGATCACTCGATGACTCTCCCTGGGGCAGACGTCGTCGATCCGCCGGTGCTCTCGAACGGATTGGCTGGCGGTGCGCCAGCTTTGGTGATGACCGGGCTCTCCGGCACTTCCTCACCGGGCATCTCGGTACGGGGAACGACGTATCGCCCGCCCGCCTTCGTCAGTGCGCCGGCCCGGATCAGTTCCTGGATGTGAGCTTTGATGGTTTTGTCGATGGCGTGCCTGCGGCTCGGGGCGAACGACCGTCCGATTGCGTCCTCCGCCACGCCCTGGAGCCTGAACAGCTTCTTGACGGGCTTCCGGTGGTCCTGGCAGGCCAGCAGGATGGCCGTGGTGATCTTGTCGACAAGGGCCTTCCAGAGTGCATAGACTGCGTCTGGCGTCGGGACCGGACTCACGGCGGGGCGGGGACGGCGGACTGGGAGAGTTGTTGCTTTGGGCATCTTGTTGAGGCTCATGCGGCCTTGACCTCACTCTTTCTCTGCGGTGAGCGTGAGTAGTTCGCGTCGTAGTCGGCGCGCAGATCAGCGACGCTCAGCGGGAAGTTCGGGAGATCCGCGATCAGCTGGAGATTGGCGTCGTCCGGCCGGCGTCGGTAGGTCTCGAACCGGTAGACCGTCACGCGGTTCACGCCCAGGTGCTTGGCCATCTTTCCAGGCCCCCACCCGTGGAGCTCCATCCAGTGGTGAAGTGGCGCCAACCGACCGTTATTTGGTTTCCGATTTCGCAACGTGGCCCCAAGATAGGGCCACGGTTTCTATTTTGTCAAGTCTTGAGTTGTAGGGTTTCGTGAGTTGCGAAATCATAAAGTAGGTGTGGAAAAGTAGACAAAATCGAAACTAGGCGCTACCTTGTTGCCCAAGGTGGCAACGATCGATACAGCGCAAGTAGGCTATGAGCTAGGCCGTTTGCGCCGTTTACGTGGAGTGAGCGGCGAGACTGTTGCCCACGCTCTTGGTGTCGATAAGTCGACTCTTTCGAAGATCGAGGGCGGCGCGCGGCGTGTCGAAGTGCATGAATTTTGCGTGGTGGTGGATGCGCTAGGGCTACAACCTGGCGATTTGTTGCCGCATACAGACGGGGTTCCGCTCCGGTTCCGTCCGTTGCTCCAACTGCTCGATGGTCGGAGTGATGCCGATTTGCAGAGAGTCATGAGGGTGACGGCAGCTATGCTGGACATCGAGACCGGAAACCAAAAAGTAACAGAGACAACCGTCCACCCATATATACTTCCATCTTCCGAGGAAGAGACCGGGAGGGATGAGTTAGTGGATGTTCGAGTGCCACCTGCGAGTGCCGCGCTCGGTGTCCGGCCGCGACCACTCGCAGAACGAGCCTCGAAGCCGAAAACACCAGGAAAAGCTCCACAGCGACGTCGTGGTGGAGCCAGGTGAGAATTTATGGGAAGCCCTCGTAGGTCACAACGTCATCCAGCAAAGACGACGATCCTCGCCGCGATCGCGACGGCCGCGTTGAACGTCGGCGCCGACGTCAACCCGTGTATTCAACCTTCCACGCGACCAACTGAGCTCACCGTCCACTACCTCGGCTCGGTCAGCGGATGCGCGGAATGGAACGGCCGCCACTGCTACCGCTCCGAGCTGATCGACTTTTGGATCGACGTCGATCCGGAGACCATGCTCCTCGAGTGCGATCAGATCGTGTGGCAGTGGGACAACGCCAGCGCAGTCGTGAAAGCGCCTGTGACCGTCCGGGTCGCTTGGCTGTTCGCGAACGACGGCGTTCACAGCGTGTTCGCGCGCCTGCAGTTCGGCAACCGCTTCGCCGGTGGGACGGCGGAGATGTTCATCTACGGCGACATGCCGCCGCCGGGTGTGAAGCCGCGGCGGCGCGCCGTGCGGAAGTGAGAATGAGCCGCTTCACGGTGACCTGGGGCTTCGGCCGGAGGAAGGGACGCAGCTACTACTACGTCCGTATCCGCGGCTGGCTCCTGGACGAGCACCGCGGGGCCAAGCGCCTCGACACCGACGAACAGATCCCTGACGGTTGGTTCGAGAAAGTGCAGACGCCTGCACGCGAGCGAACCGCACGCGGCGACGTCCTCGCGGCGAACTACGCATCCAAGCGTGAGCGCGAGCTCGCAGAGCAGCCGCTCCGCGTGGCCCGTGCGACGACCCGGGCGATCGGCGATCTGTGGCTTGCGCGGCGTGAGAAAAAGGACCCGAAGACGCTCTCGAAAGACGCCGGCCTGATCGCGATCCTGGTCGAGTACTTCCGGGATCGAGATCCTTCGACCATCGACATCGGGGCGATGGAAGGCCTGCGCGACTGGCTGCTCGAGCGCGACGTCATCGCGCGGCTCGGGACCCGGGCCATCCGGAAGATGTCGCCGCGGTCCGCGTACAACGTGCTCTCGTTCGCCCGTCGCCTCTACGCGTGGGGCTACGCGCGCAAGCGGGAGACTGGGATGCGGGCGCTCGAGCTCCCGCCCGGCGCCGACGGGATCCCGGAGGTCGAAGGGAAGGAAGGGCGCGGCGGGGCCCGTCGTCCATCCCTGGCCGAGGTCTGGCGCCTCTACTCGGCCGCCGGCGAGCTGCCGAAGGTGGGTCTGAAGTCCCAGGCCATCATCGCACTCGGTTTCGCGACATGGCTCCGTCTCGAGGCCCTGCTCAACCTGCAGCGCTCCTGGATCGATTTCACGGCGAGGACTGTGACCGTGCCGCGAGAGTTCATGAAAGGGGGGAAAAAGGAGCTGACCCTGCCGCTCAACCGCTTTGCCCTGTCCGCCATCGAGCGCGCGCTGGCGCTGCACGAGCACGGCCGCTACGTCCTGCCGGTGAACTCGCGCACCGGACGGCCGGCGACGAACCTCCATCACACGCTGCGCGCGATCGCGGAGATCGCCGGCACGCGGCCGTTCTCCCTGCATGGCTTGCGCAAGGCCGGATCCCACGTGATGCTCAACCACGTCTGCGAGTTCTGCCGGAACTGCCGGACGTCCCGCGCGACGCATCGGAACGACCGCTGCGAGAACGGCGCGACGTTCCTCGCTGTTCATCCAGGCGGCGTCCCGAAAATCGTGGTCGACAAGATCCTCGCGCACGAGATGCCGCGGAACGACGCGGCGTACTACGAGGTGGATCTCGAGCTGATGCGGGATGCGCTCAGCGTGATCGACGAGCTGTGGGACGACTACAACCGGCGGGAAGGGACGAAGGTCGTCGAGCTCGCGGCGCGGCGGGCGTGACGAATCGAACGACCGAACTCCTGACCGAGTTGCGCGCAGAGATTCAGAACGCAGTGCCAGCGGATCTACCTGCATTGGTCGGCCAAAGTGGCCGAGGTAATCGCGAATCGACCCGCCTCGCACCCAGAAGGGACAGGCGTAGGCTCGGGTCGGCTCAGAAAAGGCTGAAAGGTCGAAAACGGAAAGGCCAGCGGACGCCAATCCGCTGGCCTTCGGTACGAGCCAACCCGGCTTGACGGGCAGCGTTGGAGATGCCGAACAATACGTTCAACTTACGCGCTTGTCAAGCCGTCCGTTTGCCTCGAAATCAGGAAGGAGACGGAGGCCATGTGACGTCAGACGCGTGCTGGCCACCGCCACTGACCCGGCTCGGTTCCCTCGTGGGCCGACGTGACCCACAGCGTGTCGTTGCCGTCGAGGAAGCACTGACCGTTGACGCCATGGATTCCCGGTCCGCCTTCGTCCGGCCAGACGCGGACAATCACGAGCGGCACGATGTCGCCGGCCGCTGCGCTGTTGCCGATGTGCGCCTGAGCGCCGAGCGGCCACGTGTCCCTTGAGGTGCGTCCAGCGATGGATGCGCCAGTCGTCCTCCGGCGATTGATCTGCTCCGCGTCACTCGCGCTGAGCTGGTAGTGGACTGTGCGGCCGATCGTTGGTTGCTGTGACATTCGCGATTTCTCCTTGGATCCGCCGGTGAAACCCATACCTTACCCCGCCTTACCAAACCAGACCCCAGCCCACTCGCAAATCGCACAGATGACCTCGAGTCTTTCCGGGGACTTGGCGCGCACACGGAACCCGCGTTGCGTATTGGTGATGAAGACGATCCCGATCTTCCCGAGCGCGATGACGTCGCGGCCCTGGAACGCGTACTGGCCGACGTCTCCGCAGGTGTCGCACGTGAACGTTCCGACGAGAAGAACGCCGACCTCGCCGCTCAGCCGGATCGCGCCGTATCTCGTCGTGTCCACGTTCCCATCGCCACCGGTTCGCCAACGCTCGGCCGGCAGGCCGGCGAAGAGATAGTCCTGCGCGACGGGCTCAGGCGCGGTGTCCGTCATCGGTGTACCTCGAGAGGATGTCGGTGAGGTTCGCGTGGATCGCCTTCAGCTCGGCGAGATTGAATGTCGCTGGCCCGAAGAGTTCCGCGCCGGCAGCGACGGCGAGTGGGGAATAGCGCACGCGGCGCGCTTCCACATGGAACTTACGATCGCCAGTGTCGCCATCGATCCCGAAGTCCTCGACGCGGTACAAGTTCTCGTCGGTGCCGATGCGGAACAGGTCGGCCATCAGGTCACCTTCCAAGATACCCGTGGATCGAGGTCGAACTGCAGGCCGTTCTTCGCGAGGAACCCGATCGTTGTGAGTTCACTCAGTGCTACCGGAACGACAATGGCGCTGCCGTCGGCGCCGACGACATGGTGAGCGTTCTCCGCCACGGATGTGCCGCGCGTGACCGGGATTCCATGCACGATGGCGCCTGTCGGGTCGAGCTTGCCGTACTCGCGCTCGAGACGATGCAGGAGCACGTTGTATTCAGCAGACGAGATTTCGTAGCGTGCGATTGTTTCGCTCATTGATGGAGCGCCTCCTGGACGACCTCGGCGACGCAGCCGCCGAGCAACGCCATCACCGACTCACGCATCGACGACTGCTTCCGCTCGACGAGATCGCTGAAGGCCTGACCGTTCACCCGCGCGGCCATCAGCTCCTCGCGGGTGAAGCTGAGGGCGAGATTGAGATTAGTGGTGTACGCGACGTGGTCATTGTCGCTTGCCGCAAGGCGCCAGGCCGGCGCATGGTGAACGCGGGGATGTGCCATTTATGCCGTCAGTACGTAAACCTAGGGGACGAACGTGGGGACATTCTCTTCCGACTCTTCTCATTTTGCAAATGAAATCAGTAACTTGCGCGGCGAACGCATGAGGATTCGAATCCCGTATGCGCTACCAGGCTAAGTTACTGACCTGTCGAATCAAACACTTACAGGCGCTCGACTTGGCCATCGAGCACCCCCACCCCCACCTACCCGGGGAGTCGTGGGACATCCTGGGGACATTCGCTTGCTATACTATCTCCAGCGATGAGTCCTCTCTGTTCTGTCCCGGGCACCGGCATAGCGCATTGTCCTTCCTGCGGGTCGCACCGCCGCAACGTGCCGGGGCTCACCTTTGACGTCGATGGACGCCTCGTCGCTTTCTGTCCTCAGCCGTGGCACACAGAACTGACCGAAGACTACCGGCTTCAACTGGTCGCTGAAGTTGCACGCGCCGCTGGGAGGCCGGCGTCGTGAGCTGGAAGTTCTTTCATCTCCGGACGCGCAGCGTGATCGGTTGTTCAGAGCATGGACCATTCGGCCGCGACCTCGTCGAGACGTGCGAGTCCTGTCGACTCCTGATGTTCGCGCGGACACAGTACTCGACGCAGCCGATCCGCACCGGAACGCGGGAGCAGCTCGCGGCCTTCCTGAGAGCATCGTCATGAGCGAGCCGCACCCCGGCATTGCAATCGAGCGGATGCGCTACTTCCGCCGCACCATTCCGCACGACGCCGCAGTGCAGATTGGTAAAAGGATCGACTCGTTCGTGATCATTGGGATCAAGTACCCATACACCTTCCCGTTGCGCGGAGAAGACGAGTGGTGCGAAGCGGTGGTCGAGTGGCTTCTCTATTTCGGCTACCGCGCGGTGTCCGGCAGGCGGATGCTCGCTATTTGCGAGTGCGACGTTCATCGAGGCAAGCAGCTTCCGAGCGAATTTTTCAGAGTCACAGTGGGGGGTACTTCATGAGCGAACCACCCAAGCCAGCCACCGACGAGATCGGTGGCGATAATGTGCCAACGCCCACCCACCGCTCGATCGCGCGAATGGACTTCTCACTCGCACATGTCGTGATCACGTACGCCGATGGCACGACAGCTTCTGTTAGTGGCGTAGTGGGGATCAAGTTACGAAGGGTCGCCGAGGCGATGGAGCGCTATGAACGGGAGAGACGCTGGGAGGGCGGCGTGGATGTGCTCGATGATATTAGGAAGGTGCTTGATGCTTGAGCTTCGTCACGCGGCCGCCTGCCTTTGCGACATGGTCCCTGCGGCTCGCCTCTCCTGCCATCGCATGGCTGTCCTGAACGCGATCTGCGATGAGATTCGCCCGCTCGTTCAACCATACGTCAAGTCCTGTGATGGGCCCGTGCGTCCGCATCTCGTTCTTGTTTCGAAGGAACGCTTCGAGCGGCTCGTCCTGCTACACGACGAGCTGCCCGATGAGCATGGCCACATTCCAGGCGTGATGTATGAACTGTCGCTCTTCGGCGCGCGCATGTGGTGTGCTCCGGACCTCGCCGGCGACGCCTTCCGATTCGAGGAGATCCATGCCTGAGTTAGCCTTCCTCGAACGCCGCGATATTCCTCTCTGATCGAGGGTGACGGGGATCACCCTTTCCACATAAGCCTGATGAGCGCTATGACCACGCTGGCAGCAGCGACCAGTCCGCCGATGATGCGATACGTCTGCTGGCGCGCTCTCTCGACTGAATCAATCCCGCCTTCACCCCGATTAATGATCCGCTCCACCGTTACTACGCGGTCATATAGCCCCTTCACGACCTCGTCGACATGCTCTCGTGCGGACCCGACTCGGCTTTCGATCTCCTGTCGCGGCATCGTCAACTCGGCCAGCTTTTCCGCTTTCCGGATGAGGTCATTGTGCGAGGCGTTATAGGCGTCCTGCTTGGCCTCAGCTTTCGTGATGGCTTTTTCGGCGGCATCGAGGGACAGCTTGGTTTCACTCTTGACCGCAGCGAGCGCCTTCTCCACGTCCCGTTGCGAGTCGACAAACCGTCGATCGGTGGAGTCCTGCAGGTCTATGAGGAGCCTCTCTAGATGCTCCTTGAGAGCGACGAGCGTCCACGTTTCATCAGCCATGTGAGATCACCCCGGCCAGAATCGAATCACGATCAGCACCGCCCAGCAGAACCACGCAAACCTATCGGGCCGGAACTTCGGACCGGAAACGT
>Ga0137448_1000023_pt1 | contig 17629 bp, 23 predicted proteins | sample EasRivERMGT418_2_FD_102316 | JGI IMG/M metagenome (GOLD analysis project Ga0137448, IMG submission 102316) | Soil microbial communities from meander-bound floodplain in the East River, Colorado, USA - East River MetaG ERMGT418_2 | ecosystem: Environmental > Terrestrial > Soil > Floodplain ... | reverse complement strand
CAGCCCGATCTCGAAGACGCCTTCGTCGAAGTGATGCAACGCTCATGAGCGGGTTCCCCACGTTGCTGTACAAGGAAGTGCTGCGGTTCTGGAAGGTGAGCACCCAGACGGTCGGCGCACCGGTGCTCACCGCGGTCCTTTTCCTGTTCATCTTCAGCCACGTCATGGAAGACCGGACCCGGATGTACGACGCCGTTCCGTACGCGGCGTTCCTGGTACCGGGTCTGGTGATGATGTCGGTGCTGCAGAATGCCTTTGCCAACAGCTCCTCATCGCTCGTCCAGTCCAAGATGACGGGCAATATCATCTTCGTGCTGCTGCCGCCGCTTGCCTACTGGGAGTTTTTCGCCGCTTACGTCCTGGCCGCGGTCGTGCGGGGACTGGCGGTGGGCGCAGCGGTACTGCTGGTGACGCTGCCCTTTGTCGAGATCCAATTTCGCCATCCGCTGTGGATCGTCGCGTTCGCTTTCTCCGGAAGTGCCGTCCTGGGCTCGCTCGGGGTAGTCGCCGGAATCTGGGCCGAGAAAATCGACCAGGTCGCAGCCTTCCAGAACTTCTTCGTCATGCCTCTCACCTTTCTTTCGGGGGTGTTCTATTCGATCCATTCGCTCCCCGCTTTCTGGCAGGGGTTCTCGCATTTCAACCCGTTTTTCTACATGATTGACGGTTTCCGCTACGGCTTCTTCGGCGTCTCGGACGTCCACCCGTTCCGGAGCCTGGCCGTCGTGGCGGTTTTTCTGGGGGTGATTTCCGGAGGGGCGCTCGCGATGTTGAAGAGCGGTTACAAGTTGAGGCAATAGCATGGTGACGCCGGAGCAGGTTCAAAGCTACATCGAAAAAGGGCTGCAGTGCAGCGAGGTGCGCGTCGTGGGCGACGGAGAGCATTTCGAGGCACGGGTCGTGAGCGAAGCGTTCCGCGGCAAGAGCCGGGTCCAGCGCCATCAGCTCGTCTATGCGGCGCTCGGAGAGCGCATGCGCGGGGAGATTCATGCCCTGTCGATGCGCACGCTCACCCCCGAGGAAGCGGCGAATGGATAAGCTCGTCATCCAGGGAGGCGTGCCGCTCTCGGGCGAGATCCGCGTTTCGGGCGCGAAAAATGCGGCGCTCCCGCTGATGTGCGCGGCGCTCCTCACGAGAGAGCAACTCACGCTCTCCAACGTGCCGCACCTGAGGGATGTGAGCACCATGCTTCGGCTGCTCGCGCAGATGGGAGCGGAGGCGTCCCTCGATGACCGGTTGGGCCTGTCCCTGAGGGCGGAGCGCCTGTCCGATCCGCTCGCCCCCTACGATCTGGTGAAGACCATGCGCGCTTCGATTCTGGTTCTCGGGCCGCTGCTGGCGCGCTGCGGCGAGGCTCGAGTGTCGTTCCCCGGAGGATGCGCCATCGGAACGCGCCCGGTGGACATGCACATCAAGGGGCTCGAGGCACTCGGCGCCGCAATCTCGGTCGAGCAGGGTTACATCTCGGCGAAGGCAAAGCGGCTGAAGGCGGCCCGCATCCGGATGGATCTCGTGACCGTCACAGGCACCGAGAACCTCATGATGGCGGCCTGTCTTGCCGAGGGCACGACCACGCTCGAGAATGCCGCCCGCGAGCCCGAAGTGGTGGACCTTGCCCAATGCCTTTGCGCGATGGGCGCGCGGATCAAAGGTGCGGGAACCGACGTGATCACGATCGAAGGCGTGGCCCGGCTGCACGGGGCCCAGCACCGCATCATGGCCGACCGCATCGAAACCGGAACCTTCCTCGCGGCGGCCGCAGCGACCGGCGGCAGCGTCACGCTTCACGGCGCGGACGCCGGCATCCTCGATGCGGTGCTCGAGAAGCTCCGCGAAGCCGGCGCGGAGCTGCAGACGGGGAACGGGACGATCTCGCTCATCATGCGGGGGAGGCCCAAGGCGGTCAATGTCCGGACCGCACCCTACCCGGCGTTCCCGACCGACATGCAGGCGCAGCTGATGGCGCTGGACGCGATAGCGGAAGGCACCGCCGCCATCACCGAGACCATTTTCGAGAACCGGTTCATGCATGCCCTGGAAATGCAGCGTCTCGGCGCCGACATCGAGATCTCGGGAAACACGGCGATCGTGCGCGGCGTTCCGAAGCTGCAGGGCGCAACCGTCATGGCGACCGACCTGCGCGCCTCGGCAAGCCTCGTCATCGCGGGTCTGGTTGCAGAAGGCGAAACGAGAGTCGATCGGATCTATCACCTCGATCGCGGCTACGAGTGCATCGAGGAGAAGCTCGCGCAGCTCGGCGCACGCATCAAGCGGGTTCATTGAACCGCGAAGCGGCCCCATGACGCGGATCCGTTCCGGAGTTTTCGGAACGTCATGAAAAATAAGGTTTTCCTTCGCGGTCTCCGCGCTCTTTGCGGTAAAATCTTTTTTTGGCCGATTCAACCGTGATCACCCTCGCGCTCTCCAAAGGCCGGATTTTCGATGAAACGCTCCCGCTGCTTGCCGCAGCGGGCATCCGGGCGCTCGACAATCCCGATACCTCGCGCAAACTCATCCTGCGCACGAGCCGCCGCGACCTGCGGCTGCTCATCGTGCGTGCCGCCGATGTCCCGACTTACGTGCAGTACGGCGCGTCGGAACTCGGCATCGCAGGCAAGGACGTGCTGCTCGAGCACAGCGGCGAGGGGCTGTACCAGCCGCTCGACCTCGGCATCGCAGCGTGCCGCATGGTGGTCGCTGTTCCCGAAGGTTTCGACTATGCGCTCGCCGTGCGCCAGGGCGCGCGTTTGCGCGTGGCGACCAAGTACATGCAGACCGCGCGCGAGCACTTCGCAGCCAAGGGCGTGCACGTCGATCTGATCAGGCTCTACGGCTCGATGGAGCTCGCGCCGCTCGTGGGTCTGGCCGACGCGATCGTCGATCTGGTTTCCAGCGGCGACACGCTGCGCGCCAACCGCTTGCGCGCGGTCGAGGAGATCCGACCGATCAGCGCCCGCCTCATCGTCAACCAGGCTGCGCTCAAGCTCAGGCGCGAGGCCATTCAGCCGCTGCTCGACAAGTTCGCCCAAGCCGCGCATGGTTGAGATCGCCCGGATTTCCACCTCGCAGAGGGACTTCGACGAGCGCCTCGCTGCGCTCACCGCCTTCGACGCCGCGCTCGATGAGCGGATCGAGCGCGCGACCGCCGCGATTTGCGACGACGTGCGCGCGCGCGGCGACGCTGCAGTGCTCGAGTACACCGAACGCTTCGACCGCGTGAACGCCGCCCGGGTCGCCGACCTCGAACTGCCCCGCTCCGCGCTCGAAAAAGCCCGTTCGGGGCTCGCGCGGCCACAACGCGAGGCGCTCGAACGGGCCGCGGCGCGCATACGGGCCTTCCACCTGCGGCAGCGCGCAAGATCGTGGCAATTCACCGAGGCCGACGGCACGACGCTCGGGCAGCGCGTGGGCCCCATCGAGCGCGCCGGACTGTACGTGCCCGGCGGCAAGGCCGCCTATCCGTCCTCGGTGCTGATGAACGCTCTGCCTGCGAAAATCGCAGGGGTCGGGGACCTTGTCATGGCGGTGCCGACGCCCTCGGGCGAGCCCAATCCCCTGGTGCTTGCGGCGGCGGCGATCGCCGGTGTCGATCGCGTCTTCACTATCGGCGGCGCGCAAGCGATCGCGGCGCTCGCCTACGGCACGCAGAGCATTCCGCAGGTGGACAAGATCGTGGGTCCGGGCAACGCCTACGTGGCGGCGGCGAAACGCCGCGTGTTCGGCACCGTGGGTATCGACATGATCGCCGGGCCTTCGGAGATCCTCGTCATCTGTGACGGCGCGACCGACCCCGACTGGATCGCGATGGACTTGTTTTCCCAGGCCGAGCACGACGAATCGGCGCAGGCCATGCTTCTTTCTCCCGACGCTGACTTCATCGAGCGCGTGGCGAAAAGCGCTGAAAAACTGCTCGCCGGAATGCCGCGGCGGGACGTGATCGCAGCGTCGCTCGCGCGGCGCGGCGCGCTCATCCTGACCCGGAGCCTGGAAGAAGCCTGCGACATCGCCAACCGGATCGCTCCCGAGCACCTGGAGCTCTCGGTCGCGGAACCGAAGAAGTGGCTGAAGAGGATCCGCCACGCCGGCGCGATCTTCCTCGGCCGCTACACCTCCGAGGCTCTGGGCGACTACTGCGCGGGGCCCAACCACGTGCTGCCGACTTCGCGCACGGCCCGGTTTTCCTCGCCGCTGGGCGTGTACGACTTTCAGAAGCGCTCGAGCGTCATTTCGGTCTCGCGCAAAGGGGCGCAAAAGCTCGGGCGCCTCGCGGCCACGCTTGCGCGAGGCGAGGGCTTGCAGGCGCACGCGCGCTCGGCCGAGCTCAGGCTGGAAAAGACGCGCAAGGGGCCCGTGTGAGCGCCGGACCGGAAAAAGTGATCCGCGAGGAGATTCGCGCGCTTAGCGCTTATCACGTGCCTCAAGCCGAGGGCATGGTGAAGCTCGACTCGATGGAAAATCCCTATCGGCTGCCCGAGTCCCTGCGGCTCGAGATTGCCGAAGCCGTGGCGCAGGCCGAGATCAACCGCTATCCCGATCCCAGAGCGCCGGCGCTGATAAAGCGGCTCCGGGAAGTCATGGCGATCGGCCCCGAATACGGCGTGCTGCTCGGCAACGGTTCAGACGAGATCATTCACATCATCGTCCAGAGCGTGGCGCGCCCGGGGGCCGTGGTGCTCGCGCCGCGGCCCAGCTTCTTCATGTTCAGCCTGTACTCGCAATTCGCTGGTTTGCGCTACGTCGGAGTTCTGCTCAAGCCCGATTTCGCATTTGATCCCGAGGCCGTTCTGCAAGCGCTGGCCGAACACCGCCCTGCGGTGGTCTTCATCAGCTATCCGAACAACCCGACCGGCAACCTGTTTTCCGAGGACGCGATTGCCAGGATCATCACGGCGGCGCCGGGGCTGGTCGTGATCGACGAGGCTTATCACGCTTTTGCGCGCAAGACTTTCATGACGCGGCTCGCGGAGTTTCCGAACCTGGTGGTCATGCGCACCCTGTCCAAGCTCGGACTGGCCGGGATACGGCTCGGCTATGCCGTCGCGCGGCCGGAGTGGATCCACGAATTCAACAAGGTGAGGTCTCCCTACAACGTCAATGTCCTGACGCAGATCGTGGCCGAGCGCGTGCTCGCGCACTACGACGTGCTTGATGCGCAGGCGCGCACTATCAACGCAGAGCGCGAACGGCTTTTCGGCGAGCTGCGCAAGCTCCCCGGCGCCACGGCTTTCCCCAGCGACGCGAACTTCATCCTTGTGCGTGTCCCCGATGCCGCGCGCGTTTTCGAGGGCATGAAGCGCCGCGGCGTGCTCATCAAGAGCCTGCACGGCAGCGCGCCGCTGATCGAGCAATGCGTGCGGCTGACTATCGGCACGCCGGAGGAGAACCGGCGCTGCCTCGCCGCGTTTGCGGAAGCGCTCGCCGAGGGCTGATTTCGTGTAGGCTATCGCGCTGAAGCTCACCGCAATGCCCACGCGCGCCGCAACCGCCGACCGCAGGACCACCGAGACGCAGATCGCCCTGTCGGTCAATGTCGACGGCAGCGGACAGGCGACGCTTGCGACCGGCATTCCGTTTCTCGATCACATGCTCGACCAGGTTGCGCGCCACGGCATGCTCGATCTGGATATTCGGGCAAAGGGCGACCTGCACATCGACGCCCACCACACGGTCGAGGACATCGGGATCACGCTGGGCCAGGCGGTGGCGCGCGCCGTCGGCGACAAGAAGGGTATTCGGCGTTACGGGCATGCCTACGTGCCGCTCGACGAGGCGCTGTCGCGCGCCGTGATCGATTTTTCCGGGCGGCCCGGCCTCGAGTACCACGTCCAGTTCAAGCGCGCGCTGATCGGCGAGTTCGACGTGGACCTGGTGCACGAATTCTTTCAGGGTTTCGCCAACCACGCGCAGGTGACGCTGCATATCGACAACCTGCGCGGCGACAACGCGCATCATCAGTGCGAAACCATGTTCAAGGCGTTCGCGCGGGCCCTGCGCATGGCGCTGGAGCCGGATCCGCGCGCCGCGGGCACCGTCCCCTCCACGAAGGGCACGCTCTAGGCTCTTTTTCCGACTGACCCTGCAATGCGCGTCGCGGTCGTTGATTACGGCATGGGCAACCTCCACTCGGTTTCCAAAGCGGTGGAGCACGTCGCGCCGCGCGCGCGGGTCGAGGTGACTTCCGATCCCACGCACGTAGCGGGCGCCGACCGCGTCGTATTTCCGGGCCAGGGCGCGATGCCCGATTGCATGCGCGAGATGGATGCGCGTGGATTGCGTCCGGCGGTCCTCGACGCCGCCCGCAGCCGTCCGTTTCTGGGAATCTGCATCGGGCTTCAGATGCTCTTCGAGCGCAGCGACGAAGGGGGCGTGGCCGGACTCGCGCTCCTCCCGGGAGCCGTGCGTCGTTTCCCCGCCGAGGCCATGGTCGACGCTGAAGGACACAAGCTCAAGGTTCCTCACATCGGCTGGAACCGCGTGAAACAGGCCGCACCGCACGCCCTGTGGTCGGGCATCGAGGACGGCAGCCGCTTCTATTTCGTGCACAGCTACTTTCCGCAGACGGGGGAGGCCGCGCTGGTGCGAGGCACCACCGACTACGGCGTCCCCTTTACCTGCGCGGTGGCACGGGATAATATTTTTGCGGTACAGTTCCACCCGGAAAAAAGCGATATTGCGGGCCTGCGGCTGCTCGCCAACTTCCTCAACTGGAATCCCTGAATCTTCCCACCGGCGGTCCCGGGTGCCCGAGACTCTGCGTTTTTCTCCGACTCAATGCTGATCATTCCGGCGATTGATATCAAGGACGGACACTGCGTCCGCCTGAAACAGGGAAAGATGAGCGAGGCCACGGTGTTCTCGGAGGATCCCGTCGGCATGGCCAGGCATTGGAAGGCCGAAGGCGCGCGCCGGCTGCACCTCGTCGATCTGAACGGGGCGGCGGCCGGCAAGCCCAAGAACGAGAGCGTCGTCCGCGCGATCCTGCAGGCGCTCGGGGATTCCCCGCCGGTGCAGCTGGGCGGGGGCATCCGCGACCTGGACACGATCGAGCGCTATCTCGATCTCGGGGTCGGTTACATCATCATCGGGACGGCGGCGGTGAAAAATCCCGGCTTCCTGCAGGACGCGTGCACGGCTTTTTCCGGGCACATCATCGTGGCGCTCGACGCCAAGGACGGCAAAGTCGCCGTCGAAGGGTGGTCCAAGATGACCGGTCACGACGTGGTGGACCTCGCGAAGAAATTCCAGGACTACGGCGTCGAGGCGATCATCTACACCGATATCGGCCGCGACGGGATGCTCACCGGAGTGAACATCGACGCGACGCTGAATCTCGCGAGGGAGTTGCGCGTTCCGGTGATCGCGAGCGGCGGCCTGACCAGCGTCGAGGACATCAAGGCGCTGTGCAAAATCGAATCCGAAGGTATCAACGGCGTCATTACCGGCCGCGCGATCTATCAGGGCACGCTCGATTTCAAGAAGGCCCAGGCCGAGGCGGACAAGCAGGGCAAGGGCAAGGAATGAAGACGCAGGGCTGAGGCTTGAGGGAAGCTCTCCCTCGGCTTGCGATTCGACCTTTCCAGATCCTCGATCCCCGAATCATGCTCGCCAAGCGCATCATCCCCTGCCTCGACGTCGACCGCGGACGCGTCGTCAAGGGCATCAACTTCGTCGGCCTGCGCGACGCGGGCGATCCGGTCGAGATCGCGCGGCGTTACAACGAACAGGGCGCGGACGAGCTGACGTTCCTCGACATCACCGCGAGCTCGGAGGAGCGCGATCTGATCCTGCACGTCGTTGAAGAAGTCGCGGCGCAGGTGTTCATTCCCCTTACCGTCGGCGGCGGCGTGCGCAAGGTGGAGGACGTGAGGCGCCTGCTCAACGCGGGCGCCGACAAGGTTTCCATCAACACGGCTGCGGTCCAGAACCCGCAGCTAGTCGCCGATGCGGCCGGTCGCTACGGGGCTCAGTGCATCGTGGTCGCCATCGACGCCAAACAGTCCGAGCCTGCTGCGAGTGGCGGGATTCGCTGGGAGGTGTTTACCCATGGGGGACGCCGGAGGGCCGGATTGGACGCCGTCGAATGGGCGCGTAAAATGCAAAAGCTGGGCGCGGGCGAGATCCTGCTCACGAGCATGGACCGCGACGGTACCCGCGAAGGCTTCGACCTCGCGCTCACGCGCGCCGTCGCCGAGGCGGTGGACGTCCCGGTGATCGCGAGCGGCGGTGTCGGCAAGCTCGATCATCTCGCCGAGGGCGTACTCGAAGGTCGCGCCGACGCGGTTCTCGCCGCAAGCATTTTTCATTTCGGCGAGTTCACCGTGCGCGAGGCGAAGCAATACATGGCAAAGCGCGGAATCGAAGTCAGGCTTTGAAGCGGCGGACGCGATGGCAGAAGACTGGCTTGACAGAGTAAAGTGGGACGAGCACGGCCTTGTGCCCGCCATTGCCCAGGAGATTTCCACGAGCAAGGTGTTGACGCTCGCCTGGATGAACCGCGAGTCGCTCGCCAGGACGGCGGCGACCGGTGAAGCGCACTACTGGTCGCGCTCGAGAATGCGCCTGTGGAAAAAGGGCGAGCAGTCCGGAAACGTGCAGACGGTGCGCGAGATCCGGCTCGACTGCGACGAGGACGTGGTGCTCCTCAGGGTGGAACAGGGCGGCGGAATCGCCTGCCACACCGGGAGACACAGCTGCTTTTTCCAGAAGCTCGACAACGGGCGCTGGGTGACGGTGGACCCGGTGATCAAGGATCCGAAGGAAATATACGGACGATGAGCGACATACTCGAACGGCTGGCGGATATGGTCGAGTCGCGCAAGGCCGGCGACCCGGAAAAGTCCTACGTGTCGCGCCTGTTCGCGCGCGGACCCGACGCGATCCTGAAAAAAATCGGAGAGGAGGCGACCGAGGCGGTGATGGCAGCCAAAGACGGCGACCGCCTGCGCATCGTCGGCGAAACGGCCGATCTGTGGTTCCATTGCCTGATCATGCTCGCACAGTACGGTTTGCGGCCCGCCGACGTGCTCGCCGAGCTGCGTCGCCGCGAGGGCATTTCCGGGATCGACGAAAAGGCCGCGCGCTCTGACAACGGGCGCTCAGAGTCGGAGCGGAAATAGGGATGGACGCGGAAAGCTGCGTCTTCTGCAAGATCGTCCGGGGAGAAATCCCCAGCCGAAAGATCTACGAGGATGCCGAGATTTTCGCCTTCCATGACATCCATCCGCTCGCCCCGGTGCATTTCATGATCATCCCCAAGAAACATATCGATTCGCTCGCGGATTGCGAGCTGAGCCACCGGGAGTTACTGGGCAAGATTCTCGCCATGGCGCCGCGCCTGGCGCGCGAGCAGGGGTCGACCGACGGTTTTCGCGTCATCATCAACACCGGACGTGTGGGCCGGCAGGAGGTGTATCATCTGCACGTCCATATCGTCGGCGGCCCGGAAGCCTTGGGCCCGATGCTGAAACGCAATTGAAAGGGTAAGCCATGGGTACCTGGAGCATTTGGCACTGGCTGGTGGTGCTGCTGATCGTCCTGTTGGTTTTCGGCACCAAGAAGCTGCGCAATATCGGCGCCGACCTCGGCGGAGCGGTGCGCGGCTTCAAGGACGGCATGAAATCCTCGGAGAACAAGCCGGCCGAGGGCGGGCCCGCGCCCCAGGTGACGGGCCACACCATCGAGGGCGAGGTCAAGGACAAGGCCAAGACCTGAAGGGTCTTCGGCCGGATCCGGACGCCGGGAGTGGTCCGGGCTTCTTTTTTGATCGATTCGTTCACCCCCTGTGTTTGACGTCGGATTCTCCGAACTGATGGTGATCGCGGTCGTGGCGCTCGTCGTCATCGGACCGGAACGGCTGCCTCGCGTGGCGCGCACCATGGGCCATTTGTTCGGCCGGCTGCAACGCTACGTCAACGACGTCAAGGCCGACATCAGCCGCGAGATCGAGCTGGAGGAGCTGCGCAAGTTCAGAAGCACCGTCGAGGATGCCGCGCGCGGGTTCGAGGGCACGGTCAATACGACGGTCAGCTCGGTTGAAAGCGAGGTGTCGAAAACCGAAACCGAGCTCAATGCCTTGACGAGAATCGAGGACACCGCCGCAGCGCCGTCAGGTGCCCCGCAGTCAGCACCCCCGGATGCCGCCTCGCAGCCGGGTGAAGTCAGCCGCGAGCCGGAAGGCGGCGCGCCCCCGCCACCGGAAAAGACCGCCGTCTGACCGGCTACGAATGATCACGCAGGACACCTTCATCTCCCATCTGGTCGAATTGCGCGACCGGCTCCTGCGCGCGATCGGGGCGGTATTCGTCGTGTTCCTTTGCCTGCTTTACTGGGCGAAGGATCTCTATGCGCTGCTTGCAAAGCCGTTGCTCGCCGCGCTCCCGGCGGGCGGCCAGATGATCGCGACCGACGTCGTCGGCGTGTTTCTCGTGCCGATCAAGGTGGCGGCCCTCGTGGCCTTCGTGATCGCGCTGCCCTACGTTCTTTACCAAGTGTGGGCGTTCGTCGCGCCGGGTTTGTACGCGAACGAGAAGCGACTGGTGCTGCCGCTGGTGGTCGCGAGCTGGGTGCTGTTCCTGGTCGGGATGTGTTTTGCGTACTTCCTGGTATTCCCGATGGTCTTCCAGTTCATGGCGTCCGTCGCTCCGGAAGGCGTGGCATGGATGACCGACATCGACAAGTATCTCTCCTTCGTGTTGACCACCTTTATTGCGTTCGGGGTGACCTTCGAGGTTCCGGTGGTGGTCATCGTGCTGGTGCGCGCGGGAGTCATTTCGATAGAAAAGCTGAAGAAGATCCGCCCCTACGTGTTCGTCGGCGCATTCGTGGTCGGGGCGATATTCACGCCTCCGGACGTGGTCTCGCAGTTCATGCTCGCGGTGCCGCTGTGGCTTCTTTACGAACTCGGCATCGTGCTCGCCCCCTGGGTCGGTCAGTCCCCGGCCGCCTCCGAAGCCCCCGAGGGCGGCGACTTGGACAAGGACTTGAAGAGCACGGAAGCAGGGCGGGAGTAGCGCGTCCATGCGAGTCGCGCGCCGCTGCAGTCGAGCGCGCTGAAATTTCCGGAACGGATCGCGTTCGAGAAAAGCCGATGCGGCTTTAACGCCGCCGACGTTGCTGCGTCGGGCGCTTGCCGACGGCGACCTGGACATCCACGTCCCTGTTGTCGCGGCGCAGCCGTATCGAGGCGGGCTTCCCCGGGACGAGTGCCGCAACCAGATTCAGCATCGCGTTCGGATCCTTGACCGGCTTACCCTCGATCCCGATCAGGATATCGCCTGCCTTCAGTCCGGCCCGTTCGGCGGGTCCGCCTCGCAGCACGCCCTCGATCAGGACCCCGGTGGTCGTGCCCAGTCGGAAGGACTCGGCCATTTCCAGGGTGATCTCCCGCGCCTCGACACCGATCCACCCGCGCGTGACGCCGCCGGTCTGGATGATCTGTTCCATGACCTGCTTGGCGCTGGATGCCGGGATCGCGAAGCCGATGCCGAGCGACCCCCCGGAGCGCGAGTAGATCGCGGTGTTGATGCCGACGAGGTTCCCGGCAGAGTCGATGAGCGCCCCGCCCGAGTTGCCCGGATTGATCGCGGCATCGGTCTGGATGAAGTTCTCGAAGGTGTTGATGCCGAGCTGGCTGCGGCCCAGTGCCGAAACGATGCCCATCGTCACGGTCTGTCCCACGCCGAACGGGTTGCCGATGGCAAGCACGACATCGCCGACGCGCAGGGCATCGGCGTCGCCGAAAGTGATCGATGGGACCGGCCCGCCTTCGACCTGCAGGACCGCGATGTCGGTTTCCGGATCGGAGCCGACGGCTCTGGCTTTCAATTTCTTGCCGTCGATGAGCGCCACCTCGATCTCGTCGGCCGCCTCGACCACGTGGTGATTGGTGAGGATGTATCCCTTGGGGCTCACGATCACGCCCGAGCCGAGGCTTGCCGCGCGCTGCGGCTCCTCTTCGAGACGGTCCCCGAAGAAATGCCGGAACAGAGGGTCGTCGAGGAACGGATGGCGCGGGGTCTTGATCTCTTTGCTGGTGAAAATGTTCACGACCGCGGGGACGGCTTTTCTCACCGCGTCGCTGTAGGAGGCCGCGCGCGCGGGAAGGCTCGATGATGCGGTGGCCTGGCGCAGCTCGACCACCTGGAGTCCGGAACCGGGACGACCGAGCCACTCCGGCTTCAGGGTGGTGACGACAAAAAGCACGCCGACCGCAACAGTGGCGGTTTGGGCGAAGATGAGCCAGAGATTGCGCATGGATTGAGCGGGCGGTGCTTCGGCGAAGATCTTGGATGCTTGTCCGCGGCGATTCGCCCGCACGGTATGCGAGGCGCACCCGGACTCCCTTGTACCGCGATTATTGCGCAAAACGGCTGGGCGCGCCGCTTTCCTCCGGTACGCGGCCGCTGCGCGTGCCTTCGCGCGCCCCCCGGCGGGCGTTCCGGAAAGAATCGTGAATTCACCATCGTAATCAATCAATTGGACGAAAAAATTTGGTCCTGCACGAGGCTTTCTGTATAATTTCGCTCTCTTCTACAATGCCGTTCCCAGCCAGGATCTCCATGAGCGATCAATCCGATGTCAACCGCGGCCGGCGCAGCTTGGTCATCGCGGGAGCCTGTGCCGGCGGCGCAGCCGCTGTCGGCACTGCCGTGCCTTTCGCCGCGTCGATGCTGCCGTCGGAGCGCGCCGAAGCCCTGGGCGCGCCCGTCGAGGCCGACATCGGCCAGCTCGTTCCGGGAGAAAAGCTCACCGTCGAGTGGCGCGGCCAGCCGGTCTGGATCGTGCGACGCACCCAGGAGATGCTCGACGGGATCAAACGAATCGACAGCAAACTCGCCGATCCCAAGAGCGAGCGCAAGAAAAGCGAGCTGACGCCCGAATACGCGAGGAACGAGTATCGCTCCATCAAATCGGAGTATCTCGTCGTGGTGGGAATCTGCTCGCACTTGGGGTGCTCCCCGCAGGATCGGTTCAAGGCCGGCCCAGAAGCCTTCGAGCGGGACTGGACCGGCGGCTTCTTCTGCCCCTGCCACGGGTCGCTGTTCGACCTCGCCGGCCGGGTCTATAAGAACAAGCCCGCCCCGGACAACCTCAAGGTACCGCCCTACACCTATCTCTCCGACACCCGGATCCTGATCGGCGAGGACAAGAAGGGGGCTTAGAGCGATGGCTGCGGCCGAGAAGCAGGCGGTGACCGGGGCGGGACCCTTCAACGGCCTGCTCACCTGGATCGATCAGCGCTTCCCGCTGGTGGAGACCTGGCGCTCGCATCTCAGCGAGTACTACGCGCCGAAGAACTTCAATTTCTGGTACTACTTCGGCTCGCTCGCGCTGTTCGTGCTGGTGATCCAGATCGTCACCGGAATTTTCCTCACCATGAACTACAAGCCGGACGCCGCCCAGGCGTTCGCCTCGGTCGAATACATCATGCGCGAGGTTCCCTGGGGCTGGTGGATCCGCTACATGCACTCGACGGGCGCCTCGTTCTTCTTCGTCTGCGTGTACCTGCACATGTTCCGCGCGATGCTCTACGGCTCGTACCGCAAGCCGCGCGAGCTTCTGTGGATCTTCGGCATGTTGATATTCCTCTGCCTGATGGCCGAGGCCTTCTTCGGCTACCTGCTCCCCTGGGGCCAGATGTCCTACTGGGGCGCGCAGGTGATCGTGAACCTCTTCGACGCGATTCCCGTCATCGGGCCGGACCTCGCGATCTGGATCCGCGGCGACTTCGTGGTGTCGGATGCGACGCTCAACCGCTTTTTCGCCTATCACGTGATCGCGGTGCCGCTCGCGCTCTTGGCGCTCGTTGTCGCGCATTTGCTGGCGCTGCACGAAGTCGGCTCGAGCAATCCCGACGGGATCGAGATCAAGAAGTCGATGGATCCCTCCACCGGGAGACCGCTCGACGGTATTCCGTTTCACCCCTACTACACCGTGAAGGACGCCTTCGGCGTGGTGGTCTTCCTCATCGTTTTCTCGATCGTGGTGTTCTTCGCGCCGGAGGCCGGCGGCTACTTCCTCGAGTACAACAATTTCATTCCGGCCGATCCCCTGAAGACCCCGTCGCACATCGCGCCGGTGTGGTACTTCACGCCGTACTACTCGATCCTGCGCGCCACGACCGATGAGTTCGTATTGTGGGCGCTCGCTCCGGGCGTCGTCGCATTCGCGCTCCTCATCATCTGGAGTGTCAAGAGCAGCGCACCCCGGATCGCCGTAGGGGTGACTGCGATCGTGTTGCTGCTTGGACTCCTGACACTGGATGCCAAAGTCTGGGGCGTCGTGCTGATGGGTGCATCGGTCATGATCTTCTTTTTTCTGCCGTGGCTTGACCGGAGTTCGGTCCGGTCGATCCGCTACAAGGGGCCCATCAGCAAGTCGGCGATCGCTCTTTTCGTGATCGCGTTCTTCGTGCTCGGCTACCTCGGCACCGAGTCTGTGACCGGGGGGCGCACGCTCGCCGCGCAAATCGGCACCGCCGTGTATTTCCTGTTCTTCTTCCTCATGCCGTGGTATTCGAAGATGGACACCACCCGCCCCGAGCCGCAAAGGGTCACCTGGAAATGAAAACGCTCATCGTCCTGCTTGCGCTCGCCGCTCCGCTTGCGCTCGCCGCGGAGGAAGCGGTCAGGCTCGATTCGGCACCGATCGACCCGCGCGATGTCGCGAGCCTGCAATCGGGCGCCCGCAGCTTCGTCAACTACTGCCTGAACTGTCACTCGGCGGGGATGATGCGCTACCACAAGCTGCTCGATCTGGGCTTGACCGAGCAACAGGTCAAGGACAACCTGCTCTTCACGGCCGACAAAGTCGGGGAGCTGATGAACGTCGCCATGACAAGGAAGGACGCAAAAGAATGGCTCGGCACGGCGCCCCCGGATCTGTCGGTGATCGCCCGCGCTCGCGGCCCCGACTGGCTGTATACATACATGCGCAGTTTCTACCGCGATCCGGAGTCGGCGACCGGATGGAACAACATGGTGTTCGAGCGCGTCGCCATGCCCCACGTCCTGTGGACGCTCTCCGGTCAACAGGTGCAGGTGGAGCGGAAGTTCAAGAACATGGAGCAGGCGGAAGCGATCGGCAGACAGCAGAAAAACGCCTGGAAAATCGATGTGCTGACTCCTGATCAGGCCGGCAAGGATGGGGAGCGCTTCATACTCAAGACGATCAGGACCGAAACAGCGGGATCGCTCTCCGAGGTCGACTACGACATCCTGGTTCGCGATCTGGTCAACTTCATGAGCTGGATGTCCGAGCCCAATCAACTCATGCGCAAGCAGGTCGGCTACGTGGTGATGCTGGTTCTCTTGGTGCTGCTCGTGCTCACGTACCTCCTTTACAAGGAGTTCTGGAAAGACGTGCACTGAGAGAAACCCGCCCAAAAGGCGCGGCGCGCTCGGCGCCTGCGCCTTTTTCATCTGCACATCGATCCCGAATTCTGCGACAAGGTAAGCAAACATGATGAATCTCTACTCCGGAACCACCTGCCCGTTCTCGCAGCGCTGCCGCATCGTGCTGTACGAAAAGGGCATGGACTTTCAAATCATCGACGTGGACATGTACAACAAGCCCGAAGACATCGCGGTGATGAACCCCTATAACCGGCTGCCGGTGCTGGTCGAGCGCGACCTGATCCTATACGAAGCGAACATCATCAACGAATACATCGATGAGCGCTTTCCCCATCCGCAGCTCATGCCCGCGGACCCGGTGATGCGCGCGCGCGCGCGGCTGTTTCTGTTCCAGTTCGAAGTGGAGCTTTTTTCCCACATCGAGGCGCTCGAGAACGGCAACCAGAAGCAGCAGGACCGCGCTCGCCAGCACGTCGCCGACCAGCTCACGCAGATGGCGCCGGTGTTCACCAAGCAGAAGTACATGCTGGGAGACGAGTTCTCGATGCTCGACGTGGCGATCAGCCCTCTCTTGTGGCGGCTCGACTACTACGGCGTGACCCTGCCCAAGGCGGCGGCGCCGCTCATGAAGTACTCAGAGCGCCTCTTCTCCCGTCCCGCGTTCATCGAGGCGCTCACGCCTTCCGAAAAAGTCATGCGGAAGTGACATAAGGCGCCCTGCGCCCCTTAGGTCATCCTGAGAAGCGAAGCGACGAAGGATCTGCTTCATGCCGACATTCCCAACAGCAGATTCTTCGCAGAGTTTATCCCGGGCGAAGGCGTAGGGTTCGGAATGACAGCCGCCCGCTGATGTCAGAAGCCACCTCCACCAAGCCGTATCTGTTGCGCGCGGTCTACGAATGGTGCGTGGACAACGGTTACACGCCCCAAATTTCGGTGGTGGTCGACTCGCGGACTCGCGTGCCGATGGAATACGTGCGCAACGGCGAGATCGTTCTCAACATCGGGCCCGTTGCAGCGAGCCGCCTGCATATGGGAAACGAACTCATCGAATGCACCGTGCGTTTTTCCGGAGTCGCCAGGGAACTCGTCATTCCGGTCGCGACCGTCGCGGCGATCTTCGCGCGCGAAAATGGGCACGGCATGTCGTTCGAGCCGGAGAAAAAGGAAACGGCTAAGGAGGCGAGCGGCAAAGAGGTGGCAGCTCCGCCCGACCCGAAAGACCCTCCGAAAACCGGCAGGAAACCCACGTTGAAGCGGATCAAGTAAAGGTTGAAGCGGACGCGGAGCGCCGCTTCAACTTCGCGCGTTCGAGCGGACGCGAGATGCACCGCTTAACGCGCGAGGGCGCGGCAGTCGTGCGGGTGCTCCCCGGGTTGGGCGTCGCGGCGGACGTATAATGTGTTCCGTCGCCGGGTTAGCTCAGTTGGTAGAGCAGCTGATTTGTAATCAGTTGGTCGGGGGTTCGACTCCTCTACCCGGCACCGATCGGCCATATGTCTGTAATACAGTCGTACTAGAATGGTCCGGACAGAAATCCGGAATTCAAGACATCGGGGCAAGGATGCGGCGGCCGCCGCGGAGATCAGCGTCTCCTCGCTCAATCTTCAGGGCTCGGCGGGTCGCGCGATCGCCTACGGCAGCCTCACCCCGTTCAGGACGACCATCACCCCTTAGGCTCACTCTGGCGATGGACTGGCCGCGCTTTGTCGTCGCGCTTGCGGGGGCGTGCCCCCTGGCGCATGCGCACGTGCAATGCGCACCGGTCGAGATCCTCGATCCGGTTCGAAATTCGACGATTCACGGCGCGCGGCCCGATATCAGATGGGGCGGCTTGTCCGGCGTGAAAGTCTATCGCGTGCAGATCGAAAGCCGGGTTCCGGAAGGACAAGTGATCGAACGCATCGATACCCGGGTCGGCGACACGCGCTTCGTTCCTCCGCGGCCGCTCACCGACCGGCGGGCGGCGGTAAAGCTGCTCGTCACCGCCGACTGCCCCGAGTCGACGAGCGTCGCAACGCGCCCCGCGTGGTTCTTCATCGACATGGCGCCCAAATGTTCTGCCGTCCGCGGGCTGTCGATGTCGGGGGAGAGCGCGCCCAAAGCGCAATGGACGCGCGCAGGCGGGGCGACGCGCTACGAAGTGGAAACCTATTCAATGGTGGACGGCCGATTGGTGGCGCGCACGGAAACGACAGTCACCTCGGCGGAACTGCCGCGCGCCGCCGCCGCGCTGGTCGTCGCGGTGCGTCCGCGTTGCGAATCGGTCGTCGGT
>Ga0137448_1000020_pt1 | contig 18073 bp, 21 predicted proteins | sample EasRivERMGT418_2_FD_102316 | JGI IMG/M metagenome (GOLD analysis project Ga0137448, IMG submission 102316) | Soil microbial communities from meander-bound floodplain in the East River, Colorado, USA - East River MetaG ERMGT418_2 | ecosystem: Environmental > Terrestrial > Soil > Floodplain ... | reverse complement strand
GATGCCAACGTGCCCCTCAAATTGAATCATCCAGTTCGCGCGGTGGACCCCTGCGTGATTTGCTAGATTGCGTCTCATGGTGCTGTGCTCCTGTGTGAGTGTTTAAATTAACTTTCGCGCTTCACGTGGAGGTGTTCCCGATGTGGATTGCTATTCGGTCCACGCGGGAAACTCACCTCAGCCCCAACACGAAGCGCTTTGATCTTGCGCCACTCGTAGCCGCTGACGATTGTCATCAACTCGCTATCGGTTCTAGCGCTCATCGCTTCACCCGGTCTTACCACGTTGAACATCATGTCTCTTCGCTCCTGTCAACTCGGGCAAGTCGCCCGCTGTGCCCCCGGTTGCCCAGAGGCACAACGAATGCTCGCGTTACGCGTAGCGCTCAGAGTCGAACGCATCCATTGCTGCATTAAATCCGTCGCGGTCGTCGGCGAAGTAGTTCCAATCGCTGACAATTTCCTCCGGCGAATTCCCGAGCACGATGAGCACGCCGTGCCACTTCGCGCGCTCTTTGCTGAGCCTGAGCGCTGGCACCCAGAACCGCACGCTGGCCTCATCCAGATTAAACACCAGTTCCATCGCCTCTTTCTTGTCACTCACCAGCGTCTCATCGTCGCCATCAAATACGCTGTGCAACTCGAACCCATTCGCTTCGAGGTGCTGCACGAGCGCAGCGAAGACGCGGCGCTCACCTCGCCCACGTGATCCGACCTTCACGTCATAGCGCTCAAGCATCAGCGCGTCGTGATCCAGCGCGGGAACCTTCACTGCTGCCGGGTGAATCCGTCTCATGATCGCCCCCTCTTAAAAAAGTTTGGCGAGCGCGAGCGCGCCCACCACTACCGCCGCAGACGCTGCGAACATGTAAACCGCGAACACAGCGCCGCCGATCAACTCGTCATCCACTGACGGGCTCAAAGTGAGAACCTCAACTACTCGTCTGCTGAACATCTGCCTTGCCCTCCTATCCATCCCCCGCAACGGGCGGGTGCCGTGTCAATCGAAGTGCGGGACGGACACTATCACACGCCCCCGGACTTCGTCAACACCCGAGCCCAACTAATTGCACAACCCCCTGATTCCCCGGCGATCTATTTGCTGCCCCAGCGCCCAACACCCAGCACCGGCACGCGCTGCCAATCCACCCGCGTGACCGCGCCATACCGCACGGGCTCGTCGTCAAACTCTGCCGGCACCACGCATGCGTCCCAGACGGCAAACCAGACTTGCAGACGCGCGCCTGCGGCACTGTCGAGCGGTAGGTCCGGACGCCCTCGAAGCGGTGCCTGCGCCGTCACCTGTGGCGCTGTGCTGCGTTCCAGCTTGCGCAGTGCGGCCTCGATCAGTCGCTTGTTGTTCCACCGCACCTTGGCCGCTTGCTGCTGCTGGACTAGGTCGGGCACGGGCTCATCAGCCGGTCGCCCACGAGCCAGCCACGACTCGGCTATCTGCTGTTTCGTTGGCCCGCTGCGCACCCGCTGCATGCCCGACTGTATGACAGCGGCCCGGCGCAGGCGCTTGACCTCGGCCCGGTCGGCTATCTCACTGTCAGACAGCACACGAGGTGCGTATTTGCCCCGCTTCAACTGCTTCAGTAGCGCGTCAATCTCGGCGCGGACCCTGCGCTGCTCAGGCGTTTTCGCTGGTGGGCACGGGTGCGGACCCTGCTTTCCACCTGCTCGCCATGCTGCAATTTGCTCCTGTTGCGTGAGCGAACCGTCGTTGTGCGGCATTTAATCCTCCTATGTGATTGTGAAGCGCTCATTATAGCACACATAGCGTGGACAGTAAGCGAAAGGCCGCTTTCTAGTCGCATTGCTACGATGCGCCCGGCGTGATCGTCACCCTGTCAGGCTGTCAGGCTGTGATATACATTGCTAGTAAGAAAGGCGGCGGAAAAACGAGGGCATCGCATCTTTTCGCGTGCGAATTTGCTCGCCGCTGTCATACAGTCTCACAGATTTTCTCTCACGCGAAGCTCTCCTGTTTCTCTCTTCTATTCTTACTAGCTATCTACTATCTACTACATGTGCATGGTGTGCAGCGTATGACATGGCGTCATGGCCTAGCAATGCGACTAGCAAGCGCTAAATCGTTACTAGCTATGGCGTCTGACAGTGTAACAGCGTGATTGCCCCACATTGCCGCTGTATGACGGGCGCCGGGCGTATGACAGCGCCACTGTCAGACAGTCAGACTGTGTCGCGGTGGAATAAGCATCCTTTTTCACTGTCAGACGGGGGGCTTGGGGGCGATCCTGCGCGCCCCTCCAGCCGTGTACTCCAAATCGCGTATGCGACCGGGCAATTTTAGGAGGCTGTACACCGTTTGACAGTCGAACAGGAGCACTGCCCAAAATTTTGGGCGCTATCCGGGTTAATGCCTAACGTGTAAACAGCTTGACAGCACAAAGACTTGACAGCCTCCCGGCCCCCCTGTATAGTGGGTGCATGGACAACGCCGAACTGATCAATATCGCACTGGCCGACGCCCCGGCTTACCTAGCGGCGAAGCTGCCCACGGCGCCGACAGCGACACAGGCTCGCGCGCTACCGACGATCCGGGAAGTGATCGACGTGGCCCGCGACGGCACGCGCATCCAGACCACGATGCCGGGTCGCGAAGGTGTGAGACAGTCAGATCGACTACCTCCGGGCTACAAGGCACGCTCGGTAGGTGAGATGAGTTTCGATCCGCGACTAGCCTACGAGATCGCGCTCGACATCGACGAGCCGGGTGAGACGTATCGGCGTTACGGCTACGAAGAAGATGCCGCTGTCACGCTGTCGAACGATCCGGCGTTCAAGCGGACAGTCGTCGCGTACAAGGATGAGATCAAGACCTCGGGGATCGGGTTCAAGCTCAAGGCGAAAATTCAGGCTGAGGACTTGCTCACGCACTCGTACCAGATCGCGACCGACCCGGAAGTCCCCGCGTCGGTTCGCGCCGACCTGATCAAGTGGACCGCGAAGGTCGCGGGGTATGAGCCGAAGGATGATAATGCTGGGGGAGGAAAGGGCGGAGGCAGCTTCGCGCTCAACGTCACGTTCGTGGGTGGGGCTGCGCCCGTGACGTTGAGCACCGTTGCCCAGAAGTCGGTTGCAGTCATTGATCAGGAGGGCGAGTGATGAGGTACTTTTGGCTGATCGAGCAGTTCGAGAACGACTGGCACACGGGGGTGTATGTGTACGACATCATCGGCCTCGGGCCGTATGTTGACACCACTGGCTGGCGCGCGTCGGCGAAGAAGTTCAACTTCAAGTGGACCGCGCAGTTGTGGAACTGGGTGTACAACCAGTCGTACCGGCCCGGATGTGAGTGGCGCGCCACGAAGCACAGGTTCAGGGATGTCGGCTCGGCGCTTGGGCTCAATGCGATCTGGATTCCGGAGTAATGGATCACCTGAATTACATCGCGCCGCGTACCGTCAGCGGGTTCATGCAGAGCGACGCACGTCGTCGCGTGATCATGGGGCCGTTCGGTAGCGGGAAGTCGTCGGGGTGCGTGATCGAGATCACTCGCCGGGCGATGATGCAGAAGCGCGGGCGCGACGGGTTCCGCCGCAGCCGCTGGGCGATCGTGCGCAACACGATGCCGCAGTTGCGCGACACGACGATGAAGACGTGGTTCGAGTGGTTCCCTGATGGGTCCATCGGCCACTGGAAGGAGACCGGGAAGACTTATTACATCACAATGGGGGATGTACGGGCGGAGGTGATTTTTCGGGCGTTGGACGACGAAGCAGACGTTAAGAATCTGCTCTCGCTCGAATTGACCGGCGCTTGGATCAACGAGTGCCGCGAGATTCCCGCGATCATTATGGACGCGCTTGACGGTCGTATTGACCGTTACCCGTCGAGGCGCGAGGCTGGCGATGGCCCGTCGTGGGCCGGCATCTGGGCGGACACGAACCCTCCCGAGGAAGACTCGTACTGGTATAACAACCTCGAAGGGCTGGATGTCGATGGCAAACCGTGCGAAGACAACGGCTGGCACGGGTGGAAGCAGCCGAGCGGGCTCTCGGAATTGGCTGAGAACCTCGACCACTTGGCGCCGGGGTACTACGTGAACCTCGCGAAGAACAAGACGAACGAGTTCATAAAGATGTACGTGAAGGGCGAGTACGGCACGTCGAAGTCCGGCAAGCCGGTGCACCCGATGTTCGATCCGGAGCGGCACATCGCGAAGGAGTACCTGCGACCCGATCCGAATAGATTGCTCGTGATCAGCGCCGACTTCGGGATGACGCCCGCGATGACGTTCAAGCAGCAGGACGCGTTCGGGCGCGTGCTCACGCTCGACGAGATCGTGACGGAGAACATGGGGCTCCAGCGCTGCATCAAGGAGCGACTGAAGCCGCTGCTCCGCAGCAAGTATGAGGGGTTCAGGTATTTCATCACAGGCGACCCCAGCGGTGGCAACCGGTCGCAGAATGATGAGGCGACGTGCAAGACGATTTTCACGGGCGCAGGGTTCAAGAAGATCAAGTTCGCGATGACAAACAACGCGATCAAGCGCGTCGGTGCGACCGACTCGTTCCTCGTGATGAATACGGAGATGGGGCCGTCGTATCTCATAGACCCGCGATGCTCGTACTTGAAAAGAGGGCTCAAAGGCGGGTATCATTATCCGATCAGCCGCAAAGGAATTGCATCGGACGCCCCCCTCAAGAACATCTTCTCGCACATTTGCGAGGCTAGTCAGTACGGTGACATGTATTTCGAACTCGGCGTTGACGAGGCCGATGGCGAAGCGGAACGCAAGAAACTAATCGCGGCGCAGCAGCGTAGTCGCGGCGGTTACACAAGGAGATAACGATGGCAGATGCAGCAACGCCGGTCATGAACGAGCACGCGATGAAGACGTTTGGCGTCAGAATGAACGCACTGTTCGAGACCTACAGTGGCGACCGACGCGTGATCGAGGAACAGTGGCTGCGCAACCTGCGCCAGTTTCGAGGCATCTACGATCCGGACATCGACGGTCGCATTCCTGCTGATCAGTCGCGGGCCTACCCGAAGGTGACGCGCACGAAGGTGATCGGGACGGTTGCACGGCTGATGGAAATGATGTTCCCGCAGACAGAGAAAAATTGGGGAATTCGTCCGTCACCGATTCCCGATCTGAGTCAGGCAGACACGCAGTCCGTTCTCGATACACTACAAAACGGACTGCCGGAGGGCACAGAGCTTCCGAGTGAAGTGATCGAGCGCGCGATCGCGGAATTCGCGACCAAGAAGTGCGCGAAGATGGAAAAGATCATGGAGGACCAGCTTGACGAGATCAGTTACATCTCGCTATGCAAGCGCGTAGTGTTCTCCGCCGTGCTGTACTCAGCCGGCGTCCTGAAGGGTCCACTGGTAAAAACCGCGAAGACTCGTTCGTGGAAGCGCGATACAATCACCGGGCGCTACATTGCGTTCGAGGCACAGAAGCTCCAGCCGTACTTCGAAGTCGTTCCCGTGTGGAATCACTACCCGGACCTGTCCGCGAAAACCCTCGAACAGAAAGACGGCGACTTCGAACGCCACATCATGTCGCGCTCGCAAGTCACCGACCTAGCATCGCGCCCCGACTTCATGGGCGACGCGATCAAGAACTGGCTGAAGAACAACATCGGTGGCAACTACAAGGAGAGATGGTGGGAGCAGTCGCTGCGAGTTACTGGCGACCGCAAGAACGTCACGGACCTGAGTGGGCGTAAGTACGAGTTGCTCGAATACTGGGGCTTCGTTGACGGCCACGAACTCAAGGCGTGTGGCGTGGAGATCGCTGACGATCGCTTGTCGTCGCAGTTCGAGGCGAATGTCTGGACGCTTGACAGCGTCGTGATCAAGGCGATCATCAACCCGTTCGAGGTTAAGATTCGACCGAACCACACGTTCATCTACGAGGAAGACGACATCAGCATCCTCGGTATTGGCCTGCCCGCGATCATGCGCGACAGCCAGATGGGCGTCTGCGAAGCGACTCGCATGTTGCTCGACAACGCGAGCGTGTCGTGCGGTCCGATCCTCGAAGCGAACCACGAGTTGCTGCTCGCCGGCCAGAGTATGGACGTTCACGCGTTCAAGATTTTCTATCGCGATGGCCTGACTGGTTCGGAGAGCCAAGCCCCGGCCATTCGTGAGATCAAGGTGGATAGCCACATCCCTGAACTCGTCACGATCATCGAGTTGTTCATGAACTTCGCCGATACCGAGACTGCACTCCCTCCGCCCGCACTCGGCGACGTGGGGCAGGGCGGATCGGAAGCGCTGCGCACTCAAGGCGGAGCGTCGATGTTCCTTGGCGCTGCGGCCCTGCCGATTCGCGACACCGTTCGCAACTTCGACATGTTCACCGAGTCCGTGATCGGCTCGCAGTACAACTGGAATATGGAGTTCGGCACCGACGAGGAAGCGAAGGGCGACTTCTCCGTGATCGCGCGAGGATCGACTTCGCTGGTTGCGAAAGAAGTTCGCGCGCAATCGCTCGACGCGTTCCGTGTTTCGTTGTCGGAAGACGAGAGACCGCACATCAACAGCCGCAAGCTACTCGTCGAGCGCATGAAGGCGCGCGATCTGCCAGAAGATATTCTGGACGACGAAGTTTCGGCCAACAAGAAGATTGAAGCGCAGGCGCAGAACCTCGCGCAAATACAAGCTCTGGCAACAGCGAAGGCTCAAGCGGACATCAAGAACGTGCTGACACAGGCGCTGAAGAACGTGGCGCTCGCGAACAAGGCCGACTCGTCCGCAACGAATGACACAGTGAAGACTATTTTGGAGGGGCTCACAAATGCAATCAGCGCCGCAAACGAACCAGCGACAGGAACTACGACCGGAGGAAGCTGAGGTACTGCGAGTCCTGAACCAAGCTCGGGACTCAGCAGAACTCAGAGCCGTTATACAGTACGCAAGAATGAAGCAGGCAGCGGCTCTGCATCAGTGGCAGCGAGCGAGTGGGATGGAAGAGTTGGTTAAATACCAACAGCAGTACGCGGCATGGGAAGGAATCGTGAAGTCGATTATGAATCCCAATCCCGTGATCACGAAAACACAACAGGGGGATAGAACATGACCACAGTAAACGAGGGGCTGTCGGTTGACGATGGCGACGACGCATTCGCGGCTGCATTCAACGAGGCGGTAGCTGGTACCACTCTTGACGCTGCGCCAGCCAAGAAGGAAGAATCAGTAGTCGATGCTGCGGCTGATGCCGCGAAGAAAGCAGCCGACGAGAAGACCGCTGCTGACGCAGCCGCCGCGACAAAAGCTGCTGCCGACAAGGCCGCTGTTGATGCAGTCCGAGCGTCGGAAACTGCGGAGCAGACCAAAGCCCGCGAGGATTCCGAGGCTGCTGCGAAGAAGGCTGCGGATGACGTGGAAGCGAAGCGCAAGGCCGACGAGGCTGCTGCGAACACGCCGGCTGCGATTGCCGCCGTGACCGCGAAGGCGATCATCGAAGCGCAGACCAAGGCCGCTGAAGATGCCGCAGCGAAGAAAGCTGCCGACGAGAAGGCCGCTGCTGATGCAGCCGCAGACGCCGCTGCTCGCCAGTTGTCTGCCGAAGAAGTGACGGAACTCGACGCGCTGAAGGGCGAATGGAAAGACATCGCCCGCCTGTTCGAGTTGGAGTTCAAGAAGAACTCCGCGTTGGCAGACACGGCGCAGGGTGAAGCGATGAAGGCCGTGCTGAAGCACATATATGGCGACATCGCTCCGATCGCGCAAAGCCAGAAGGAGATGCAGGAAACGCAGCACTTCAACGACATCCGCACGGCCCATCCGGACTTCGACGATGTGCATCCGAAATTGGAGCCGTGGATCAACACCCAACCAGCGTACTTGCAGAAAGCACTGAAAGAGGTTTATACTGGCGGTACTGCTGAAGAAGTCAATGACTTAGTTCAGCGTTTCAAGGATGCAAGTGGAATTGTTACCCCAAAGGCGGATGACGTTACTACTGCTCCCACGACAAAGAAGCCCGACACCGTCGATCCCAAAAAGATTGCGGCTCTGGCTCCGGTGGATTCGCAGCGCAGTCAAGTCCAAGACAAGGGTGTCGATAAGAACAACTTCGACGCCGGCTGGGATGAGGCGATGGCGCTGGCGAGCAAAAAGTAATCGACAAGGAGAAATGTAATGGCAATTTCAAGACTATCTCTAAGCCGCCAAGCACTGAGCAACTCCGACAAGGATGCGCTTCGCGACATCGTTGATGGCACGCCGTTCTGGGTGGATGTGACTGTGACAGCCGCACTGCTCGACGGTGCTAAGAACGTCCCGGTGTTCACTCCGTCACCGCAGTCAGTTGCGCAATACAAAGTTCGCAACGTTCGCCTAACTGGCGGCGGAACGAACTTCGGCGCGGGCGGCGACCGTTTGATCAGCTTGACCGATGGTACGACAGTCTGGACGACGATTGTGAATGCCGACATTGAAGCCGCGCCAGCCGCGACTCTCGACTGGGGCAACGCGAAAGTTCCGTTCCTGACCGGCGTGTCCGATACCAAGAGTGTGGCTCGTCAGCCGATTCGCTTTCAGTACAGCGGCGGCACGACTGACCACGGCGGCGTCGGCTCGATCAAGTTCTCGGTCTGTCTCGAAAAGGTGTAATCATGGCCTTCAACGACGCAAATTTGGTACTCACTGGTACGGGAGTAATCCCTGAAACCGGCGTGAAATCTCTGGCATATTCAACTGGAGACAATCTCGCAACAGTGTTTGGCGGAACATATTTTGATTCAGCCGCTAGAAGTCTGCGCATCGGCGACATGATCAACGTGACTGCCAGTGACGGTAAAGTGCTCTGCGAAATTTCGGATGTCACTGTATCGCCAAGTGTAAGCGTTCGACAACTGGCTTTGGTTACGACGTTCTACCTGTAACAACTTCCACTTAAATCCAAGGAGAAACAAGCATGTCAACCCCACAAGTTTACGGTGATATTTCGCCCCGTACCGCCGCCCACGCGGTGGTGAAGATGCTGACTCGCGGCCTTCCGGTCCTCGTGCTGGAAAAGTTCGGTCAGACATACGTAATGCCGAACAACGTGACGAAAGTTGCGAAGTTCCGCCGCTACAACGCGCTGCCTCTCGCGCTTACACCGCTCGTCGAGGGTGTGACGCCTGCTGGTAAGAAAGCGTTCGTGACCGATGTCACAGCCACACTCGAACAATACGGCGACTTCATTCCGTGGTCCGACGTTATCGGCGACACGCACGAAGACCCGTATCTCCAGCAAGTTACCGACATTCTGGGCGAGCAAGCTGCTCAGACCGTCGAGACCCTGCGCTGGAACGTGATCAAGGCCGGCACCAACGTCTTCTACGCGAACGGTTCCGCCCGTACCGACGTGAACACGCCGGTCACGCTGGACCTGCAACGCCGCATCACGCGAGCGCTGAAGCGCCAGAACGCCAAGCTCGTGACAACGCAAGTTGCCTCGACGCCGAATTTCCGCACTGAACCGATCGAAGCGGCCTTCATCGCGCTTTGCCACACGGACTGCGAAACCGACATCCGCAACATGGATGGCTTCATCAACACGAAGCAGTACGGTACCGTTACTCCGTACCAGAATGAGATCGGCTCCGTCGAAGACGTTCGTTACCTTCGCAGCACAATCTTCACTGCCTTCGCTGATGCGGGTGGCCTGACCAGCACAATGGTCTCGACAACCGGCACCAACGCTGACGTGTACCCGATCCTGTACATCTCGCAAGACGCGTACGCGATCGTTCCGTTGAAGGGCAAGGACAGCCTGTCGATCATGATCGTGAATCCGAAAGCCGTGATCGGCGACCCGCTGGCCCAAAAAGGCACAGCCGGCTGGAAGACAATGCAAACTACCGTCATCCTGAACGACCTCTGGCTCGTTCGCGGTGAAGTGGCTGCGACGAACTAATCAGTAAACTAGGGGGCTTCGGCCCCCAGTTCTGACGAAACCATCACCAAGGAGAATATGCAATGGCTATCACATCAGCAAACCACAACGCAATCCCGGTGGTCTATTTCGCGTCCGGTTCGTTCATCGACACCGGCACCGTGAAGAAAACCATCCTGAACCTCGGCTTCAAGCCGCGCTACTTCAAATTGCTGAACGAAACGGACAGCATCCAGTTTGAAGTGTACGACGGCGACACGCTCGGACGTGCTACTCAGCGCATTATTGACGGCACTGCATCGCTGTTGACAACCACTGGCCCGGAATTGGTTCGTGACCTCGATTCCGGCACCGTCAGCACATGGACCGTGTACGAGACAGCGAAGGGCGTCGTTGGCACAACCAGCGTCGGTCTGCCGCTTACCGATGCGTCCGAAGCCGCCGACAACTCGCGTCTCAACGCAGCAGGCGAAAAGTTCACCGGAGTTACCATCCCGGCTGCGCTTGTTATCACCAGCAAGCAATTCCGCTGGATCGCTTGGGCGTAACCTAGAAGGGGTGGTCCTCGCCGAAAGGTAGGGACCACTCCGTCTTTAAGGAGAGTGTCATGGGCCTCTACGGCGAGAACGAAATCTGCACAATCTGCATGGCAGACAACGGCTTCGTCATCAAGCTGAAGGATGTCGAGGCAGAAGAGAAGGTCAAGAAGAACAACGCAAAGAAGGGCAGCACGTACATGTCCTCACCGGCCCCGGAAATTATCGTGGCCTCATCGACCGGAGCACTGTTGAAGTTGCTTAAAGAAAAACTGCCGGCGATCGTTAGCAAATCTGAAGAATACGACGACGCATTCGGCGAGGCATCATCTGCACCGATGGCAAATTCGAAGTACTAATCAACACAGGAGGGGGTTATGGAAACAGCAGTTAGCGGTGGGTTGGAAGTAAAGTTGGTCGAGGCACAAAATGTAGAGATCGCGCGCCTGACCAAGATCATCGAAGAACTGACGGCGGCAAATTTTGCCGCCCAAGAAGCACCGGAGCTTGTTGTTCCGGGAGCCAATGCGTCTCGCGCATCGAGCAAAGAGCGCTGGGCCATCATCGTTGATGAAGGCAATGACGCGACTGAACTTTCATTTGTGCCTGTCGGCGTGAATGGCCGCGTATACCAGATCACGCGTGGCCGCGTAGTGGAAGTGCCGCTCGAAGTTCTCGGCGTGCTCGACCACGCGATTCTCGACAAGGCGATCACGACAGTGGATAGCGCCACCGGAATGCCGAACGGCTCCGTCACCCGCAAGGTTCGCCGCTTCCCTTACCAGAAACTCGGCAAGGCGATCGACAGCGATGGCAAGCGCGTGCAGACATTCGAAGACCTGAACAGCAACGAGGTATAACATGAACCTGCAAGAGATGCTGGAACATACCGGGAAAGTTTATTTGGACGACCGCGCCGAATTGCTTGCCGGCGTTCCAGACGATCTTTTCTCGGACGCATCTCTTGTCACTTTTCTCAACAGGGGCGCCGACGAGTTCGCTCGCAAGACGTGGCGTCTCAATTCACGATACACGGTGGCAAAGGCCGCGTTCACAGGCGTGACGCTGGCGACCAACGTGAAGGACTATGATCTGCACTCGCGTGTTCTCCGAGTGCTGTCGGTGAATCTATCCGACTCCGATCTGCATCTTCGCAACATCAGTTTCGAAGACATCACTTCGCGCGTGTTCTCCTACCCGAACCAAGACTTCTTCGACATCAACTCTCCATACATCGAGACTCCGGGTCGCCCCAACTGGTATGCGGTCGATGTGCAGACGCGGGTTATACGTTTCCGCGCGACTCCTAGTATAACGGAGAACGGCCTCGTCGCGCAGATGCGCGTGTCTCACTTGCCCATCGTGCAGCTTACCGTGTCTACCCCGTCTGCCGAATGCGAGATCGAGGCCGAGTACCACGAACTGCTCTGCATGTACGCAGCCGGCAAGGCACTGACCACTCCGAACGTGGATTCCGCTGCTGCCCGCCTCGGCGCTGGCTACCTCCAAGAATTCGATCGCCAGTGCAGAGAAGCCCGTAACGACTTCATGAAGATGACCCTTGGCCCAGCGCGCTTCCGCTTCGGCGGCTGGGTACGCGGAGCGTGGGACCGTGGCAATTACTAACCCAAACGAGGGTGTCTACGAACACAGCGAATTTGCCGGGCTCCGCAATGTGGTCCCGGCTGAGCGTCTGGGGCTCGAAGACCTCGTCGTTGCTACGAACGTGGACATCGACGACAGCCTCGAAATTTCCCTCCGTCCCGGATTCAGCGCGCCAGTGGTGTCAGGCGACATCCGTTCGCTATTCGTCGGCACCGGCATGTGCCTTGCCTCCCGTAACGGCACTGACCTTATCCGCGTCTTCCCGGACTTCACCTTCGACACGCTCAGGACCGACCTTATCCCGCTCCGCGATATTTCATACGCGGTTCTGGGCAACTACGTAGGCTGGTCGAACGGCCTCCAAACGGGCGTTGTGCAGGCCGGAGAGGCACGCACGTGGGGCTTGGCTACCCCAATGGCCCAAGGCAATGCTGCGTCGATGGGAGGCACCCTACGGGCCGGCAGGTACCAATATGCCGTGACCTTCATCCGCAATGACGGCCAGCAGTCCGGAACCCCTCGTGCCGAGGGCTTTGAAGTCACCGAGGGTGGCATGGCCCTGACCGACCTACCAGTGTCATACGACCCCAGCGTTTTCGCGAAGCTGGTATGGGCGACGGACACCAATTCCGAGACCCTGTACCACGCAGGCACAATCCCGAACGCACAGACGACCTTCAACTTGGTTGCGCCGGTAAAGCAGACCGTGGTCCTTAGCACCCAGTTCTTCGGCCCACCTCCAGCCGGCCAGATCGTACGCGCCTTCAATGGCCGATCCTTGGTAGCCTCGGGGTCCGTGCTGTTCTACTCCGAGCCGCTTGCCTACGAGTTATTCGATCTCCGCAAGAACTACCCGTTTGCCGGCGACATTACCCTTGTGGAGCCCATGAACGACGGTGTATACTTGAGTACATCCGATGCCCTGTTCTGGCTTTCGGGCAGCATCCCAGAAAAATGGGAGTTCAATGATGCCCTGAGCTACGGCGCGATCCTCGGCACAACAGATTACTGTACCGCCGACATGATCTTCGATGGAAAGGGCAATGGACCAGTTGCAGTTTTTACTACGACGCAGGGCATTTGCGTGGCCCGTGACGGCGGACAGATTACAAACATCACGCAGGATCGGTTCACAATTCCGAGCGCAGCGAAGGGGGCTGGTATGATTCGCCGCCACAAGGGAACAGTTCAGTACGTTGCAGCACTACGAGATTAACCCCAGAACATATCTTAAAGGAGATTCATCATGGCACTTCGTCTTTCCACTGCTCTGCGTAACTTCCTGCTTGAAGGCGGCTCTTTCGAGGGTGCGTTCTCAGGTGGTCGCATCAAGATTTTCACCGGCTCCCAGCCCACTCTCGCCGACGATGCTGAAGCCGGCACGCTGCTTGTCACCATCACTGACAACGAAGGTGCCTTCACCGCCGAGGTCCAGTCGTCGGGTTCCGTCGATTTGACTGGCGGCGCGTCAGGTTCCGTGGATACGCTTACCGTCAACAGCATCGAAATCATGGGCAGTTCGACGCCTTTCAACACGTCGTTGATCCAAACCGCTACCGACGTTGTAACGAAGATCAATGCGAACCCGAAGAACAAACTCTTCAAGGCATCCAACGTCGGCGGTACAGTGGACGTTATCACGATCACTGCGCTACCCGGCCAAGGCACTCTTCCGAACGGATGGGTTGTTGCCTCGACAGTCACAACCATCACGAAGACCGATACCAACATGGCCTCCGGCGTCAACAACGTCAATGGCCTGAAGTTTGGCATTTCGACTGACGGTTCGCTCGTCAAAAGCTCCACACAAACGTGGTCCGGCGCAGCCGTCGCAACTGCGACAGCCGGCTGGTTCCGTCTGATGGGCACCGTGGCCGACGCTGGCGCGTCCGACGCAACGAACAAAGTTCTCATGCGCCTCGACGGTAACGTCGGCACTTCCGGCGCGAACATGAACCTGACTTCAACAGCGATCGTGACTGCGGCTGTTCAGACCATCACCGCCTTCACTGTTACCCAACCTGCGGCGTAATAGTGCTACGCAAGCCGGCCCGCACGAGTGGCGCAGGTTACTCCTGCGGGCCTTTAATTTTGCCTCATAGGTAGACAAAATGGCCGACCTATCAATTCTCCACCTTGACGGTACCGACGCGTCCACTACGTATCCGGACACCGGTTCCGCTGGATACGTGTGGACAAACAACGGCGCGGAACTAGATACCGCTCAGAGCAAATTCGGCAGCGCCTCGTTGTTGCTGGACGGGTCGAATTATATTGAATCTACCGACGTTGATACTCTCGGTCCAGATAGCTGGGTAGTTGACTTTTGGTACAGGTACGACGATGCAGTTCCACTCGCCGCCGCCACTCGCCGGCTGTTCGCGTTTGCTTCAAGTACAAATGGCGACGCAGTACAAGTCTGCATTGCTGAGGTTGATGAAATACCTGTTCTTACATGGAGCGTTGGAACAGACGGCACTTCATTTGACATACTCGATAAGGTCACTGAGGGCAATGCTGATTTTGCTGCCACTCAGTGGAACCACATCGCCATCCAGTATGATCACGTAAACGACAGATACTCGTTGCACTTCAACGGAACGCTGGTTGATTTCGAGTCGTCTGCGGTATCGGTCACCGTTTCAGATGGTGTTTTTCGCTGGGGCGTTCCGATAATTCTCGGTTTTTCCGGACACATAGACGAGGGGCACATTGGCGACGAGGCCATATTCCCCAGCGACAATGACTTCACTCCGTTCGATGGCCCGTACGGCCCGAACGTGACAATTACTATGCCGATGCTGACATTAGTATCTGATGGCATAGTAGGTGCGGTAGGAACAGCAAGTCTGCACATTCCTGTGCTGACTATGGACGCATTTGCTACCGTGCTCGACGCTGCATTCGTAACGCTGCCGATGTTTACGCTCGCCAGCGCCGGCCATCCGATCGGATCGTTTGCCACCGCCGATATTGATCTTCCTCGCATCACGCTCGATGTACTAGGCGGAGTACCCAACTCAGGCGCCATCGGCATCGTGCTTCCGATGTTGACGCTGCTATCCAACGACGACATCGCAGCGCGCAACACACTGCCGATGTTTACGTTGCTGGCCGAGGGCGCAGTCGGCGCGGTAGGTTCGGCCATCCTGACGCTACCGATGCTGACGCTGGTTGCACAATCGTCAGCGCCGGGACTATACCTCGCCAGCAACACGCTGCCGCTATTCAACCTGAATGCCACTGGCATCTCGGGCGCTCTCGGCACGATGAATCTTGTGCTCCCTCGTCTGCGCCTTGCCAGTTCCGGCCTCGTTGGCACCGCTGGCGTGGTCAACATCATACTGCCGAGCCTGACACTTTTCGCGAGCGAGCACGGCACGATCGAGTACGTGGCCGGCATGACTATGCCGATGCTGCAACTCGTCGCCACTGGCTACCAAGCCGAACTCGGGGAGTACCGCATCTGGGCGCTCAACCTCCGCAAAGGCCCGCTCACTGAGTACACAAACTTTAACTTCAACAGCTTTGCCAACTTCGGCGGGCGCACGCTCGCGGCTGGCCCGACCGGAATTCGCGTGCTTGACGCCAGCGCGACCGACGATGGCGACGACATCGCCGCGAGAGTGCTATGGGGCAATCTGGCCTATGGCACCAGCTTCAACAAGCGCATCCCGCGAATCTATATTGGGTACCGCTCGGACGGATACAGCAAGTTCACGACTGCTACGCAGGGTCAGGGCACCCGCGAGTATCTGTTGCCGGACAATGGCAACACCGAGATTCAACAGCGCCGAGTGCAGATCGGCAAGGGTCCGAAATCGACCTACTGGCAGTTCGGATACGAGAACGTAGATGGCTCAGACTTTGCAATCAACAGCCTGATCCTGCGTCCAGATGTCCTGCGACGCCGGGTGTTTTAGGGTATAATACTGGTTCACGAGAGGTAATTCAATGGGCGTCCAAGACATCATCAATGAGCAGCACGACTTTGCGGTTGGCGCCGTCGCGCAGGCACAGGTATTTCTTGATGCACTGTCGAGCCTTGCCTCGGCGGACAGCATCAATATTGACGGACTCCCCGAGACCAACTACGTGAGCAATGGCGACGGCGGTGTGGCAGCTACCCTGTTTGGGTTCCGCCCAGTGCCTCCGGCTATTCCTACGATCGCCGCCGTTCTTCCGACCTTCATCGACTCGCTCATCTCCGCACTGCCAGATGTAGTGGTGCCTGACTTCGATAAGGCCGCACCGATCCTGACGATTCCGGACGCACCCAGTGGTGCCCTTCCGACTCCGCCAACTGCGCCTGCGATCAGCGACCCAGTGATCCCAAGCGCTCCAGACATCACGTTCCCGGTGGCACCCACGTTCACTGGCATCGTGTTGCCGGATGTGCCAAGCATCAGCATTCCTGACTTCTCCGCGACTCTGCCGGAAGATGACTTGTTGGTACCGAGCAACATATTCACGTTCAACGAGGTACTGTACCAGTCTGCACTTCTTGATGAACTGAAGTCGAAGCTCCTGAATGATCTGGAGAACGGCGGCTACGGCATTGAGCCCCTCGACGAAGCGGGCCTATGGTCTCGCGCGCGCGACCGCGAGTCGGAAGCGGCGTCCGCCGATATGGATGAACTGTATGTGAACGCCGCCGCTCGCGGGTTCATGATGGCTCCGGGCGACTTGAACGTGGCGCTGCAACGCGCTCGCCAGTTTCTCGCAAGCAAGCTCGCTTCGATCGAGCGCGAGATTGCACTCAAGCGCGGCGATCTGTTCGTGCAGTCCCGCCAGTTCACGATCGAACAGGTCAAGGGGCTCGAACAGATTCTCATTGGCTTCCATAACAGCATCATGGAACGTGCGCTCAACGCGGCGAAGGCCACACTGGAAGCCTCAATTGAAATCTTCAAGACGCAGGTGCTGCGCTTTAACGCGCGTCTCGAAGCGTACAAGACCGAAGCGCAGGTATTCGAGGCACGTATCCGCGCCCAACTCGCGCTGGTTGAAGTATATCGCACCACGATGGAAGGCAAGCGCATCGAGTCAGAGATTCAGCGCAACGTGGTCGCGCTGTACTCAGCGCAACTCGACGCGGTCAACACCGTGGTCAGCGTGTACAAGACACGCCTCGAAGCAGCCAGCATTCAGGCCGGCATCGAGCGCATTCGCATCGACTCGTTCCGTGCGCTGATCGACGCGTTCACGTCGCAGGTGCAAGCGAAGGTTGCCGAGTTCAACATGTACGACAGCCGCATTAAGGGAGAAATCTCCAAGATGCAGGCATACCAAGTTGAAGTTCAAGCGTACACTTCCAAGGTTGCCGGCGCCAAAACGAAATCCGACATCCTGATTGCGCGCCTTAACTCGGAAATAGCGAAGGGGAATCAGCGCGTCGAAGAGTTCAGGGCTCGCGTGGATCAGTACCGCGCGGACTTGCAAGGACAGACAGCGAACGTGACCGCCATTCTTTCCGGATATGGCAGCGACATCGAGGCGTACAAGGCAACGGCCAGCGCTGCTGCCGAGAGCTTGCGTCTGATCCAGAACTCACGTGCGCTCGACTACCAAACGAACATCAAGACATCTGAGATTGCAATTGAGAATGCAAAGACTACGTTCCAAGGCATCGTGGCCGCGCAGGAACTGAAGTTGACCGCCGCTGGTCAGGGCGCCTCTGTTACCGGTGCGCTGGCCGCTGGCGCGATCAACGCGATAAATGCGCTCACAACGCTGCAAGCTGAAGGCGTCGCATAAGGAGATAACATGGCAAGTCCATTCGACATTTCAACATACGAGACCGCGCTGTCCTCAAAAGACGCCGTCAATCCAGAAGTATTGGCCCGCGCCAATCGCGCTGCTCGTGTCGCCAAGTTCGGTGAAGCAGCCGTGGCCCGCATGGAAGCAGCCGGCAACGTCTTCAGAGGTGCAGGCGCTACGCCGTCCGTTGCTCCCGCCCCCGCTGTTGCTGCCGAAGCTGCTCCGCTCACTCGCTTTGCGCGGCTGCGCAACCTGCTGAACCCAGCTATCACTGGTCGCGGCCTCGCTCGCGTTGCCCG
>Ga0137448_1000018_pt1 | contig 19501 bp, 20 predicted proteins | sample EasRivERMGT418_2_FD_102316 | JGI IMG/M metagenome (GOLD analysis project Ga0137448, IMG submission 102316) | Soil microbial communities from meander-bound floodplain in the East River, Colorado, USA - East River MetaG ERMGT418_2 | ecosystem: Environmental > Terrestrial > Soil > Floodplain ... | reverse complement strand
GACTCGCTCTTCAAGACGATGATCCGCTCGCTGCCGGCCAGGTACCGGCGCGACCCGACGGCCCTGCGCTTCTACGTGCCCGTGAAGCACGGCGACGGGTACCAGTCGGAGCTCGCCGGCCGCGGCACGCCGCTCGGCGACACGAACGTCACCGAGAACCTCCGGCTGAGGCTCGCCTTCCGGGGCGTCCCGGTGGTCCCGATCCCGCTCATGACCGGCGTCAGCACGATCGCCGGTGCGGAGATCGACTACGACAACTTCGCGATCCTCACGCACCCGCTCAACCTGTACGTCGGCTGGCACCGGCGCATCCGGGTGGAGCGGTGGCGCGACCCTCGCGACGCGGCCACGAGCTTCCTGCCCACGCTCAGGTTCGATGTGAAGTACGCCGACCCGAGCTTCGGCATCCTGGCTTCTGGCATCGCGCTCGGCTCCGTCTAGGAGCTGAGCTCAAGATCGCCGGGCCAGCTGTCGCGAGTATCCAACGCGCGGCGGTTGGCCCGGCTTCCTGCAGTGCCCCTTGCTCCCGCGGCCGGACGGCCTGATGGGACGGAGAAGGAGAGAGTGAGATGACCCTCGAGACCGGCTCGCGCGGCTACACCCAGAACCTCCGGAAGTTCCGCAGGTACCTGCAGGGCAGGGGCGTGAACCTCCGCGAGACCATCGTGTCCGCGAACGCTTACGCCGATGTGCGCATCACGGTCCCCGGCCTCCACGACGACGACGCCATCATCTCCGTCATCAACATGACGGACATGCTGGACGTGACCGGCTACCTCGACAACGGCGGCGAGTTCGCGACCGTCGACATCTTCTCCACCAATAAGGGCATCCGGTTCACCGCCCTGAAGGCGGGGACGGAAGGCAACAAGATCTACGTCAAGGCCGCCGCGGCGCCCGGCAACTCGCTCCCGCTGAGCGTGGCCATCGGCGCCTACGACGTGATCCTCGGCACGACCGGCAACCCCGGTAAGACCGCGATCCTGGTCAGCCTCGCGACCAACTCCTCGGGCGTGGCGCTGACCACCGGCGAGAACGACGCGAGCCTCGTCTTCGCCGCGATCATCGACGCGCAGGAGCAGATGATCGGCGACGCCATCGTCGACCTGGCGCTCCTCGGCGACGGCACGACCGACTGGACCGCGACGGGTCCGACGGCGCTCACCGGCGGCACGTCGTTCAAGCAGGGCCCGTCGACGGCGAAGTACGTGACAGCCTTCACGGACCCGTACGCTGACGGCAACGTCAGGTACGTGGCGCGGCAGGCGGGCGCCGAGGGCAACGACATCACCATCGAGTACACCGACGGCGGCGCGCTCGCGGTGGACGTGACGACAGAGGCCATCGTAGTGACCTACGTGGTAGGCGTGACGACCGCGCAGGACGTCGTGGACGCGGTCAACGCGAACGCTGACGCCGCGGCGCTGGTCATCGCCAGCCTCGCGTCGGTCGACGCCCCGGACGGCCTGGTCGAGACGCTGGCGCAGACCAACCTCACCGGCGGTGCGGACCCCGGCATCCAGCTCAGCGCGGCGACGGACTCGCCCCTCGCGGCGAAGTCGCTGAAGGTGCTCTGGCTGACGCGCGACGAGCGCGACGAGATGCCCGCGCAGTAATTCGGACGCTATAGTAAGGGGAGCGGTTGGTGGCCCGCGAGGCCACCAACCGGCCCCTGAGTACAACTTCGAGGCCCTAGGAGGCTCACGGCATGGTGAAGGACTTTCGAATCCAGGGAACGTCGTACGGCTACGTGGTGGTCCCGCAGGGCGGCAAGGTGATCGACGGCGTGTCGTTCCCGGAAGGCCCGCGGCCGGCTGGAAAGAAGGGTTGGTTCAAGCTGCTCCTGCTGGCGGGGTGCGAAGAGATCAGCGAGGCCGAGTACGAGGACTTCCTGAAGGAGAGCCAGTCTCTCCCCGGAAAGGAGTCAACTGATGGCGGGCAGCCTGTCGACGCTCGAGGAAATCAAGACGCGCCTGCAGCTAAGCGGAAGCAACCCAGACCGCGACGCGATGCTGGACGCGTATCGGCTGGCGGTTGAGGAGAAGATCCTCGACCTGATCGGCATGGCTTTCGACGACGGCCAGGGCAACCTCAAGACCGAGCAGCACGAGAACGTCCAGCTGGGCATCTCGCGGCTGATGAAGTTCCGGCCTATCCTGCCGATAAGCGACAACCCGCAGCGGACCGTCACGCTGCAGGCGCGCTCGCTGGCCTCCAGCACGCTCGACACGATCCTGGGCGACATCCGCGACCCGAAGGAGGGCCGCATCATGCCGCTCGCGTCCGAGCTCACGCCGGTCTTCCCGCCGGTAGGCGGGCAGGCGCCGTGGTACCGATGGCGCCAGATGATCTGGCCGACCGTGATCTTCACGTACAAGATCGATCCGCTCGGCAGCGCGACGAACCCGATCACGGCGTCGATGAACCGCGCCTGCATCGAGTTCGCCGCGTCCATGGCGTATCGTCCCGGCGGCGGGATCGTCAAGTCGTACTCGGCCGAGAAGATCAGCGAGACGTTCCAGGACAAGATCGCGGTCCCGCAGACGGTCTACATCCTGCTCGGCAGGCTCGTCCGGAACCAAGCTAGTTTCGTCTTCTAACCCCGACGCGCGCCAAGCCGCGCAAGGAGCCGCACAATGAGGACGCAGATCTTCCGGACAGAGCCGCTGCTGGTGGACGGGACCGCAGGGGTCATCGTCACCAAGGACATGGACGGGGTCGACCCGTTCGACCTGTTCGTCGAGAACGTGGACATCGCCGCGAGCATGCGGACGAAGTTCGGTTCGAAGAACGCCAACATCCGCTTCGTGGCGATCATCGACTCCGGCGCCTACGACCGCGACGGCGCGTCCGGCAACGACATCTCGGTGACCATCACCACGGCCCCGGACCAGACATTCTCCGTCGACGTGCAGCCGAGCGACTGCTACTCGCCGTACGGCGGCGACGTGACGATCAACCTCGCCTGCGACTCCGAGGGCAACCCGAAGCAGTTCACGTCCGACGTCATCGACCTGCTCAACGCGGACCCCGGGTTCGCGGCCATCCTCCGCGCGTCGCGCGCGTTGGGCTCCGACGGCTCCGCGGCGTGCGAGGCCATGGCGCAGACGTTCCTCGCCGGCGGCTCCAACGCGGTGACGAGCGGCGCAGTGACGGTCGAGGTCTCCCCGACAGGCTGGCCGGACTTCGCCGGCCCCTGGGTAGCGGACGCGTCAGCCGCGACGGCCTTCGGGGCCAGCATCGCCGCGGGCGCGGTCAAGGTATGGTCGAGCATCGACAAGCCGGTTCGCGGCCTGCGCGTAAAGGCGACCGTGGGCTCCGGCGACACCTACCTCGTCGTGACGGCGGTCGTCAGGAAGAAGGGCGGCGTCTAAACGTGTCGACAGTCTGGCTGCGCGCCCTCACCTACACGGTGACCGTGAAACGCAACACGACACAGAAGAGCGCCTCTGGGTCAACGAAGTTCGTCTACTCCGTGGTCGCCTCCGGGATCGCGTGCAGCATCCAGGACGCGGGCGGCCGGATGGAGATGGACGAGCACGGGAACATCCCCGGTAGGAAGAAGAGCGTGATCGCCGACGTCGACTTCGAGGTCGTGCGGCAGAACGACCTGCTGGTAGACGACGTCACCGGTCAGACGTACAAGGTCTTCCACACGCACTTCGTGAACAACCCCAACGCCCCGCACTACGAGGCGCAGGTCGAGGAGTGGGTCCCGGCGGGGGACGCGTGATGCAGTTCAAGCCCACCACGATGCAGACGACGTTCTACGCCGGGGACAACGCACTGAAGCTCATGGGCGGAGAGCCGGTCATGATCGCGCGCATGACGAGGATCGCGACGGAGTACGCCAACGAGGTGAAGCTCCGGATGCGCAACTCCCCGGCGACGGGCCGAGTCTACGGGCTCCGCCGCGCCCGCAAGGGCGGGAAGCCGGTCTTCGGCCCCGCGTTCCGGGCCGGGAGGAAGACGCACCGCGCCTCCGCCCCCGGCGAGCCGCCCGCGCCGGACACCGGGGCGCTGCTCCGCAGCGTCCTCTGGAACATCTGGCGCGAGGACGACCGCTGGTTCGCCGGGGTGGGCAGCGCGCTCGACTACGCCCTCTACCTCGAGTTCGGTGCCGCCCGCGGCGTCCGGAACCGCAGCGGGAAGATCACGAAGGTGCAGTGGATTCTGTTCCCGCGGCCTGTCTGGGGCCCTGCGCTCGTAGCCCTCCGCCCGCGGTTCCGAGAGATCCTGGGGACGGGCAAGTGAGCGCCCCCACGGGCTACCTGGTGGCGCTCAGGACGGCCGTCGTGGCCAAGCTGAACGAGGACCCTTACTTCGCCGCGTACGTCCCGCAGGGCGTCACGTACCGCCCCACGCGCGTGCCGATCCAGCTCCCGGCGGTCACTTTCTGGGACATCGGCACGCGCTCAGACAACGTCGTCCCGCTGCACGACCGGACCTGGCACTTCGACGTCTGGGCGACCGACCTCGACACGTGCGAGGCGATCGCGGCCGTAGTCAACGGCCTGCTCGACAACCAGGGCCTCCCGCTGCACCCAGACTCCGACCCATACTCGGAGGACGACACCACGGAGGGTTTGGTGGCCTACCTGAACCTCAGGGGCGACGAGGACCAGCCGATGAACGACGCGGACGTCGTCAGGAAGATGCTGACCTACCGGATGCTGGTCTACGACTACACCGGGCCGGAGCCGTTCCAGAAGTAGAAAACCGCTATAGAATGTACGTGCTGAGGGTGGCAGCGCCTCGAGCGCCTGAACCTGGCTCACCAACTACAGGAGGCTCGACATGGCGAAGAACGCGCGGAAGCTGGAGCTCGGTCCAGCGAACATCTACATCACCACCCTGCCGCGGGCCTCGGCCCTGATCGGGGAGTACCCGTACAGCACCGACGGGATCTACCTGCAGTCGGTGCGCCCCGGCGCCGGCTTCGACGCGTCCGGCAACGAGGTGGATTATTCCGGCGACGCCGTGTCGTTCGTGTACGTCGAGGGCGTGGTCGGGCAGGACCCGGTGGTCACCGTCGTGGGGACCGCCATCTTCGTGGAGATCGAGTCCGGCGTGACCACGATCGACGCCGTCATCGCCGCCCTCGAGCAGTCCCCCGAGGCCGGCTTCCTCGTGACCGCCGCGCGCGGGCTCAACGCCGACGGCACCGGGGTGGTGAGCGTGTCCGGCAACGACGCGTACCCCGAGCCCGTCTTCCTGACGGGCGGCGACGGCGCCGCGGTCCGGACGGACGTCGGTTTCCTCGGCGACGAGGTCGCGTACCAGGTCACGACCGAGTCCGCGAACCTCACGGGCGCCCAGACGGGCAACGTGCCGCAGGACAAGGTGGTCATCGGCGGCATGGTCAAGGTGGTCATCCCCTTCAAGGAAATCAGCCTCGACAACCTCCGGCGCGGCGTGCCCTCGGCGCGCGTCGTGGAGAACAGCAACCAGACCAAGCGGCGCGTGGACTTCACCGTCGCGGTCGGGCAGTCGATGCGCCAGACGCTCACGGTGAAGATGGAGATCGTCAAGATCAAGGGCGGCTTCGAGTCGCCGCTCCCGGCGGACCGCATCATCATCCCGGAGATCTCTCCGGCGGAGGGCGAGGTCAACTTCCCCTTCGCGCCGACGACACAGCGCGTGATCATGACGAACTGGTACGCGTGGCCGAACAGCCTGACGGGACGGTGGGCGTTCATGGGCGACGAGAACCCGTAAGACCAGCAGGACGAGGGGAGGGGCGGCAGAGCACCGCCGCCCCTCCGCCCTGAAACCAGAGAGGCCCTAAGGAGGCTCAGATGGCAGACGACGAGAAGAACGAGATGGTCACCGTGGTGGACGACGTCTGGCGGATGGACGTCGACGCCTTCGCCCCGAAGCCGGACGGCTACGTCACGATCAAGAAGGTCGACTATCCGATCTTCAGTTTCCTCGACGTGGAGATCGGCGACTCCTTGAAGGTCTCCCGCATCGGCGACGACATCCGCGAGACGGCGGACTACAAGGACCGGATGGAGCGGAGCATCGAGCAGATCATGCTCCTCAACGGCCCGGCGACGAAGTCCAACCTCCCCGTGCTCACGCGCGAGTCGTTCAAGGGCGTCTCTCCGCGCCAGATCCTCACGCTGACTGTCATGGCGTCGAGCATCGCGAAGGTCCCTCTGAAGGCCCCCGTGAGTCAGGAGAGCGGCGACGCCAACTCTCCCTCGCCCTCGCACGGGTCGGCCGATTCTATGGGTGGGGGAGAGCGGAGCTCTTCAAGCTGACGCTGCGGGAGCTGTCGCTGTGGGAGCGGCACGCCGACGTCGTCGCGGCGTGCGAGGAGCTCGACACGCTTCGGGTGAAGAGCGTGCCGTGGATGGAGGAGCCGGACCGGGTGGCGGAGCTGGCGAGCATCTACCGCCGCGCGGGGATGAGCGACCAGACGGCCGCGGACTCCGCGGACGGGCTGGAGCGGATCACACTGGACGAGTTCCGCGCTGACATCAAGGCGGGGCCGGAGAGGAAGCTGAAGAGTGGCTGACAACGACGCGTTCAAGGTGCTGGGCCAGGTAGAGGTGGACCTCGCCTCGCTGGACAAGTCCTTCGAGGCGGCGAAGAAGGTCATCACCGGGCACGTCGCGCAGATCAGGACGCTCATAGACAAGGCGAGCGGCCCGGTCGTCGCGGTTGGCGGCGCCGGCGCCGGCGGAGGCGCGCCCGGCGAAGACCCCGGGCCGATGGGCAAGCACGCGAAGAGCGCGGGCCGAGAGTTCTCCCACCTCGCCCGCATCGTCCGCGAGGTCCTGTCCGGCCCCCTCGTCGGCCTCGAGCCGGAGTTCGCGAAGGTCGCGAACGCCATGGCGCACGCCGCACGCTCCGCCACGTACCTCGGCGTTAGTCTAGGCGCGGTGGTGGTCGCCACGGTTCTCATCTCAGAGGTCATCGGCAAGTACATCGACCAGGCCAAGGAAGCGTCCGCCGCGACGCTCGACGTGAACCAGGCTCTCGCCACCCTGGACTCCGCCCGCGCGGAGACCGGCGTTCGGAAGTTCACCGAAGAGCTCGCCAAGTACCAGCAGACAGTCAAGGAGGCCTCCGGAGAGGGGACCTTCTGGCAGACGGCCGTCGCGAAGTTCTCCCTCGCTCTGGACGAGATGACGGGGAAACTGGACCACGACATCGTCAAGCTCAAGGACTACTTCGACGCGCTCATCGAGATCCAGAAGCAGGTCACGGTCCCCCAGGCGCTCATAGAATCCGGCATTCGCCAGGCCGAGATCCTCGCGCGCCAGGGCGAGATGGCGAAGAAGACGGCGGCCGACCTCGGCGAGCTCGCCGCCGCGTACGAGAAGGTCCGCGGCGCGACCATAAAGAAGGAGGAGGGGGAGGTCGCGAAGCTGGAGAACGAGAAGAAGAAGGCGATCATCGGGACGATGGACGCCTCGAACAAGGCGCGCGACGTCGCCATCAAGCGCGCGAACGACCTTCGCCACGAGGCCGACGAGCTGGAAGAGTCGTCGCACAGCAAGATCTTCTTCCCCGGCTCAGCGCTCTACACGTCCCCGGCGGAGCGCTACCTCAACCAGGCTGCCGCGAAGCGCGAGGAGGCGAACAAGATCCTGGAGGAGGCGGCAACCATAGTCGGCGCGGCCTCCGTCGCTGCCGCGCAGCAGAGCGTGGAGTTCGACGAGAAGATCAAAGACTCGAAGAAGTCACTGACGCAGACCATCGCGGAGCAAGGCCTCGCGGAGCGGCAGGAGAACGCGGGCAAGGCCGCGGCGTCGGAGGAGTTCCTCCAGAAGGAACTGCAACGGAACCAGAAGCGCCTCGAGGGCAACTCGGCGACGGCGAGCGCCATCGCTGACGCGGAGGACCGGGTCGCGAAGATCCGCCGGGACCAGGCCGGGACGGTCGAGTCCGTCGCGAGCCTCGAAGCCAGGCTGGCGACGACCCGGGCGAACGCCATCGGCCCGCTCGTCGCCGGGCTGCAGGAGGCCAACGACGAGTACGCGTCGCAGAAGCGCGCGATCCTCGGGCTCATCTCCGCGCAGAAGGACGTGATCGAGAACCAGGAGAAGCTCCGCGACCTGGAGTCGAAGCACGCGGACGACACGGTCGAGCGTCAGAACAAGATCGCGCAGGCGATCGCCGAGACGGCGGCGAAGGAGGCGGCGGCGCGCAGAGAGCGGGACCAGGCCGCGGTGGCCAGGGAGGACCGCGACCTGGCGCACCGCATCGCCATGGGCGGCGTCTCGCAGGGCGGCGTCATGTCCGAGGTCGGGGAGCAGCGATTCGACCCGCGCCGGACGCAGGCGCAGCAGGAGCAGGCCGAGGAGCGGCTCCTTCAGCTGAAGAAGGAGTACGCGGACCAGTACTTCCAGTACTACCAGCAGATGGGCGCCAGCACGTGGGAGGGCCAGCTCCAGAGCGCGCGCAGCTTTCTCTCGCAGACGGTCGAGGGGTCGAAGGCGTGGTTCGACCAGGTCGCGAAGATCTCCGGCCTCTACAAGGGGATCTACGACCAGGCCAAGGGCGTGTTCCAGCAGGAGCTCGGCATCGCGGCCGCCGAGGCTCAGCGCGCCGGCCGCACGCGCATGCGGCTCTCGGACGTGGACAAGTACGTCGACAAGGTCCGCCGCCGGGACGAGAGAATCCTCGCGGGCGGGAGCGGGAAGATCGGGGACGTGACGGCGGCCTTCGGGCGCGAGGAACTCTGGAAGACGGTCGACCGCGAGGGGCTCTCGCCGAGCGCCGCCCGGGCGGCCATGGCGCAGTCGCCGGAGCAGCGCCTCGCCGCGGCAGTCGCGGAGACCGCGACCCGCCAGACCGCGGTCGCCGAGCGTCAGATCGTGGCCGCTCAGAGCAACGCGGAGGCGCTGCAGGAGAACACCCAGGCGCTCAGGGACGCGACGTCCGCCCTCGTCGGGATGGGCGGCGGGTCGGACAGCCCCGGCAAGAGCGGCGACAGGAGCGTGCTCGCTTCGAACGAGGAGACGTCGAGCAGGCCGAACACGAGCTCGCGCGTGTCGTCGAAGCTGGGCAAGAGCCTCTCCGACGAGGCCCGCCGCGGCGCGACCAACCTCTACACGAACATCCCGAGCTAGCCCATGATCAGGACATTCGGCAAGGTCTACCTCAACAACTACCAGTTTACGACGGACCCGCAGATCCAGCGGGCGTGGCCGCCCCGGCGCTCGCGCCTGAAGGGCATCATGGGCAGCACGACGCAGCAGGACTTCGGCCGCTGGGCGAAGGACATGCGTCTGACGCTCACGAGCAGCGGGAACTTCATGAACCAGTCCCTCAAAGCGCAGATCGAGGGACTGATGCTGACGCGGAAGGCGACGTACAGCTACAAGGACTACACCGGCCTGGAGGGGACGGTGGTCATCGTCGACTTCGACGCGAAGCCGACCTTCATCAGGGACGGGCAGGGCGTGCTGTTCGAGTACACTCTTACGCTGGACGTGATGACGCTCACGAAGCTCGACTTCGCGAACTATACGGGGAGCTAGCGCATGGCAGCGAACATCAAGTACCGCACCGCGGACGGGTTCACCCAGCTGATAGGGAACCAGACAGACATAGGCACGATCGTCTCGCTCTCGGCGGCGGAGGTCGACGTTGCCCCGATCAAGATCTGCCTGGAGAACATCGGCGACCGCGCGCTCGGCGCCGGCTCGTTCTCCGCGCTGCTCCTGAAGCGCGTCCAGGTCGGCACGAACACCGGAGTCAATTTCGTCTTCACGTCGGACGGCGACCCGAACGGGACCATCAGCAAGCCGTGGGGGCTCGGCGTCGACATCAACGACGTGCTGACGGGGGCGCCCGTCGCTACCCTCACGGGCCCGTACGGCTCGTGGGCCAGCACGGGGACGAAGGGCGCCGTGGTGACCGCGCTCAACGCGACCGGGGAGACCATCGCCAGCGTGGAGGTGACGTTCATCGTGGCGAGCCTCTCGGACGAGTTCGCCCTGGAGTGGGAGGACACCCCCGACGCGACGGACTACAACGTTTACGTGACAGACACACCCGGCACCTACGGGGCGAGCACGTTCTTCGTGAACGTCCCCTACTCGAACTGCACGCTCGACGGCTCGGCAACGTCCTCAGGGACCCCGCCGCTGGCGAACACGACCGGAGGGGCGGGCCCGTCATACGGGACGGCGCCGGTCCTCGGCGACTTCACCGCCGCGGACAAGACGATCGCGGTCATCGGCGACGGAGGCCTCGCGGTCGGGCAGCAGTGGTTCTTCTGGTTCGACGCGAAGGTTCCGGCCGGCAGTACGTCGCTCGGCAACAAGCGCGCGATGAAGCTCTTCCCGAAGGAGGTCTAGCGACATGGGCGCGTCCGACTATCTCGAGAGCCAGATCATCAACCACCTGATGCGCTCCGCCACGTGGGGCAAGACGACCGCGCGGTGGATCTCGCTCCACCTCGAGAGCCCCTACGACGACGCGACGGGCACGGAGGTCTCCGGCGGCGCGTACGCGCGGGCGCAGCTCGACGCGGACGACGCGAACTGGTCCGAGGAGGGCTCGTCGCCGTACAACCTCGGGGAGTCGAAGAACCTCGTTGCCATCACCTTCCCGGCGCCGAGCGGCGCGGACTGGGGGGACGTCACCGCGACCGGCATCTGGGACGACCCGACGGCCGGGAACCTGCTCGCGTTCGGCAACCTCGCGACGCCGGTGGAGATCCTCGACGGCGACTCCGCCCCCTCGTTTCCTATAGGGTCGATCACAGTCCGAGCGAAGTAACGCTATGGCCTACACGCTCAACTCCTCGCACCCGGCGTTCGGCGCGTTCCTGGAGGCCTGGCTGTTCAAGGAGGGCACGGGCGTGCCCGCGTCCTTCGGCGGGGCCGTGCCCATCTCCGAGGGCGGCACGCCCTCGTGGACGCTGGAGGGGAGCGGCTACGGCTACACGCTCGCCGACACGGACTACCTCCAGCTCTGTCTCGACGTGGATTTCCTCTCGTCTGGGAAGTCCCAGACGTTCGTGTTCCGCAGCCGACTGACCTCCGGCGCGCCGGGCAGTAACCGGTTCGGGGTAGACGGCGGGTCGCCGTGGCTCTGCGGCGGGTCCTTCCCGGACGCGGACACGAACATCTACTTCAACTGGGGCACGGACGTCGCCAACGTCTCGCGCCTGACGGTCTCCGGCGAGAGCTTCGACACCACGTTGGACACGTTCGTGGTGCGCGTGAACGCCAGCGAGATCCGCATGTGGCGGAACGGGACGGACATCGGCCACACGACGGGCGGCGCGCCACCGAACAAGGCGAACGCGTTCTTCTCCTTCACGATCAACCACTGGCAGTTCAACACCGGCTGCCCGCAGTTCGTCGACCTCATGGTCATCCTCAACGGCACGCCGAGCGACTCGACGTGCGCCTCGCTGTCGGCTGACCCGTGGGACCTCTTCGTCGCGCCTGTGGAGCTCGGCGCGGAGGAGGACATCGAGATCGAAGTGGAGGCCACGCTCCGCGGTACGAAGCACTTCTACTCCGACGTGGAGGTCGAGGTCGAGGCCGAGGCCACCACCATGAGCACCGGGCGGATGTGGCTCGGCGTGAAAATGGACATCATCCAAGAGGTGAACGCACCGCTGACGGTGCTGTTTGACATCGCGCCCGTGGTCGTGGACCTCCAGCCGCTCACGGTGCTATTCGACATCCTCGACGAGAACCCCGACGCGCTCGAGGTCTCCTTCGAAATCGTCGCGGAGAGCCTGGTGGCGTCAAGGATGAACAACGACGTCCAGGCGCCAGTGGCGCACGTGAGTCTCTGATGACACTCACTCCGGCGGAACTCAACGTAGACCAGACGACCCAACTCGTCTCCGACCAGTGGGAGGTTGCGTTGAACGGGTCGGGCGCGTTCGTCGGCCGCGCCTCGCTCGGTCTGGCGACTATCCAGACCGGCCTCCTCGACCCGTACCTTGCGGAGGACCTCGTCACCAACATGGCGGCCGGAATCGTCGACGAGGTCGAGCTCCACGTCGTCGACGACAAGCAGACCTCCGTGGTGCGCGGACGCAACCAGGCGGCGTACGCCGTGGACTCCTCTGTCTTCGTGATCTACGCGGTGGGCGGAGCGACCGGGAAGTACGACCAGACGCAGGCCATCCCCGGATTCTCCGCTCTCCCGATCATCGAGGGCGTGACGGTACCGGCCGTCGTGGGGACGAAGCGCACGGCCAGCCAGATCGCCGCGGACCTCTGCTCCAGGGCCGGAGTCGGCCTCTCGTGGGGCGCGCCGGACTACGTCATGCGCGAGGATTTCACTGTCAACGGGTCGGTGAGCTCGGCGATCCAGCAGCTCGTCGCGCCATTCAGCCAGTTCGAGCCGAGCGCGGCGGACCTCTGGGAGGAGAACGGCACGCTCATAGTGCGCATGCGGTCGAATCCCGGCGCCGGCATGGAGCTCGACGCTTACGACACGCGCATCACCGACCTCATCATCCGCGCGAGGGGCCTGGGGTTCATCCGCGTCCTGCGCCTGATCGGGAGCAAGACGGGGTCGAGCACCACCGGGTTCGCGGTCGACCCCGGCTCCGCGGAGAGCACCACCGTCGACGAGATCGAGGAGAACGGCACGGTCGTCTCCCGCATCGTCACGACGGAGGTCGTCCGCGCGCTCGACCACGCCGTCACGCACCAGACCATCGACACCTACGAGGATCTCTTCGACGGCAACGGGCTGACGTTGATCTCCACCGACGAGACGACCTCGGACTGGGACGACCTGGAGCTCGCGTTCCCGAACCAGATCATCAACAGCCCGAAGGAGAACTCGCACATAGTGATCAAGTCTGCGCTCGACCCGGACACCGGAACGTTCGGCCCGCAGCGGCGGACCTCGATCGGCCACGCCTACGACGCGAATGGCTACCTTTCCGCCCAGAACACGCGGGAGGAAGAATGGGACCCGCAAGCGGAAAACGGCGCCGGCGTGGGCGACTGGGTCCTCTCGTCGGAGGAGACCAAGCAGTACCGGGACAACGGCCTCAACATGTACCAGATCAAGACGACGCAGATCGGGGCGGACGGCTCGCCCGGCCAGGTGCGGCGGACGACCGCGAACGGCACGCGGCCCGGAGGCCCAGGGCGCGCGATCGGCGGCGGGAGCAGCGGCGGGGGGCAGGTGCCGGAGGTCTTCGCCACGCTCATCAGTCAGGCGCCCGGCGCGCGCGACGTCACGATCACGAACAACAACCTCCTGCAAGAGCACCTGCAGATCATCGCGGGCCAGGCCGCGCAGGCGAACGGCGCGACGGAGATCGAGATCTCCTTCACCGCGGCCGGGTTCCCGTGGCTCCGCCGCGGCCAGGCGATCCACCTAACCGGACTGGAGGACGAGTTCGGGTACGAGATCGACATCGCTCCGGCCACAGTCAGCGAGGTGCGGACTGAGTACCGCGAGAGCGGCGACGGACCGACCTACCTCTCGTACGTCAAGGCGCTGTACTGGGAGTAGCGATGCCGACCCCCAGGCACATCACGTCCATCTCCGGCCAGACCGCGGCGCCCGCCACCGAACGCACGCGGTCGAGCGGCGGGTGGATCTCCGGGCAGATCGCGTCGGCGACCGGCGACCTGAGCGGGAGTTACCGGGTCGCGCTCGACACCGGTCCGCAGGTCTCCGCGAACGACGCCACCGGCGCCGCGCTCAGCACAGGCGTGCTCGTGTGGGTCGTGAACGCCGGGGCGGAGTACGTCATCGTCGGGCTCCGGTAGATGCCGACCAACAGGTACCGCTCCAGCGTCGTCAAGGTCAAGCAGACGGCGCCGACCACCCGCGGAACAGACCGGTCGGACCCCATCACCGAGGAGACAGTGGACGGCATTGCGCCGACCGGCTACTTCATCCGAGGGGTGCTGACGCCGACGCGCGTGCCGATGCAGCTGAAGGAGGGCGACCGCGTGGCGGTGCAGTGGCGCCGCGGCTCGCCGTTCATGATCCTCACGCTCAGGAACCGCCGCGGCCCAGGCAGCGACGAGAACTTCCCGGGAGGCGGCATCGTCGAGGTGCTCTTCGTCGCGCCGCGGCTGGCGGACGGAGTCGTCGACGTGCACTTTCGCAACGACCAGCAGACCACGCCGCTCAAGGTGCGGGAGCTGCTGTCGGGCGACCCGGTCGCGGTGCGGTGGGGCGCGAACGAGCGGAGCTTCGTGGTGCAGGTCGGCGATCCAGGTCCTATGGACTTCTGGAATGAGTACGTGACCTTCGACCCGTTCGTGGTCCATACCCCGCTGCGTCCGGTGCAGGACCAGACGTTCCACGTGTTCACCATGAGGGGGACGGACAGGAAGATCCTCGGGTCAGCGAAGCCGAAGGTGACGCTGGCCGCATCGTATTCCCCTGTCGATAGCGCCGTGGAGATGATCCACGTGGACGGCGACATAACCGGGTCCTCGTTCTCCCGGCGCAACGCGGTTGACGAGGGCGGCGACGTGCTGTCGCTGTCCTACGTCGGGTTCGATGACGGGGAGGCTTCCGGTGGCGGAGCCGGAGGCGACCTAATCGTGCCGCTGTCCGACCTCCTCACGCTGGTGTGGGGCCCGTGCGAGATCGCCGACTTCGGACTCGACAGGAAGAACCACCTGCTCCTGAACGTGCGTGCGAGAACCGATCTCTCCATCACGGTCACTGTCAACTCGTCCGGCTTCCACCTCAACGACCCCGGCGATACGGCCTGCAGCTTCGTCCACAACGCCTTCAGCGTCTCCGGCGGCACGCCCATGAACACGCTGCCGGGCGAGGGCCACACGTGGGTCGTCGACATGACCGAGCCGGCCGTGAAGTTCCGGACCAACGAGGAAGCCACGACGCTCATCGACCACTCCGCGCTCACCGGCGCGATGGACCTTGACCTCACCCTCGCGCACAACATAGACGAGTTCGGCGGGTGCGGCACGGGCTTCATCCCGTTCTCGACGACGCCGAGCGGCGGCGTCACGTACACCGACGTCGGCTACGGTCTTCTCGGGGGCGGGGCCTACGAGAAGAAGTCGTCGATGTGGGACGTCGCGCGCTTCGCGTTCATCCCGCCCGGCACGCTCGACGTGAGCGGGTTCGCGACGGCGGGCGCGACGCAGGACGCGTACGCGTCCATCGAGACGACCGGGGTCCACCTGTCGTTCTCCGAGCCGTCTGCGCTCTCGGCGCCGGAGCTCGCGCACAGGACCTACTACGTGCGGAACGTGGCCATGCTGAAGGGCCCGCAGACCGAGGCGCACGCGCTGCGGCTCTTCGTCTGCGTCTACAGGGAGAACCTGAACGCCGCGCCACCCGGGCTGCAATACTCCGCGTACGTGGTCGAGCTCGACGGCACGATCGTGCGCACGCTGAAGGACTGGACGGACATGCAGACCTTCAACACGCCGACGTTCCCGGACGACCCGCCGGTCCCGTTCTCGCCGTACGAGATCAACGACGTGACGGCGAACACGGTCCACGACGGCGGCGAGGCCAGGCTCGTCTCCGGGAACTGGGAGCACGTGCTCTGGGAGTACAGCACGCTCGCGGAGCGGTCCGCGTCGCCGGACACCAGGCATGTCGTCCTCACGCAGCTCTCGACCGGGGACGAGATAGCGGTGGGCGTCGACTTCTCGATCCCGAAGTTCTACGACTTCCGCGTCCTGAACCTCGACGTGATGTACGCGCTCGCGCCCGACTCGAAGCCGGCGGACCCGGACAGGAAGATCGGGCACTTCTTCGTGAAGGCGTGGGCGACGAAGACCGGCAAGCCTACGCTGGACGAAACCGTCGACAAGTACCCGCTGGAGGACACGCAGCTGAAGGGCGTGGCGGTGCTGAAGAGGATCGACCCTGACAAGCTCGTCGTCGACACGTCGGACGCGCAGGGGATCAACGACACCGGCGTCCTCTCCTCGACTGGGCGAAAGCTCAAGCCGACCCCCGGCGACAAGGGCGAGTGAGGCCGTCTCTGGCTCCTCGGCGCCCCGCCAGGCCGTTCGAGGCTCCCGGCCCGCCTGTTACCCCGCCTTCCGGCCTCGTCGAGGCGCCTGGGGGCGATCCGGAGCGCACGGGCTGACCAAGAAGGCCGCTCGGAGGCCCTTTCGGATACCCAAGGCGTGGCGACCCGCGCCCGGATAGCCGTAGGTCCAGTGTGGGCCAGGCTGGAGGCCCCGCCGGAGGTCCAGGCGCAGGTGCGGGACGCCTTCTCGATACCTGACCCCGCGGCCGAGCACACCTTCGCGTTCAAGTCCGGCCGGTGGGACGGTCGGGTCCCCTTCATCAAGCGCGCGAGCAACGAGTTCCTCTCCGGCCTGACGTGGCGCGTGGCCTCGACGCTCGTCTCGCTGGGCCACGGGAAGCCTGAGATCGTCTGGCCCGCGGTGCCGGACAGGCCGCAGCTGGCCGAGGCGTTGACCGACATGGCGTGGCGCCAGTACCAGACCGAGGCCTGCGAGCGCGGAGCCAAGGCCCGCCGCATGGTCCTCCAGTGCCCGACCTCCGGCGGCAAGACGGAGATCGGGATTGACTTTGTGCGCCGCTGCGGGGGGAAGACGCTCTGGCTCACCCACACCGACGAGCTCATGACCCAGACGCCGCGGCGGTTCGCCAAGCGGATGGGCAACGTGTCGGTAGGCCGGGCGCAAGGCAGGCGGGAGGAGTGGACCGACGGGCAGGTAGTCGTCGGCATGGTCCAGACGCTCTACCGCCTCGCGCGCCCGACGGTCAAGGACCCGAAGACGAAGCGCGCAAAGCCGAACCCGGACTACGACCCCGACTGGTTCACGCAGTTCGATGTGGTCGTCGCGGACGAGGTGCACCACGGCGGGGCGGACACGTGGCAGGAGATCGCCGCGGCGTGCGTCAACGCCAAGCAGCGCCTCGGGCTCAGCGGGTCGGTGGGTGACGAGATCGTGAAGCTCCCGCTCGTGACGCAGATGAAGATCGAGGGCGCGTACGGCCCGACCTTCACCGTCGCGACCACGATGGAGCTCGCGGACCTCGGGTTCGTGGCGAAGCCGAACATGGTGGTCCTGCGCTGCCCGCCCACAACCTACCCCGCGTACGAGGAGGTCCGGGAGTCGGTCTGCCCGGACTGGCGCGACGACCCGCGGGGCCTGCTCTCCAAGCTGGGCGGCGTGATGTTCAGGGAGATGTACGAGCGCGGAGTCATGAACAACGAGGCGCGGAACACGCTCGTGGTCAAGACCGCCGTCTGGCACGCGAGCCGGGAGGGCGACCGGTTCCTCGTGCTCTGCAACAGAGTGCCGCACGCGCAGGCGCTCGCCGTCGCGATCGAGCGGAGAGCGGAGCGCCCGACGTGGGTGCTCAGCGGCGACTCGGACTCCGAGCTCCGGGAGGACGTGCTCGGGAGGTTCAAGGCGGAGACGTCGGGCGCCGTGCTCGTCTGCACCCCGTTCTTCCGCGAGGGCGTCGACGCGCCGGAGATCGACGCGGGCTTCCTCGCCGGCGCCGGGGAGTCGGACGTCGCGGTGATCCAGGCCATCGGCCGCATGCTCCGCGCCAGGCCGGGGAAGGACTCGGTCACCATCTACGACGTGGCGGACGGCCGCGACCCCGAGCACCTCAAGGACTACCTCGCCAACCACTGGAAGAGCAGGCTCGACTTCTACGTGCGCAGCGGGTTCCCGGTGGAGTACCGGTGACGGATACATCCGGCATGAGCGGAAACTTTTCTTCCCCTAGTAGGGACGTCTCGCTTACGCGGGGCATGGACCCCGGCGCGGTGAAGCTTCTCGACGCCTACCACGAGCTTGAGGCCCAGTACGGCGTCGAGCGCGGCGAGGCCTTCCACGCCACGCGCATGGAGCTCCAAGCCGTCTCCGGGCTCGCCTACCCCACAATCACCAAGTGGCGGCGCGTGCTCATCGGGCGCGGTTTGATCAAGCCAATGACCGAAGACACTTATGCGATCATGGGAAGAATATCTTCCCCTGCTAATCCCGTAAGGGATTCAAATGCAGGTCTTAGAGTACCTCTCGGAATTGAGAAGTTGAAAAAGGAAATGAGAAAGGGGAAGAGCAGGGGAAAGAAATCTTCCCCTGATCAGGAAGGCCCGACGCAGACGGAGAAGAGGCTCTGCGTGATGGACGCGCTCAAGGTCCTCCGCATCCCCAGCGGCGCGACGTTCACCCGCCTCGTGCTGGGCCAGCTGACCAAGCTCGTGAACGAAGGCTTCAAGCTGGAGGACGCCCTGGCTGTTGCGCGGTTCGGGCGCAGGAAGTTCGACGAGGGCGACCGCTACCAGTCCAACATCGACCCGATGTACCTCTGGGCCGCGAGCAAGTTCCCCGTCATGCTCGCCGCCGCGCGGACGGAGCCGTTCCACCGGAAGGAGTTTTCCGTCATCGCCGACCCGGATACCCGCAAGGACTGGAACGAGGACTACCAGCGCAGGATGAAGGAGAAGGGGCTCATATGAGGCGGGACATGGACAATGTGGTCTGCGCGTGGAACACCCCGGACCACCGCGCGCAGCTGACCAACACTCCGCGCTCGTTCGGCGGTTTCTCGTTCGCGTCCTACCCGCGCACCGTGCCGCAGGACTTCTCGAAGTACGTTGCGTCCACCTCCGCGTCAAACTCTCGGCGCAGCGTGGTCCTCCACGGGACGCAGGGCTCTGGGAAGACCGGCCTCGGCGTCTGCGCGCTCAGCACGTTCGCCCGCCAGGGCGTGGGCAGCCTGTTCCAGTGGAACGTGCTCACGGCGGAGCGCACCACGCCGGTCGAGAAGGACGAGCAGGTCTTCCCGTCGCCGTGCTGGTTCGAGCGGTGGTCGTCTATCCTCGCGCGGAACAGGAAGACGGACTGGGACGAGGTCGGGTGGTTCGAGTCGCTGGACGACGTCACGGTCCTGATGCTGGACGACGTGGGCGTGGAGACCGGCACTCCGTACCGCGAGGCGTTGCTGCTCCGCCACCTGGAGTGGGCCGAGGACGACGACCGCCGCATGCTCATCCTGACGCTGAACGACCCGCCGTCCAAGTGGCCGAAGGTGGTGGGCGAGCGCGTGGCGGACCGGATGATCGAGCAGCGGCGGTTCCTGGCGGTGCACGTGCCCGGCGAGTCGCTCCGTTGAGCGAGGCCAACTGGACGGCGGACTTCCAGCGGCTCGTGCTCGCGGCCGCGGTGGCGGGCGACCTGCTCGACACCCTGCCGCTGGAAGCCGAGCTCTTCTCCGGCACCGAGAAGGGGCCTGTGCCCCCGCGCGCAGTCATCGCGCGCGCCGTCGCCGAGTACTTCGCCGCGTACGGCGCCCGGCCGCCGCTCGCCGTCTTCTCGCAGCTCGTCGCGGACGCCGGCGCGAAACTCGCGCCGGAGGCGCGGACGGAGCTCGATCGCGAGGCGGCGGCCGTCCTGGCGACGGAGCTCCCGGCCGACCAGGTCTTCCTCAGGGACCGCGTCCGCGAGCAGGCGCAGCTCCGCGCGTTCGAGCGGGCGGTCATCACCGCGGCGGACGTGGTGGCGGCGGGCCCCGCCGCGCTGCCCCGCGCGTTCGAGATCATGACCAAGGG